>WNFL01451918.1_pt1 | contig 16700 bp, 18 predicted proteins | sample 5400361 | NCBI WGS metagenome assembly WNFL01 (sample SAMN13153351, study PRJNA577476) | soil metagenome | isolation source: 40 cm soil on Douglas fir-dominated hillslope | place: USA:California | collected 2013-09-17 | reverse complement strand
TGCTCTCCAGCAGAGCCTGCTTCCTCTTCAGATTTACGATGGGAATAAAAGAAAAATTAAATCAAATCTCACCAACCATTTTTGGCACCATTACCCAAATGCAGTTTTGTTATAAAAAGAAAATCCCCCGAAGTCCTCGACCCCAGGGGATAATCTTGTCTATAGTTGGCTTTAATCTGGTTCAAACATACAGCGGAGATTTTGTTCAGTAAATCCTCTTCCGATAAATGGACGCAACAGCAGAATGAACGGTTATTTTTTGATGATAAAATGTTTTATCTCCGAATTTCACTTAAACCGCTTGGAGTTTTTGTCCGGTAACTCCCCAAACGGGATGAGTCTTTCCCCGACTAAATAAGCATTTTGTTCTTCGCTTTTGTCACTCCGACCTCAAGGAAATTGCTGAATTTAAATATCAGAGTACTTTAGATTCACAATAAAGCGTTCCTTTTAAAAACCTATTAAACAGCATAGTATATGAGGATGGCGAAATTCTACTTTGACCGCGTGGTGGTGTTTGCTGCCTGCATTGGCTTCTGTATGTTGGTTTACTTTGTAACATGGGTGATCGCTATGATCAGAATTCATTTTTAATACACACCCTTTCTTCAGACACCTAAAATTGATCCACTTGTCAGTTACGATGTCGGGTTTCGGTTTCCATTCTTTTTGAAAACTTCCCTTTCGGGAGATTGCCCCTATCTTTTTTCCAAATAGTCCCGTTTTTGATTAGGCCAAAATGGGTATTAAACCCCAGCGTGACGTCTTTATGCATTAGAAATAGTAGTTAATCCTATCATAAATAGCCCTAAATAATTGGCCAGCTTACATTATTAAAATTTAATGGGGAATTAATCGGCTGTTCGCCAAAGTTTTTTCCGAAATTAAGAGATTGTTTGTTGGTAGTCCTGCGCATGACCTTTCAGTTAGGTCCTAATGACTTTAATCATTAGCTCTAAGCAGGTTGTAATATACTTTGAGACCCCTAATTAAACTGATCTGTTCACTTGGGAACCGAGAGAAAAAATATTTTGACGTTGGGATGGGAATTTCCTCCTGCATTTACGGGGGGGCTTGGGGTAGCATGTTACCATATAGTCAAGACGCTAAGTACGCAAGCCAATATCCATCTGATTGTGCCGTTTGCAGGTGCCGAAAGCAATCTTGAAAATGTTGGCGTTGTCGGTTTAAATGAACTTGAACAAGAATTTGCGGGCGAACCTTTGGGGGAAGAGTTTAAGAATTTTCTTTTAAGCCGTGTTCCGGTTGAACTGTCGGCATATCCTTCATTTTTATTGGGCAAAGGAGGGCAACGAGGAATGGAGGATGTCAAACACTTCTCAACTTGGACAGATGTATCCGATTATTTTCGAACACATAACTTATACGGCTGGGACATTCTTCAGCGCACGCAAATGTTTGCAAAAATATCGATGCGCATCGCTTCAAGAAGGAAATTCGACTTCATCTACGCACACGATTGGCCTACTTTTCAAGCTGCGCTCGAATTGAAGCACGATACGCACAAGCCTTTGGTTTTGCATATTCATTCTCTCGAAACAGACCGGGCAGGAGAAAAAACGAGGAATGAAATTTATGATATAGAAAAAATGGCGATGCAGGAAGCAGACAAGGTTATCGCTGTGAGTGACTACACGAAGCAACAAATTATTTCTCATTATGGCATCGAGAAAAGTAAAATTGAAGTTGCCTATAATGGAGCTGAGGTTGCATCGCCCTCATTATTCAAAAAAAGAACAGGAGAGAAGTGGATTACTTTTGTGGGGCGGATAACTTTTCAAAAGGGTCCTCAATTTATTGTAGAAACCGCCAGTAAATTAATTCGCGTGTATCCCAACGTGAGGTTCATCATTGCAGGCGGTGGCGATTTATTTGCTTCTCTTGTTCATGAAGTTGCCAGGCAGAAGTTGGGCAAGCATTTTAGCTTTACCGGATTTCTTTCGCGCGAAAAAGTCAAGGACTTGCTGGCCGTTTCAGATGCCTATTTCATGCCTTCTGTTTCTGAGCCGTTTGGTTTGTCAGCGATGGAAGCGGTGAGCCAGGGAACAGCAAGTGTTATTTCAAGACGCTCGGGCGTGGCCGAAGTGTTGACCAATTCTCTTCAAGCAGATTTCTGGGATACGGATCGTTTTGCTAATTACCTCTATGCCATTCTAAAATATCCTAAGTTGAAAAAGACGATTGAAGATCGGTCGCGAAAAGACATTGAACATCTCACCTGGGAAACAACCGTAGAGAAAATTATGAATGTGTACAGTACCCTTTCAATATAACAAGCTATGCCTTCGGTATGTTTTTATTTTCAGGTACACCAGCCCTACAGACTCAAGCCATACTCATGCTTCCAAATAGGAGAGGATCATTTTTATGAGGATGAAAATAAAAATCGTGAAATACTAAAACGCGTTTCAAGAAAATGTTATTTGCCCGCGAACAAGGTATTGCTGGATTTGATTAATCGACATGAAGGAAAATTCAAAGTAGCTTTTTCAATTACCGGCACAGCATGGGAGCAGTTTGAAAAGTATGAACCGGAAGTGGTAGAGTCTTTTCTTCAGCTTTGCAAAACGGGCTGTGTCGAGCTTCTTTCTGAAACGTACTATCACACCTTAAGCTCTCTTTATTCAGTCGATGAGTTTATTCGCCAGGTAAAAATGCATCAGAAGCTGGTTAACCGATTGACAGGCCAAACACCAAAAATATTCCGAAACACAGAGCTCATTTACGATAATAAGTTGGCTACTTTGATTCACACCCTTGGGTTTAAAGGAATCATCTGCGAAGGAGTTGACAAGCTTCTTGGATATCGCAGCCCGAATTTTTTGTATCACCCTCCCGGAGTTCCCGAATTGAAATGCCTGTTGAAAAATTACAAGCTATCAGATGACATTGCGTTCCGTTTCTCAGATAAAAACTGGAATCAGTTTCCACTTACAGCTGATCGATTTGCACAATGGGTTCACCAGATCGCTGGCGAAGGTGAAATAATTAATCTGTTTATGGACTATGAAACTTTCGGTGAACACCAGTGGCCCGAAACCGGCATTTTTGATTTTCTAAAACAATTGCCGCATGAAATAATGAAGCATCCTGATTTTGATTTTAAAACTCCCTCAGAAGCGATCGATTCCTATCAGGCCAAAGGCGAATACGAAAACTCCCTCAGAAGCGATCGATTCCTATCAGGCCAAAGGCGAATACGATGTTCCTTATATTACTTCGTGGGCAGACCTTGAGCGTGATTTGAGTGCATGGCTGGGAAACGATTTGCAGCAAGATGCCATGGATCGAGTTTATCAACTGGAACAGCAGGTGAAGGAGATCAACAACGCGGAATTAATCAACAGCTGGGCGAAGCTACTGACCTCCGACCACTTTTATTATATGAGTACTAAATATTGGAACGATGGCGATGTTCACAAATACTTTAGCCCGTACAACACGCCCTACGATGCTTACATTAATTTCATGAACATTGCTTCCGATCTTGAAATCACTATACGCAACCAATCAAAGTCCAAAGTCGATGTGTCGGCAGTGTCCTTAAATTGAGACGATAATTATTCCTACCGATTTTGGAGCATACAAGACTACTAATGCCACAAGTTGTCATTAAAGTCAGATTTATTTTTCGCTTCAGCTAAATAAATCCCGGCCGCAAAGAGGCAATTTTTTATAACGTTGTTGATGGAGTGGAAACCCCAAAATAGCATCCCCATTTCAGGTTCATTCTTGAATAAATAATTGGCTATGACAAACAAAAAGAGATTGAATGAAAAATAATAGGAGACGGCATCAACAATCCAGGCAGGGGAATACCGGAGCAAACTATCGGTTGGCAGATTCTTAAAAAGAAGAAAGTAGTAATAAACGGAATGGCCGAGAATAATGAGACCTCCGATCAAACGAAGTAAACTTTGGTATTCGTTGATGGGCTGAAGGAATATGCTATTAAGAATGAAAAAAGCCCAAAAAACCGCCAGCGTGATGAAGACTATTTTCCATTCTTTTAACAAGAGTGCAAAGATTTGACTAAGCAGGGTAATTTGAACAACGAAAAAAATATTCAGGATCAAATACCCCCGGAAGCCTGCCCTGACATATATTTCATTACAAACATCCGAAACAAGAGAAGCCAGGAGTAAAATGAATAACAGTTTGATGACTTGATTTTTTTTCTTTACAAAAAAATAACAAGCTATGGGTAGAAGCACCGAGCCAACGGAGACATAAGAGAGAACATTTATTATCTGGAACACCCCGTCTTTCAAAGTCATCAATTTCAGATACCAGGGCAATAAGGTGGACAAGGTCTTGATTCATCATCATAGTAGGATGGATTCGGATTGCTGGCATTACTGAGCAACAATTGCGGATTGTTTGAATCATCCATTGCCAAAGAAATACGGACAGTTTGTAATTTTTGATCAATCAAGAGTCGTGTAAAAGTTTGAGCCCCAAAAAAGTGGGATATAACTTTGCCTGAATAACTATTTATCCACTGCCACGCTGTTTGCCAACTAATGTCCATGTTTTCAACATTTACAGTTTGCGAGACGATGATGTTGCCGTTTCCATCAATTCCCACAGGAATAATGTGAAGCTTCCCCGAGCCATCGATCGCGTAATACAGGCTTATGCCAACACAATTATTATCTGCAACTATTTTTTGCAACGTGCTGCCGTAAACAAAATATTCAGCATCGATGAAACTTGACTTTGTGCTTGCAAAGTTTTTAATCCAGCGAAGCCCCGTCTGACTGTTGATAGGTGCCCCTACAGCTTTGTTGAATGATGTTTGTGTGGATGAAATGCTGCCAGAGGTTGCGACATCTACTTTAGGAGAAGCACCCGGTGCAGGTGGTGTTGTGAGCCTCTGATCAGTGCAAGAGTCAAAAATGACTGCAAGGATAAGGATGGCAAAAGAGGTGCGATAAAAATGTTTGGAAAAATTCATAGACAATTCGTTGCGGGTTAGTTGTGTTGTTGAAAGTTGGTTAAGCACCCGAAAGTTTTTTAATATGACTTAATTGAGGCAAGGATATAGGAATTACTTCGGGCGGCTAGGACTAACTTATCCAAGAGCATGTTTTTTGAGCAAACGTTACCAAGTCAAAATCACGATAAATGATAGAATTCATGGGGGTTACTCCTATGAGTTATTCAGGGAAACTCGTAATCCCGTTTGCCACCCCTGAGATTTTCTCGCTGACGCAGATTAGTACGTCTGATCCCAAAAAGCCTCCTATATTTGAGTCCTTCCAAACGTGTGGAGAAGCCCCATGAAGATGAAAGCAGCCAATAAGAAAACCCCTAAGAAATCAAAAAAACTCTCCGACCGTGAGATTCTGGTGCTAATTCTGATCTGCAAAGAATTCCTGGCCTCTCAAGCAGCCAAGCGGTTGGGCATCAGTGTTAAGACATTTAACAATCACAGGTTCAATTTGCGATGGAAGACCAGCGCGAAAACTAACATCGGCCTATACAAATATGCTTTGAGAAAAGGCTACATCAAGTTGTGACAGAGAACATGCGTATGGATGGCCAAAAAAATAGATGATACTAAACGGAGAACATGGAATCGTTTGTGGTTGTCGAATAAGGAGGAACAAAAACCTCAACTGGCGATACATTCCAAATTTCTTCGCAATACTCCAGAATTGTGCGATCGCTTGAAAATTTTCCTGAGCGCGCTACATTCAAAATACTCATCCGCGCCCAGTTATCCTGATCTAAAAATGCATCGCTTACCTGTTGTTGGCAATTGATGTAATCACGGTAATCAGCCATTAACATATAAGGATCATAGTTCATCAATGAATCAACTATCGGTTTGAACAAATTCTTGTCGCCATGCGAAAAATGTCCGGACAAAATCAGGTCTATGCATTCGCGAAGTTCTATGTCGGACCGATAATACTCTTGAGGATTATATTTAGTTTCTTTCATTCGTTGCACTTCTTCAGTGCGCAACCCAAAGAGAAAGAAATTTTCTTCACCCACTTCCTCACGGATTTCAATATTCGCTCCATCCAACGTGCCTATCGTTAGCGCTCCGTTCATCATGAATTTCATGTTTCCCGTGCCCGATGCTTCTTTGCCTGCAGTGCTGATTTGCTCAGACAAATCTGCCGCAGGATACACGAACTGGCTATTGGTGACATTGAAATCCGGAATGAAGACCACTTTCAATGTTTTGTTGACTCGTGGATCGCTGTTCACCACATTCTTCACAGAGTTGATCAGTTTGATAATAAGCTTGGCTGTGAAATAACCGGGAGCAGCTTTTCCTCCGAAAATAAATGTGCGCGGAACAATTTTAGCTTTCGGACTTTTGAGTATTCTATTATATAGCGTAATGATATGCAAGACATTTAAGTGTTGACGCTTGTATTCGTGCATCCGCTTTACCTGCACATCAAAAATAGAATCAGGATTTACTTTTATGTTGCATTTTCGTTCGATATCTGCCACCAGGAGCATCTTCACTTGATAACGGCACTTTCGCCATTCCTCACGAAAAGATTTATCATCAACGAATTTCTCGAGTTGCTTCAAATCATCGAGCCGATGTATCCACGCTGTTCCGATTTTGCTGCTGATCAGTTGAGTCAACAGCGGGTTGTTCAGCACGATCCACCTTCTTGGTGTAACACCATTGGTCTTGTTAGAAAATCGCTCAGGCCACAATTCATGAAAATCGTGCAACAGATCTTTTTTAATCAACTCCGAATGCAATGCGGCAACACCGTTGATTGAATGACTTCCCACACAAGCCAAGTGTGCCATTCGAATGTAACGCTCACCTGATTCATCGATAATGGACATTCTTGAAATCTTTGGGCCATCCTTGGGAAATTGCTTTTTTATTTTCTCAATGAACCTGCGGTTGATTTCATAAATCAGTTCAAGGTGCCTTGGCAGCAATCGACCAAACAGTTCGATGGGCCATCGCTCAAGGGCTTCAGGTAAAAGGGTGTGGTTAGTATAGCCAAAAGTTTGTGTGGTAATGTGCCATGCATCATCCCAGCTCAGATGCCATTCATCTAACAGCAGTCGCATCAATTCTGTAATGCCATTCATCTAACAGCAGTCGCATCAATTCTGTAATGGCGATCGCTGGATGGGTGTCATTTAGCTGCAGCGCCCATTTTTCATGAAACGTTGTTATATTATTTTTTCTGGCGATGTGAGAGCGGATTGCGTCTTGCAATGAGCATGACACAAAGAAATATTGCTGTTTCAATCGCAGTTCCTTTCCGCTGGTCTGTTCGTCATTAGGGTAAAGTACTTTGCTTATGTTCTCAGACAACACTTTGTCATTCACAGCTCCATAGTAGTTGCCTTGATTAAACGAATGAAAGTCGAACGACTCGAAGGCTTCCGATTTCCAGAGTCGAAGCGTACTTGCTGTATTAGTATCATACCCCAGCACAGGTGTGTCGTAGGGGATACCCATGATTACGTTTTGTGCTATCCATTCTGATTCGTACTTCCCTTCTTTCCCAATTCCTGACTGAGTATGCCCTCCAAACTTCACAGCCACGGAGTCTTCAACTCTTGCAATCTCCCAGGGGTTTCCTTTACGCAGCCACTTATCGGTGATTTCCACTTGCCATCCGTCACTGATCACCTGGTCAAAAATTCCAAACTCGTAACGTATGCCATAACCAACCGCGGGGATGTCGAGTGTTGCGAGCGAATCCAGAAAACATGCTGCAAGCCTGCCTAGGCCACCGTTGCCGAGACCAGGTTCTTCTTCCTGTTCTATTAATTTTTTTAAGGGTAAGCCCAGTGCCGACATTGCCTTATCCACTGTTTCAAAAAGTCCGAGGTTGATGAGGTTGTTTCCCAGGTGAGGGCCCATCAGAAATTCGGCAGAAAGATAACCGACAGTCTTTACATTTTTTTCGCGATAGGTTTTTTGCGCATTAAGCCAGCGGTTCAGCATCCGGTCGCGAACCGTATAAGCCAGCGCCATGTAGCAATCATTTGCTGAAGCAGACTCTGGCGATTTTCCCTGCACGTAGAAAAGGTTGTCGAGAAATGCTCTTTTGATTGTTTCGAGATCTACGCCAGTACGATCGTCTTCGACCCGAATCGTTTCATTTGCAAGGCTCATGGCTAGGGGGTTTGATCTCCTAATATACTTATTTAGCTCTTGGGAGGAAGTAAGTTAAAATGGGTGTGCGACACTTTTGCAATTATGATTCACCTCACCCCAATTAAACTTACCTATTAGCTCAATTTATCGATGAGGCTGTCTCAAAAGCCGCGTATATGTCAGGTATATGTCAGGTTGAGCCTGTCGAAACCTGATTTGCGAAGCGGAGTCGCCTTCGACAAGCTCAGGCTGACATCGACTAATACCTTTTGAGACGGCCTCGACTAAACACTGCGTTAACAGATGATCTGTCCGGGGTGAGGTTATACAGGCCGAAATGATTTTTGTTTGCGAAACTGTCGTACACCCGTTAAAATTCAGCGGAGGGATCAGGGAAATCATTTTTAAAGGAATTTTAAGTAGTGAAGGTTGCCCACACCTAACTTGCAACTACAAATTTGCGCTCACTTAGGCGATCAATTAGTTGCCACGGGTCTTTAGGCCGTGGCAAATAAATCGTTGTGTATGTCGCGCCATGATCGGCAATGTTTAAAGGAAATGCCATTGTATTGGCGCGAAATTCTCGCGCTTGTTCGAGGTGACGATTGCTTTCACTCTAGTTTAGAACGTTCGCCCTATTATACTTCGCTTTGTAGTCCAGGGGAGATAAGCCTGTTATTTTTTTAAAAACTTCTCTGAATGCTTTATCATCTGAATACCCCACTTCATTCATTACTTCAAAAATGCTTTTCCTTCCTTTTTCTAAAGTGCTTTTGGCAACTTCCACTTTTACCCGTTGCAAATATTCCACGGGAGTATTTCCGGTAGCTTTGATAAAGCGCCTGTCAAAATTTCGCCTGCTGATCGCAAGTTTTGATGCCAGTTCTTCGAAAGAAATTTTTTCACTCAATTTTTCTTCTATGTAGGCTTGTGCTTTCCCGACTAGTTCGTCACCGTGATTCTTTTGCGCTTGAAAAATGAAAAAAGGCGACTGCGATGTTCTTTCAATATCAATCTGAAAAACTTTTGAGCAGCGAATAGCTGTCTGTCGATCAAAATATTTCTCGACCAGGAAGAGGATCAGGTTCAGAAAAGAGAAGGCTCCACCGTTGGTGTAGATTCCCCGCTCAACTGCAATCAGCCTATCGGTTTGAAGATTAATGTTTGGAAACATTCGTCTGAAATCGCTTGCTGCATTCCAATGCGTAGAGCAGGTCTTTCCTTCCAACAAGCCGGTAGCGGCCAACAGAAATGCGCCTGTACATATACTTGCAATCTCTGCACCGCCTTTATATAACTCCCCGATCCAGCTAATGAGCTCCTCGTTCTCTTTGATTACATTCTCATAATCATAATTAACTGAAGGTATGATCAGCAGGTCAGTTTTTTTGATGTCTTTGATATTTACAGGGTGAATTGAAAACAGACCATCATCCAATTTCAGTTCTGTCACAAAACCGGCTATGCGGACCTCCATGATGGGCTTGTTCCCGATCCTTTGCCAATATTCATTTGCACGAGTCAGGATTTGGAACGAACCCGTGATGCTGCTCAAGTTAATGTCCCCATTGGGAACAACTATTGTTACCTGCTTCATGGTAAAATCTTTGTGCAAAAGTGCGAGATTAATTTGTCCAAATCAACCCGTTAGATTGTCCATTTCACACCCAACTACAGCCTAATTAGGACGTTTAGTTTGCATAACTAATTCAAAAAAACATGGAGAGAAAAGTCATTTTAATTACAGGGACAAACAGCGGTTTTGGTTGGCTTGCAGCTAACAGTTGTGCAGCGTCAGGGCACAAAGTATATGCAACAATGCGTGACACAAAAGATCGCAATGCTGATAAAGCAAAGGCATTGGTGCAGCAGGCAAACATTGAAGTATTGGACGTGGATGTTACCAACGGAAAGTCTGTAACTGATGCCGTGGCCACAATCATCAAAAAAGAAAATCGAATTGATGTGTTGGTAAACAATGCGGGGATCTACGCCACCGGAATTGCCGAAGCATTTACCGAAGAAGATTTAAACAAAATGATGAATGTAGATGTGATAGGTCCATGGAGAACTATCAGGGCAGCACTACCTCAAATGCGCAAACAAGGAGAGGGGCTAATAATTAATATCTCAAGCGTAGCAGGTCGTTTCTCTTTTCCTTTTCAAACTGTTTATAATAGTGCCAAGTTTGCCATTGAAGGACTAACAGAAGGTTTGCACTATGAAGTAAGACCTCTGGGAGTAGATGCGGTGATGATACAACCCGGTGCGTTTCCTACTGAAATTTTTGGAAAGACAGTCATCGGTTCAGATACGGCAGTAATTGCAGGATACGGAGACCTGGCAAAAGTTCCTGAACAAATTGGGGCAGGCATTGGTCAAATGTTTGAAGCCTTAAAACCGAACCCTCAATTGGTTGCTGATGCAATAATAAAACTGATTAATACACCCAATGGAAAAAGACCTTTAAGAACGGTTGTAGATCCCGCAACAGGAAACTTCTCCGAAGTGGCGAACAAACATGTGAAAGAGCAATACGAGAATTTTTTAACCGCATTTGGCATGCAGGCCATGTTGAGCTAGTCTTTGAAATCAATAAATCAATCAAGAATCATATGAAAATGACAACATCAGATTTTACCACCACGCTGTTGGTAGACAAAACTCCCAAAGAGGTGTTCAACGCCATCAATAATGTGCGTGGATGGTGGTCGGAAGAAATTGAAGGCAGCACTAACAAACTCAATGACGAGTTTAAGTACCATTTCGAAGACATTCATCGCTGCAGGTTGAAAGTAATAGAATCCATCGCAGAGAAAAAAGTCGTTTGGCTTGTGATGGACAACTATTTTAAGCCTGGAATTTTTGATGATGCTTCGCATAAAAACAATAAGGTCACTAATGACAAAGCCGAATGGACCGGCACAAAAATTAGTTTTGAAATCTCTAATCCCGATAGCTATCGGGAGGATAACAAAACTCAAATCCGATTCACTCACATAGGTTTGGTTCCCGAAGATGAATGTTTTGATGTCTGCGAAGAGGCGTGGAGCACTTATATTAACATAAGCCTGCGAGGGTTGATCACCATTGGCAAAGGCCAGCCGAACCGCACCGGCAAACCAAGAACAGAAAACGAAAAGAAACTTGTTACGAAATAGGTCTTAGACATTAGGCATTTAGGCAATAGGCATTGGAACCTGGTAGCTTCTAGTCTTTCTTGACTATGGAACCTAATGCCCAATACCTAATGCCTAGTATTTAAAACAAAGCGAAATAATGAAAACACAAGATTATACTACAAGCATTACAGTTAATGCAACACCTCAAGTTGCGTTCACAAGCATTAACAGCGTTACAAAATGGTGGACAGAAAATCTGGAAGGCAGCTCGCAAAACCTGAATGACGAATTCACCGTTCGTTTTGGTGACGTTCATGTTTCCACACAAAAGCTGGTCGAGTTTATGCCTAACAAAAAAGTGGTTTGGTTAGTGACTGACAGTAACCTTAATTTTATTAAAGACAGGCAAGAATGGACGAACACGAAGATTAGTTTTGAAATTTCCGATCCCGATAGCTATCGGGAGGATAACCAAACTATAATCCGTTTCACTCACCTTGGGCTAGCTCCAAAGGAATGCTTTGATGCCTGCTCCAACGCGTGGAGCGAATATATACACCAAAGCTTATTGAGCCTCATCAACACGGGTAAAGGTCAGCCGACTCCCAGGGAAGATAGGCAAGCGATCTAATTGAAAGGACTGTAAGGTGAGGTGGTGAGATGACATCTCACCCTAAATGATCAATAGTTCTATTAAATTTGGAAATGGATAATGCCCATTCTCAAGTTGCTTCGATTCAACCGTTGCTCGATTATTTTGATGGGATTTTGCCTCTTACTCCCGACGAAGAACAACTCGTGTTATCAAAATTTCATCCGCATTTGTATTTAAAAAAGCAGTTTGCCCTGCAGCACGGAGACGTTTGTCAATATTTCAATTTTGTGGTGCGTGGCTGTCTCCGTCTTTATCAAGTGGACAAGGAAGGGGCTCTTCACATTCTTCAATTTGCAACAGAAAATAATTGGGTCCAGGATCTTGCCAGCTTCCATAAAGAAATACCTTCCAAGCTGAACATCGATGCGATGGAAGAAACAATGGTGCTGCGCATTACCCGTCCCGATCTGATCGATCTTTATTTAAAGGGAAATCATTTCAATCGCATCTTTCGGGTGCTCCTTGAAAATAGTTTCATGCGCCAGCAAGATAGACTGTCACAATTATTCAGCTCAACTGCGGAAGAACGTTATCAGTCTTTTCTTGAAACCTATCCACACCTGTTGACGCGACTCTCACAAGTACAAATCGCAGCCTATCTGGGTATCACTCCCGAATTCCTTAGCCGCATTCGAAATCGTATGGCGAAAGGGCCGAGGGAAAACTCTTAAACCAGATCAATACTTTTTCTTAATCCTGATCATTGGTCTGCCTTAGGGTGTTGTTGTTGCTTTGTGTCAACAAAATTCAACAACAAAACTTTAAAATTATGTCAACTAACAAATCAAAAATCGCAGTGATCGGTGTCGGCAATATTGGAAAGACCGTAGCCGCTAACTTAGTAAAAGGAAACCGTGCGGTGATCCTTGCTAGCAAAAACCTGAACGATGCAAAGTCGCTCGCTAGCGAGCTGGGATCATTGGCAACTGCCATGGAAGTAGCAGCGGCTATGAAAGAGGCAGACATTGTTGTGATGGCGGTGTGGTTTAGCGTTATGCAGGAACTGCTCGTGAAATATGCGGCTGAACTTCAGGGTAAGATTATTATCGATCCGTCTAACCCAATCGCACCGGATGGCAACGGAGGTTTCAAAAAGATCATTGGCGAAAAAGAATCAGCCGGTCAAATCATTGCGAGCTTGCTCCCAAAAGGAGCGAAGTTGGTGAAGGCGCTTGGCACACTTGGGGCTGGATCATTGGCGAATGCTACCGGAAGAAAACCTGAAGCCGTTCTTTTTTACGCGACTGACGATAACACTATCAATGGAAAGATCGAAGAGTTAATTAAGGACAGTGGGTTTGAACCTGTGAATGTTGGAAAGATTGATCAGTCCATTCGCATCGAAGTATTCGGTGACCTGCACGAGTTTGGTGCACTTGGTAAAACCGTTAGTTTAGCTGAAGCAAAGGCTAAGGTTTAGAATGAAACCGTTACCTGGCAGAAAAAAAATTACTGCCATACCGGAACACTCTCTTTCCATTACACATGCTGTATGACAGTTAAAAATGAACAGAGTAAATACGGTTGTTAGAAGAAGATTCGCCCTAATTTGTAATTGTTTTCCCACACGATTTTCAAGAGCACATATCGAGTGTGTGGAGTCTTTTTGCTCACCGTTCTTATCCCTACCTTTTGAGGGCAGCCACAATTGTCGTCCGTCCAAGAATTTTGTTCACTGGCTAAATAAAAACGGTTATTTGCTCAATAGCCTTGAAATATAATACGACAAACACTTACCTTTTATATAGTCGCGTTAGCCCGTTTTGATCATTACTTGGTTGCCTTTCGCGAAATATTTTATTCGGTATTAGTACAAAGGGTCAGAACCTGCTTCACTATGCTTAAAAATTTTGCACCGTATAATGGAGAGAAAAAAAAAGAAAATAAAGTCAGGTTGGGAAAAGTTGTTTTTGCTTATTGTTATAAACTCAATCGGGTTCAAAGAAGGAACTAGTCAAAATCGATCTATTGACAGTTTACTTAAAGTTGCTGAAACAGTTCAAGGCACAGCTAGAATTGATGCACTAAATGAAGTGAGCCGTCAGTATGGTTACGCGTTGCCGGCTAAGGCCGTTCAATATGCCGGGTTAAGTTACGAAGAGGCGGTACACATAAATTATCTGAAGGGTCAGGGATACGCTTTGAGAAACCTCGCATTAGCTTATAGTTATAAAAAAGACTTTTCATTTAGCATTGAATTCTCAAGGCGTTCGCTACAAATTTTAGAGGGGCTCAAAGATTCAGTCGGCATTGGCAACAACTACATCACCTTAGGACTTATCTACCATCGGGGCGATCCGTGGCAAGGCGTTGAGTATTTTCAAAAAGCGCTGACTATCTTCCAAAAACTTAATATTCCCGAGCGCATTGGTGTTTGTAAGCACGACATGGCTTTCAGCTACTATGACTTGGGCCAATTGAATCTTGCAGAAAAACTTGAGAGCGAGGCGTTGATTTTATTGCAAGCCGCCAATTATCAAACCGTTGTGACTTCTTGTTATCGGGATTTAGGCTTGATCGCAAAGTCAAAAGGCAATATCCCTGATGCCATATGTTACTTCAATGAGGCGATAGAAATCAGTAAGCAGCTTGGTGCTGACGCCCAGAAAGCGGCTCTAATTGAATCCATTCTGTCGTTAGCTAATATTTACAAAGGAATGGGCAATACCCGGAGCGAGCTTGCTTACCTTCAATTTGCGGACAGCACCGCGCAACGATATGTCTTGCCTGAACAACAATGCACCATATGCCAATTGCTCGTTGAATATTATCTCGAGCAAAAGGATTTTTCAAATACGAGTCACTACATGTTGAAGTTAAGGGAAGCTAATAACCTGCTTGCTTTAAAAGAACGCGAAGACTGGAAACACTTTATGAGTTTTGCGCAGTCATCACTAAAAATCCACCAAGAAAAAAATCAGCTGGAAATCGCCGGTGCAGAGCAAAAGAAATTAATCGGGTCTCAGCAGCAATGGCTGATCGGAATGATCAGTATCCTTTTGCTGGTGGTGACGTTGTTTATTATAGTTTTTAGAAATAACAAGATTCAGAAAAAACTAAATACTCAACTTGCCCGTCAGCACGAGGAAATTCGCAAGAAGACATTGGCTCTGGAGCAACTCAATCAGACTAAGGATAAATTCTTTGGTATCGTAGCCCATGACATCCGAAGCCCCTTAAATTCGTTGTTATCTTTTGCAGAATTGGTAAGCCGGCATATTGATCAGCTAAGTAAAGAAGAGATAAAAAAATATGCCTTGAATCTACACGAAATGGTAAGCAACACGCTACGCATGGCCGAGAACCTAATCACTTGGGCGCGCGTACAAATGCGACAAAATATTTTCAAACCCGAAATGCTTGAACTCACTACCGTAGCACGAGAAGTGTGTCAGTTTTTTTTACCAATGACGAATCAAAAACAGGTTATTTTGGAAATGGAGCTTTCAACTAGGTTGCCTGTATTCGCTGACAAAGAGCAAATGACATTTATTATAAGAAACCTAATGAATAATGCACTAAAGTTTACACCCAGATGTGGAAGGATAGAAATAAGAAGCGGAGTTATCGATCACGAACATCTGTTCTTGAAAATAAAAGATACCGGAGTAGGAATGAATGAAGAAACCATCCAAAAATTATTCAAGGCCGGTGCGATTAGAAGTACTCCAGGCACAGAAGGAGAGAAAGGAACAGGCCTTGGGATGATGCTTTCGCAAGAATTCATTAAGCTGAATCAAGGGAGACTTGAGGTAGAGAGCAGCGTTGGCAAAGGAAGTTGTCTCTGCATTGTTCTTCCAATATATCAACCTGGGATCTCGCCAATTGATTTTCAACACGATAATCTGGAGATGCCTCTTTTGCAATAAATTCTCTGACTCTGATTTTCTTCATCACCTAACATGCCGTTGGCTCCTTGGAGGCATCATCTTTCAGTTGATGACCCGCCTCAGGGGCTTCCGTTAGCAATTGCTGTGTTCGACTTTTTTCTTTTTATGTCGAGTATCGTTTCCTCCCAGGAGACGATACGCATTAAAATTAAACGAAGAGAGGCTTGTGAACTCAAACCCGCTTTGTTGGTGAAGAAAACCAACAGGGCCCTAGTCAATTAAAATCTGCTCCGAATGTGCCGGAAGTTTTTTTGCGCTTAGGATTGCCTTTGCAAGTGACCGTAGCTCCAAAATTGGCTGAAGCATCAAGTTCGCGTTCGGCATAAACTCTCACTGAAGCTCCCATCGAGGCGCTCACCATCACATCCTGACATTTGAGCTGAGATGCATCTACATCGCTACCCATTTTAGCGCTCAGTTCAAAGTTAATGGCCGTGCCGCTGAGGTCTACCTCGCTGCCCATGGAAGAGTCAAGTATGAGATCTTGCACTTTCAAATCAAGTTTCATTTCGGAGCCCATCCGGCTTTTCAGTTTCATTCGATCGGCAGTAAGTGTTTCGGTAGCCCGCAGTGTAGCGCCTTGCTTGAGGTCAATGTCATTGACAGAAGTATAATAGATAGTAACTGTAGCACGCTTTTTATTGCGGTCTCCATAGTTGTCAAAATCGAAAAGCCCGTGTTCTATTTTGACCTCCAACTCACCGCCATGAGAATGAATAATGACATCTTTCGAATCCAGGCCGTTGTAGTTTATTTCCACCTTGCATGTAGTCGACCTGACCAAGGTTGTATTGAATGGCCCCGCAATTGTGATTTCAGAAAATGGAGATACAGAAATCTCCTTGACTTGTGCGGCTGCGTAACTAAGTGAAGCCGCTAGAATAAGTGTAAAAATGGTGCGCATATTT
>WNFL01148912.1_pt1 | contig 16700 bp, 13 predicted proteins | sample 5400361 | NCBI WGS metagenome assembly WNFL01 (sample SAMN13153351, study PRJNA577476) | soil metagenome | isolation source: 40 cm soil on Douglas fir-dominated hillslope | place: USA:California | collected 2013-09-17 | reverse complement strand
GCCCACGACTCTAGTGGGCTTTCCTGTTTTCTTGGGCGGCGACTCCTCCCTTCTGTTCCATGATCCAGTGCTAGGATAGGTAGGCTCATTCGGGGAAAAAGCATGAAATTTCTTGCCGTTCTGGTTCCATTTTTCTACTCCCTAGTCACTGTCGCTCAGACCGCCGGTCCAGTGCATGTAGCTCCAGAAGTCGCGTCTGCGCTAATCGAAAAAAAGGTCCTTGCGTCCTATCCGCAGAAGGCCGGCGCCAACAGCGTCGAGGGGACCGTTGTGCTCAATGTTCTTATCTCGGAGGCCGGAGCAGTCAACGAGGCGACCGTTGTATCCGGCGACCCGGGCTTGGCTCAGGCGGCAATCGACGCCATCAAGCAATGGAAATACAAGCCGTACACCGTTGACGGCAAACCGTTGCCGGTAGAGACGCAAGTCAGGTTTGGTTTTCATCTTAAGGGCCCGCCATTTAGTTTCGCCCAAGAAGAAGCGACCTCGTTCCCTCTAGCGCAGGCGATCCCACGCCTGCGAGTTTCCTCCGGTGTCACGGCCGGCTTGGCCCTCAAGAAAGTTGAGCCGATCTATCCGCAGGAATTAAGGGACGCGCGCATTCAAGGCACCGTTATACTCCACGCCATTATCGATACGAAGGGGGACGTTACTGGGCTTAAACCTGTATCGGGACCGCAGGAGTTATTCCCATCGGCGATCGAAGCCGTCCGGCAGTGGAAATTTCGGCCCTACTTGCTGAAGGGCGAGCCCATAGAGCTTGATACAACAATTGAAATCACATATCGGTTGACCCGCTAGGAATTCCGATGCGGTTTTTCGCTCTGCAAGGTGGTCGCTCTGCTCTTGTGCGGCTGCGCCTTCTCTCAGTCCGACCCCGGCACCTACGACGAAGCCACACGCCTCTACCGCAACCGCACCTATGCCTTCACCTGCAAAGTGCCTGCCGGATGGGTTCTCCGCACGGAACAGCTCAAACCGGACGGCGCCGCTGACAACCAGGTCCTCCTAGCCGCCTTCGAGCATCCGCCCGAAGCCACCGGTCCCGCACCAGCCTCTACCATTCTGATCGCGAGCGAAAGCCAATCGGCCTACCCGGGCCTGAAGACCGCCGAGGACTATTTCGGCCCGCTAACCGAGGTTGTAACCGCCAAGGGATTCCAAGCCGTCAACGATCCGTATTCGTTCCCCGTCGATGCTGTGCAGGTCATGCGCGAGGACTTTCCCACGAGCAAAAAGATAGTTCACCCAGGGATCATCCTGAGAAAGATCGTGCTGAGAAGGATGGTGCTGAGAAAGATCGTCCCACGATGTATCAGTCCACCCTCGTACTCCTCTCCCACGGCGCCATTCTCTCCTTTACGTTCCTCGCCGCCAGCGAAGACGATGTCGACAGCCTCATCGAAAATCTGTCTTTGACGCCGAACGTCTCGCCAAAATCCTCTCCGAAAACTGCACCTGCGAAGAAAACCGTCGACCCCCGAAACCACCCTTCCTAACCCCTACTAACCACTAGGGTTACGCCCCCTCTTCACCCTCAAAAATCACCCTAATCCGTGCTATAATTTGACTGGTCGGAAAAGTCCCTAACTACGTTGAATTTCAATCATTTGACGTGATCGCCAGCATGACTTTGGGCGCGATTCAAGGGACCCCGGCGCTAGTACTTTCGGACTCGCAACTTTCGTACTTCCCACGGTAAAAATGGCCACCAAAGAAACCATAGCTGACACACTCGCGGAATCGAAAAGCAAGAACGGAAAAGTCACTCCCATCAACGGTGGCGATTACAACGCCGACTCCATCAAAGTCCTCGGCGGCATGGAAGCTGTACGCAAGCGCCCCGCCATGTACATCGGTTCCACGGGCGATATAGGGCTGCATCATCTCGTCTACGAAGTTGTCGATAACTCTGTCGACGAGGCCCTCGCCGGCCACGCCGACAAGATCGAAGTCACCATCCATCTCGACAACTCCATCACCGTCGTCGACAACGGCCGCGGCATTCCTGTCGACACGATGGACATCGACGGCGAGAAGATTCCAGCCGCCCAAGTCGTAATGACCACGCTGCACGCCGGCGGCAAATTCGATTCTTCCACCTACAAAGTTTCCGGCGGACTTCACGGCGTCGGCGTTTCCTGCGTCAACGCTCTCAGCGAAGAATTCAATCTTGAAATCTGGCGCGACGGCTTCACCTGGGAGCAGAGCTATTCCAAAGGCGATCCCACCAGCAAGCTAAAGAAGGCTGGTGCCTCCAAGAAGCGCGGCACCAAGATCACGTTCCTGCCTGACCGTTCCATTTTCACCGCCACCGAATACAACTTCGACACGCTCGCCCAGCGCCTGCGCGAACTCGCCTTCCTCAACAAGGGCCTTGTCATCACGCTCACCGATGAGCGCACAAACGACGCCAAAACCGGCGAGCCGAAGTCCGTCGAGTTCAAATACACCGGCGGCATTTCCGAGTTCATCAAGCACCTCAACCGCGGCAAGCAGGTCCTGCACGAAAAGCCCATCTACATGGAAGACGAGCGCGACAACGTCGCCATGGAAATCGGCCTCCAATACAACGATGCCTACTCGGAAAGCGTCTTCAGTTTCGCCAACAACATCAACACCGTCGATGGCGGCACCCACCTCACCGGTTTCCGCCAGGCACTGACCCGCACCATCAACTATGCGGGCCAGCAGATGGGCCTCTTCAAGGATGTAAAAGAAAACCTCACCGGAGACGACGTCCGCGAAGGCCTCGTCGCCGTGATCAGCGTCAAGCTCTCCCAGCCTCAGTTCGAAGGCCAGACCAAGGGCAAGCTCAATTCCGACATCGCCGGTACGGTCCAGGCGTTTGTAAACGAAAAACTCGGCGCATTCTTCGAACAGAACACTACTGTAGCCCGCAAAGTCATCAACAAAGCCATCGATGCCGCGCGCGCCCGTGAAGCCGCCCGCAAGGCCCGCGACCTCACCCGCCGCAAGGGCGTCCTCGACGGCGGAGGCCTCCCCGGTAAACTTGCCGACTGCTCCGAGCGCAATCCCGAACGCTGCGAACTGTATCTGGTCGAGGGAGAATCCGCCGGCGGCACCGCCAAACAGGGCCGCGACCGCCGCTTCCAGGCCATCCTTCCTCTCAAGGGCAAAATCCTCAACGTGGAAAAGGCCCGCTACGACAAGATGCTCGCGCACGAAGAAATCCGGTGCATGATCACCGCCCTCGGCACCGGCATCTCTAAAGATGACTTCGACCCCACGAAAGTCCGCTACGGCAAGATCATTCTCATGACTGACGCCGACGTCGACGGTTCCCACATCCGCACCCTGCTCCTCACCTTCTTTTTCCGGCACATGACGGAGCTCATCAAGCGCGGTAACATCTTCATCGCGCAGCCGCCGCTCTACTCCATCAAGAAGGGCAAATCGCTCCAGTTCATCAAGGACGACCGCGAGTTCGTCAAAGTCATGGTCAAGCGCGCCTCCGACGGCATCATCGTCCGCTACGGGGAAGGCGCCGCGAAAATCGAAGGCGCAGCCTTGGCTAAGTTCATCACGCTCCTCAACGAATACCTCGGCTTTGCCGAGAAAGTCGGCAAGCGCTTGCGCGACGACAAGGTCACCGAGCTCCTCCCAGGTCTTGATCTCTCCAAGCGTGCTGATTTCGAAGGCGACAAGAACACCCTGCCGCCGAAGCTCCAAAAGCTCGAGAAGGCCCTCAAGGCTATGACCAAAGAGCGCGGTTTCAAAAGCGTCTCTACCCGCTTCGACGAGGAACACAACCTCTGGGAGGTCGGCTACGTCAGCAGTCAGGGCGCCGAGTATGCCATCCGCTGGGAACTCGCCTCCAGCGCCGAGTACCGGCAGATGATCACCAAGTACCGCCAGATCGAGGCCAATCTCGAGCCGCCGTTCATCGTCGAGCACGTCAAGAAATCCTCCGCCAAAACGGAAGAAGCCGAAGCGGAAGACGAATCCGCGGATTCCGAATCTGCAACAGAGACGACCGTCGAAGACAAGGCCGACAAAAAAGCCAAAGCCGTCAAGCGCACCGCAGACCGTGAGCCCGTCGAAAAAAACACGCCCCGCGAACTTCTCGACTACGTCCTCGCCGAGGGCAAAAAGGACTTCATCGTCCAGCGCTACAAGGGTCTTGGCGAAATGACGGCCGAGCAGCTCTGGTCCACCACGATGAACCCGGAAACGCGCACTCTGCTTTCCGTCAAACTCGAAGACATCGCCGAGTGTGAAACCATCTTCACTACCCTCATGGGCGAGGATGTAGAGTCACGCCGCAAGTTCATCGAAGACAACGCTCTCGACGTCAAGAACCTAGACATCTAATCTTCCCCTGGGTGCTCCGTCCTTTAGTCGCGCACTTTGCGACAAGGCGGGCAAGGTGTGACATCCGTGATTCGATCAGACTGTCGACGGATCTAGGCGGGGACTCCCTATTAGTCCCTCAACATAACACTTCGCAGTTGTCTAGATTCTCGCGCCGCTCCACCTCCGCTACAATAACGAGTTTGACCCGGACTCAACGCGAAACTCCATTAACCAAGGAATCCGTCATGCGCATCACAAAGCTCCTGCTGCTATGTTCCATTCTAAGTACACTCGCCGTCGCCCAGTCCTCCTCCTCTTCCGAGGAAACCCCCAAGCTCCAGCACTTCGACCCCCAGCAGGCCGATCGGTCCCTCGACCCCTGCCTGGATTTCTACAAATACTCCTGCCAAAAATGGTTCTCCGCCAACCCCATCCCAGCCGACCAGGTCGTCTGGGGCACCGGCAGCGGCCTCAACATCTGGAATCTCAACGTCTCCCGCGAAACGATGGATCTCGCCGCCGCCAAGAAATCCGGACGCTCCCAGATCGAGCAGCAGGTCGGCGACTATTGGTCCGCCTGCATGGATGAAAAGGGCATCGACGCTGCTGCCCTCCGCGACCTTGCCCCCGAACTCCAACGTATCGCCGCCATCAAGGACAAGGCCGGCATCATGGACGAGGTCGCACACCTGCATAAAACCCTTCCCGCCGCATGGGAGGGCGGGAACAATCAGACCAACGCTCCCTTGTTCGGCTTCGGTTCCTCGCAGGATCTCGACGACGCTTCCCTTGTCATCCTCTCTATCGACCAGGGCGGCCTCGCTCTCCCTAGCCGAGACTTCTATATCAAAGAGGACGCCAAGTCCGTCGAAATCCGCAACAAGTACCAGGCCCATGTTCGCAAAATGTTCGAGCTCTCTGGCGAAAGCAAGGAAGACGCCGCCAAAAACGCCGACATCGTCATGATGATGGAAACCGCCCTGGCCAAGCCACAAATGGACAACGTCAGCCGGCGCGATCCCAAGAAGCTCAACAACAAATTCTCCCTCGAGCAGCTCCAGGCGCTCACCCCCAGCCTGAATTGGAAACGCTACATCGAACTCGTCGACGCGCCCGCCACGCATCACTACATCGTCAGCTCACCTGATTTCTTCAAGGCCCTCAACCAGCTCCTCGACGAACATCCCCTCGACCACTGGAAGACCTATCTCCGCTGGCACCTCCTCCACGAATCCGCGCCCTATCTCTCCGCCGCCTTCGTCGACGAAAATTTCAACTTCTATGGCCACACCCTCTCCGGCACGCAACAGTTGCAGCCTCGCTGGCGCCGCTGCGTCCGCGCCGCCGACCGCGATCTCGGCGAAGTCCTCGGCCAGGCTTACGTCGCACGCGCCTTCCCGCCTGAGAGCAAACAGCGCGTTGTCGATCTCGTCCACGACATCGAAACCGCGCTCGACCAGGACATCAAATCGCTCGATTGGATGAGCCCCAAAACCAAGGAGGAAGCCCTCAAGAAACGGCAAGGCGTCGAAGACAAAATCGGCTATCCCAATAAGTGGCGTGACTACTCCTCGCTCAAGATCACCAGCGACAGCTATCTGCACAACGTCCACGCCTCCACCGCGTTTGAGTTTAAGCGCCAGCTCGACAAAGTCGGCAAGCCAGTCGATCGTGGCGAGTGGGGCATGACGCCGCCCACCATCAACGCCTACTATGATCCTCAGCTCAATACCATCAATTTTCCTGCGGGCATCCTGCAGCCGCCCTATTTCGATAAACAATACGACCCCTCCGTCAACTACGGATCCATCGGCGCCGTCATCGGGCATGAAATCATCCACGGCTTCGACGACGAGGGCCGCCAATTCGACGCCGCCGGCAACCTCCGCGACTGGTGGAGTGCCGACGATTCCAAAGCCTACGACGATCGCGGCAAGTGCATCGCCGACGAATACACCCAGGACATCCCCGAAGCTGGCCCAGGAGTGAAACAAAACGGACGCCTCACCCAGGGGGAAGACACCGCCGATAATGGCGGCACGCGCCTCGCCCTCATGGCCCTCGAAGCCGCCCTCAAAAAAGAAGGCAAATCCCTCGACGACAAAGGCGACGATGGCTGGACCAACCGCCAGCGCTTTTTCCTCTCCTTTGCCAATAGCTGGTGCGACCAGATGCGTCCGGAAGCCCTCCGCACGCTCGTCCTCACCAACCCTCACTCCTTCCCCAAGTACCGCGTCAACAACACCCTCGCCAACATGCCGGAGTTCCAGCAAGCCTTTGGCTGCAAGAAAGGCCAACCCATGGCCCACGAAAACGCCTGCCGCGTTTGGTAACCGTTCGCGAATTAAAAAAGGGGTAGGCTCCGTGTGGCGCGGGCGTCCCCGCCAGCGTGGTCTTGATCCAGGACAGGACCTGGGCCTTTACCCCACCCCACTCCCGATCTACACTAGTCGGTTCCTCTCGGAGCCAACATGAAGCCTTTCCTAATCCTCCTCACCCTCTCCGCTGCCCTGCTCGCCCAAAAGCCCCTCACCATTGAAGCCATCGCCACCGAGGGTGGCCTCACCGGACGTCCCCCTGAATCCTTTGCCTGGAGCCCCGACAACTCCCGCCTCTCCTTCGTCCAGCGCGACGACTCCGGCGAGCACGGCGAACTCTGGTCGATCGACGCCGCCACAGGCGAAAAATCCGTCCTCGTCACCGAAGCCACGCTCTCCCGCCTGGCCCCGCCCATGAGCAAGATTCAAGACGAGCGCGAGAAAGAGCGCCTCTCCCGCTACGGTGTCGCCGCCTACCACTGGGCTCCGGACTCGAAACATATCCTCTTCGATTCCCACGGCCAGCTCTGGCTCTTCCGTTTAGATAATGGAACCGCCGTCCAGTTCACCTCCAGCCCCGATCCCTCCACGGACCCCAAGTTCTCCCCTGACGGCAAATACGTTTCCTTCGTCCGCGACCATGGCCTCGTGATCGAAGCCGTCGACGGCATGAAGGAAGGCGGCATGAGCCTTCACAGAAAGAGGGATAAACACGACACCGGAAAGGAGGACGCCAACCTCCTCAACGGCGAGGTCGATTGGGTTTACGAGGAAGAGCTTGGCGTGCGCAGCAACCAGTTCTGGTCCCCTGACAGCCGCAAGATCGCCTTCCTGCAGATGGATGAAGCCCCGGTCCCCACTTACCCCATCACCGACTGGCTGCCCACCCATCCCCGCGTCGAGCAGGAAAAATATCCCAAAGTCGGCGATTCCAACCCCACCGTTCGCCTCGGCGTCGTCGATGCCGGCAACGGCAAGGCCAAGTGGATCACTCCGTTTCCAGAAGAAGAATCCATCGGCCTCTACCTCCCGCGCTTCGGCTGTATCCACCCAAGCCTTGTCTGGGCGGAAGTCCCCAATCGCCGCCAGGACACGATTGACCTTTACTTCATCGACGTCAACTCCGGCCGTGCGCGCAAAGTCCTCAGCGAAACCAGCGATGCCTGGATCAACGTCAATGACGATTTCCGTTTCTTGAAATCCGGCGTCAACGGCCCCACCCGGTTCCTCTGGACCAGCTGGCGCGACGGCCACACCCACATCTACCTCTACAGCTTCAACGCCCAGGATCCTCTCGCCGCCGATGCCAAGATCGAGCGCCAACTCACTCAGGGAGATTTTGAAGTGCTCAGCATCGAAGCCGTCTCCGAGGGGACAAGCGATTCCGCTACTCAGGTCTTCTTCCTCACCAACAAAGGCGACGCCCGCCAGCAGCACATCTATTCCGTCCAGCTCGACGGTTCCAGCCTGCGCCAGGTCCTCCCCGGCGACGGGACCGAACACGCCGAATTCGCCGAGGACGGCAACCACTACATGTCCGCCGTCTCCTCCGCCCTCCAGCCGCCCATCCGCTCACTATGTTCTTCCGATGGATCATGTAAGAAGTTCTGGGAACCCCGCAGCGTCTCCGGTTACGCTCTCACCCCTCCCAGGTATCTCGATTTCAAAGCTGAAGACGGCACTCTGCTCCACGGCCAGCTCACGCTCCCTGCCAACGCCACCGGCAAACTGCCTCTGGTCGTCTATATCTACGGCGGCCCCGCCGGGCAAACCGTCATCGACTCCTGGGATGGCTTTCTCGGCCTTTTCCATCAGTACTTAGTTCAGCAGGGCTTCGCTGTTTTCACTCTAGATAATCGCGGCACCCCTAACCGCGATAAAAAATTCCTGGCCTCACTCAAAGGCCAGTTCGGCGCCATCGAACTCCGCGACCAACTCGGCGCGCTCACAGAGCTCCTAACCCAGTTCCCGCAACTCGACAAAGACCGCGTGGCCATCTGGGGATGGAGCAACGGCGCCTCCATGACCCTTTACGCCATGACCCACTCCCAGGTCTTTCGCGCCGGCGTCTCCGTCGCCCCCGTTACCGATCCCCGCAACTACGACACCATCTATACCGAGCGCTACATGGGCCTGCTCCCGGACGCCGCGAAAGCCTACGACGACGCCTCCGAACCCAGACACGCCGCTGATCTTCACGGCGCTCTTCTCTTAGTCCACGGCACCAGCGACGACAATGTCCATTTTCAGAACACAATCCAAATGATCGACGCCTTCGTCAAAGCTGGCAAGCAATTCGACTTAATGCTCTACCCGAACAAAACCCATGGCATCTCCGGCCGCGCCTCCCGCGCCCACTTACTACATGCCATCGAAAATCACCTAACCCGCGAACTCAAGGCCCAATAAGCCCATGTGGCGCGGGCACTCCTGCCCGCGCGGTCTTGATCGGCGTCTTATCGTGTGCCCGTCTTTATTGCGGTATTTTTTTCGCGACAGAGCCTGTCCTGAGCGAAGTCGAAGGGGCGGGGCTTCTCAGCTCCGGAGACGCCCCTTTGCATCCAATTCTCCCTCTCCGCATCTATTAGCTGACTAGATAACAAGAGAAAAGATAACAGGAGAAAATCCTCAATGATCACCCTACGCCCCAGCGCAGAACGCGGCGGCGGCGACCACGGCTGGCTCAAGACCCGCCACACCTTTTCCTTCAACACCTACCACGATCCCAAGCACATGCACTTCCGCTCCCTCCGCGTCATCAACGAGGACTGGGTCGCCCCCGGCCAGGGTTTCGGCACGCACCCGCACGACAACATGGAGATCATCACCTACGTCCTCGAAGGCGCCCTCGAACACAAGGACAGCCTCGGTACCGGCTCCATCATCCGCCCCGGCGACGCCCAGCGCATGAGCGCCGGCACCGGCATCCGCCACAGCGAATTTAACCACTCCAAAACCGAAGGCGTCCACCTGCTCCAAATCTGGATCATGCCCAACCAGCGCAACGTAGCCCCCGGCTACGAACAAAAGACCTTCCCCGCCGAAGAGAAGCAAGGCAAACTGCGCGTAATCGCCGCCCCCGATGGACGCGACGGTGCCGTAACCATCCACGCCGACGCCAATCTCTACGTCAGCGTGCTGAAGTCTGGCGAGAAGGTGCAGCATGCGCTGCCCCCAGGACGCTCCGCTTGGGTCCAAGTTGCCAAGGGCGACGTCGAACTTAACGGCAAGAAACTGAAACAAGGGGATGGCGCCTCCGTAAGTGACGAGACGAAGCTGGAAATCCAAGCTACCGCCGCCGCGGAAGTTTTGTTGTTTGATTTGGCGTGAGGACGCTCCAGGCATGGCTTCGCGTAGGGACGGCCGTCCTCGGCCGTCCTAGCGGAGCAACGTCTCCCCTGAGCACGAGCGTCCTCGACAACCCCATGTTGTGAGTACGGCTAGGATTTACCTCAAATCGTGCAGTCGGATTTGAACAGCATCCCCGTGAACGCTAAATTGCGCAACGTGCCCCCATTGTTCATTAAGCTCTGACCCGACAATCTGGCTGACCGAGGTTGGAATCGGCTGTGGACCGTAGAAACCCCACTGTTTCTCAGCCACAGTAGATTTCAGCCAGAAAAGGAAAACCGCTCCGTCTGCCACCCTTACGAAAATCATTGACGTGTAGCCGCCAACGTGGAGTTGGGAAACATCCAACAGCAGAAACTTGTCCCTCTTCTCAATGGCACCGCAACCAGAAAGTTTCATATGTGCGCGGTACGCCGGATAGTCGTCGCCAAGGATGCTTCTCAATGCTGACAGCAGCACTTGTTGCCGCAGGAGCCCATTGCTGCATGGATAAGTGCCTACGTATTTAGTTAGGTCGCGGGTACTCGTAAGGCGCGTGGGGCGGAACTGAGGTTTGGCTGTTTGTGCATCGACTTGCGTGTACAGAACGATGACAAGCAGCAGAGCCGCAATGGCATTCACAACCAACAATTTTACGCCGTAGGCGACGAGATTCCAATGCGACCGTTGGCAGCAGTGCCATCAAAAAGCCGTGGCGCTCGGTTTCGCGAGCGCAACCCACTTGGCTAGGGAATAGCCGCGAGCAGCGGGTGGCATCTCAGCGGCACGTCCTGAGGAACCGCCACGCACAGATGTGTCCGATCTTTTATCCTGATCGACAGAGCTGACGAGATGGTCGTCTACAGCGAGGGATTAGTTCGTGTGTCCCGCGCCAGAAAGGCCTTCGCCTCTGACAAGTAGGCGGTAAGGTGGAACGAAGGTTCAGTCACAGCCATGGCCAAAATCGGGACCGATGTCGGAGGCGAAATCTCCTTAAGCGGATTCATTGAAACTGCTGCACTCGCCTCACCTGAATCAGCTTCTCCCGCTTCCGCGTTTGCACAATATCGTAGGACGACTGCATCCGCATCAGCGTGTCCATCTTCACTCCAAAGGCCTTCTCAATACGCAGCGTCATATCCCCGGAGAGGTCCGCCTTGCCGTTCAACAAGCTGGACAGCGCGGGCCGCGAAACGTGTAGCGCGACAGCTGCCGCCGTCACAGTCAGCCCTGCGGGCTCGAGAATTTCCGTCCGAACGAAATCCCCTGGGTGGGGCGGGTTCTTTATAGGCATGGCATGGCTCCCTGTAGTATCTAGTGATAATCTTCCAAGTTCACGTCGCAAATTTCCCGCTCTTCCGTGTCGAGCGGAACGTCAGGCGCCGATTGCGGGTAACACCTAGGCTCCACGTTCCCTTTGCGGTCGCTGCTCAGTGTGTGGGCCTTCCACGACGGAAGCGAGCGCAGTTCCTCGGGGTCCCTCCTCGTAAAGCCTCTTCAGACCTTTGTGGACGAAGTTCCGTATTTCCACTGGGAAAAGTGTAGCCCGTAGCTTAACGCTTGCCAAGCGGGACCTGGGGTGATGGGTACTTTGACACCGTCCTACCCGACCTCTAAACTTCGACTATGGAAGCTTTCGTCCGGCTCCGGCGCAAAAGCGAAGCACGCCCGACCAGCGGTTCATGAGCGGCAGAACTCGTCCCGTCCCCATCACAGCCCTCACCATCCTCTTCTTCGCATCCGCCGCCTTTCTAACCACCGTCGGCGCCACCATGTTCCTCAACCGGGACACGTTCTCCTTTACCGCCGGAGCCCAGCTCCTAGCCGGCTTTGAAACCGCAGGCCCGTTCGTCTTCCTCATCGGAGCCGCCGTCTACACCCTCATGGCCTATGGCCTTTGGACTCTCCGCAACTGGGCTCGCCACGCCGCCATCGGTATCGCCGCCCTGCAAGCCATCCTGGCGCTCCCCAAAGTCTCCGAAAACGCCATCGCACTCAACTTCCCGCGCTTGACGATTACAGGGCTTCCGATCATGATCGCCGCTGCCCTGATCTTCTACCTGGCCAAACCCACCACCACCGCCCTCTTCCAGAAAAACTAAATCGGGTGACCCATCAGAGCAGGCTCTGTCGCGAGGGCGAAACCGCGGCAAGGATGAGCGAAGTCGAAGGGGCGGGGCTTTTTGCGTTCTTAGAAGTGACGGTTCTGAACTGACGGCTGCCGCTGACCGCCGGTACCACCTACTTCCCCGACAACATCCCCACCACCCGGTCAAAATCCTCCAGGTTCCGATACTGCAACAAAATGCTTCCCTTTCCCTTCGTATCCTGAATCTTCACCCGCACGCCCAGCACTCGCTCCAGGTCCGCTTGCGCTTGGCGCACATTCGGATCCACATATCGCTTGTCGCCCGGCTTTGTCACACCTTGGTCTGGAGCGCTCAAGGCCAGAACCCACTCCTCCAGCTTGCGCACGGACATCATGCCCTCGACCGCGTGCTCCGCCATCCGGTTCATCTGCTCTTCGTTGTTCACACCCATGAGCACCTTCGCGTGGCCGAAGGTCAGAGATCCGTCCCGCAGCTTCTCCCTGATCTGCATTGGCAGCCGTACCACCCGCAGATAATTCGAGACCGTCGACCGGTTCACGCCCGTGCGGACAGCAATTTCTTCCTGGGTCAGGCGAAATTCCTCGCTCAGTCTCTGAAACGCCTGCGCCTGGTCGATGCAGTTCAGGTCCTCGCGCTGCAGGTTCTCAATAATCGTCAGCTCCAGCGCCTGCTGATCTGAGACCACACGCACGATGGCCGGTATCGTCTCCTTTTCGGCCAGCTTCGACGCCTTCCACCGGCACTCGCCCGCGATCAGGAGGTATTTCCCCCCGGGGCCCGGGCGCACCGTTACCGGTTGTAGCACGCCGTGGGTGGCAATGGAGTCGGCCAGTTGCGCCAGATAGTTTTCGTCCACCCGCGAACGTGTTTGATAGGGATTCAGCGCAATCTCATCGAGCCGCAGTTGCACTACCTCTTGTCCAGGCTTGTGCTCGGCCGCATTCGGCATGGTGCTTGCCACCGCAGCCACTCTTGGTCCTCCGGGCAATAGCGTATCGAGACCGCGGCCCAGCGCCCGCCGCTTCTCATTTGTCTTATCAAGGATCTTGTCCACCACTTTCTCCATCAGCTTATTTCCTGCCATGTCCTCCGCCTTCTCCGTCAGCATCGTCTTCTCCTAAAATCATTTACGCGGACGCCCCGTCCTTGTCGCGTCTGGGCGGGGATTTTCGCTTGTTCCAAATAAGAAACTAACCCGCCTGCTCCAACTCCTGCGGCATATGCCGCGACAGAATCTCCTTCGCCAGCCGGATGTAACTTTCCGCTCCCCGCGACCGCACGTCATACACTAGTGCCGGCTTTCCGTGACTCGGAGCCTCCGCTAACCGGATGTTCCGCGGCACCGTCGTCTGGCATACACGGTCGCCAAAAAACTTCCTCAGCTCACTCGTCACCGCCTGCGCCAGATTCGTCCGCTCATCCAGCATGGTCAGCACCACACCCTCAATCGTCAGCCCCGGATTCAGCGCCACCCGGATCCTCTCGATCGTGTCCATCAGCTCGCTGATCCCTTCCAGCGCAAAGTACTCCGCCTGCATCGGAATCAACACCGTGTCCGCCGCCACCAGGGCGTTCAATGTCAGCAGATCCAAAGCCGGAGGGCAGTCCAACACAATGTATTCGAAGCGATCCCGAATTGCCGCCAGCGCATCCCGCAGCCGAAACTCGCGCCGCTCTTCAGCGACGAGCTCCAAATTCGCGCCGATGAGCGCCTTGCTCGCCGGAATAATCCAAAGCTGCTCCAGCTCAGTCGGCAGCAACGCCTCCTGCGCCGACGTCAGACCCATCAGCACGTCGTAGGTGCTGATGCGTTCCGGATCCTTCCTAAAACCCAAGCCGCTCGTCGCGTTCGATTGCGGATCGCAGTCAATGAGTAGGCTATTGACTTCCGCAGCCGCTATGGAGGCTGCTAAATTGATGGCGGTCGTGGTCTTGCCCACGCCACCTTTCTGGTTGGCGACAGCGATAATTCGAGCCATATTTTTGAACCGGGAGAGCCCAGAGAGTAAGGGTACTCTTCGCAGACTAAAGCCTCCATCGCGCTATGGCAACGAGATTTTTGAAAAATTGCTCCACGTGGAGCAATTTCGAAATCGAATACTAAGTCATTGAATTCATGTTATTTAATAGAAATTGCTCCACGTGGAGCATTTTCTCAGAGCCAGTGTCAGTGGGGAAATTGTGTGATTTTCATGTAGAAACCCTGGCTGCGCCGTGGTACCCGCGTAGAACCCTCGGACAGCGGGCGGCAGGCAAACCGTCGCCAGATGTTTTGAAGGCCACCAAGAAGAGAGGATTCTGCAGACCAGCGTCGTCCCTAAATCCACACAGCCCCAAAAAATTGCTCCACGTGGAGCAATTCTTAGCGCGAAGAATCCGTGCTTTCATGGTGGGTTCACCTCGATCTTTACTGGGTGAGGAAAATATGTTTTCCACGTGGAGCTTTTTCTAGATTCTGTCGATTTCTCTTAACGACTGCCGAGTGCGCTCAGTCAATCGGTTCCATGAAGAGCCGCGCGGCACCAGGAGCTTCTAGTGGGGAAGTTCCGCCGGCGTTGGACCCCTCATCGACACCTCATCCAATGTCCTCAAATTTGGGGATCTAACAGTCTGAGCGCATGGCGATGTCCCTGCATTCGCTTCCACGATTAAACCTGGAAATCAGCGCTTTGTTCCACTTGTTGAATAGATGGATTCGTGGCTTGGCGGGTCTTTGCTCAATGGGTTCTCGCGTAAGCGACCTTGCGATTGTTCGGAGGGGCTTTCGCTCCGGCCCGTCTTCCCACAGGTTGGCGAGCTGGGTTCTTGGCGCGGTTGGTTCTTGAGTGGACATGCACCTGGGCGTGAGCGCTCGACTGGCGAGGCATACGGCTTTTGCGGCTCCGCGGTCCCACTTGGCTGCCCCAAACCGTTACGGGATAGTGCTCCCAGACCACCTATTGGCTAACAAGATTCCCAGGCGCAGCGCCGAGAACGACGACGCGGCGTTGAGAATTTGGGATTAGGCAGGGTTCGTCCCACTTGAGGGTGGAAAGGAGAGTCTTGGCCACAGGGATTTGGTCTTCGCTGATGAGAAGGGCGAGATGGCCACCGGGGCGAATGAGTTTGGCGGCCGCTGGAAGGACTTGTTCGAAGCGTTCGACAGCGCGGAGGGTGACGATGTCGAAGACCTGGGCGATCTGCTCGGCCCGGGTGGCTTGGACTTCAATGCCGGAGAGGTCGAGGGCACGGATGACCTCGCGAAGGAACGTGGCCTTCTTCTGGTGCGACTCGATGAGGGTGACGTTAAGCTGCGAAACCCACATCTTGATGGGAAGGCCGGGGAAGCCGGCGCCGGAGCCAACGTCGGCCAGGGTGGCGGCTGGCGTCATGGCTGAGCTCCTTGCTGGAATCTGTTGTGCGGCGAAGAGGGATTCGCCGAAGTGGCGGGTGACGATTTCCTGCGGCTCGCGGATGGCGGTGAGGTTGGTGCGGGCATTCCAGCGGAGGAGAAAATCGAGGTAGACGGAGATTTGTGAGAGCAGGATTTCGGGCAGGACAGTTTCCTGCCCGTTTAGTTTCATATATGGAACGAGCAGGGAATCGATGTTCGTCGGAGTCATGGGCGGGGCTCCGGTCAGTCTACACGGGATCTAAGGGACTGAACGGAAGGTAGCAGAAAACGTCCCGCCAGAAGAGAGGGTCCTGGTTCAAGCTATATCCCTATGCGTCTCTGTCTTTGCTTGTCCCTGGTTGGAATCAATCACGGTTTTTACGGCATCCGAGGGGACTGGCTTCGAGAACAAAAACCCTTGGGCCGCATCACAACCCATGGACCTCAGCATTTCAAGTTGACGAGGCGTCTCAACCCCTTCAGCGACAACCTGCAAGCCTAAGTTTCGCCCAAGAGTCACGATCGTGCTGACGATAGAACAATTCCCCCGCTCCTCCTGCATGGCTGACACGAAGGATTGATCGACCTTTAACGTGTCGACGGGAAATCGCCGCAAATAACTGAGAGAAGAATATCCGGTGCCGAAATCATCAATGCTAAGTTTTACGCCAAGCGCCCGCAACTGTGACATCGTTTGTTCCGTGCCGGGAGCATCGTTCATTGCCACGCTTTCCGTCAATTCAACCTTCACACATTCGGGCGAAATGCGGCTCCTCTCAAGCGCTTCTCTTACATGCCCAATGAAAGCGGGATGGGAAAAATGTCTGGCGCTGACGTTGATGCTGACATATAAGGGCTGCTCGCGACGATGGCGCCGATGCCAAGACACTGCCTCCAAGCAAGCCGCATTCAAAACCCAACAGCTGATTGGGACAATCAGGCCAGATCGTTCAGCGACCGGAATGAAGACAGCCGGGGACACCGAGCCTGAGTCAGGTGGGTTCCAGCGCAGCAACGCCTCGAATCCCTCGATCCGTCCGGTTTGAATGGCAATGATTGGCTGATAGTGAAGCTCGAGCTCTCTATTCTGAAGGGCGCGCCCCAAACGCAACTCCAGTTGGAGCTGCGCCATGACGTGGTCGTGCATTGCGGCGTCAAACAGTTCTGTGCGTGCCTTCCCCTTGGATTTCGCACGATACATCGCAATATCAGCATTCTGGAGCATCCCCTCCGCGGAGCCGTCGTGGGATG
>WNFL01132150.1_pt1 | contig 16700 bp, 12 predicted proteins | sample 5400361 | NCBI WGS metagenome assembly WNFL01 (sample SAMN13153351, study PRJNA577476) | soil metagenome | isolation source: 40 cm soil on Douglas fir-dominated hillslope | place: USA:California | collected 2013-09-17 | reverse complement strand
GGGAGCCTCACGTGCCTACAGCCTCATTCCAATGGAGATCGCCTACTCGGGATCATCGGACTCGTCCGACTCTTTCTCCGCCAGGCTGTGCAGCCGCGAGCGGAGCCGCCGCCGGGTGATGCCCAGCAACCGTGCCGCCGCCGCCTTGTTCCCGCCGGCGCGCTCGAGGGCCGCGTAGAGCAGGTCGTGTTCGAAGTCGTCGAGACTGAAGCCGGGACCGAGCACGTCGCCCGCGCGGGACCTTGCGGCCCCAGTCTCGAACAAAGCGACATGGGCGTCGGCGATTTCCTCCTCGCCGGCAAGGATGACTGCTCTCTCGAGCGCATTCTCCAACTCGCGCACGTTACCGGGGAATGGTCTGCGCAAGAGCTCCTCACGCGCGCGCTTGCCCAGCTTGGACGGTGGTACCCCGCGCTTCTGCAGAAGTTCCTCTGCGAGCGGAATCACATCCTCGCGGCGGTCGCGCAGCGGCGGCACGTCTATGACGAACACGTTGAGCCGGTAATAGAAGTCTTCGCGGAACGCCCCTTGGCGCACGGCTGCTCGCAGATCACGGTTGGTGGCCGCAATCACCCGAACATCGATCTTTCGCGTCGCCGAGGAGCCCAGGGGCGCGAGCTCGCGCGACTCGAGGAAGCGAAGCAACTTCACCTGGATGGTGGCAGTGACCTCGCCGATCTCGTCAAGGAAAAGCGTGCCCCCTTCAGCGGATGCCAGAAGGCCGCTCTTGCGCTCGTACGCGCCCGTGAAGGCGCCCTTCTCGTGTCCGAACAGCTCCGACTCGAGCAGCGTCTCGGGCAATGCGGCGCAGTGCACCTCGATGAGCGGTGCCGAAGCGCGTCCGCTGGTGTAGTGGATGTATCGCGCCAGTTGGCTCTTGCCACTGCCGCTCTCGCCTAGCAAGAGCACTGTACTGTCCGACCCGGCGACGCGCCGGGCGGCTTCCAACACCTGCATCATGCGCGGGCTGCGCGCTACCAACCGCGGTGTCAGTCGATCCTGAAGACGGCGCGCCCTCGCCTCGGTAGCGCTTTTCTCCAAGAGCCGCCGCAGGCGCAGGCACAGCTCGTCCATCGCAAACGGCTTGAGGAGGTAATCCGTGGCGCCCGCCTTCATCGCCTCGACCGCGCTCTCCGTAGTACCGAAGGCGGTCATCACTACGACTTCCACCGGTGGCGTGCATGCGCGGGCCGCGCGCAATACAGCGAGACCGTTCACCTCGGGCATGCGCAGATCGGTGAGCACCAGATCGAACGCGTGCGCCGCTAATTCCACCAGCGCCTGTCGTCCCCCTCCGACCCGCACTACGGAGTGGCCCTCGCCTTCAAGCGTTTGAGCCAGCGGCCTACCCAGCTTGGGCTCGTGGTCCGCTACGAGGATGCGCGCCATATCGCCTAGGAGTGCATCATGCCGGGGAACGGCGCAATGAGCGCGCCCTCCTGCGTCCAACGCTCCTCGATCGCCGCGACGCAATCTGACCTACGCACGACCCAGGACCTGCACAGTCTCGTGTTGGACATCAGCTCGGCTGGGCGGCGGGCGCCTCTGGGACCGTCATCGCGACCAGCGACGGTGGCGAACACTGGTCGGTGCAGTTGACTGACACGATCTCCTCAGGGCGCACGGGCCACCGGCCCGGTGGTCCATCAGGCGGCCCATCCGGGCCGCCGGGGTGGCCCATCTGGGCCGGTCTGCACCGGGAGTTGTGTGGCCTGCGCGAGTGATTGGCCGTGGCACGTCAGTTGCGGCTAGGCCGACCGCCGGGGGCGCGCCTCGGAATGAAAGGGAGAGGAGACGCGAAATGAGCGGATCAAGGGGAACTTGGAAGCAGTGGATCGGGGGCGCCCTTATCGCTATCGGGGCCGTCGCAGTGATGGCCTCGATGGCGGCGCAGGCCGGCTCCGAAAGCAGCCAACTGGCAAGGAGCGCGGCTTCATCTCCGTCGCTGCCGCCGGAGTGCGCCACCGAGGCGGCTCCGCTGCCGGGGAACCCGCCACAGCACCCTGCGCCTTGCCACGGCAATCCGAACTTCGCCGCCGACGGCACCGCAGTCATGACTCGTGGCGACGTCGCGTTCCTGCCAGCGGCTCTGAAGAACACGCTGACACGGCTGGCCTGCCGGCCGCACAGCACGCTGCCGGTGCAGTTCTACGCCGAAGCGGACAGCCCGAGTCAACTCTTTCAGTACTACCTTCTCGACACCAAGAACTTCGAGCCCAACGTCTTTACCGCGCGAATCCCGGGCGTCAATGACAGGGCCATGTTCACGACGACCGGTGCCAATTGTGGCCTGCCCACGATCGCCGCCGTACGCCTCGTCGTCGAGCCCAAGGCCGGCCTCCCAGACGACCCCGACGATCCGCGAGCCTTCATGGACATCATCACCGACATCTCCGGCGTCTTCGTCATCAACAACGAGAGCGGATGGTACGAGGGATGGATGATCCACGATCTGCGGGTGGCGCCCGTCGCCTCGCCGAGCCGCGGTGGCCATGCGCGATTCGGGACGATCACCGCGAAGGACGCGGCGCGACTTGCCAAGATGGGCAGCGGCAACAACGTCCCTGGCCACTTCTTCACCGTCGATGGAAACGCCCCGCACTTCCCGAGCGCGAGCGATCACTTTCCGGATCGAGTCACGAACGTGGTGCCGATCCAGCTGAGCATGGGCGCCTACAATGCGCTTCAGCAATCCGACGCGCATCAGTACTGGGAGTTCAACTACACGACCAACTGGATTCATCCGCTCTATGAACTGCCGTTCACCGGCGGTTTCCCCGACCTCCGGGCGACGGATCCCGCCGACACGTACGAGGATGGCGAAATCGGTCGCGAATCGTCGATCGTTCCGGGTGATCGGATCGGGTTGAACGAGGAACGGCAGCGGACGGTCAAATTCGGCGACAACCCGAACCGGCCCCGTGATCCCGACCTCTTCGATGCCGACATCGATTCGCAGCGGGAGTTCCGCCAGAGGTTCATCCCCAGCGGGCTGGCGCGCGAAGTGTTCCTCAACGCATTCGAGCGGCTCGATTCATTCCGCCCCGACGTGTCCAACATCGAGCAGCGGCTCGTGGAGGGTTACAAGGCGGCGCTCGTCGTCGCGGACACCGACCACGACGGGATCATTTCGGCGACTGAGGGCGACATCGATACCTGCAATCCGAACTGCTTCCCCGCGACGCCGAGTGACCAATGCAAGGTCAGCGACAACTCCTGCCTCTATCTCGCTCCGCGAAGCTACAACCGCTTTGCGGTTACGCGAGAGATAAACGACGGCTACATCGCGCCGCGGTTTGCTCCCAGCCAGCGCGGCTGGGTGCTGTCCGGCAATAAGGTCGATGTATCGCCGGCCGTGCCCGCCTCCGAGGGCCGCGATAGCGACGACCGCTGACCCGACTCACATCCACAGTCCTGGGGAGAACCGCTTCGCGTGCTGGACGATTGCTGGACAGGGTCAACGCCAGGCGCCGCGCCTGGCACGACCGTATCGCGGGGACGCTCGTCGTCTACAGCCGCAGCCCGGCGTCGCCGCGCGTCCGGTTGCGGCCCGGGCGCACGGCTGACACCGTCCTCACTTCGCCATCGCGCTGCTCTTCGCCCGGAGGCCCTGTTGTTGCTCTTCCCACTGCCGCTCCGCCAGGACCGCCTGCTGGCGCTTCTGCCGCGCCTCCGCCTCTGCCTGGGCCTGCTGCGCGGCTGCGTCGCTGACGGCTTTGTCGAAGCTCGCCGGGTCGTACTTCTCCGCCGCAGGCACCCGAGCGGATCGGAGGGCGCGCAGTTCCGCCTGATTCACCTGTGCGCTCGCGGTGTCGAGGCGCCGCTGCGCCGCCGTCGCCTCGGCCTGGCAGGCTTCCTTTAGCTTCGCCGCGTACTCCGCGTGCGCCGCCGCCTCCCGTTCGTGGATGGCCGCGCGTTGGCTCTGTCCCTGTGCGCGATCCCGGGCGACGGGATCGCGGGACTCGCTCGCCATCTTCGCCGCTGCTTCGGCCCGCTTCTTGTCCGATTCGACTGCCGGAAGATCCGCCTGCGCCAATTCCTCCACCTGATCGGCCTCTTTGCAGCGCAGTTGCGCGCGCGCCAGGTTGTCGCGTGCGGCTATTTCTTTCCGCCGTGCGGTCTCGACGACCGTCATCTGCTTTGGAGTGAGCCGCCCGTAGTCCGCATCGGCGACTTTCGGGGCCTCCGCCTTATGCGAAGCGCAGGCCAACAGGAGCGAGCTTCCTGCGAGCGCGACGAGCCTGTTCATGGCTACCTCCTCCTTGTCGATTCACCTGCTGGGCACTGTGACGATTGCGGAGTCGGCCATCGGGCCCCCCGTTCGGCCTTCTGGAAAATCCGTACTGATTTGCCTCAATGGTGGCGTTCGCCTCGGATCCGGTCAAGCGGTTGGGCTGCGTAGCCCGGAGAGAAAGACGGCAACGAGTCGGCGAACGGCGGCGTTGGAGGGCAGGGTGCTGGCCGCGGTGAGGGCGTGCAGGCAGTAGCTGGCGACTGTGCCGGAATCGATACGTCGCCTCGCTGCATGTCCTGGAGCACCAGGCCGACGACCGGCGATTCCTCGGCCAACTCGCGGAGAAGATGGCGCCCGGTCTGGAGTTGCATCGCGGGTGCTCGCTGGCCAAGTAAGGCGCTGCACGAGTCCAACGGTGCGGAGGCGCCATGGACACCAGCGACGGCGAGCTCTGCCCGATCCGCTGTGGCGGCCCCTGGGTGCTCGCCTTCTGCCCAGGCCCTTCCGGCTCGACCTGCTCGCGCCCGAGCGAAGCGCTGCTCGCGGAGCTGCGCGGGCTGGGAGCTAGCCTCGCGGTCTTGCGGCCGGACGGCGGAACGTTGCTGCGCCCAGAGGATTCTCCCCAGCCGCTGCGCCCCGCGCCCGCGCTCTGGGCCCTGCACGGGGCGCCCCCGGACCGCGCAACGCTGGTGGTCCTCGACGGCGAAGGCCAGGTGCGCCTGTGCCGCACGCTGGACGCCTCCGCCGACGTGGAGTGGATGCTGCTGCGCGCGCTGCGCGAGGCTGCTCGCGCCACCCCCACGCGCGGGGTAGGCCGGCGCGAGCTCCTGGTCTGGGCGCTCGCGGCGGCCGTAGCGGCGGTGGTCCTCGACGCCTGCGCGGGAGCGCCGCGGGCCGCCGATCAGCCACCGGCGCAGACGGACTCCAGCGATCCGGGGCTGATCGACGTGGCGCTGGTGATCAACGGCGAGCGCCGCGTGCTGCGCATCGAGCCGCGGGTGACGCTGCTCGATGCGCTGCGCGAGAACCTCGGGCTCACCGGCACCAAGAAGGGCTGCGACATGGGCCAGTGCGGCGCCTGCACCGTGCTGGTGGACGGCAAGCGCATCGACTCCTGCCTCGCGCTGGCCGTCCAGCACGAGGGGCGCGAGATCACGACCATCGAGGGCCTCGCGCGGGGCGAGGACCTGCACCCGATGCAGGCGGCGTTCCTCGAGCAGGACGCGTTCCAGTGCGGCTACTGCACGCCGGGCCAGATCCTCTCGGCGGTGGCGCTGCTCGCGGAGCGCAAGGGGCAGCAGCTCGACGACGAGGCCATCCGCGAGGGCATGAGCGGCAACATCTGCCGTTGCGGCGCCTATCCAAACATCGTCGCCGCCGTGCGCGGCGTCGCGGGGAGGAGCTGACCCATGCGCCTGATCCAGTTCCAGCGCGCCTCCGGCATCGACGATGCCCTCCGCGCCGGATCGGCGCCCGACACCGCCTTCCTGGCCGGAGGCACCTCGCTGGTGGACTTGATGAAGCTCGAGGTGCTCCACCCGGCGCGGGTGGTCGACGTGGGCCGCCTCGCGCTGACGCGCATCGACAGCGAAGGCGGCGGGCTGCGCATCGGAGCGCTCGCCACCAACACCGACGTGGCCCAGAACGGCGAGGTGAAGAAGAAGCTGCCGGCGCTCAGCGAGGCGCTGCTGTCCGGCGCCTCGCCGCAGCTGCGCAATGCCGCCACCGTGGGCGGGAACTTGTTGCAGCGCACGCGCTGCGCCTACTACCGCGACCTCGCAACCGCCTGCAACAAGCGAAACCCTGGCGCGGGTTGCGACGCGCTGCAGGGCTGGACGCGCATGCACGCCGTGCTCGGCACCAGCGACCAGTGCATCGCGGCGCACCCCTCCGACATGTGCGTGGCGCTGGCCGCGCTGGACGCCAGCGTCCGCGTGCGCGGAGCCGCTGGCGAACGCGACATCCCCTTCGCCGAGCTGCACCTGCTTCCCGGCGAGCACCCGGAACGGGAGTTCGCGCTCGCGCCAGGCGAGCTCATCATCTCGGTGTTCGTGCCGGCGACGCCGCAGGCCGCCCGATCGCGCTACCTCAAGGTGCGCGACCGCGCCTCCTACGCCTTCGCGCTCGCCTCCTGCGCGGCCGCGCTGCACATCGAGGGAGGCACGATCCGCGCGGCGGGCCTGGCGCTGGGCGGCGTGGGCACCAAGCCCTGGCGCGTTCCGGAGGCGGAGGCGGCGCTGGTCGGCAAGGCGCCCTCGGCCGAGGCGTTCGCGCGCGCGGCGGAGATCGCGCTGCGCGGGGCGCGCACGCGGCCCGACAACGCCTTCAAGGTGGAGCTGGCTAGACGCACGGCGGTGCGGGCCCTCCGGCGCGCGGCGGAGGCGACATGAAGGACTCGGTGGGAAAGCCGCTGGTGCGCGCCGACGGGCGCGCCAAGGTGACCGGTCAGGCGAGGTACTCGGCGGAGGTGCAGGTGGCGGGCGTGGCGTACGCGGTGCTGGTCACCAGCAGGAGCGCCCGCGGCCGCATCGCATCCATCGATACCGCCGCAGCCGAGCGCGAGCCCGGCGTGCTGGCGGTGCTCACACACCAGAACGCGATGCGCCTTCCCGGCGGCGACGGAGCGGTCGATCCGGGCGATCGCGTCGTGCAGGCGCTGCAGAACGACCGCATCCTCTACAGCAACCAGCCCATCGCGGTGGTGGTTGCCGACACGCTCGAGCGCGCCACGCACGCGGCCCTGCTGGTGCGCGCGCGGGAGGAGCCGGAAAAGTTCACGGTGCGGCTCGACGACGAGATCGACCGATCCTTTCCGCAGCAGACGTCCAGCTCCGCGGGAACGTTCCCTGCCGACGAGGTGCACGGCGACATCGAGGGGGGCTTGAGCCGGGGCACGGCCCGCATCGACCAGACCTACGAGATGCCGCCCGAGACGCACAACCCCATCGAGCCGCACGCCACCATCGCGGTGTGGAGCGGCCCGAACCGGGTCACGGTCTACGACGCCTCGCAGGGGGTCTTCGGCGTCCGCAAGAAGCTCGCCAAGGCCTTTGGCCTGCCGCCCGAGAACGTGCGGGTGCTCACCAAGTTCGTGGGAGGCGGATTCGGTTGCAAGGGCTCGGTCTGGTCGCACGTGGTGCTCTCGACGCTCGCGGCGAAGCAGGTGGGCCGGCCGGTCAAGCTGGTGCTCACGCGGCAACAGATGTTCGGCATGGTGGGCGGCCGTCCTCGCATCCGCCAGCGCCTGCAGGCCGCCGCCACGCAGGACGGGCGGCTCACCGCGCTGTCCCACCAGAGCACCTCGACCACCTCCCGGTTCGACATCTTCCTCGAGGCCGCCGCGTCGGTCAGCCGCCACATGTACGCGAGCGCGGCGCTGGAGACGCGCCACCGGCTGGTCCGACTCGACATCGGCACGCCGACCTACATGCGCGCGCCCGGTGAATCGAGCGGCAGCTTCGCGCTCGAGTCGGCGATGGACGAGCTGGCCCATGAGCTGAAGATGGACCCGCTGGAGCTGCGCCTGCGCAACTACGCCGAGGTCGATCCGTCCAACGGCAAGCCCTTCTCGAGCAAGTCGTTGCGAACCTGCTACCAGATGGCCGCCGACCGCTTCGGCTGGCGGCGCCGCAATCCCTCCCCGCGTGCGGTGCGCCGCGACGGCTGGCTGGTGGGGATGGGAATGGCCACCGCTTCGTATCCGGCCAACTTCAACAAGGCCTCCGCGGTGGCGCGGCTCTTGCCCGACGGGAGCGCGGTGGTGCAGAGCGGCACGGTCGACATCGGCACCGGCACCTATACCGTGATGGCGCAGGTGGCGGCGGACGCGCTCGGCGTTTCCCCAGAGCGCGTCAAGTTCGACCTGGGGGACACCGACATGCCCGAGGCGCCACGGTCGGGCGGTTCGCAGACGGCCGCCAGCGTCTCCTCGGCAGTGCTCCTGGCCTGCCGCGCCCTGCGCGAGAAGCTGATCGGCATGGCGGTGGCCGATCCACGGTCGCCGCTGAAGGGCGCCGCGGCCGCCAACGTGCAGGTCGCGGACAGCCGCCTGTCGGCCGGCGGAGCGTCGGACGCCTACGCGGACCTCGTCGCGCGCGCAGGCGGCAGGCCGGTAGAGGCGCGCGCCGATGCGCAGCCCGACCAGGAGCGCAAGAAGTACGCGACGCAGTCCTTCGGTGCGCAGTTCGCCGAGGTCCATGTCGACCCCGAGCTGGGGCAGGTGCGCGTGGCCCGGCTGGTGGCCGCCTTCGCCGCGGGCCGCATCCTCAACGCGCGCACTGCGCGCAGCCAGTTCATGGGCGGAATGGTGTGGGGCATCGGCATGGCCCTGCACGAGCACACCGTCTACGACGAGAAGCTGGGCCGGATCATGAGCCGCGACCTGGCCGACTACCACGTGCCCACGAACGCCGACGTGCTCGAGATCGTGCCGCTCTTCCTCGAGCTCGAGGAGGACTCGCACGTCGACCCCTCCGGCGTGAAAGGCATCGGGGAGATCGGCATCACCGGCGCGAGCGCAGCCATCGCCAACGCGGTATTCAACGCCACCGGCCGGCGCATCCGCTCGTTGCCCATCACGCCGGACAAGCTGCTGCTCTAGGCTGGCGTATCCGTCGAGCACGAGGATCCGCTTCCGCGCAGACCCGCCGCGTGCGTGTTTCTACCATGGCGAGCAGCCGATTGACCTCTGACTCTCGTCCGTAGACAGGCGGCCTGGCCCACGCTCAATTGCCGCCTCCTTTTGACAGGGGTCCGCATGCTCTCTCGCCTTTCGCTGGCCGTCTTGCTCGTCAGCACCGCCGCCGCCGCGCAACCGACGCCGGTGACGCCGCCGACCATCGGTTCCGCCAATACCGCGACCGCGGACCCGGCGGTGTCTCGACCGAAGACGACGCCATGCCGCGCCCGGCTGTTCACGGACATGAAGTTCGCGGATTTTTCGTCGAAGTCGTTCGCCTACGCGCCGCCCGCGGCGTGCCCGGGCCCGTGGCAGAAGGTGGTGCTCGAGGCCGACTACTCGGTCGAAGCGGGCCGGCAGTTCGACCGGACGGCGACGCTGTGGATCGGCGGCGTCAACGTGTACTTCGGAACGACGGCGGAGCCTTCGCGCAAAGTGGCACGCGCGTGGCACATCGAGCGCGATCTGACCGAATACGCCGCACTCTTGAAAGTGCCGTCGCAGGGAAGGGCGGAGCTCGGCAACCTCGTCAACGGCACGTACACGAGCTCGCTCTGGGGAACCGCGCAGATCGCTTTCTATCCCGCGTCCAAGGACGCGGACGACTCGGGACCCGCCATTGCCGATCTCGTCTTGCCGCTCTCGGGCAGCGCGACCGGCGGGACCGTGGCGCTGTTCGATCCATCGGCCGAGCTCTCGGCGACGTTCCGGCTCCCCAGGAACGTCGAGCGCGCCTACCTCGACGTCATCCTGCAGCACCAGGGGGCAAACGACGAGTTCTGGTACACGTGCGTGCCCACCCATCTCGCGGGCGAGCTGCAGAGCTGCGCCGGGACCGCGTTCCGCGAAGGACAGCTCAGCATCGACGGGCAGCCCGCGGGGGTCGTGCCGATCTTTCCCTGGATCTTCACCGGCGGAGTGGACCCGTATTTCTGGCGACCGATCCCCGCGCCGCAATCCCTCAACTTCGTCCCCTATCGCGTCGACGTGACGCCGTTCGCGGGCGTGTTGAGCGACGGCCAGTCGCACCGGTTCGCGATCAAGGTGACGAACAACACTCAGTACTTCTCGACCACGGCGACGCTGCTGCTCTATGTCGATCACGGCTCGACGGAGGTGACCGGCGCCGTCACCCAGAACACGATCGGCACGCCGGCGCCAGTCGTGAACGAGGAGCTGAACAGGGATCGCACGCCCGGAACGACCATCGGCACCGTGACCACCACCTCCTCGCGCCAGTTCGTCCTCGCCGGCTGGGTCAAGACGTCTCACGGACGCGTCCGGACGGAGGTCGCGCAGACGATCGACTTCTCCAACGTGCAGCAGTTCGTCTCCCCTCAGTCCCTGCCCGAGACGTTCGTCCAGAACATCCTGCAATCCACCGCCATCTCCTCGACCACCAAGGTCCAGGGCGGGAGTCGCTCTGGCGAGACCAGCGTCCGGATGTCCTGGCCTCTGGAGATGGACCTGACCGTCAACATCGATCAGTCCGGCGGGTTCGTGTCCCAGATCGGCAAGGTGAAGCAGGCGTACAACCGCGTCGATTCGAGCGGCGACTTTGCCAGCCTCCTCTCCAACTCCGGCGAATGGGCCGACACGTACCCGACCCAGCAGGGACAATCCGGATCGCAGCGGTTCTTCTTCTCCGACTCCGAGCATCATTGCTTCAGCCGCGCGCTGTCCGCGGCCGGCGGCGTGCTCACGTCCATCGTCGACGGCAAGGGCTGCGACGACTGAGGCTTCATCGAGGCGCCCCGGACACGTTGCCTGAATGTTCCAGCGTGTCCTGGGCGCATGGGTAGGGTGTCGATCCGCCCTGTTCAGGAGGAGGATCGATGCGCCGTCTCGTCGCCGTCCTTGCCGCCGTCGCCGCAGTTTCCTCGGAGGCCGCCCACGCGGCCGACCAGACCCATCCAGGCGCTGGAAATGCTCGAGCCGTGGAGATCGCCCGCTCGTCGCCGCTGGTGAACGGCGCGTTCCGCGCGACGCTCGATCGCGCGCGGCAGATTGGAGCGGCCGCGCTCCGGAGCGCGACGCTCGATGCGCTGTTCAACGAGGCGACGTGCATTCGCCACCGCGCCGGTCTGACCGACGGCGACAAGTCGGCGAGTTCAAGGAGCTGAACTTCGGCGGCAACGGCAGCACCGACAGCTTCGGATCGGCCGGCGACTCCCGCACCGGCGGTCACCACATCATTGGGGTAGCCGAGGCCGACTTCAGCGGAACGGTTGCGCCCGCACGCGCAGCCGTTCCGACGCGGCCAGGTCAGTGATCGTGGTCACGCATCCGCTGGGCGCGCGGCCGGCGGCCAGAAAATCGGCCGGTGGGGCCAGATTACTGGCTGGTTGCGTGTCTCTACATTCATTCCTAGTATCTGCCGCCTCGATACGAGGTGAGCGGGTCAGGCTTCGATAACAGCGGAGGGATCATGTATTACAAGGCCAACGGCGAGAGAGTGTCGCGTTCGCGCTGGAAGGAAATGTATCAGGCGTTCAAGAACCGCCAGGAGCTGATCAAGGCCGGTTTCACTCGCCGCGACCTCATCCAGATGGGCCTCCTCACCGCGGGCGGCATGCTGGTGGCGAAGAACGGCTTGAGCTCGCGGGCGGCCTACGCCGCCTGGGGGAGCGGCAGCTGCACCACCAGCAACACCGGCTGCGGGAACTGCGCCAGCCCCGTCACCAGGCCCTGGATGATGGACATGCCCATCCCGCCGGTGAGGCAGTCCATCGCGCTCTCCGCGCTGTCGGGCCCGGCGCCCACCATCGCTCCGAACAACGCGATCAATCCGGCGACCGGGATCGCCTACGAGGGGCGCACGCGTGCACACCAGTCGCCCATCGGCAGCCACAGCGCGCTGCCGTTCCCGGCGGCCACCGTCTACCAGGTGAGGCAGCGGGACGCCGACGTGACCGTCTCCCCTGACCTGCCGCCCCAGAGGCTGTGGACGTTCGACGGCGTCTCCCCGGGCCCGACGTTCGTGGCGCAGTACGGGACGCCCATCCTGGTCCGCAACTACAACAATCTTCCCACGGACAACGGCGGCTTCGGGCTGAACTCCGTCACCACCCACCTGCACAACGGGCACACGCCGTCCGAGAGCGACGGGTTCCCCTGCGACTATTACGCCGCCGGGCAGTACTACGACCAGTACTATCCCAACCAGCTCGCCGGCTTCTTGTCGACGCACCAGTCCACCAACGGCGACATCAACGAAGCGCTGAGCTCGCTCTGGTACCACGACCACCGGGAGGGCTTCACCGCCCAGAACGTCTACAAGGGCCTCCTGGGGCACTACATCCTCTTCAACGCCTTCGAGATTCCGGCTGCCCTCGTTTCCGGCCTACGACATCCCGATGATGTTCGCCGACCGCTGCTTCGACGCGGTGAGCGGCGCGATGGTCTTCGACACTTTCAACATCGACGGGATCCTCGGCGACAAGTTCATGGTCAACGGCGCCATCCAGCCGGTCCTCCACGTGCATCCCCGGCGTTACCGCCTGCGCTGGACCAACTCCGGTCCCTCGCGCTTCCTGCAGGTCTACGTCACCGACCTGGCCAACCCGACTACTCCGCAGCCGTTCTGGCAGATCTCCAACGACGGAAACCTGCTGCCGCATCCGGTCCAGGTGCCGGCGGTGGCGCTCGGCGTCGCGGAGCGGGCCGACGTGATCATCGACTTCGCGCAGTACGCGGGGAAGACCATCTACCTGGAGAACCGGCTCAACCAGCCGAACGGGCAGGGCGGTCCCACCGGCAGCGTGGTCGGCGGCGGCCAGGGCTTCTTGATGCTGAAGATCATCGTCGATCTGCCGACGGTGGCGGACGACAGCGCGGTGCCATCGGCGACCACGAGCTATTACGCGTTGCCCAGCGTCAGCGCCTCGCCACAGGTGACGCGAAACTTCAACTTCGACCAGGACCGCAACGGACAGTGGACCATCAACGGCGGCCTCTTCTCGTGCAACTCGCCGCGTTTCCTGGTCCAGCAGAACACTTTGGAGCAGTGGAACTTCCAGAACGGCTGGAACTGGTCCCACCCCATTCACGTCCATCTGGAGGAGCACCAGGTGACGCAGGGGGCGCCGGGCCTCTACGGCAGCAGCTCCGACGACAGCGCCAACTACAGTCGCTGGGGTAGCCAGTACTGCTGGTCGGGTTGCGATAGCAACGCCCCCACCGGCGTCAACCTGGCGCGCAAAGACACGGTTCGGCTGGTCCCGAGGAGCAACGCGACGATCCGGATGCGGTTCCGTGACTGGTTGGGCCGCTACGTCATGCACTGCCACAACGTGATCCACGAGGACCACGCGATGATGCTGCGGTTCGACGTGGCCACCACTGGCGATACCAACCCGAACCCGTGAACCCGGTCACCGAGGAAAGGACTCCCACATGATGAGAAGAGGATTGTTCGCGGGACTCGCGGCATTGCCGTTCGCCGGCGGCGTGATGGCCCGAACCGAGGAGCGCAAAGGGACCCCGGCGGCGTTGCCGCGGGCGAAGGGCAAGTTCGCCCCGCCGCTGTCGTACTTCCCGAACGTCGAGCTCACTACCAGCGACGGGGCGAAGGTGAAGTTCTATGACGACCTCCTCAAGGACAGGATCGTCGTCCTGAACCTGATGTACGCGACGTGCGACGGGATCTGCCCGACGACCACCTCGAACTTGAAGAGCGTGCGCAAGATCCTCCGGCAGGAAGTCGATCACGACGTCTTCATCTACTCGCTGACCTTGAAGCCCGAGGAGGATTCGCCCGCGGCGCTCAAGGCATATGCCCGGATGCACGGCGTCGACGATCCGCACTGGCTGTTCCTCACCGGCAAGCCCGACGAGGTGGACCTGCTGCGCCACAAGCTCGGCTTCGCCGATCCCAATCCGCAGGTGGACCGGGACAAGTCCCGGCACAGCGGGATGCTTCGCTACGGCAACGAGGCCCTGGCGATCTGGGGCACTTGCCAGGGTAGCGCGGAGCCGGACTGGATCGCGCAGGAGATCGGGTTCGCCATCCCGCGCCGGTTCAAGAGGCACCCTCTGGTCAACGACTGATCGCTCGTACGCGTCGTTGCGTCATCGAGCATTCTGGTCGTCGAAGCGGCGCTCCTGACGAAGCATGGAGTATTTCGGCGCCTCGATCCAGGCGCGGAAGGCTGGCCAACGCCACCAGCCCAGGAGCAGGACGAGCATCACCGCTGAGATCACGATCACGATGAGGTTGATCATTTTCGCAAGCTCTCCCGAGGACCGTCGTAGAGCGAGGGGACGAATTCGGCCAAGGCGTTCCGCTGGTCAACGCTGAGATGCATCGTCCACGGCGACATTGCGGTTCCCGGCAGGCCGGTTGCCAATACTTCCAAGACTCTCTCCCGGTTGGGTCGCTTGAGGTGGAAGTTGGTGGGTTGTGGAGCGAGGGCACCCGCGACGGGCCCGTTACCTGCTCCCCCGACCCCGTGGCAGCTCGCGCAGTTGGCCGCGAAGAGGGACTCGGCCTGGTTCGGGCTCGTAGCTGCTTGCGTCGACGGCGCGGTGCCCGGAAGGTGCAAGCTCTGGACGTACGCGACAAGAGCGCGCAAGTCTTCGGTGGGGAGCTGGCGCCAGGGCGGCATCGAGGACCCGGCGACTCCGTTCCACAGCCCGCTGCTCAACCGTTCGCCCGAGAATCGGGCCGCAGTCAGGTTTGCGGGCTTTGGGAGCAGACTGGCCGAAGCTTTACCATCGCCTCTTCCGGCAGAACCGTGACACGAGGCGCAATTCGCAGCGAAGACGACGCAGCCGCGGCTCACCTGCTCCTCCAGGTCGTCGGGGTCCGACGCAGGATGCAGGACAGGCGCGCTGAGACTGGATCCTCCCGTCATCGGGATCGGAACGGTGGGAGGTATGGCCCTGGCTGAGGGCTCGCCCGCCATCGCCATGGCTGCTGTCCCGAGTTGGACGCTCGACGCCGGTGCCTGTCGGTCCAGACCGGAGAGCTGTCGAGCACGGCCCAGGGTATCGATGTATGCGAGCAGATCCAGCCCTTCTTGTGTGGGCCGATCCGGACTCCCATCGAACAGCCAGGAGTAGGGAGGCATCACGGACTCCTGCACCACGAGCCGGGGATCATAGAGGTGGGTCAGTTGCCAGTCGCGCGGACGAACGTCGAACTCGCGCGACAGATCCGGCCCGATGCGGCGAGTGCCCCAGAGTTGCGGATAATCATACTTGGTCTCCCAGGGCTCGGTGGGCGCGCCAAAGCGGCGCACGTCGTCGGGGAGAGATCGGACCTGCTGCGTGTGACAGTAGGCGCACCCTTCGCGTCCATAGACGACTCTGCCCCTCTGTTCGGAGGCGGTGAGCGTGGCCATGGTGACCGGAGCCACCCGCTGGATTTCATCCTCCAGCTCATTCCCCGGAAGGATCGCGAGTACAAGGAACGAGAGCGCGAAAAAGCCTACGCCCGCGCCGAAGATGAGGACATGCGCATAGCGGATCCGGCCGGTCGAGGAAGGCTCGTACGAAATCGACGAATCGCGCTCGAATGCGGGAATGCTCTCCGAACCCTCGCGGCTCGCCGCAGGAGCCGTGGCTACCGAACGGCCCGGCCCCGAGACGAGCGAAGTGCAGAAGATGACGAGGCCCGCAAGGATCGGCAGCCCTGAGAACGTCCGGACCAACCAGTAACTCGCGACGGCTCGCACGGACTCGAGCCATGGCGCGCTCGACGCCCAGACCTGTCCTTCCACCAAGCCAGCGACGGTGAGATCGGCGACCATCAACGTCAGTCCCCCGGCAAGAAGCCAGAAGGACCAATTCATCGTGCGCTCGTTGTAACGCGTTCCGGGGATGCGTTGCCAAAGGTGGGCGATGCCGCCGAGCGCAAGGAAACTCGCGAAGCCTATCATTGCAAAATGGGAATGTCCGATGACCCAGTCGCTGAAGTGGATGAATCGATTGACGGGCATCAGCGCCTGTACCGATCCCTGCAGGCTCACCAGCAGGTAGGACACGACGCCGAACCAGACGAAGCGCAGCGGCACGTCCCTGCCCACCGTTGCGCTGCTCCCGCGCAGCGAGAGCAAGAGGTTCGTGACCACCAGGATCACGTCCATTCCCAGATAGGCCGAGGCGACGATGGCGCCTTTCTGCGCGGCCATCGGGATCGCCGAGTACACGTAGTGGTGGGTTCCATTCAGGGGGTAGATGAAGAAGAGCAGCCAGAATCCCACTATGGAGAGGAAGTGGCTGAAGATGGCGCGCCGCGTGGCCGCCGGAATCACGTAATAGGCGATGGCGAGCGCAAAGGGCGTCACGTACAGCCCGACAGCGTCGTGAATCCAGAGACCGCTGAAGGCTGCGCCTCGCGCACCGGGAACCAGCTCGGGCACGAGGTTCCCGATCGGATAGGCGAGCATCGTGAAGATGATCCCGCGGATGATGTACCAGGCGCTGACGTAGAGGTCAGAGAGCCGGGCTTTGAGGAAAGGCAGGACGAACTCGAAGACCATCAAGATGAAGGCGAGGACGACGAAGACATCCACCACGAGGGGAAACTCAGCCCATTCGAGCGGCTGGCTGAAGCCAGCGGCGACGAGTACCCAGCCTGGGAGCACGACCGCGCCATTCCAGATCCAGAAGAGCAGCCATCCCAGCTTCCGGCTCAGCACGGGCCGATTGGCGAGTCGTGGGACGACGTAATAGAAAAAGGCAAGGAATGCGTTGCCGAGCCAGCCGAAGAATATGCCTTGAGTGTGGTTGTAGCGAAGCCTTCCCCAGGTAAGCCAGGCATGCCCACCGAGGAATGAGGGAAGG
>WNFL01349769.1_pt1 | contig 16701 bp, 11 predicted proteins | sample 5400361 | NCBI WGS metagenome assembly WNFL01 (sample SAMN13153351, study PRJNA577476) | soil metagenome | isolation source: 40 cm soil on Douglas fir-dominated hillslope | place: USA:California | collected 2013-09-17 | reverse complement strand
ACGGTGACCGCCGAGGTGTGGATGCGGCCGCTCGCCTCGGTCTCGGGCACGCGCTGCACGCGATGGACGCCGCTCTCGTACTTGAGCTTGCTGTAGGCGCCGTTCCCCTCGATCGAGACGATGGCTTCCTTGGCACCGCCGGCTCCGGCGGGGCTCATGCTCATCACCTCGGCCCGCCAGCCGTGCCGCTCCGCGTACTTCACGTACATGCGGAGCATCTCGGCGGCGAAGAGCGCGGCCTCTTCCCCGCCCGTCCCGGCGCGGATTTCCACGATCACGTTCTTCTGATCCAGCGGATCCGCAGGGAGCAGAAGCTTCGGGAGCTCGGCCTCGAGCTTGGCGCGCTCTTCCTCCAGCTCCGCCACCTCGGTCTTGGCCATGCCCAGGAGCTCGGGATCCTTTTCGTTGCGTAGGATCGCCGTGTCCTCGGCCAGGCGATGGAGCACCTGGTCGTAGCGGCGGGCGGCGGTGACCAGGTCCTCGAGCGAGCTCCGCTCCTTGCTCACGCGCCGGAGCTCGGCGGGATCGTGGTGCAGGGTGGGATCGGCGAGTCTCTGCGTCAGCTCCTCGAATCGGGCTTTGGCCCGCTCCAGCGCTTCGCGCATGACGGACCTCCCTTAGAGAACGGCGCGGAGCGCGGCGATGGCGACCTCGAGCATGTCGCTCGAGGGCTCGCGCGTGGTGAGGCGCTGGAGCTTCAGCCCGGGCTCGCTCATCCAGCGCACCCACGGCTTGTCGTAGTGGGCGCCGGCGAAGCGGATGATCTCGAAGCTGATGCCGGCGATGACCGGAATGAGCGCGAACCGCAGAACGCGGGCCTGCCAGGTGTCCGGACGGCCCAGGAACGCGAAGACGAAGAAGCTCACGATGACGACCAGGAAGAGGAAGCTGGTGCCGCAGCGCGGATGGAAGCGGCTGAACGTCTGAGCCGTCTCGGGCGTCAGATCCTTCCCCGACTCCAGATTATGGATCGTCTTGTGCTCCGCGCCGTGGTACATGAACACCCGTTGCATCTCCTTCCACGACCCGACCGCCAGGATGTAGATCATGAAGAAGACGAGCCGGATCGCGCCGTCGATGAGGTTGAAGAGAAGCCCCCCCCGCACGCCCGTCAGATCCGTGAGCTTGAGCGGGAGGTAGAAGAAGATCAGGAACCCGAGCAGGAAGGAGACGGCCACGGTGAAACCCATCCCCAGCCCCAGCGTCCCGAAGCGCTTCTGGGACGGCGGCGTGTCCTTGGGGGTCTGGACGGCCGCCTCGGCCGAGAACGCCAGGGCCTGGACCCCGATGCGGAGCGATTCCACCAGCACCACCGCGCCGCGCACGATCGGAAGACCGAAGAATTTCGCGCGGCGCGAGATGGAGACGAAATCACGCCTCTGGACCTGGATGGTGCCGTCGGGAAGGCGAACGGCGGTCGCCACCTTGCCGGGCGACCGCATCATCACACCCTCGATGACGGCCTGCCCACCGATGGGGGAATAGCGATCGGGCATCGGGCGAGCGCCGGGGCGACGACGGAGGGACTAGGCGCCGGCCGGCGTTTCGGCTCCGGCCTTGTCCTGGTCCTTGTCCTTGATTCCGTACTTGCGGCGGAAACGCTCGATGCGGCCCGCGGTGTCCACGAGCTTCTGCTTGCCCGTGAAGAACGGGTGGCAGTTGGAGCAGATTTCCACGTGCACGGTGTCCTTCACCGTCGCGCGCGTCTCGATGACATTGCCGCAGACACACACGATCTTGGTGTTGAAGTAACCGGGGTGAACTCCCTTTTTCATCGCGCTTCTCCTCTTTAGGTATTCATCATCGCCAGGAATTTCTTGTTCGTCTTGGTCTGGCTCATCTTGCCGATCAAGAATTCCATGGCTTCGACGGGGTTGAGTTCGTTCAGGAACTTACGAAGGATCCAGACCTTGTTCAACTCCTCCTGACTCATCAATAGTTCTTCCTTGCGCGTGCCCGAGCGATTGATGTCGATGGCCGGGAAGATGCGCTTGTCCGCCAGCTTCCGGTCCAGGACGACCTCCATGTTGCCGGTGCCCTTGAACTCCTCGAAGATGACGTCGTCCATGCGGCTTCCGGTCTCGATCAGGGCCGTGGCGACGATGGTCAGGCTCCCACCGTTTTCGATGTTGCGAGCCGCCCCGAAGAATCGCTTTGGTTTCTGGAGGGCGTTGGCGTCCACGCCGCCCGAGAGGATCTTGCCGGAGTGCGGGACCACCGTGTTGTGGGCCCGGGCGAGCCGGGTGATGGAATCCAGGAGGATGACCACGTCCCGGTTATGCTCCACCAGCCGCTTCGCCTTCTCGATGACCATGTCGGCCACCTGGACGTGCCGCTCGGCGGGCTCGTCGAAGGTGGAGGAGACCACCTCGCCCTTGACCGAGCGCTCCATGTCCGTGACTTCCTCGGGGCGCTCGTCGATCAGGAGCACGATCAGCATCACCTCGGGGTGATTGTCCGTGATCGAGTTCGCGATCTTCTGGAGGAGGACGGTCTTGCCCGCGCGTGGCGGCGAGACGATCAGCCCGCGCTGCCCTTTCCCGATCGGCGTCAGGAGATCCATGATCCGGGTGGGCATGTCCTCGGCGCGCGACTCCAGCCGGAGCTTCTCTTGCGGATAGAGCGGCGTCAGGTTGTCGAAGAGGATCTTGTCCTTCGCGGCCTCGGGCGGCTCGAAGTTCACCGCCTCCACACGCAGGAGCGCGAAGTACCGCTCGCCGTCCTTGGGCGGGCGGACCTGGCCGGAGACCGTGTCGCCGGTGCGGAGGTCGAACCGCTTGATCTGCGACGGAGAGACGTAGATGTCGTCCGGACCCGGGAGATAGTTGTAGTCCGGGGAACGGAGGAATCCGTATCCCTCGGAGAGGATCTCCAAGACCCCTTCCGCGAAGATCAGGCCGTTCTTCTCGGTCTGTCCCTCCAGAATCTTGAAGATCAGCTCCTGCTTTCTGAGACCGCTGGTTCCCTGCACGTTGAGGGAGTGCGCAAGCTCCATCAGCTCGGCAATCGTCTTGCTCTTGAGCTGGATGATGTCGAGGCCCTTCTGGGAGGGCGAGGGAGACGGCGGTGCGGCGGCCGGAGCGGGGCTCGGCGGCGCCTGTGTTTGCTGTTCCATGTCGTTCTGCGGCTCCTCGGTGTTGATTGCCGTGGCGTCGGGCGCGTCTACGCCTTGCGTATCCGCGACGCGTCGCCTAGTGGGGGTTGTCGTAGAGCGGGCCATAATTCCAGCCGAACTGAGGTCCTCGAGGTAGAGGAAATTTCGCGCTTCGAAAGGGGTTTAGGTGCTACCGGTGTGGCTCCAGCATCGGGGAACTGAAACTCAGGGCCTTACCCTAGGCCCTAGGACCCCCTGGTTGGTCCGTGAGCATTAGACTACCGATCCCTTGGAAAGGTGTCAAGGCGAATTCTGGAAGACGCCCGCGGTCGCTACGACTTCTTCGGGGGAAATGCGCCTTTCGAGAAAGACTGTCCTTCCATGAACGTGTACGACTTCCCCTTGGACCAGAAGAACCAGGTCTCGAATCTCTTGTTCTCTTCGGTGTACGTGTAGACATCTTCCGGATAGCCCTCGTCCGCTTTGACCTTCTTGAGCGAATTCTGGGGTCCATACCGGTTATCGACAGCATCCACCCAGATCTGGAGGTTCGACTTCTTCGTGCCCTCAAGGGCCTTGTAAATCGAGTACTCGGCGACCGAGTTCTGAAGATCCCCGGTCTTGTTCAGGGCCAGGAAAAGGGCCTGGTGGTCGGCGGGATCTTGCGGATCCAGCTCCATCGCGTGCTTCAGCGCCGTCACGGCACCCTTGAAGTCCAGGGCCGTATTCTTGAGCTGGCCGTTGAGGCTCCACATGTCCTTGTTCTTGGGGTAGAGGCCGTTCCCCTTGTCCAGAAGAACGATCGCCTCCTTGGTCTTGCCCTGGTTCGCCTTGATGACGGCGGCGTTGTAGAGCGCGTTCTGCTTCAGCGAATCCGACGCCGCGGCCTCATCCAGGACCCCGGCATATCCCGCCGCGGCGCTGTCGTACGCCGCCGCCTGCTCCGGCGAATCCTTGGTAGCGGCCTTCCCGATCTCGTAGTAGCTGGCCGCGATCCGGACCTGGTATCCGGGTTGGCTGGCGGGATCCGGATCCTTCTTCTTGGCGTCGCGGAAAGCCTCGATGGCTTCGGGGTACTTCCCATCATTGTAGAGACCCACGGCGCGGCCCATCACGGCGGCGCGCAGATTCGTCTTCAGGCGCGGGTCGTCCGGCTTGACCTCGAGACCCTTGGAGGCCGCCCGGATCGCGTCGTCCGTCCGCCCTACGAGGCCAGGATGAAATCGTAGCCCGCCTCTTCCAGGCGCGAGGCGCCCGTGAACGGCGGGAACACGGTCGTGTCGGTCACCGCTTCCTGCGGCGCGGGCGCCGGCTTGTACGGCGGCAGCGCGGATTCCGTCGGGGCTTCGGTGGTCTTCGATCCGCTGAGCGCCTTCACGCCCGCGTTGAAGAGCTGCGCGTTCACCGCGAGACGATTCCGCTCGAGGTCCGCGATCTTCTTGGTGTCGTTCTTCTTCCTCGCGATGTCGAGCGCCATCTGGAACGCGGCGCCGGCGGAAAGGAACTGGCGCTGCTGGGCGCGCGCGAACGCGAGGAGCGAAAGGGCGTCGACGTTCTCAGGCTCCGCCTTGCGGGCGCACTCGAGGAAGTACGCGGCCTTGTCGTAGACCTTCTGCTGGACGTAGACCTTGCCGCTGGTGAAGCAAATGGTCGCGGAGGAAGGCTGGGTTTGGACAAGGCCCAAGGCCAGGACGGCCAGGACACCTGCGCCTACCCTGCCGAACGTGTTTCGTCTCATCGAGGATTCCCTCCGCCCGCGTGGACTGCGTGAACGTGCTTCACTTCTCTACTTAGTACACGCTTCAGGGCGCATGGATTCCACCCCCTGCCTCGATTAGAGCCTTCGATGCCCTGGCTGTCAAGCGGGTTCATGTTGTTGCAAATGCATGAGATCAAGGCGATTACAGGACGTGGCGCGGGTCGACGTCCACCACCACCCGGACCCCGGAGGCCCTCTTTTCCCGGATGGTCGGGAGGGCGGCCCTGAGGAACGCCTGCATCGCGGTCCTCGAGCCGCTCCGGATCAGGATGTGCCACCGCTCGGTGCCCTGGATCCGCGCGATCGGCTTCGGCGCCGGGCCGAGGAGCTCGATGCCGAGGCCCCGCGCCTTCCGCGCCAGCGAGACTTTGAGCGCTTCCGCCTCGCGCGCCACGCGTTCCTTCTTGGCGCCGCGGACCTCGATCTCGACGAGATGGCCGAAGGGCGGGTAGCGCAGCTCGCGCCGCTCGGAAGCTTCCAGCTCGTAGAACATCTCGAAGTCCTGCGCGGCGGCGCATCGGAGCGCCGGATGATCCGGGTCGTACGACTGCAAGATAACCTCGCCGGGGCGGTCGCCGCGCCCCGCGCGCCCGGCCACCTGCGTGAGGAGCTGGAACGTCTTCTCCGCCGCCCGGAAGTCGGGAAGATAGAGCTGTAGATCCGCGACGATGATCCCCACCAGGGTCACCATCGGAAAGTCGAATCCCTTCGCCACCATCTGCGTGCCCAGGAGGAAATCCGTCTGCCCGCTGCGGAACGCGGCCAGGATGGAGGCCGCGGAGCCGCGTTTCCGGGTCGCGTCGAAGTCCAGCCGCGCGAGGCGCGCGAGCGGAAAGCACCGAGCCACCTCCCGCTCGATCCTCTGGATCCCGACCCCGCCGAACCAGAGATTCGCGGCCCCGCAGCCGGGGCAGGAGGGGCGGAGCTTCTTCTCGGCGCCGCAGTAGTGGCAGAGAAGCGTCTGGTCCGCGAGGTGCACCGTGTAGGAGACATCGCACCGGTCGCAGCGCGCGACCTGCCCGCAGCCGCGACACTGGAGATAGGTCGAGTGGCCGCGGCGGTTCAGGAACAGGATCGCCTGCTCGCGGCGCTCCAGCGTCCGGGACATGGCTTCGAGAAGCGGCGCGCTGAGGAAGCGCGAAGCGCTCGCGGGGGCGGAAAACGCCGTGGATCCCGAGACGGAGCCGATCCCCGCGGGCAGCCCGAGGGGAGGATCTCCGGTCGCGGTCACGGACGGCGCCGCGCGCACTTTGAGATCGGTGACCCGCACGGTCGGGAGCGGCCTTCCGTCGATCCGCCGCGGGAGGCGAAGGAGCCCGCACCGTCCCTGTTTCACCCGCGCGAACGTCTCGAGGCTGGGCGTGGCGGACGCCAGCACCGCCACCGCGTCCAGGCGCTGCGCGCGCACCAGGGCCACGTCCCGCGCGTGGTAGCGCGGAGCGTCGTCCTGCTTGTAGGCCGAGTCCTGCTCCTCGTCCACCACGATGAGCCTCAGATTCCGGAACGGAAGGAAGACCGCGGAGCGCGTGCCCACGACAAGATCCACCGATCCGTCCGCGGCCGCCCGCCAGACGTCCGCGCGATCGCGCGGGCGGAGCGTGCTGTGGTAGAGCGCCGCGTGCTCGAATCCCGCGCGGCGGAAGGAGTCCAGCGTCTGCGGGGAGAGCGCGATCTCGGGAACCAGGATCAGCGTCTGTCCGCCGTCACGGAGCGCTTCGGCCGCGGCGTGGAGGTAGACCGCGGTCTTCCCGCTCCCCGTGACCCCGAAGAGTAGATGCGCGGCGAACGCGCGCGCGCGGATCGCGCCCTCCAGCGCTTCCAGCGCTACGAGCTGCTCCGCGTTCAGCGCCTCGCGGGCCGGGGGGGCCACGTCCAGCCACGCCATCTCTTCCTCGGGCTCGGACCGAACGGCTCGGCGCGTGAGCCCGGCAGGCGAAGGCACCGCCGCCTGGAGGACGTCGCTCAGGTTCGCGGCGTAGTACTCCGCCACCCACCGGCACAACGCGAGGAGCTCCGGCGTGACCACCAGCCGGGGCTCGGGAATGCCCGAGATCTTGAGGACGCGGAAACCGGGCTGACCGGGCTCGGGTCCCAGCACCGTTCCCCAGACGCGCCGCGGTCCCACCGGGACCAGCACGCGCAGGCCTACCTCGGGGGATTCTTCCTCGGGGATCTCGTAGACCAGGGATTCGTCACGGGCGAGTGGAATGGGAACGGCGACGCGGAAGAGGGCCATGATCGCAGCATGGTATCACTTGAGGATCGAGAATCGACCGACCACGATTCCATCCGTCGTTTGAATCCGGTAAAAGTAGACGCCGGAGGCGAGCGGACGCCCGGCTGAGTCGCGGCCCTGGACCCGCGCCACGTGGAGCCCCGCCGGAAGGAACGCGCGCGGAAGGATCGTGGCCACGCGTCTCCCTTGCGGGTCGAACATCCCGATCTCGACGCTGCCCGGCCTCAGGGTGGTGAACGCGATCGTAGCGTCCGGATTGAGCGGATTGGGCGCCACCTCCGCGCATCCGCCTCCACAACCGGTGCAGTGCTTTTTGATCTCGAGCGGGACCTCGCCGCGCACGCGAGCGCCGGAGCTGAGGAGCCCTTCGAAGAGATCCTCCAGCGCGGAGGAGAGAAAGCAGACGTCGAGCTCGGGCTCCCCGTTTCCATCCGAGTCCCGGACCGTGGTCGACTTGGCTTGCACCGACGTGACCCGCGCGTCGCCGAACGTCGCCTGGAGCGAGGCGAGATCGAGGTCCGCCAGCTCGAAATCATCCTGCACCGGCTCCAGCTCCACGCACTCGCGCGATCCCAGCCCCGTGAGCTCGATCCGGCTTTTCTTGCCGCGGAAGACCCGCGCGTCCAGCGCGGCGCGCACCGTGGCGCTCCCGCACGCGCGGTCCGCGATCGCGGGACAGCCCTGGTCGGTCACGGTGAGGCAAACGGAGTACGTCCCCGCCGCGGCGTAGGCGTGCTCCGGAGCGCTTCCGACCGCCGACGAGCCGTCGCCGAACTCCCACGCGTACGTCAGAGGGTCTCCATCCGGATCGGTGGAAGCACTGCCGTTGAAGGTCACCGACACGCCAACCGTACCCGTGTACGGTCCGCCCGCGTTCGAGACCGGAGCGCGGTTCGGCGGCGGGATCACACCCGAGGCCACGCGGAGGTTGAAACCTTCCGGATCCATGGAGCTGATGAGTGGATCCTGCCCGCCCTCGAGCGCGATCGCGGGAGCGTCGCCCGCCTCGCCCGCGGCCACCACGCTCCGCTTCCAGACCCCGCCGTCCTTCCACGAAATCTTCAATTGATCCAGCGCCTCGTCGAAGTAGGCCAGGACGGGCCGGCCGAACCGATCGATGGCCAGCGACACCCCGCGGCCCTCCCCCGCGTCCACGGAATCCACGGTATCCACCTTCCACGTACCGGCGTTCCGGGTCCGGTACTGGATGGCCGGGGGATTTCGCACGTGCGTGGCGAAGTGCGGCACGTCGTCGGCATCGAGCGCCAGCACCCCACCCTCGCCGGGAAGCTGACGGTCCACCACCCAGCCGGTTTCCGTTCGCACCGCGTGGATCAGGACGCGCGAGACCTGGGCCGTGACGTGCGGCTGTCCCAGCGAGTCGAACTTGAGCGAGAACCCCGTTGCCGCGATCCCACTGGTCGGGAACACGGACTCCGGCACCCATCCGTCGGGTGTGAGCGTGGCGTAGCGGATCACGAAGGCGGGGATGAAGCTGAAGTAGACCGCGTGGAGGTGCCCCGAGGGATCGAACCCGATCGCGTTCTCGCCGGGGAGCGCGTTCTCGATCCGCTCCGTCGTCCACCGACCGCCCGTCCGCCAGGCCACCTTGGCCGAAATGACCGTGCCGACCGGGGTTTCTTCCTGGCAGCCGTATCCGATGTATGGAATCCCGTCCGGGCTCAGCGCCAGGCTCAGACCATGAGAGAAGCCGGGCTGCGGGACCAGCTCCACTAGCCAGCGGCCGTTTTCTTGATATGCGTACCGGACCTGGCTGCCGGTGGCGTTGCGGTAGGCGATGTGGCCCTGTCCCTGCGCGTCGACCGCGATCGCGCTCTGCACGCCCACGATGCCCAGCGTGTCAGGACTCTCGACGTGAAAGGTGCCCAGGCATGCGGCGGCGGGGTCGGTCTGGGCGCGCGCGGGAACCGCTACCAGTGCGAAGAGGAAAAGGAAACGCGCGGTGCGTGTCGGGGAGAAGGGGGACACTTGGCTTTTGCTCCGGATGCCGTGGTGGAGCGGTCGCGACTCCCCCTGACACTAGGGGAACGCGGAGCCACGGGCAAGCGGGAGCTAGGCCGAGGGAGCCGGGCGTTCGGTGATGGTCTGGCCGAGCAGCTGGTTGATGCGCTCCACGAGCTTCCGGGGGCTGAACGGCTTCGTGATGTAGTCGTCCGCGCCCACGTCGAATCCCAGCTTCTGGTCGACGTTCCGCCCCTTGGCTGAGAGGAGGATCACCGGGATGTGCTGCGTCGCGGCGCTGGACTTGATGTTCTTGCAGACTTCGTAACCGTCCAGCTTCGGCATCATGATGTCCAGCACGATGAGGTCCGGCTTCTCGGTCTTCACCTTTTCGAGCGCCTGTTCCCCGTCGAGGGCGGTGATGACTTCATATCCTTCCATCCCCAGACTGAAGTCGAGGATGTGGACGATGTAGATCTCATCGTCGACGACGAGGATTTTACCCTTGGACATCCGAATCACCTCCCTCGGCTGATGCCATGATTGGTATCGGCCCTGTCAGGCCGCTTCTCCAGCGCGAACTAACTTCGTAGCCTCTTCTGCGTCAAAGAGTTGCGAAAACGCCTCCACGACCTTCGGGTCGAACTGGCTTCCCTTGTGGTGGATCAGCTCCCGGAGCGCCTCCGCGTGGGTCATGGCCTGGCGGTACGGCCGCCCGATCGTCATCGACTCGTAGGCATCCAGGACCGCGATGATCCGGGCGCCGATCGGGATATCGTTCCCCTGGAGCCCCTTCGGATAGCCCCGCCCGTCCATCCGCTCGTGGTGCGCGAGAATGATTTCGGTCACCTGCTCCTGGAACTCGATGGGTTTCACGATTTCCGCCGAACGAAGCGGGTGGAGCGCCACCTGTGCCCAGGTCTCATCGTCCAGCTTGCCCGGCTCCTGGAGCACAGAGAGGTCGATCTGCCCCATGCCCACGTCGTGCACGCTGGCCACGTAGGCCAGCACCTCGACGTCCGCTTGGGAAAGGCCGAGCTTCCGTCCGACCGCCACCGCCCAGGCCGCCATGGAGCCTCCGTTCAGCTTGAGGCGGCTCCGCCGGGCGTTCTCGATGATGGCGCTCAGGGCCCGAGCGGCCTCCTCCGTGCGATCCGAGATCTGCTCGTGGTCGGAGACCCGCTTCCAGGCCAGCGCCACGCGGTCGGCCAGGGAGGAAAGAAGCGCCCGGTCATCCTCGGTGAAGGGCGTGCAGGAGATCTTGTTGTTGATGTTGATGACCCCGATCACGCGCCCCTCGCTCTTGACCGGCACGGAGAGCAGCGACTTGGTCTCGTACTGGTGCCCGTTCGGACGGCCGAAGCGCGGATCCTCCTCGATGTTGGTCACGAGGAGCGGCTGGCCGTGCTTCGCCACCCAGCCCGCGATGGAGTCGCCGATCTTGATGCGCGTGCCGGAGACCACTTCTTCCCGAAGGCCGCGAGCCGCCCGGATGTAGAGCTCGTCGCGCTCCTCGTCCACGAGCATCAAGGAAGCGGTGCGCGCGTTCATGACCTCGGCGATCATCTCCACGGTGAGCCGCGTCAGGTGATTGGAGACCGAGCGCGTCGGCGTCCAGGCGGCGTGCGTGATGACATGCGCGTCGCCCGCCGTGACCGGGAGCACGACGGTGAACCGGGAGCCTTTCCCCGTCTCGCTCTCCGCCGTGATGTCGCCGCCGTGCCAGTCCACGATGCTCTTCGTGATGGCGAGGCCCAGGCCCAGGCCCGCATATTCGCGGGAGAGGTCGTTGTCGATCTGCGAGAACTTGTCGAAGATCTGGCCGATCGCCTTCTGGGGGATTCCGATGCCTGTGTCCTCTACCTGGATCCGCACGGCCCGTCCCTCGATGATGACGCGGAAGGTCACCCGGCCATTCTCCGGCGTGAACTTGACGGCGTTCGTGCCCAGGTTGTTGAGGACGCGCCGGAGGAGCTCGCGATCCCCCTCGATCACGATCTCGGGCGCTACCGTCTCGACCGTGATGGCGATCTTCTTGGCGTCGGCGCCGGAGCGGAGCATCGCCGCGACCTCCTGCGCCAGGGCCGCCAGATTGAACGGCTCGCGCGTCATCCGGAAACGGCCTGACTCGAGCTGGGAGAGCTCGAGGATCGAATCGATCAGGTGTTTGAGCTTGTCGCTCTGCTCGTAGATCACCCCCAGGAAGTCCCTCTGGCGATCGATGGTCGTATTGCCCAGATGTTGGAGCAGGGCCTCCGTGAAGGACATGATGTGGGTCAGCGGGGTCCGGAGCTCGTGGGAGACGGTGGAGATGAACTTGTCCTTGAGCTCGGTCACCTGCTGGCTTCGCTCGGTGGCCTCTTCCAGGCGCTCGAGGCTCTGGTTCAGCTGCTCGTAGAGAGAGGCGTTCTGGAGCGCCACGACCGCGTGGGTCGCGAGGATCTCCAGCGTCTCGATCGTCTCGCGCGAGGGCAGTCTCCGGTCCACGGGATCGTCCACGGAGAGATACCCCACGATCGCCCCGTCCTTGGTGTGGAGCGGCACGAAGAGCACGTCCTCCTGATGCCACTCCCCCTCCTGGCGGGCCCCAAGCTCGGGCGTCCAGCCGTCATCGTCCGCCTCGCCCCAGAACTTCCGCGAGTGGCTGATGAAGTAGCTCCGGTTGACCCGGAACTCCTCCTTGAGCCAGCTCTCGAACTCCTGCCGCGGCACCGCGCGCTGCTCCAGCTTCCGGATCGCCTCGCGGTTCAGGCCCGCGAAGGCGCGCGCCACGAAATCGGTCTCGCCCTCGTTCAGGACGCGGAGCAGCACGATCCGGAACCCGGCCGCCTCGGTCACCGCGTGCACGACCTCGTGCAGCACGACGTCCAGCGAGAGGTTGGAGTTGATGCTCGTCGCGACATCCAGCACCTTCTTGATCCGCGCCGCGCGCTTCCGGCTGTTCAGGAGCTGGTAGCGGTAGAGGTCCCCCATCTTGTCGCTGGCCTGCGTCAGCTCGTCGTTCCGGTGGATGACGGCGTCGTACGAGGAACGGAGCGACTTGAGCTCGTGCTTGAGCGAGCGGCGGTTCCGCACCTGCTCCACGAGGAGGAGGATCGAGGCCATGAGGGCCCAGAGGAGCTCGACGGACGGGATCACGAGGACACCCGCGTGCGCGTGTCGGTGGGGCGCTCCACGCCGCGCTCCGCCATGAGCCGCTCGAATTCCTCGACGACCTTGGGATCGAATTGCGTCCCGGAGCAGCGGCGGATCTCGGCCAGCGCTTCGGACTCGGGAATCGAGTCGCGGTAGGGGCGGCCGAGCGTCATCGCCTCGAAGGCGTCCACCAGCGCGAGGATCCGGGACGCGAGCGGGATGTCCTCGCCCTGGAGCCCGCGCGGATAGCCGTGTCCGTCCCAGTGCTCATGGTGGCCCAGGATCATCTCGTTCACGCGCGAGGCGAACTCGATGGGCTGGAGCATGCGCACGCCGTCCCGCGGGTGGGTTTCCGCGCGGCGCCGCTCCTGCTCCGTCCAGCGCCGCGAGCTCAGGATCAGCTCCTCGCCGACCGAGAGCATGCCCACGTCGTGGACGCGCGCCACGTAGCCCAGCACCTCGAGGTCGCTCTCCACGAGACCCATCCGGCGGCCCAAGTCGGTCGCGAGCTTGAAGGCGCGCCGGGAGCTCCAGACCGCGTAGCTCCGCTTGGCGCGGATCACGGTACGGATGGTGTTGAGCGTGGTGAACACGTCGCCCGAGACTCCGGCGGAGCGCACCCGCTCGAGCGCCATGCCCACCCGCTTGCTGATCGCGACCAGAAGGCTGAGATCGTCCGGATCGAACGGAACGCCGGTCGACTTGCTGCTCACGTTCACGACCCCCACGACCTCGCCCGAGATCCGGAGCGGCACGCAGAGGAGGGATTTCGTCTCGTACTGCGGATGGTTCAGCTTCCGGAACCGCCGGTCGTTCTCGATGTCGTTGACCAGGAGGTTCTCGCAGGTCTGCGCCACCCAGCCCGCGATGGAGGCGCCGGTCTTCACCCGCGCGCGGGCCACCATGTCGGGATCCAGGCCGTGCGCCGCGCGGATCATGAGCTCGGTGCCGTCCTCGTTGAAGAACATGAGCGAGACGTTCCGGGCTTCCATGACTTCGGCCACCATCTCGACCGCGCTGCCCAGGATGGTGCGCAGCTCCGGCGTCTCGAAGAAGGGCTCCAGCGAGCGCATGAGGTTCCGGAATCCGCGCTGGACGAGCGGCAAGTCCACTACAAAGCGGCTTCCCTGGCCCAGCTCGCTCTCCACGCGGATCGTGCCGCCGTGGAGCTCCACCACGCTCTTCACGATCGCGAGGCCCAGGCCCGATCCGCCGACGCGCTCGGCGCCGCCCTCCTCGACGCGGTAGAACCGCTCGAAGACGCGGGCCAGCTTGTCGGCCGGGATGCCCATGCCGCGGTCCTCGACCACGATCTGCATGCGCTCCCCCGCGGGGTTGGCGTGGATCATGATCGGGGTGCTCTCGCGGGAGAACTTGGCCGCGTTGTTGATCAGGTTCACCAGCACCTGCTTCAGGAGATCGGGATCGGCCTCGAGGTTCGGCAGGTCCGGCGCGAAGGAGCGCTCGATGGTGAGCGACTTGGCGTTGAGCTGGGGCTCCACCGTCGGGATGACCTCGTCCAGCAAGGGACCCAGCTCCACCGTCTCGGACTTGAGCCGCCGCCGGCCCGAGTCCATGCGGGAGAGATCCAGCACGTCGTTCACGATCCGCGTCAGCCGGTCGCACTCCTCGTTGATGATTCCAAGGAACTTGTCGTGCAGCACGAAGGACGGGTTGTTCACGTTGTCGATCAGGGTCTCGGTGTAGGCCTTGATCGACGTGAGCGGGGTGCGGAGCTCGTGCGACACGACCGAGATCAGCTCGGACTTCATCTCGTCGATGCGACGCAGGGAGGCGCTGGCCTCCTCGAGACGGCGGGTCTTCTCCTCCAGCTCGGTGTGCGTGCGGATCCGGTCGACCGCCAGCCCGATCAGGTCGGCCAGGAAGAGAAGCGCGCGACGGCGGCGTGCGTTGGCGCGGAGCGGGCGCTGGAAGCCCAGAACCGCGACGCCGAGAAGCGACGTCCCCACGATGAGCGGCACGCCCACGATCGCGGCCGGCGGAGGCACGTCGCCGCGCAGCTCGCGCCAGTCGGCGTCGTCCACGCTGCCCGTGTCCTCGATGATGAGCGTCTCGCGGCGGAGCACCTGGGCGAGGAAACTTCCCGGACGCGGCGTGACGCGGCAGGCGCCGCGAGGTGCCTTGTCGCCCCGGTCGAAGTGGTCGCCCTGGAGCTCGCCCGTTTCGTAGTCGAGGAGGAGCAGCGAGAAGCTGTCGGCTCGCGCCAGCTCCAGCACGTGCTGCGCCACCGCGGCCACGAGGCCCGGCGCGTCGAACGCGGACTGGACGGCGAAGCTGAGGCTGCTGAGTCCGGGCAGGAGGCGGAGCGCGGACGGCCCCGTGTGGCCTGAGGAGGTGGGGCCGCTGTTGCTGGGCGTGCGACGGGGCATCAGGGGGATTCCGGCAGCTGCCCGAGGGGAAGATCCACGGCCGGGATGATCGGCGACCCGTCGGAGCGGCGGTCGGAAACCACCACGCTGCCGCGCATCGCCTTGCCCTGCTTCTTCAGCTCCTTCGAGATGTCGACGACCTGCGCGCCGTGGTGGATGTCACGCCCCACGTTGCTCACGACCAGGATCGTGATGGACATGATGTCGAATTCCTTCACGCCGCCCTGGCGGCTGGAGAGCACCATGATGTGCCCGCGCTTCACGTCGCGCTCGTCGTACTGGCTCGCGATTCCCCCGTCGAAGGTGGAGCGGACGGCGTCCGCGATCTGCGTCGAGCGCTCCGGCGTCGTGATGACCACGAAGTCGTCGCCGCCGATGTGCCCGATGAAATCGCCCGGGAGCCCTTGGCCCTGAATCGCGTCCTGGAGCAGCGACGCCACGAAGCGGATGACCACGTCCCCGCGCGCGTGGCCGTAGTAGTCGTTGTAGGCCTTGAAGTAGTCGAGATCGATGTGGAGGTAGGCGAACTTCTCGCCCTGGCCGATGCGGCGCGAGAGCTCCGTCTCGATGAGCACGTTCCCCGGGAGGCCGGTGAGCGCGTTGGACTGGAGCTGGCCGCGGCGCGTCTTGAGCTGGTTCCGCACGCGGAAGAGAAGCTCGTTCTGCTGCCACGGCTTCGTGAGGTAATCGTCGGCGTAGAGCTCGAGGCCGTGCATCTTGTCCTCGAACGTCGACTTCGCCGTGAGGAAGATGACTGGAATTCGCGAGGTGAGCGGATTCGACTTGAGCTGGCGGCAGACCTCGTAGCCGTCGAGGCCCGGCATCATCACGTCGAGGAGAATCAGCTCGGGCGCATCCTTGCGCACTTCCTCGAGACCGCTCATGCCGTCCGGCGCCGTGCGGACTTCGTAGGCCGCGTCCTTCGCGTCGGTGAGTTGTTTCTCGAGTATGAACCGAAGCTTGGGATCGTCCTCGATGACGAGGATTCGTCCGGTCTCCGGAACGGATGCGTTGTTGCTCACGCTTGACACCTCGAACGCTGGTTGTCTGCGACGCCGCGAACTGAAAAGTCGAAGGGACAGAAACGGATATCGCTCTTTTCATGGATCGGCTTGGGGGGTGGCGATCTTGAGCCGTCGGGGTGAAACCGTTGCGGGGTAGGGGTTCATCCGACGTATTGCAAATTGCAATGCTCGGGGCCGAGAGGTGGTGTGCTCGGAACCACGGGTGAGAGATTAAGTTGGCCAGTGACTTAGGGTTGCCGTACTGCAACTCGTCCCAGGACGACCAAAACATTACGGAGAACTACCGGAAAGCGGCGAGGTGCGGCTACGAGGTCGCGGGCAGGGGCGTAAACGAGTCCAGGTTCGCGATCGCGGATGCGCTGAAAGGCGTCCGTTCGCCGCGTCGGAGCGCGAAGGATCCGGCGTGCGCGATCATCGCGGCGTTGTCGCGGCAGAGTTTTGGTGACGGGAATCGCGCGGGGATGCCCTTGGCCGCCGCGACTCGGGTGGTCTCCTCGCGGATCAGCGTGTTGCAGGCGCAGCCGCCGGCCACCGTGACGGCGCGCGCTTCGTATCGGGTGAGCGCCTGGTCCAGGCGCTCGATCAGAACGTCGGTGATGGCCTTCTCCACCGAGGCGGCGATGTCCTTGAGGCGGGCGTCCGGGATGGGCTTGGGCTCCTTCTCGAGGAAGAGCTTCGCCGCGGTCTTGAGCCCGCTCATGCTGAAATCCAGCGTGTCGCCCTTGAGCTTCGCGCGTGGCAGCGGGACCGCGGTGGGATTCCCGCCGCGCGCGAGCTTGTCGAGGTATGGCCCCGCGGGATAGGGAAGCCCCATGATCTTCCCGATCTTGTCGAAAGCTTCGCCGGCCGCGTCGTCGCGCGTGGATCCCACGCGGTGGAAGATGCCCGGCTCGGGCACGTGATAGATTTCGGTGTGTCCTCCCGAGGCGACCATCCCGATGTAGGGCGGCTCCAGCGTGGACTCCAGACCGGCGGAGACGAGATGCGCTTCGACGTGGTTCACGCCCTCCCAGGGGATGTCGCGCGCCAGCGCGAGCCCCTTCGTGAACTCGATGCCTACCAGGAGCGAGCCGAGAAGCCCCGGCCCGATCGTCACCGCG
>WNFL01423950.1_pt1 | contig 16709 bp, 6 predicted proteins | sample 5400361 | NCBI WGS metagenome assembly WNFL01 (sample SAMN13153351, study PRJNA577476) | soil metagenome | isolation source: 40 cm soil on Douglas fir-dominated hillslope | place: USA:California | collected 2013-09-17 | reverse complement strand
AAGGCCCTGGAGGCAGGCAAGGTCATCGACGCGACCGAGGCGCGGGCGATCCGCGCGGGCCTCGAGCGCCTCGCGCTGCGCCTGGCCGAGAAGCCCGAGCTGCTGCAGTACTCGCAAGCCGAGGACGTGCACAGCTTCGTCGAAGGCGAACTGCGCGCGGACATCGGGGATCCCGCGCGCAAGCTGCACACCGGCCGCTCGCGCAACGACCAGGTCGCGACGGACCTGCGCCTGCATCTCAAGGCCCGCGGCGCGGCGCTGCAGGAGCGGATCGTTGCCCTGCAACGCGCTTTGGTCGAACTCGCCGAACGGCACGCGGCCGACCCCATGCCCGGCTTCACGCACCTGCAGCGCGCGCAGCCCGTCACGATCGGCCACCACCTGCTGGCCTACGCGGAAATGCTCGAGCGCGACCGGACGCGCTTCGCGGATGCCCTGGCGCGCATGGATCACTGCCCGCTCGGCAGCGGCGCGCTGGCGGGCACTTCCTTCCCGGTGGAGCGCGAGGCGCTCGCGCACGACCTGGGCTTCGCCGGGCCCACGCGCAACAGCCTGGACGCGGTCGCCGCGCGCGACCACGCCTCCGAACTGGCTTTTGCCTGCAGCACCGTGGCGGTGCACCTTTCGCGCCTCGCGGAGGACTGGATCTTCTTCGCCTCGCAGGAGGCGCGCCTGATCGAGCTCTCCGACGCGGTCGCCACGGGCTCGAGCCTGATGCCGCAGAAGAAGAACCCGGACTCGCTCGAGCTCCTGCGCGGCAAGAGCGCGCGCGTGCTCGGCGCGCTGCAGGCACTGCTCGTGCTGCAGAAGGGCCTCCCGCTGGCCTACGACAAGGACCTGCAGGAGGACAAGGAGCTGCTCTTCGACGCGCTCGACACGGCCCAGGCCTGCCTGGAGATCGCCGAGATCACGGTCCGGAACGTGCGCTTCGACACGCAGCGCTGCCGGGCCGAGGCCACACACGGCTACGCCAATGCCACCGAACTGGCCGACTGGCTCGTGCGCCGCGGTATCCCCTTCCGCGATGCGCACGAGCGGGCCGGCGCCGTGGTCCGCGCGGCGATCGAGTCGGGCTGCGAACTCGAGGACCTGCCGGCTCCGGCCTGGCGTGCGCTGCTGCCCGAATTGTCCGACGTCGCGCACGAGCAATGGCGAGCGGAACTGTCCGTCGAGGCCGTGCTCGAGCGCAGGAATCAGATTGGAGGCACGGCGCCCGAACGCGTCCGTGACGAGGTCCGCGAATGGAAACGACGACTCGAGTGATGGAACGCAGCCCCGCCAGCCAGAACCGCGTCAGCGACGCCCGCCCCGTGCTCCCCGCGGGCTTCCGGGCTTCCGCGCTGCACTGCGGCATCCGGGCCAAGAAGACCAAGCTCGATCTCGGGCTGATCGTCGCCGACAAGGCCTATCCGGCGGCGGCGCTCTTCACTACGAACCAGCTTCTCGGCGCCCACGTCGTCGTCGGGCGCGAGAGCCTGGCGAAGTCGCGCGGCAAGCTGCGCGCGCTGCTCGTGAACTCGGGCAACGCCAACTGTTCCACCGGCGAGGAAGGCATCGAGGACAACCGCGCGGTCCAGCGCGCGCTGGCCGAGTTCATCGGCTGCCCGCCCGAGCAGGTGCTGTTCATGAGCACCGGCGTCATCGGTGCGCGGCTGCCGCGCGAGAGGATCCTCGAGGCGCTGCCGAACCTCGTCGCCGGCGCCAACGAACGCGGCCTGGGCGACTTCGGCACCGCCATCATGACCACCGACCTGGTGCCGAAGATCCGCACGCTGGCCGTGGAGGACCAGGCCGGCCCACCCTTCCGCGTCACCGGGGTCGCGAAGGGCTCGGGGATGATCCACCCGAACATGGCGACCATGCTCGCCTACGTGTTCACGGACGGACCCGCGGACGACCACCCCAAGGAGATGCTGCGCCGGATCGCCGAGCGCAGCTTTCATCGGCTCACCGTCGACGGTGACACTTCGCCGAACGACACGTTCCTGCTCTGGAGCAGCCAGCACGCCGAGGCGGCGACGCACCCGAAATCGCGCGCCAGCTGGAGCGATTCGCACGACGACGTGCTCGAGCATGCCGTGCTCGAAGTCAGCCGCGAACTCTGCCGGTGCATCGCGGCGGACGGCGAGGGCGCGACGCGGCTGGTGACCATTCAGGTCCAGGGCGCGCCGGACGAGTCGTGCGCCGCGCACGTGGCGCGCACGATCGCGACGAGCCCGCTGACGAAGACTGCGGTGCACGGGCGCGATCCGAACTGGGGTCGCATCCTCGCCGCCGCCGGGCGCTCGGGCGTGGCCTTCGACGCGAACAAGGCCCGCGTCTGGATCGGAGAAGCGGACGTCTACTCCTCTGGCAGGCCGCACCCCGAGAACGAGCCGGCGGCGCACCTGCACCTGCTCAACAACCACGAAGTGATCCTCGGGATCGACCTCGTCGCCGGCACCGGGCAGGCAGAGGCCTGGACCTGCGACTTCTCCGCGGACTACGTGCGGATCAACGCCGACTATCGCTCCTGAGCGACGACCGTCCGGTCCGCGCAGTCGGACGTTCGCGCAGCCTCGCGACCGCACAAGTCGAGGACTCGACGCCGTTCCTCGCGCATCCGCCTTGGCCGAAGCGCGTGCGAGAACAAAAAAAGCACCCGCGTGCCAGGCACGCGGGTGCTCGATTCAAAACCCCGGCGACGACCTACTTTCTCGCATGGCAATATCATCGGCGGCTCCTGCTTGACGACCGTGTTCGGAATGGGAACGGGTATGGCCAGGAGCCCATGATCACCGGGAGTGCTGGCGGTGCGCCCATGCTCTTGATCAGCACCAAGGCGCACCGTGGAATAAGAAGGTGAATGGACAATGATCATTGAAGCCGTATTCGAACGGCCTTCTTCCTCAAAATGGCAGGCCATTCTGTGGAGAAAGGTGGTTAAGCCAATCGTCCGATTAGTACCGGTAAGCTAAAGATGTTGCCATCCTTACACCGCCGGCCTATCAACCTGGTAGTCTCCCAGGGGACTGATAGGGATGACTAGTTTTGGAGAAGGCTTCGCGCTTAGATGCATTCAGCACTTATCCGTTCCGGTCGTAGCTACCCAGCGATGCCGTTCGCACGACAACTGGAACACCAGAGGACCGTCCTCCCCAATCCTCTCGTACTAGGGGAAAGGCTCCGCAGTCATCCTACACCCACATCAGATAGGGACCGACCTGTCTCACGACGGTCTAAACCCAGCTCGCGTACCGCTTTAATTGGCGAACAGCCAAACCCTTGGGACCTCCTACAGCCCCAGGATGCGATGAGCCGACATCGAGGTGCCAAACCGCGCCGTCGATATGAACTCTTGGGCGCGATCAGCCTGTTATCCCCGGAGTACCTTTTATCTGATGAGCGACGGCCCTTCCACTCGGAATCCGCCGGATCACTAGGACCTACTTTCGTACCTGCTCGAGCTATATCTCTTGCAGTCAGGCGCACTTATACCCTTACGCTCTACGTGCGATTGCCAACCGCACTGAGTGCACCATCGTGCTCCTCCGTTACTTTTTTGGAGGAGACCGCCCCAGCCAAACTGCCCACCTGACACTGTCCACAACCCTGTTCAGCTGTGTTAGAGACCTATCATGACGAGAGTGGTATTTCACCGGTGACTCGACTGGACCCAAAAGCCCAGCTTCAACGTCTCCCACCTATCCTACGCACGACATAACAAGCCTCAATATCAGGCTACAGTAAAGGTTCACGGGGTCTTTCCGTCTTGATGCGGGATCGTGGCATCTTCACCACAGCTACAAGTTCGCCGAGCATGCCGTCGAGACAGAGCCCATGTTATTACGCCTTTCGTGCGGGTCGGAACTTACCCGACAAGGAATTTCGCTACCTTAGGACCGTCATAGTTACGGCCGCCATTCACTGGGGCTTCAATTCGGAGCTTCGCTTGCGCTAACCCCTCCTCTTGACCTTCCAGCATTGGGCAGGCGTCAGTCTGTATACGTCGTCGTTGCGACTTTGCACAGACCTGTGTTTTTAATAAACAGTTCCATGGGCCATTTCTCTGCGGCCCCGCAAAGCTTCGACCGCAAGGGTCTGTACTTCACGGGGCACCCCTTTTCCCGAAGTTACGGGGTTAATTTGCCGAGTTCCTTGACTGCATTTCTCTCGAGCGCCTTAGGATATTCACCTCGCCCACCTGTGTCGGTTTTGGTACGGACACCAAATCACTACCTAGAGGATTTTCTCGTCGGTCAGTCCAGTGACTTCGCTCAGAAGAGCTCGCCATCACTCCTGGGCTTGCGCATGCGGATTTACCTACATGCCACCCTCAAGTTTAGACGCACATCGGTCAGTGCGATCACCTTTCCTTCCGCGTCCCCCCATCGGTCATAACGCAATTTGGTGGTACAGGAATATTAGCCTGTCATCCATCGACTACGCCTTTCGGCCTCGTCTTAGGGTCCGACTAACCCCGGGCGGATTTACCGTGCCCGGGAACCCTTGGGCTTGCGGCGAGCAGGATTCTCACCTGCTTTCTCGCTACTAATTGCGGCATAATCACTTCCAGAGCGTCCAGGTGTCGTTACCGTCACCCTTCACTCGCTTGGAACGCTCCCCTACCAATGTCAGGGTCCAACGGACTCTGACAGTACGCAGTCTCGGTTGTGCGCTTGAGACCCGTTCATTTTCGGCGCAGAACCTCTCGACCAGTGAGCTATTACGCACTCTTTAAATGATGGCTGCTTCTAAGCCAACATCCTGGCTGTCTTAGAGATTCCACTTCCTTCTCTTCACTGAGCACACATTTGGGACCTTAACTGGCGTTCTGGGTTGTTTCCCTCTCGACCACGAACCTTATCGCTCGTAGACTGACTCCCTGGATACGGTTGATGGTATTCGGAGTTTGATTAGGTGTAGTACCTGGTTAAGGCCCACATCCCATTCAGTGGCTCTACCCCCATCAACTATTACCAGAGGCTAGCCCGAAAGCTATTTCGGGGAGTACCAGCTATTTGCCAGCTTGATAAGCCTTTCACTCCTATCCACAAGTCATCGGAGCGGTTTTCAACCCACACCCGTTCGGCCCTCCACGGATTGTTACATCCGCTTCAGCCTGCTCATGGATAGATCGCTGGCTTTCGGGTCTACTCCATCTGACTTAAGTCGCGCTATTCACACTCGGTTTCCCTTCGGCTTCGGGTCTTAAACCCTTAACCTTGCCAAATAGAGTAACTCGCCGCATCATTATGCAAAAGGCACGCCGTGAGCCATTATCCCGAAGGATCATAGGCCTCCGACAGGCTGTAAGTGCATGGTTTCAGGTTCTATTTCACTCCCCTAAACGGGGTTCTTTTCGCCTTTCGCTCGCGCTACTATTGCACTATCGGTCGTCCAGGAGTACTTAGCCTTGGGGGGTGGTCCCCCCGGATTCACACCAGGTTTCTCGTGTCTGGTGCTACTTGGGATACTCACAGAAGGCATGTTACTTGTCGACTAAGGGGCTTTCACCCTCTGCGGCTGGCCTTCCCATGCCATTCGTCTAAGCACATGCTTTGTAACTTCTTGGGCTCCTAGCAGAGAGCCCCATGAGTCCCACGACACCGATGCCGCAACGGCTGCAACCTTGCACGGCACCGGTTTAGGCTGATCCCCGTTCGCTCGCCGCTACTAGGGGAGTCGATTTCTCTTTCTGCTCCTACAGGTACTGAGATGTTTCAGTTCCCTGCGTTCCCTCTACCCACGAGTTGTGCGGGTAGTCTCGGAATATGAATCCCGAGCGGTTTCCCGATCTTGGAGACCTCCGGATCAAAGCCTGTTGGCGGCTCCCCGGAGATTATCGCAGCTGACCACGTCCTTCATCGGCTCTGGACGCCAAGGCATCCACCATACACTCTTAGTAACTTAACCACTTGTTCGCTTGTGGCTTCCACGATCATGTCCATTCACCTTGTTCTCAAAGAACCGCTCGGTTTTCACCGAGCTGTTCGTGTCCGATGGCCAGCCTCGGGTAGGGCGGTGGTGGAGGCGACGGGATTCGAACCCACGACCGCCTGGTTGCAAACCAGGTGCTCTACCAACTGAGCTACGCCCCCAAAGGGAGGGTTCATGGCCCTCGAATGTGACGGGTGGCAAGGTGCTGCGCTGCTCGAGAGACCGAGCTCAGGCGGTCCTCTCGGGGCTGTGGTGGGCCTGAGTGGATTTGAACCACTGACCTCCCGCTTATCAGGCGGACGCTCTAACCAACTGAGCTACAGGCCCGATATTCGGGGAGGCCGAGCGCGGCAGCTACCTCATAGCTGTGCAGATGCTGGCAATCAGGTAGGGTGGCCCTCGTCTCCATGCGAACTCCTATGCTTGCCATCCGGCTTTCGCCGAAAGTCTAACTCATCCGTTAGAAAGGAGGTGATCCAGCCGCAGGTTCCCCTACGGCTACCTTGTTACGACTTAGTCCCAATCACGGAGCTTGCTTTAGGCACCGTCCCCCTTGCGGTTGGACATAGCGACTTCGAGCGCTCCCCGCTTTCGTGGCTTGACGGGCGGTGTGTACAAGGCTCAGGAACATATTCACCGCGCCGTGGCTGATGCGCGATTACTAGCGATTCCGGCTTCATGAAGGCGAATTGCAGCCTTCAATCCGAACTGGGGCCTGCTTTTTGGGATTGCCTTGACCTCGCGGTTTTGGAACCCTTTGTACAGACCATTGTAGCACGTGTGTCGCCCTGGCCATAAGGGCCATGATGACTTGACGTCGTCCCCACCTTCCTCCGTCTTAACAACGGCAGTCTCACTAGAGTTCCCGGCATGACCCGCTGGCAACTAGTGATAGGGGTTTCGCTCGTTACGGGACTTAACCCAACATCTCACGACACGAGCTGACGACAGCCATGCAACACCTGTGCACGTTCCGACCCCGAAGGGCTGTTATCCCACTTTCATGAGACTAATCCGTGCATGTCAAGGCCAGGTAAGGTTCTTCGCGTTGCTTCGAATTAAACCACATGCTCCACCGCTTGTGTGAGCCCCCGTCAATTTCTTTGAGTTTTACCCTTGCGAGCGTACTCCCCAGGCGGGGCACTTAACACATTTGCTTCGGCAGAGAGGACCATAGGTTACCCCCCTGCCAAGTGCCCATCGTTTACGGCTAGGACTACCGGGGTATCTAATCCCGTTTGCTACCCTAGCTTTCGCACCTCAGTGTCAGATTCCGGCCAGTGAGCCGCTTTCGCCACTGGTGTTCCTCCTGATATCTACGCATTTCACCGCTCCACCAGGAGTTCCACTCACCCCTCCGGACCTCAAGCCCGCCAGTATCGATTGCCGTTCCCCGGTTGAGCCGGGGAATTTCACATCCGACTTAGCGGACCACCTACGTGCGCTTTATGCCCAGTAATTCCGAACAACGTTTGCAACCTCTGTCTTACCGCGGCTGCTGGCACAGAGTTAGCCGCTGCTTCCTTTGGTCTTGGTCAGTACTGGCGCTATTAACGCCAGTTTGTTCCTAGAACCTGACAGCAGTTTACAACCCGAAGGCCTTCATCCTGCACGCGGTGTCGCTCCGTCAGGCTTTCGCCCATTGCGGAAAATTCACGACTGCAGCCTCCCGTAGGAGTCTGGGCAGTGTCTCAGTCCCAGTGTGCCGGACCGTCCTCTCAGACCCGGTAGCCGTCATCGCCTTGGTAGGCCATTACCCCACCAACTAGCTGATAGCCCGCAACCCCCTCCCCTAGCAGCAGCTTGCGCCACCGTTTGCCAGGCAAATGATGCCATCCACCAGGCTCATCCGGCATTAGCCACCGTTTCCAGTGGTTATTCCGGTCCAGGGGGCAGGTTGGTTACGTGTTACTCACCCTTTCGCCGCTTTACTCACCCGAAGGCTTTCACGCGCGACTTGCATGCCTAAATCACACCGCTAACGTTCGTTCTGAGCCAGAATCAAACCCTTCATAAGAAAGCTTTGTTCTGTCTTTATTGGAGTTAGACGCGCCGTGAAGCGCATCCAGCTCGCATGGTTTCAAGGGCCACCCTGTTTTCAAAGATCCATGCTCCCCTCGCCCGATAGGGGCGTGGGAAGCCGTGTTCGTCTGTCCCCGCGCCAGCGCGTCGCAGGCGTTCTTGGGGGAGGGGAATGATAGAGCTTCGCACCCCCTGGTCAATGGGCTGCTGTAGGAATCGACCACTCGCCGAGCAAGCCGTTGTGAAACAATGACTTACGGCGATTCGCGCGGCTGCGGTTCGGGCCCTCTGCGCGCGATTCGCCGGGCATGTTCGAGCCTGGCGCCTGGCCGCAGCGCGGCGGATCGTTCAGTGCTGGAGCAGGATCTCCGAGCCCCGGGGCAGGATCTCGTAGAGCTCTTCGACGTGCCGGTTGAGCATCCGCACGCAGCCCTCGCTCTCGTCCTGGCCGATGCTGTCGGGGTCGCGCGTGCCGTGGAAACCCAGGTGCGTCTTCTCCCCGTCCGCGGTCAACCACGCGACCCAGCGCGTACCGAGCGGATTTCGCGGATCGCCCGCGGGAACGGGCGGCTGGCCGGCACGGAACCAGGTCGGATTCTCGTTCTTCTCGCCGACTTTGAAGCGCCCGCTGGGTGTCTCGCTGCCCGGCTTTCCCACGCCCACCGGCCAGGCGCCGACGACCTCGTCGTCGAGCATCAGCAGCATCCAGCGAGCGCTCAGGTCGACGAGCACCTGCGGCTTGCCAGTCGGCACGCGCAGCGTCTGACCGGGCTGGATCGTCTCTCCCTGGAGCTGGTTCGCGCGCGCGATCAGGCCCGTGCACGTCAGCAAGTCGGCGCTCTCCTGCAGCGCGCGCTTGCGGATCCCGATCAGCGAGTCTCCGGGCGCGACCTTCAGTTCGAGCGCGGGCCAGGCGCCCTTCTTGTTCCAGCGGTAGCCCTGCTGGGCGCGGTTCAGGCACTCGGCCCAGCGGCCCATGCACTGCGTGTCGGTCTCCCAGGGCGAGCGCAGTTCTTCCCGCAGCAGTCGCGAGTACGAAGCGGCCGCCTCGGCCCAGCGCGAGGCCGCGAGCGCCTCTCGGCCGGCGCGCTCGGCGCTCGCCAGCCCGGCCGCGCGCAAGAGCAGCGAACCGGAAGCTGCGCCCGCGGAGGGCATGGCGAAGGTGGGTCCCTGGGGCCAGACGTCGAGCAGCTTGCGCTCGTCCTCGCCCAGTTCGCGCGTGCTCTCCAGCTCGTGCGCGAGCGCGGCGGCATCCTCGCTGCGGCCGGTCAGCTGCAGCGCCAGGGCCTTGGCCAGACTGCGTCGTGCCGGGCTCAGGCCTTCTCTTGGCGTGCCGAGCCACTCGACGAAGTTGTCGGTCTGGTGCACGAGGTGGGCGGCGAACTCGACCTCGGCGAGGCCGGCCCCCGCGGGTTCCGTGGCGCGGGGAGCGCTCGCCTTGACCGGCTGCGGCTCCGGGGGCGTGGGCTCAGCCTGCGCCGCGGCGGGTCTCGGGGCTTCGAGCGCCGGAGACTGCGCGTCCGAAGGGTTTGCGGGCTGGCCCGTAGCCGGGGTCCCGGTCTCGGGCGCCTGGGGAACGGCGGAAGCCGTGGATTCCTCGTGCAGCAGCACCCCGTCCGAGTGCTCCGCTCCCGAGTCCTTCGCCAGGCTGGGCCCGAGGCCCTGGATCAGGAGCCAGATCAACCCCCCACCGATCAGGATCAGCAGCAGCGCGCGCATGTCGTTCCGTCCTGGCCCGCGGATCATTCGCGCGCGGACAGTCCCGCGTCCGCGCGGCGGAGCCGCCGGCGATGATAGCGGCGCAGCTCACTCGATCGAGGACAGCGCGCGAAAAACGCGCGCGCGAGCGGAAGTCCCCGGGGGTCCCAGCGCGACCGTGCTCGTCGGATCCCGGAAACCAGCTGTTTCCAGGTGGGCCCAACCGGCTGCGATCGGAGATGCAGACAGAGAACAGGGCCCAGTAAGTGCTTGTTCGGCTCCAGGGTGCAGACGGGTCACCTGAAGTCCAGGATGACCCCGGGGGACTCGAAGCTATCCCGCCCCTCTGCGAGGCGCAACTCCCCTTCCGTCGGTTCAGGCGCGCCAGAGCTTCGCGCGCACGACGTGTCCAGCGCCCAGATCGAGATCCTCGGTCGCGAGGACGCTCTTGTTCGAGTCCCCCGCGCTCGCGGACCCGCCCAGGCCGACTTTCTGGGCCAGGGTCTCCTCGCCCCCGCCAGCAGCGAGTCCGCGCCCGGATCGAGCCAGAGGCCGATGCGGTCGGTCACCGCCAGCCCCGCCTTCTTGCGCATGGCGTTGACCCGGCTGCTGAGCTCGCGCAGCAGGCCCTCCGCCAGCAGGTCGTCGTCGAGCTCCGTGTCGAGGAAGAGCACGAACCGACCGTCCGTCTCGACGTCGAACTCGGCCTGCGTTTCGACGCTGACGGTCACGTCCTCGGGCCCCAGGGTCAGGCTCTCGCCGTCGATCTCGAGCGACACCGGCTGGCCCGCGCGCAGGACCGCGACGCGCTCGGGGCCGAGGGCGTCGATGGCGCTCGCGGCGACCTTCATGCGCGCCCCCAGCCGCTTGCCGAGCACACGGAAGTTGGCCTTGGCGCGCAGCGTGCAGAGCTTGCCGTCGTCGCTGGAGAGGCTGCCGAACTCGCGGATGTTGAGCTCGCCCAGGATCTGCTCGCGGGCGAAGTCCGTGCGCAGGAGCTCCAGGCTGTGCTCGTGCGAGGAACGGATGTGGATCGCGCGCAGCGGCTGGCGGATCTTCAGCCCGGCCCGTTCGCGCAGCGCGCGGCCCATCTCCACGATGCGCGTCACGACGCGCATGCTCTCCTCGAGCTCGCGGTCGACGAGCCGCAGGTCGGGTTCGGGCAGCAGCGCGGCGTGCACCGAGCCGCGCCCTGGCGCCAGGCGCTGGAAGAGCATCTCGGAGAGGAAGGGCATCAGCGGCGCGCTGAGCAGCGCGACCGTCTCGAGGGCCGCGTGCAGGCTGGCGAATGCGGCCTTCTTGTCCGCGCCCTTGCCGCTCTTGTGGAAGCGCCGGCGGTTGCGGCGGATGTACCAGTTGGAGAGCTCGTCCACGACGAAGCCCTCGATCGCGTGGCAGGCGCCGTCGAGGTCGTAGGCGTCCAGCGCCTTGCGCACCTCGACGACCAGCGTCTGCGTGCGCGAGATCAGCCAGCGGTCGATCTCGGGTCGCTCGGCCGGCGGCGGAATCCCGTCGCGCTGCGGATCGAAGCCGTCGGAGAGGCGCGCGTAGTCCGCGAAGAACTTGTAGCTGTGCGTCAACGTGCCCAGCAGGCGCCGGCGCACCTCGAGCAGGCCCTCGGGATCGAAGCGCTTGGGCAGCCAGGGTGAGCCACTCGAGAGCAGGTACCAGCGCACCGCGTCCACGCCGTGCTCGCGGATCATCTGCCAGGGATCGACGACGTTGCCCAGGCGCTTGCTCATCTTGACCCCGTCCTTGTCGAGGACGAGGCCATTGACCGCGCAGGCCTTGAAGGCCGGGCCGTCGGGCAGCCCGACGTCGGGGAGCGAGCTCACGAAGCAGCCGATCGCGTGCAGCGTGTAGAACCAGCCGCGCGTCTGGTCGAGGCCCTCGGCGATGAAGTCGGCCGGGAACTGGTCGGCGACCCTCGCGCGCCCCTCGCCGAACGGCCAGTGATACTGCGCGAAGGGCATCGCACCCGAGTCGAACCAGCAGTCGAGCACGGCCTTCGTGCGCTGCATCGTGCGCTTGCCGCGACACTTCGGGCAGTCGAACCGCACCTCGTCGATCAGCGGCTTGTGATTGTCGAAGCCCTCGGGCAGCCCACCCGCAAGTTCGGCCAGCTCGGCGGCACTGCCGATGGCGTGCACGTGGTCGCAGCCTTCGCAGACCCAGAAGGGCAGCGGAGTGCCCCAGTAGCGGTCGCGCGAGATGTTCCAGTCGACGTTGTTCTCGAGCCACTCGCCGAAGCGCTTCGTCCCGACCTCGGGCGGCACCCACTGGATGCGCTTGTTGAAGTCGATCATCCGCTGCTTGTAGGCGGTCGTGCGGATGTACCAGGCCGGCGAGGGGAAGTAGTAGAGCGGCGTGTCGCAGCGCCAGCAGTGCGGGTAGCTGTGGTGTTCGTGTGCGTTCTTGAAGAGCAGGTGGCGCTGCTTCAGGTCGGCGATCACGAGTGGATCGGCTTCCTTGAACCAGGTCTGCATCGGCACCACTTCGACCTGCGCGCCGGGCTGATAGATGGGCACGACAAAGCGACCGTCCGCCCCGGGACCCAGCAGAGTGGTAATGCGCTCTCGCGTCGCCACCTCCCAGTCGTCGACGCCATAGCACGCCATGTGCACGATGCCGGTGCCATCCTCCGTGGTGACGAAATCGGCGGCGTAGACGCGATGTCGCGCGCCATCGGGGCCGCTGCCAACGCTGTTCGGGAGCAACACGCCAGAGTTGCTGTACAGGGGCTGGTAATCACGGGTGACCAGTGAGCTCCCGCGCACCGTATCGATCACATCGAAGCCCTTCGGAAGCACGGCTTCTGCGCGCGCCTTGGCTACCCAGACGATCTCATCGTAGATACCAGGTCCGGCCTTGCTAGGTAGGCCCGCGCGCACGTAATCAACGTCAGGATGGACGACGAGAGCGAAATTTGAGGGCAAAGTCCAAGGCGTTGTGGTCCACGCGAGGAAACTCTCGGGAGGGCCGCCTTCGTCGGGACTGATTCGGAAGCGGATCGTCACGCTCGGATCCTGCACGTCGCGGTAGACACCCGGCTGCCCGAGCTCATGCGAGGAGAGCCCCGTGCCGCAGCGGCCGCAGTAGGGCAGCACGCGCACGCCGCGGTAGACCAGGCCGGCCTCGTGGAAGCGCTTGAGCAGGTACCAGATCGACTCGACGTAGTCCTCGGAGTACGTCACGTACGGATTCTCGTAGTCGAGCCAGTAGCCGATGCGCTCGGAGAGCTCCTCCCAGTCCTTCTTGTAGGTCCAGACCGACTCGCGGCACTGCGCGTTGAACTTGCCGATGCCGAACTGCTCGATCTGCGGCTTGCCGCTGATCTTCAGCTTCTTCTCGACCTCGAGCTCGACCGGCAGTCCGTGCGTGTCCCAGCCGGCCTTGCGCGTCACGCGTCGGCCGCGCATCGTCTGGTAGCGGCAGACGGTGTCCTTGACCGTGCGCGCGGCGACGTGGTGGATGCCGGGCTTGCCGTTGGCCGTGGGCGGGCCTTCCCAGAAGACGAACGGCTTGCCGTCCGCACGCGCGAGTTGGACCGCCTGGAAGGTCTGCTCTGCGCGCCAGTTCGCGAGCACCTCCTCCTCCGCGGCGGCCGGAGCGCTCGCGATCGTCTCGTGCAGCGCGGCGAAGAGTCTCGTCGTAGGGACACCCATGCGCGCATTATGGCGGCGCGACGCGCCGCTCTACCACTGCTGCTCACGGATCGCGGCCGCGATCTGGTCCGCGAGCTCGAGCGCCCGCGCACCGTCCTCGCCGCTGACTTCGGGCTCGCGGCCCTCGGCGACGCAGGCGAGGAACGAATCGAGCTCCGCCTGCAGCGGCCGGTCCATCTGGCCCAGGTCGAGCTCGGAGATCTTCAGCACCTTCTCCTGGAGCCAGTCCTTGCGCGCGGCCAGCACGGCCGGGTCGGTGGTGCGCAGCGCTTCGCGCCCGGACTCCCACTCGGGCCCCTTCTGGATCACCAGACCGTAGTTCTTGGTGAAGTCCAGGCTGACATAGTTCTCGCGCGAGAACATGCGGAAGCGCCGCATCGGGCTCATCGAGGCCCGGCTGGCGGTGACGTTGGCGCGCGCGCCGTTCTCGAACACCAGGCGCACCGAGGCCACGTCCTCCTTCTCGGTCAGGATCGCCCCGCCGGCGGCGTCGAAGCTCGCGACCGGCGAGTCGACCAGCTCGAGCACGAGGTCGAGGTCGTGGATCATCAGGTCGTGCACCACGCCCACGTCCAGGCTGCGGAAGCTGAGCGGTGCGAGGCGGTGGCACTCGATGAAGCGCGGCGCGAGATTCATCTCGCGCACCTTGCGCAGGCCGGGCTGGAAGCGCTCGACGTGGCCGACCGAGAGCAGCGCCCTCCCGCGCCGCGCGGCGTCGAGGATCGCGCGCGCGTCGGCGCTGCTGGCGGCCAGCGGCTTCTCGACCAGACAGGGGATGCCGCGCTCGAGCAGCGGGATCGCGACGCGCGCGTGGATGGCCGTCGGCACGGCGATGCTGACGGCGTCGATGTCGGGCGGCAGCAGCGCGGGCGACTCGAGCGCTGCGCAGCCGAGCTCGCGGGCCAGCTCGCCCGCCCGCGCCGGGTCGGTGTCGACCACGCAGACGAGCTCGCTCTTCGGGTTCTCCTTGTAGATGCGCGCGTGGAACTTGCCCAGGTGCCCCACGCCGATCACGGCCGTGCGCAGGCGGCCATCCCTGCCCCGGCCGGGGCTCATCGCGGGGGCACTCCGGCGAGGATGCGCTCCTGTCCCTGGCGCAGGAACTCCTCGCGCAGGATCTCGCGGTGGCGGCCCTTGTTGCCGGCCTCGGTGTTCTCGAGCGACTTCACCAGGTGCGCGATCACGTCCGAGCCCTGCATCTCGCGCTGCAGTTCCTGGAGCGTGCGCTTGCGCGGGCTGCCGGAGCGCCAGATGCGGCGGAAGGCCGTGCGCAGGCGTTCGATCTCCTCGGGCGCGAAGCCGCCGCGCTGCAGGCCGATCACGTTGATGCCGCGCACGCGGCTGGGGTGGCCCTCGAGGATCACGAAGGGCGCCACGTCCTGCACCATGCGCGTCATCCCGCCCACGTAGGCGAAGGCGCCGATGGTCACGAAGTGGTGCGCCGCCGCGCCGCCGGAGATGTTGGCCTGGCGCTCGACCTTGACGTGGCCGGCGAGCAGGACGTTGTTGCCCATGATGATCCGGTCGGCCAGCTCGCAGTCGTGCGCGACGTGGCAGCAGGCCATCAGCAGGCAGTCGTTGCCGATTCTCGTGCAGCCGCCGCCCTTGACCGTCCCGCGATTGATCGTGACGAACTCGCGGATCGTGTTGCGCGCGCCGATCTCGAGCTGCGTGGGCTCGTTCTTGTAGGAGAGGTCCTGCGGCGGGCCGCCGAGGGCCATCGAGCACCACCTGCGGGCCGATGCGCGTGCGGTCGCCGATCACGACCGCGCTACCGACCACGGCATAGGGCCCGATCTCCACGTCCACGCCGATCTCGGCGCCGGGAGAGATGACGGCCGTGGGATGGATTTTCGTCGCCATTCCGTGCTCCTAGGCTTCCACCAGGGTGAACATCAGGATCGCCTCGCAGACCAGCTTGCCGGCCACCGTGCCCGTGCCCTTGACCTGGGCCGTCTGCTCCTTCGAGCGCAGCGTCTCGACCTCGATGCGCAGCTGGTCGCCGGGCACGACGGCGCCGCGCAGCTTGACCTTGTCGATCGACCAGAGCACCGCCAGGCGCCCGGAGTTCTCGAGCTTGCGCATCAGCAGCACGCCCGCCAGCTGCGCCATCGCCTCGAGCTGCAGCACGCCGGGCATCAGCGGCGCGGTCGGGAAGTGGCCCTGGAAGAAGGGTTCGTTGATGGTCACGTTCTTGATCGCGACGGCGCGCTTGTAGCCCTCGATCTCGAGCACGCGGTCGAGCAGCAGGAACGGGTAGCGGTGGGGCAAGAGGCGCAGGATCTCGCGCACGTCCAGTCCCGACTCGCGGCGCAGCAGGCCGCCGGTCTCCTGGGCCTGCATCAGGTCGTGCAAGAGGCGCACGAGCTCGGCGTTGGTGGCGTGGCCCGAACGCGTGGCGATGATGTGCGCCTGCAGGTCGGCGCCCAGCAGGTAGAGGTCGCCCAGGAGGTCGAGCAGCTTGTGGCGCACCGGCTCGCCCGGCAGGCGCGCCAGCGAGGCCGGGTCGCCGAGCACGAGCGTGTTCTCGCGCGTCGCTCCCTTGCCGAAGCCGGCCTTCTGCAGCGCCTCGACCTCCGAGGCCAGGCAAAAGGTGCGCGCCGGGGCGATCTCGCGCCGGAAGCCCTCGTGCGTGAGCTCGAACTGCATCGAGCCGCCCTCGATTCCCGGCTCCTCGAACGAGGCCACGTACTGCAGCGTCAGGCCCGGCCGCTCGCTCGGCAGCGCGACCAGCGTCGCACCGCCGGAGCGCACGTAGACCGGCTGATCGAGGCGCAGCTCGCGGGCGAGCAGGTCCTGTTCGACCAGACCGGCCTGTTCGACCAGGCGCACGTAGTCCTGGGCCGAGCCGTCGAGGCCAGGCAGCTCGGGGCCGTCGAGCTCGACGACCAGATTGTCGACGTCCAGGCCGCGGCAGACCGCCAGCAGGTGCTCGACCGTCTCCACCTCGGCCTGGCCGCGCTGCAGGTGCGTGCGCCGGTCCTTGGCCGAATGGAAGGCGATGTGGGCCGGGATCGAGGGCGCGTCGGGCATGTCCGTGCGCACGAACTCGACCCCCGCGCCCGCTGCGGCGGGCAGCATGCGACAGCGGATCGTGCGGCCCGTGTGCAGGCCGACACCCGAGAATTCCACCGCTGCGCGCAGCGTGCGTTGCTTGCGGCTCATCGTGTGCGGCCCTCCTCCAGGGCTTCGAGTCTTCGTTCGAGTTCGCGGACGCGTTCCACGAGCTTGGGCAGTCGTTGGACGTCGGCCAGGCTGCGCAGCGAGTCGCGGTGCGGGCGAGCCGGGTAGCCGGTCCATTCCTGGCCGGGCGGCACGTCGCCGAAGACCCCGGCCTGTCCGCCGATGCGGGCGCCGGCGCCGATCGTGACGTGTCCCTGGACGCCCACTTGGCCTGCGAGGATT
>WNFL01302386.1_pt1 | contig 16710 bp, 21 predicted proteins | sample 5400361 | NCBI WGS metagenome assembly WNFL01 (sample SAMN13153351, study PRJNA577476) | soil metagenome | isolation source: 40 cm soil on Douglas fir-dominated hillslope | place: USA:California | collected 2013-09-17 | reverse complement strand
AAGCCATAGCGTCAAGTTTAATGATTGACGAGCCGATCCCCAACACCTTTCTGGTCCAGTTGAGCGAGTCTGCAAAAGTAGTCGGTGCCTCACGGCGACTGGGGACTGGGGACTCTTGAATAGAGAGAGCCCACTGATAGGGCATTAATATAGCCATTTTGTTTCACTCGAACCACGACTCCGTATTTGGGTCATGGGCGGCTCGCAAAGTACGCACTTATACTCAACGTTGACGCTTGATGATTCGCGTTTCTGAGAATTCCTACCATCAATCAGACACTTGTTGATCTGGGACTCCGAAATGAAGATCATGTTCTATTCCCGGACTCTTTGTCTCTCAAGGTTCACTCGATTGGTACCAATATTGAGCAAGCTTGGGGCTCGAGCCTTGCTGACTTGGCCTTCACTGTCAAGCATATAATAACTTCTCCCACTCCCAAGGTATTTATGATTTATTGGCCTAGCTACGAACCCCTTCGTGCATTTCATTTTATTATATCTGGCTGAAGTCGTGATTCTTCGTGTCATTAGGTCTCTATCGCGTGGCCGAAGCGAATGCCATTGGCGCCGGACGCAACGATGAAGGGAGATCTCAACATAGGTCGGCTGTTCACATCTACAGGAACGATACTGCCTACACTGAGAAAAGAAATGGGGACAAGTCTGCAGTCCTTTTGCACCAGGATATACGTGGCCTGTGGCAAGGGCTCGGTTGCCTTCATGAGCAATTTCTGGGTGACTAGGAGGGACCAGAAATTTGGGTCAAGGAATAAATAGGACAGTCTTACTCAATTCAGACAGATACTATCCCGGACCTATGAGCCGTGTGTGCTGTAGTCACCCTTGAGTTCTCGACTGTCGACTGTGATGACCGTGCGTGAATGTTCATAGACTGCTACAACTTCCTCAGTCTCTTTCCAGACATCAGATTGACCATTCACTGGGTCCAGAGTATAAGTAATTGATAAAGCGCTCAAGACTCCACCATATGCGTGAGAGATGCCTGCAAGTCGGGGGTGACTAGAGCCCGGTAACAAAAGAGCATAAGAGCGTACCCGTATCGATGATGATGATTTTACCTTCACATCGAGAAACAATGTGTGTAAACGTCGGCGTGTGCCCCATAATTAAACGTCGGACACCCGTGCGCTTCAGGACATCGTCCGCTTGGTTACACACTTCGCCTTCATCATCATCCATTGCCCAGCCGCGGTACCATAAAGGACCATTCGATCCATATAGATATTTCTCGGCGACGGTGGCCGTTGGAGGTAGACCGGGATAAGAATTGGGAGGATGAGGTGGTGGTTGTGGCTTGCGACTTTGGAGTTTGTGGAGAAGGGAGTCTCCAAGGGTATTGATTGCAGAAGGATACGGCGTCAAATAGGGAAACGAGGGTGCAAGTCCTCCGTGCACGAACGATAAAGCCGCATGGGATAGCATATCATCTCCTTTTACCTTGTCTAAATGAAAGTCTTGGTCTGGTGCCCCCAAGCTGGGATGAAGGGGTAGGCGATGGGTAATTGTGTAGTTCTGACGCCAGGCAGACCCCAACCAACCAGTAGAAATGGTCTCTTGTCGTGCCTTAACACCCCCAAACGTTTGTATTTCTGTGAGAGGAACGAATCTACCAGGGTATGGTTAGTGATAAGCGCCAGGCGCCAATATCATGCATACCTCCAGTCACCAATTGCGTTCATGATCTCATGGTTACCGAAGCAGGAGAGTACCATTCCTCCAGCGGCCTCCGCCTGCCACCTCAACTTCTCCATAAGTCGATATACTGCAATAGTATCGTCTCCCCTATTCACAGATTAAAGAAGGTTCTGGAGGATACTCAATGGGCATACCTATCTACGAACTCATAAGAACAACCTCATACAGAGCACAGAGTTTACGCACCCACAATGTCCCCTGTCTGAACGAGGAAGTCGACTGCTTTGGGGTTCCAATCGTTGTTGTCATTAATGACACCCGTCATCTTCATGACCTTGAGAGTGTTTGGGAGGTCGCCATGAAGGTCACCAATTGCGACAATACGTCTTTGGTACTTTCGGGGCTCTCTCGAAAGGTGCGAATGAGACGGACGAAAGAACCGAAGGCATGCATACAAGCTCGTAACTGCAACTGCCAGGAGCAGAAGCCGTCTTCTTCCCTCTGGCTGAGGCATAGAGGCTGGGCTGTGGCTGAGTCTGAGTGCAAAGTTGATCTCCAACCTCCAACCTCCAACCTCGCCTTGAACCGTAATGGCCGCAATGGCCAACGCGGAGGCAGCTGAAAGTCTCCTTCAACTGGTCCTTCGTTCCAGAAAGGCTCTAGACCACGCCAAGACATTGTGTCTGAGGGCTGAAACCTTGTCCAGCGCATCAACCCAGCATGCAGTCGATCTCCTTGCCCTCGATGCCAAAGTTACATGGGTATCTGATGGGATCCTCGAACAGCTTAAAGTCCGTTCTCCTTCTTCGGGCCATGCCCATGGCATCTGTCTCATGAATGTAGCTAGTTTCTGCAGTCGCCAAGACCCTGAATACCCAACGTTCAAAGCTCCAAGAAGAAGCGAAGGTTCTTCTTAACACTATTGCACCTCAATGGCCCTAACCGCTGTAGTCCAGGCTTGGGACTCAAAACGCTCAGAACGAATTGCCACTCTTGACTCTCTTCTAGATTCTCTGGGCTCTCAACTCGTTCCCCTGGCCCTGCATGAAACAGCCACCGACTCGTCTCTCTTTGGCAGCCAGCATTCACACTCTGACCATAGCGATTCTCATACTGCACTCGCAGAACAACACAATCGGACAGGCATCGCAGCAACCGACCGAGGAAAGTGGAGATCCCTTCGCTATTTCGTGGATGAACGATCGATCGAAGATGCCCTGGATCGTATTGAGGAGGACCGCAATGCATTAGAAGTGCGTGGAGTGTTCAATGAACAGAGCTGTGTGGATTAATATATGTAAAGGACCTACTTGAATCTACAGCCGCCCACCCACAAGCCTTGATGGCACGAATATCTGCAATCAAGAACAGCTTGCCGTCTTCCAGTCCTTTGGACACCGCAGAACTTCTACATCAGCAAGAGAAGGAGTCTATGACAATGGCTAAACACTTGGAAGACCTCGCACATCACTTTGGCCAAATGGAGACGGCCCTCAATGAACACGAGGCCGGTGATGTGGTTGGAGAGGAAGACATGGAAAGTAATGTCGATATCCGCAGACATTGGTGACCCACAGCGCTGATATCACCCATCTAGTATTCATAAGGGACACAGCGGAGCTCCCTTCCATCATTGCTGAAATGGAGGAAAGTCTGCGACTAATAGAGGATTTCAGGTGGGTATAGTTCATAACCCCTCAACGGCGCTAACTTCTGGACAGCGCCAAGTTCAAAGAAGGGAAAGCCGCATATGAACGTCGGCTTGACTTGCATCAATCTGCGGTATCATCTCTGGAAGAATTAGGCCTTTCCATGGGTAATATGCTTGAGCATCAGAGGAACGTCGAGGTATGTGGTCTTACCCATTCCTCCGTCTGTATTTTACAATTACGTATATCCTAGGTCGAAGTAGGAACCCTTCATCGCACCCTTACCGACCATCTCACTGGTATCTTTGAGCTGCAATCGACATACACGCACTACAGAGCTGCCTACGGGAAGCTGGTACTTGAGATGGACCGCAGGCGGCAGTATCGGGAATCTGCGGACGCAATTGTTCGAGGAATGACAGCTCAGCTTCAAGCACTGCGTGAAGGTAGGCCATACCAGCAAATATTCAGTTCTGAGTTGATATCCAACTTTCATTTTTCTCATAGAAGAAATCTCGCGTCGTGAGCAGTTCTTCAAATCAGAAGGCGCATACCTCCCCGAAGACCTCTGCCCGTATGTCGGCGAGCCACCGACGATGTTTGAGGTACTGGCAACGAACGAGGAAGTGGCCATTAATCTTGATCCTGCCTACATCGCAGAGGTAAATATCTACCATCCACAAACAGCAGCATTTGACGATGTTGGATCCAGGTCCAAGCGTTCTTGAAAAGATTTGAACGACAAAGCACAGCAACGTGACAATAGCTAGGTAATAAGGGATGAGGACTACATAAGTTTTGGGACCAATGTCCTCTCTTTGAGTCTCGTTGAGAATGCTTCTCGACAATGGTAGTGTGTGACCTCCCCCCTAATGATCAAAGCAGTTATCAGACTCCAGTCTCTAGAATGGTATCGCATGAATAAACATACCTAGGGGCGTGAACGGCGATGATGTTTGCACCAAGCCTTTTGTGGCATTGCGGGCATCTTTCCTCGAGTCAGAATAGCTTGTGGTCAAGGTCAAGCAAGACACGCACAATCTACTATCGTTCACCTTCACTCTCTTCTCCTGAAGCGTCATCAACTTCCATCCTATTTGTTCCGCTCGCGCCTTCCATATTTCTTTGTGCACCCTGGTGTTCAACTTTGGTGGTCCTCGCAACGCCTCTACAAGGAAAGGTTTCACGTCGGCCGCCGTGACCAGGGGTGGAAGTAATTGCATCGTCTCTACTGGATCAAGACGGGGACTATGCCGCGAGATGAGATCTAAGGCTGGCTTTAAATACATACTAGACGTTGTCGAGGATGCCGTGGGTCGTAGGTAAATGCGTAAAAGAGTGAGGAACGGCCCTTTGGTGTCGGGGGCTGCTTGATAGACTAATTTGCAGTGCCTGATAGAGAGCCATGAGTCCGGTATGATACCCAAGGAGTTAGCACATACTCCTCGGCCTTTGCGAAGCTATTGAGTCGATAGACATATATCTCCAGCGCTGCTTGATGCTTGCCCATGCGCCCCAACAAAATGGCACGGACTTCAAACATGCCTATGGAATGGTCTAGCAAGGTACATATGAAGGCGTTCCACTTACCGTCTCGCGGCAACTGCCCGAATATGCGATCTGGGCGATAATAAGTGGAGGTACTGAGGAAGTTGACTAGTTTGGAGTAAGTCGCATTGCGAGAGTCTAACGGCAACAATATGTCATTATAACTTTAGCTGACCGAGGTAGAAAGGTCGTACCTTGGGGCTCACTCTCATCCTCTAAGCTATGAAGATATAGCTCGGCGAGCCGATCATGGAAGGCTTCCGAGGTATCTCTCATTTCGGATATCAGCCACTCGGTATATCGGGCGCCTGTAGCGATACTGATGCCCTCTAGGAAGTCTGCGACCTCGTGTTGCGGGAGAACGCGCTCTTCTGACGTGAAGATCTAAGGTCCGATGAGAGAATTTCGGATGAACGAAAGAAGGGGCTCATGCCTGGAAGGCCGTGTTCGGGTCCACATCAAAGACCCATTTGGAGGTCTCGAATATAATCTGCAAATATTCTGGTCCAAGCTTTTGCAGGTAGCGAACTGTTGGACCCAGCTTCTCCTCATCGTCTTCCTTCGTACTCAGACTGGAAAGCGCCGTTAAGAATAAACCCATCAATTACAATAAAAACTTACTCCTTGAGTAATCCTAGCGCCTTCACATGCATCTTTTTACCTTGATATAAGAAGATGAGTTCCGAGAATTTCTGCAGGACGCCGTCTTTATCAATAATGCCCGATCGATGAGACTAAGAAACTCGACATACACCCCGTTCCCTCAGCACGGCCTCGACTTCAGATACCTCACACCAGTTGTCTAGTCGGCAGAGAGGTCCGAGTAAGCCCGGACGAGCGACGAGATAAGACTTGAAGAGGGCCGTGTCGACAATTTGGGCGTATCGCAAGAGTTGTTGAGGGGTGAGCGAAGCTGGGGGTGCATTTGGAAGCGAAAAGACGTCTTCTATGGAGGCTTCAGAGAGCGGGCTCTCCCGAGCGACTTCCGAGGACGTGATTTGCAAGGCAGTAAGAGCGCCGGACACTTTCCGTCGGAGGTCTGAAAGATAAGGTAAAAGTGTTTCCACTGAAACTCTGTATTTTGCTTGAGAAGAATCAGCCACCGATTACTCCCACACAATGACACTTACCCTCGGCCGAGGTACTGCTGTTTTCACCTGATGGCACCTCTGGTGTGTCCTGTTCCACAGTAACGGTTTGGTCTGTAGCCTCGGTGATCTCTCTATCGTTGTGCAAGACTGCTACTGCATCTCTGTCAGACTTGTTGCCACCATGTAGTTCAATCCACCCAGATTCGGGGATCGCAAGTCTCCCCGCAATTTCCACAGGATAGAGTGCTACCACTTTCGCAGGATTGATATCCAAGTTAATGAAGATGTTGATGGCGGCATCGTATTCGCCTTGTGCGAAGAGAGCCACGGCATGTAGAGCCTGAATCTTGACTTTCCTTTTTGCCTGGAGGAACATGTTATGGACTGATCCCCCTATCGAGTCGAATGAAAACATACCTTGTCTTGCAATAAGGGGTCCTCTATGCTATCCAAAAGACACAATGCCTCCGAATACCTTCCCGTTTCTACTAATTCGTCAATTTGCTCTTCCCAAGCTCTCATACTGAACATCCATACTGAGCTCCCTTCGCTGGCAAGCTTGGCCTTGTCTGTAGGGGTAGAGAACAGGAAGAGAGGAGATTTGGAAGGTGGGGTTGGCGAGAGTAGTCGAAGTGTCGAAGCATTGGCAGCTGCAGATGGGTCGGGGGCCTTATTGAACGGATAAGATAAAGTTTGCACCGGCAAGAGGGATAAGGACGACCGGACTTGCAGCACTGATGTTGGTATTGTCGAAGACTGGGCTCCCGAAAACTGTATCGTGGTCAGGGACTGTAACTCTCCGGTCCAATGTAATTTATCTACCAGTTTCTTCGGGTGTACCGGGCCAGTCAATACCGAGGTGTCTTGTTGGCTTCCCGTCCATACCGAGGAAGATGCCGGTGTCTTCACGGGAACTTGTCAGAGGTGTTGATGGTGGATCTCTTGGACGTACCGTCCTTTGGTATCATAAACTCTCTCGGTGCCGTTTTGATTATGGTCGACTTTGTTTTACTTCCGAGTCCAAGAGTACCCATATAGCCACCCAGACTACTGAACGCATTCATTCCCATTCCCACAGCACCAGAGAGTTTAGTGGAAGGAGTATGATGAACAGTAGATGGAAGTTCGATGTCAGTAGTCCCAGATGTGGTGAGGTCGAGGAGGAAGTATTCTATCTGCGCGGTCTGAGAGTATGCCATGACTGCCGTGTTGTGGTTCAGGACGGCAATTGCACGAGGCGAATGGGGGAGTGCGATGTCCTTCGACATAAGATCAGTTAATGGTAAACGAACAGCAGGAGGAGCACCTTGGGATCCTGAGCCTCACCATCCTTCCACGAGTAGACTATTATTCTCCGTGTACGTCCTACGGCCAAAAATGTCAAGACGGTTGGCACGCCTTGAGTGTCCTTGTTAGGACTGATGGTGCCATCGGGGAGACTGTACAAGACCCAGGTCTCAATAGTGAAACACAGAGCGCCTTTTGTCTGTTGCAATGTAGTGGTTGGCGTCAAATTAGGGAGGGCATGCAAGCTGACAATGTTATCTGCTAACGAATTAGTGTGGAGTTGCAAAGAAGAAACAAATCGCAAACCCGATAGCGAGACCAGCGAGTTGATGTCCTTCAAGTATCCTAGCTGTTCGATACTTTTCCTCGTGAGGTACTTCTTCGTGTCGACCAGCGTGGCCGTAGTCCGGTCGGCACCTAGATTGTTGTTGTGAGAGGACGTAATTATTTCGTGTATACCGCTACCTTGAAGCCTCTCCAAGCTATATATGAGGAGGTTACCGACGCTGGTGCCCAAATACAAGCGATCGCCTGAATAGGTGTCAGTAATCGAAGCTGTAGAGCCTCTGTGCAGACTTTCTTTGGGCAGTCACGGCCTCCACGCGCTCCTTGAGCCCTTCTATCAATATTTGAGAGGTAAAAGGCGCCATGGCGCGCTAAAATCCCCGAAGTGGTTCAGGGTCAAGTGACGAATGGATATTAAATAATCACCGACCCAACCACAAGTAGGTTCTAGTTCTACTTTCCAGCACCAGGTTGTGAAATGTTACATACGAAACCCCATGAGAAAAGTAAGGGAGAGCGAAGTGCCTAGCACGAAGAGACGAATGAATCAAGACGTGGAAACAAGGTTACAAAAGGGTCTTTAGAGCAAGAGCAAGGTTACGTGAGCTGGCATGATAGATAAACAAGTAAGACGGCGACGCAGGATAGGGTTGATTTCAACCTTTCGTGCAAAGAAAGGCACAGATCGTGCGGCAGACCAAAGGGGATATTTGCCTGCTTTGCTGCCGTTGCTCTTCCTCTAGTTTCTCAGGCTCGGGGAGTAAACCGGAGGAAGCTTCCAGCAGAGGTGAATAATCGGCGTATAATGAGGCTGTTAATGCGTCATCTGAGGGTTCCTTCGAAGTTACATAGTTTCTCAATCGCCCGAATAAATAAGATTGGGCCTCGGTTCGACTTAGCATATCGCTGAAAAGGAGCAGAATAAGTGCCACTTCACGAGCGATCAATGGTAGTAAGCTTACTGTCGAAAATCGCGCAACAAATGATCAAACTGATCCCTCGAGGAAGTAGGAAACAGTTTATGATAGCTCTCCCAAATCATCTCCTGACAACCTAGTACGTATTGAAGGCATCTCCAAAGATGTATTCCTGTATTCTCTGTGATAAATATTTCCGCGGGGTTGTTCGAATCACTCGGTGCACTCCCGACTCGCACCACCTCCATCCTGGGTAAGTCGAGCTGAGCCGAAGGGTTCCGGCTATGAATCTGGCTCCAGGAGGACGCTGACGATGTCTTTGATCGTTTGTGGTGCATCAATGGAGTGGTTCCTGTATGGCTCGATGGAGTCTGGGCGCGTGTGGGTCGCGGAGGCGGCGCTACAAAATGCAGAGGTGCATGAGCGCGTATATCTTGAAAGTGGAGTGATAAGTAGAAGGCGGTTTGGGATGTCGGCTGCGAGTTGATAAACCGGTTGTCGAGCATGTCGTTGAATGCCTGTTGCAAGGCGAAGTGATCCCGCACAGTCTTCCGTTTATCTATGTGTTCAAATTGAGGTACAGCAGAATGCCTTGCCAGATTAGGAGTTGACCCGTGGGTCGACGACAGCGTTCCGGCGGAGGAACCAAATGACGATGTGTTGGCTGTCCGGCCTGTGGCACCAAGAGATCGACTGCGCACTCTGCTAGTAATTGAGGAAGTCCTGACAGGAGCCGAAGGAGAACGGCGCGCAGAGGATAACACAAACTCCCCGCTGTCGGAGGGGGCGAGAGAGCTTCCAGACCCCTCTCTCTCGTGCCTTGAGGGGGTACCCTCCTCTCTGATGCTGGTCATTTTGGGCGTAGGGTGCTGATATGGGAAAATAATGTCCTCTTCCACAACCTCAATAACCCCCCCTCTCTTCAATACGCGTGTAATTTCCTAAATGGGCAGATCAGTAAAAGTTACACAGGTAATCGGGGACCAAGAGCCGACCTCCAGAAAGACAGTCCACTGCACACGAAATATCAGTTCAAAGGCCCCCAAGGTAGTCTAAACAAACACGTACACGATTCTCTGGAAGACCGAGAGCAATGCGTGTGATGTGAATATAGTCAAACTGCTCATTTGCAAATGGGAGTCTATGTAAACTGCGCGGACGAGGTGAGCAGAATAAATGGACCAGGTATGGGGGTGCATACAAGTTGCCATGCACCCATCGAACACGTTCAGCTAGCCGCAGCGATTCGTCCTGGATCAGGGCTAGGTCAGGTTGGATTTGAACGACGTCAAAACCAACAAGGAGGGTCGTGCTCTATAAGGAAAACGAATGACATCATTATACCGTCTTGGTGAGGTACGCTGAACTGGGGCTTACGGACCACACTCTTGCGGCATCAAGAATCCAAGAGCCGATGCCGCAGCCGACGTCCAGGACTGCGTTAGGTTGCTTGTCTCCCCAGTCATGCAGGGAGATGCCACGATAGAGTTGCTTGAAGAATAGGTGATCCAGGGCCTCGCTGGAGAATTATCAGCACATGGGCGTCTTTGGGATAACTGCACAAGACGGAGGACGAAGCACACCAGTCTAGTATAGCCTTGTCATAAGACAGCGGGTAGGGTACTTCAGACTGGGGAAACGGGGCGAGTTTGCTTCCGTTGACGAGGCGGAAACGTTGTTGGGGCTTGTGCGAAATCTTTGGGAGTGGGTACGACGCGGAATGGGTTCCGACGAAGGAGCCAGCCGCTGGACTGAGAGGCGTGAGAGGCGCTGATGACATGGGCGACGCGCTGGACAAATTGGGCGATCGCGGCGGCGTCGTTTACGGGGACGAAGGGAGCGACGGGTGAAGAGCGACGGGGGTGAGCACTAGCTGGCTCTGGAGTCTGGAGTCTGGAGAGGAGAAGGATGATAAGAAGGCGCGCAGGTTATTGACGCTCACCCGCAAACCAAATTAACTAACCCTAGCTTCTTCTCCTTCTTCTCCACCCTTTCTCTGGTTCCTTCAATATGGGAGTAAAGGGCCTTTGGACACTCCTTGGGCCCGTCGGAAGACCCGTTCTGTACGTGCATTATCGGCTAAACCCACCTCCGATCCTCCGACGTGCGCGCCTTCCGTTGCCATACTGAGACAAGCTTTCCTTTCCCGGCCGTCAGTCTCGAAATGATGGAGGGAAAGCCTCTTGCGATCGACTCAAGCATTTGGCTCTATCAATTTCAAGCCACTATGCGCGATAAAGAAGGCCACGGCCTCCACAATGCCCACGTCCTCGGCTTTCTAAGGCGAATCTGCAAGCTTCTCTTCTATGGAGTCAAGCCAGTCTTTATTTTCGACGGAGGTGCCCCTGCTCTTAAGCGATCTACAATTGTACGGTCCAATATCTAGACCCTGCCCGCATCCGTATTTACTACTCCCCCGCCGGACTTGCAGGCCGAACGCAAACGTCGCAAGGCTGGTGCGGCTCAGAGCCATGCGAGAGTCGCAGAGCGACTGCTGGCGGCACATTTACGCCGTGAAGCCCTGAACCACGCTCAAGCTCAGGGGTGAGAGTCCCGCTTTCTTTTTCTCAGGGTTTGAGTTTACCAACACTCCTCCAGTGCCACAAAATTGCATGAAACTAAACGTTCTAGTGGAATGCTTGACGAAAATACCGTTTATTATGAGGACCTTGATCGAGCACCCCTGACCCCGCACAAACCCGACAAGGCCAAAGGCAAGGAGCCCAAAACACCCCCGAGTTCGAGCAAAAAGAGAAGCAAGTGGGCGGATCACGATCCCTACAAGCTTCCAGATGTGGACATGGACTCAGTAATCGCAGCGGCAGCAAGCACGGTCGATGACGACGGCGTAGCCAAAGGGTCGGATCCCAGGCTTGCTACAGAGGAGGAATTGCGCCAGTTCATCGAAACTATGCGCCCAGAAGATTTCGATGAGAATTCTCCTGCATTTCGGGAGCTCCCAACAGAACTGCAATATGAGATTATTGGCGACCTTCGTCTAAAGTCCCGACAGACGTCCTATGCGAGACTTCAACAGATGCTCAGCACGTCCAAGACAGCAATGGATTTTTCAAAGGCTCAGATTCGCGGTTTGTACAACAGGAATAATCTAACACAACAGCTCCTGAACACTGTGGACAACATGGGCAAGACCGTTGTCGACCACCATGTGCGGATAGCCGCGGAGCGCAGCAAGGAATATGTCTTAGTAAAGAACGAAGGTCCTACTGGCGGGTGGACCCTCGCCTTCAAGGATCAAGGGACGAAGGAGAAACCAATACAAGTAGAGCCTGATAGTGACGACGACGACGACATGGAGGAGGTTCTCTCAGCGGAGGAGGTATCCATCCAGCCAGTGTATGTTGAGAATCACTCTTTAATGGTGACCATTAACACCACGCAGGAGTGAGGCTCTGCCCGACATGCGGGCCTTTCAGCGGTCCATGGCTCTCTCGACAATAGGCAGTCGTCACGTCGAACTACCTCCTCTTCCCGAAGTTCCAAAGAAGGAACCAGAGCCATTGGAACCACTCTTCAATGAGCTTTATGAAATCGATAGCGACCACCTGGACGACGACATCCCCCTCGTTTTGGCTCTTAAAGCTTCAATCGATCAACAACGGCAAGATGAAGAAGGGATGCTCCGACAGGTTCTGGAGTCCTCTAGAGCGCCTGAGGACCCTTTTCAATCTCAAGGTGCTGGTCCTTCTAAACCACGACCCCCACCAGTGGGAAAATTATCTATGGCAGTGACAACTTCATTAGGGCGAGCCCCAAACGGCGAACGCCTTATCTCGAACATCAACTGTGACGAAACAGATGCCATTTACGCCAAGGAATCGTCGTCACTAGTCGCCGTAGAAAGAGACCCCAAACCTTGCCCGCCTTTGGAGCCTCAACTGGAACCGTTTCATGTGCCTGAAGAGTCCAGGTTCGAGTTGAATACGTCCATTCTCCCATTTGGTCCCCTGGCAAATCAATCGGACGCCACAAAGATCACTACCCAAGCGAAACTCGCACACACAACAGTTTCAGTAGCGCCTTCTTTCTCCCGTAATGTCTCTACATTGGTACATACATTGAATTCAATCTCGTTTTCCGTGCTAAATTGATGTCAATCCTCATCTCACAGCATGAACAGACTGAGAGGTTCGTTTCGGCAGGAATTAAGCGGCCGAAATCCGAAACGTCCCAGATATCCCACAAAGACGATGAAGACGACGATAACGACATGGAGGAAGTGTCTTTAGGTAATCGTCAGAACGCCGAGCCTGTGGATCTCGATCTCAATTTCATCCCGCCACTGGACTTGAAGCGGGACCACTTGGACGCCAAGCAGGACGCGGAGGGCGATGCACAAAGCGAGGCTCTTGAAGCCGTTGTTGAGGCATCAAGTGGCAGGGAGGACGACGACGAGCAGTTGATTTCCGATTGGTCACGATCCCCATCTCCATCCGCACACCCTCCCATTCCAACGTCGAGAAAGGACAACCTTGATTGGGACCCTGCTCAAGAAATGGATGTAGAAGCCGAAGAAGTGGAGTTTGCCGAATTCCTCTCACAGGTTAAAGGGAGAGACCTCGATACGATTCGAGAAGAGATTGACGCGGAGATAATGCAGTTGAATAAGGAAAAAAAGAATGCTCAGAGAGATTCCGAGGAAATGAACCAGCAGACAGTGGCCCAAATTATGGTACGTGATTGCTGTGCGCACTCAAGAAGATAAGCTCAGCCTATGTCCAATACCTCCAGTTACTTCTGCGACTGTTTGGGATACCATACATCACCGCGCCAATGGAAGCTGAGGCTCAATGTGCTGCTTTGGTCGAACTCGGGCTTTGCGAAGGAGTAATCACAGACGACTCCGACGTATTCCTCTTTGGTGGGTTGAGGGTGTTCAAGAACATGTTCAACCAGTCTAAGACCGTCGAGTGCTTCCTCGCTAATGACCTCCAGAGGGAACTATCGCTTGACCGAGACAAGCTCATTCGACTGGCCTATCTACTTGGAAGCGACTATGTCGAAGGGATCCCCGGTGTCGGCCCAGTGGTGGCCATGGAGTTATTGAAGGAGTTTCCTGGCGATGATGGTTTACATCGCTTCAAGGATTGGTGGATCCGAGTTCAAAGCGGAAAGGACAGGCCAGAGGATGTGGCCACAAGCTTCAGAAGGCGCTTCGTGAGTACCCGAGCGACCAGATACAAGTACCCTGTTCACCATCTTTAGAAAAAGCGCTTCAAGACGCTGCACCTTACTGGCGACTGGCCAAACCCGACTGTGGTACGTGGACGCACAGCCCTTTGTTTATGTGGACCCTGAGTACAGTCACAGCGAGATGCCTACTATCATCCTGTGGTCGATGACTCAGACGAGCCCTTCAAATGGGGCCTGCCCGACCTAGATGGCCTCCGCTCGTAAGTACAACTAACAACACCTACTCGACTCACATGCTCCCTTCAAGGTTTCTGTATGAAGAGTTAGGCTGGTCACAAACTAAGACTGACGAACTCTTGCTTCCAATAATTAAGAAGATGGGTCAGCGAACAATGGTGAGCATCAATTTCTTGATTTGGAATTGAAATTATCCTCAAGCACCCACAGAATCCCAATGTTGGGCGACAAGGAGTGTTAGACAAGTACTTCGACACAAGTATAGCAGGGGGGGTATACGCTCCGCGGAAACGACAAGCATACGCTTCGAAGCGGCTACAGCAGGTCGTTTCTGATTTCAAGAAGGGGGCCGCTGAGGAAAGGGCCAAATCAAAGGAAGGAAATACCGCCGTCGATGAAGCACGCGGCGTTCGCGGGGGTCGGAAGAGAACTCGTGGGTCCGCAAACGGGACAACTGCACCCAGGAAAAAACGAAAGTTAAAGACCCCTTCTCCGGTGGATGAGGAAATGGAGAGTGAGGATGACGACGCCCGCTCAGGTGCGGTTCCTGATCGGCCTTTGGGTGTTAGCTTGAGACCTCGACGGAGGACTTCTGCTGAGATTGTAGACGAAGAGGAAAAGTAGAAGCTGGAAAAGTTTTGTTGGGATTGGATATTCAAGTCCTCAATTAAAGGAAAGAGAGTCGATTCCATATCTGCGTGTCCTACTTAATATCTACTCGTCCTCAAGCGACTCAGTGCGAGCCTGGAAGGATGGTCAGGAGGACTGTCGAAAAGCGGTCTTGTGCAAACCTTGTTGGCTTCGAGCCCGCCGATGTCCTTCAATAGACCATCATGTGGATACACCCTTCGCAACATGGGAGGGTCTGGCTTAACATAGTTGAGGATGCTGCAAAACCCAACGAACACAAGGACCGCGTAGCCAAATTGACGAAGGGCGACAGCTGGAGGGACTGGCGGAACATCCGGACTGAACATGTTAAGAGCTTCGTCTTGTTCGTGGAGCTGGAACAGTCCTCTGACGTGAGCCCGCGATTATTCGATCAACAATAGCTGCTTGCCGTTTCTCCAAAATTCCTCCTATACTGCATATCCCACCACCCTAATGCGGGTCGTCGTTGGTTGCTCTCATTTGGAAGTTGTGGGTAGCCGCCGAGCTGGGGGTCCGGGACTGGGGTGACGGGAACGTCGTTGTGGACGTGCCGTACTCCGCATAGAGCCGGTCTGACGATATTAAGTCTGAGAGTATGCCCGTATATGAGTCGTGTAGCGATTGGTGTTGCGACATATGGCGGGACCGCCATCATGATAGCGGCGTTTATTGCAAGGGCCAAGTTCAAGTTACGGCCTTGTACTCTCCCACCTCGACTCCTCTTGCTCAATCTCGCATGTAGAGTGCGTATTTACAAAGCTTATTTGCTTATTTCCACAGACGACCTCTGTAGTAAAATCTTGAATCCTGTGTTCGGACCTCCTCATGCACGAATTTTTCCCTTCTGAGGCCTCAGGCGCAAAAGCATTCGCAGGATCTACGAGCCCCGCCTTAATGATTCCGAAACAATCACGCAATATAAGTCTTCTCAATGCGCGACGCCCCATATCTTCTCGTCGTCTCCCGAGGGCTGTTCGCTCTGCCCCTCCCCGCCACCATTCAGAAAAATTCCTGCCTGTCCAGATCGGCGTATAAAGGAGTTCCGGATGAACAGGTTTCATTCTTTTCTTTGGTCTGTGACTAGGTTGCCATATCCCAATACACTGGCATTCCAACCGACAACCCCGCTGGATACCCTTGGGTACAGTATATATTCGGACCCGGTCCTCGGAGACTCCTCCCTTGCCTTTGCCCTCATGACCCTGACTCCACCTTACCCTCACCCTTGACGGTGCGATGATTGTGCCCGCACCTATCCCTCAAGACAAGCTGGCTCGCGATCAGTATGCCAACACTTTCACCCTGAACAATATGGTGCTCTCAACCATCGACGCACTTGGACCCATCACCCAGGTTATAGTCGCCAGGTGCGATGCGGTGGTTTTAGCTCATTATATCCATTCGCCAACGACGTCCCTTTAGAGATTCTACTTCTGAACCAAGTCTCCCTGTCACGATAGGGAGTATCTTAGGAGGCATCGCCTTCCTTCTGCTTCTTGCGGCCCTGGCGTACTGCTTGTGGAGGGTGAGGCAAGGGAGGGTTCATGTTCAGCGCATAGGCCTATCCCATATCGTCCCCGGTATGTCATTCTCATCAGGCTCCCCTCTTAGATACTGAGGATGCTAATAGGTCAACGATTCGACCGACATCCATCCCATACGTCATCTTTCAGTGTCACCAAGATACGGATGCTACGCAGAGTCTCCACATACCTTGGTCACTTCTTCGAAACTATCGACCCACTCCTGTTCCCACTGCCCCTGCACCAGTCACCCTCCCACTCCCGAGCATTAACCGTGCAGGCTCCGAAACCCCAACAATGCCCGAGAGAGCGCATGTTACTGACTCACACCCTCAAGAACCTGACCGCCTCTTCGCTCCTTCGTTCAATCAAGCCTCTCGTTCGAACAATAATACTCCGATCCCGCACACGCCCCCTCCTGCGTGGCGATCCCTCAGCCCACGACCTCCCACTTACGACTCTGATGATGGCCCCTCGAGCTCTGGACATTGATACCCCTGTTACCGCTTTTGTTCTCTCGTACTTGGTCATCGCTGTATCCTTGCACCTGTGTATTCAAATGTACTGGTACCTATTGTTATGGCTATTTGTCCACCCATAATATTCATTCTGTTGGGATCATTGGAAAGCACGGGTTTTCGGTTATGTTCTCTTAATAATGCGCCTTGACATTGCTCCAGCCCAGCTCAATGTGCCCCACCTACATTACATA
>WNFL01249163.1_pt1 | contig 16711 bp, 12 predicted proteins | sample 5400361 | NCBI WGS metagenome assembly WNFL01 (sample SAMN13153351, study PRJNA577476) | soil metagenome | isolation source: 40 cm soil on Douglas fir-dominated hillslope | place: USA:California | collected 2013-09-17 | reverse complement strand
CGCGGCCGAATAGTTGCCTGCGACCATTTGCAGCACGGATAAGTTCGCGAGATAGCGGTCCGGATCGGGGTCTTGATAGACGGGAACGAGGCGCCCGGCCAAATCGCGCATGGCCGCGCCGGCCGCCGCGTCGTCGGTGGCTGCCGGCGTGTGAAATTCGAAAACCGGGCCGGCGGCCCAAGCTCCTGCCGTGGCAATGATCAAAACGAGGAAAAGACCATTCGCCGTCCATTGTGCAGCCCTTTTCCCGGACGTTATTGACGCTCTTCTCATTCGTGATGTCCGCGTTGTTTCAAGGCCGCCGTACTACTGCGCGGACCAGGGGACTTGACCAGATGCAGCACGCGCGTGAACAGAGGGTGCGCTTGCGCTGGACCGCCGATGTGTATGACGCCCGTGCTCTGTAGTTCGTTGGTAAAGACGTCGATGACCAGTTCGAGGACGTCGTCGTCGAGTGAGCCGAACGTGCCGTCGATGAGTAACCAGGGCGGCGCTTGCAGCAAGATGCGTGCGAGGGCGAGGCACAGCTGCTCGTCTTGACTCAATTCCCGATCCCAACGATGGGTCGTATCGATGAGCGGCGCCAGGCGTTCGAGGCCGAGCCGGTAGAGCACGCGCGTGAAGGCATTCTCGGCGAAACTCTCGGCCTTCAACGGATAGGCGAGGACCTCGCGCAAGGTTCCGCGAGGCATGTAGGGCGTGCCGCCCGGCAGGTAGAATATCTGTTCGCCCGCCGGGCGCGTGACGCGTCCCGCGCCCCAGGGCCAGAGTCCCGCCAACGCGCGGAAGAGCTGCGTCTTGCCGGTCCCCGGCGCGCCCAGAATGAGCACGCGTTCCCCGGCCCTGATGACGACGCTCGTTTCCTTGAGCATGTCGGCGTTCGCGGAGGATACGATCTCCAGACCGTCGATCGAGATCGCGCCGGGATCGCCCTCCGCGTAGGCGATGCGGCTGCCGAATCCGCTCGGTTCATGGATCTTGATCAGCGCATGGCGGAAATTCGCGACTCGCAGCAGCGCCGCGCGCCAATCGGCAATGGCGCTGAAATTATCGATGAACCACCGGAGCGAAGACTGCGCCTGGCTGAATGCGCCGGCCGCCATCATGAGGCCGCCGAAGGAAACCTTGCCGCTGAAATACAAGGGAGCGGCAACGAGTATGGGGGCCACGATCGTGACCCACCCGAAACCGGCGGTGACCCAGGTGAGATTGGCGTGACCCCTGACGATGCGGCGGGTCGCCGCGAGCACATTGCCGAGATGCAGTTCGATGCGTCGTTTCTCGTCCGCCTCACCCTCCGCCAACGAAATGTCGTCGACGTGCTCGTTGACCCGCACCAGCGAAAAGCGCAGATCCGCCTCGCGCGCGTAGCGATCCGCATTGCGATTGATCAGGCCCCGCCCGACCCAGTAGCTCAAAAGCGAGCCTGCGCTCGCATAGGCGATAGCCGCCCACACCATGAAACCCGGGACCGTGTAGTCCCGGTCGCTGACGCGGAAGATGAAGTCGTTCGAAAGGCCCCAAAGCACGCCCGCGAAGGTAAAGAACAATATCGAGGCCTGCAGCAATCCGACCCCGAGATCGGCCGACAGCTCGCAGAGTTTGCGTGAGTCTTCATGGATGCGTTGGTCCGGGTTGACGCCCATCGTTCCCGCATTGGCGAGCCAAAACGCGCGGCGCGGCAGCAACCAATCGTGAAGCAGGCCGAGCACCAGCCCCTCGCGCAGCTTGAGTTCCAAGGTTTCGACCAGCCACCGCTGCGCCACATTGAGAACGAGGACGAATCCCGCGATCAGGAAGAAGACGCCGAGCTGGTAGAGAAAGTCCCGCAGGTCGCGCCGCGACAGGGCATCGAAGAAAGGCTTATTCCAGCTGTTGAGGCGAATCTGTCCGTAGGCGGTGGCTGCGACGACCAGAATCATGGCGGCCAGCAGAAATATGAGCATCTTGCGCGCCGGCGAGCCGAAGATCGTGCGCGTGACGAGTCCAATCTGCCGCGCAAGGCCCAAATGGGTGGCCTCGCCCTCTGGAGAGTTGCCGGAGATTTCTGTGGGGCGTTCCATTACCGTGCCGGGCACTTTGCCACGCTTTGACCTCAGGATACCAGCCGAAGCGCCGCGGACTCCCATGCACGCTCCGTCAGAACGTACAGATGACTTCCGCGGGGGTATGAAGCAGGGTCACGGAATCCCGGTCGAAGCTCGCCGATGCGCTGCCGTCGACGACCACACGGCGCAGCGGCGCCGCCAGCGGCGGCCGCAGTACCAGCTTGGCCGCGAGTCCGCTGCCGATCTCGAATCGCAGCGTGGCCGAATCGGTCCTCCGCAGAGAATAACTCAAGAGGCCGTACGGAGTGGGCATCCGGTTCACCCGCACGCCGGCGCCGTCGAGCCATTCGGACGCCAGACCCGCCGCCAGCACCAGTGAGCGATCGGCTTCGCGTTCGTAGGCGAACAGGCTGCGCACCGCGAGCACATATTCGGCGCCGATCCAGGTGTGCGGCAGATCACCCACGTGGGCGGGAGCCTTGCGGTCCCGCCACGCGATCTCCGGCCACTGATTCCAGGGCTGCGGACGACGATCCGAGAGAAAGAACCGCAATAGTTCCAGCGCCGCATCCCGCCTTCCCAATCGCACCAGGGCGCCGATGATGCGGATCTCATAGGGCGTATAGTTCGACCACGGCACCGAGCCGCTGCGCTTCCCGCGCCAGTCGGCCAGATACTTGTCGAAAGTCCGATCGACGGCGGTGCGGTCGAGACCGTCGGGAACATCCAGCAAGTAAATCGCATTTGCGGTGGCCGTGGGATCGAAATCGGCCCATTCGATACTGCCCGGAATGAAGTCCAATCGGCGCTGCGCGCGGGTTGCCTCGATCGATTTGAACAGCGAAGCGGCGAAACGCGCGCTCAACGCGCGCCACGCTTGCGCCGAGGTTCCGCGGCCGGCAGCGTCCGCCAGTTCCGCCGCATCGCGCAATCCTCGCAGCGCCCAGAAGTCGTCCCAATAGGAATGCACGGGCTGCGCCAGGTAGCCCTCATGGCTCACCGACACCGGCAGCAATCCATCTTCACCGAGCAAACCCTCGATGCATCCGACCGCCCGGTCGATGTGCGTCCACGATTCGGCGAGCAGCGCCTCATCGGACGTGAATCGATAGTAGTCGGCGATCAACGCCAGCAATTCTCCATGGCTATCGTGTTCGACCAGCCCATCGGCGCCGTCGCGGTCGACGCAGCAGGGCACGAAACCGTCGGCGCGCTGATACGGCGCATACCAGCGGATGAATTCGCGCACTTCCTGCGCGCACCCCATGCGCAGCAACGCGGCGCTCATCATGGCGCCGTCGCGAATCCAGGAGCGCGTGTAGCGCCGCGGACCCGGTTGCAGAGCCGGACCGGAGCGCGTCACCAGAATGTGCGCCGTCGCCGTGAGCGCCGCATGAACGGCATCCTGCAGCCCACCGTTGCCGCTCCATTGAGTCGACGCAAGCTTCGTGCCCCACTCGAATGCCGGCTCGCCGAACGAGCGGGCGGCCGCGGCAGGCAGGCAGCTCAACACGATGTCGGCCGCCGCCCGCGCGCGAGGCGGCAACTCGAAGCCGAGCGCGCCGGTGGCGAACCCGAATGAATCATGCGCCTGCGCGTTCGCCGGCAGCGCCCCGGATGTCAGATAGGCCGCCATGAATCCGTCATCGAAACGCAGCGCTCCGAATCCCGCCGGCTCAATCGCTCCTGCTCCGCTCGCCGGCACGATCATGGTGGTCTCATTGACGCGCACGGCCCCATCGCGCCATGCCAGGTCGTGGATCCTGCTGACGCCGCCCAAGTTGCGAAAACTCTGCCACGGCGGCGTGACTTGAAAGGGACGCACCAGCACGAACAAGCGGGCGGAAAATTCTCGATCCGTGAGATTCTCGAACCGGTAACGCACACGCGAATCGCCGCTCGATGTCGTTTCTGCCTGCACGCGCAGACGCCAATCCGTCCCCTCCCAAATCACGGACGGCACCGGCATCCAATCGTCCAGCAGTTCCTGGCGCGCGGTGACGTCCGTCCAGGTGATGAGCCGGCCCTCGATCCATAGCATGGGCTCGATCGAGAACGACCCCTGCCCGACCTCGACCATGCCGTCCTCATTCATCAACGCGCAATGTATGCCGCTGGAGGTCCCGAAGGGCGTCCACACGGTCTGTTCATCGTGCAGCCAGCGCGGATGCCAGCCGCGCGTTTCGCCGTTGGCGACGCTGTTCCAGAAGGCGTGGATGGAACGCGAGAACTCGAACGATTGCATCCGCAGCACCGCCCCGGCCGACCGCTCATTGAGCTCGAGGCGAAGAAATCGGGTCTCGAGTCCGGGCAGATACACATAGCTGCGTTTGCCGCCCGCCGCCGTGGCGGCGTACACGGTCTTCCAGCGAACGCCGTTGTTCGAGCCGCGAACTCGAAAGCCGCTCGCCGGCGCATGCTCCAGCCAATCGACGATCAAGCCGCCCATCGCACGGGGCTCGATCGAATCGATCTCGATCCACGGGCGTTGATCGTCCGGATCGGGTTTCCAGCCGGCACCGTGCAGCGCGGCCGATGCGCCGAAATCCGGCAGCGAGCTCGATGCCTTCGCCTTGGCGAGTCCTTTGGGACCGCAATCCTCGATCTCTACATCGGCAATCCAAACCGTGCCCTTGCCGCCCTCGCCCGCGACGATCGCAATCTCCAGGGAACCGAGCGCCGAGAGCCGGCCGCCCCCCGACGGGCCCCAGGCAAAATCGATGTCCCGGCTATCCACCCTCATTCGTGTCCAGCGCAGGGGCAGCCGCAGGTCCTTGTGCACGTGTCGCCAAACGTTCTGACCCGTGGCGTCGACCAGTTTGAGTTCCAAATGATTCAGCGCGCCGCGGCCCCGCAGACGAAATTTCACCGCATACTGTTCCGGCATGCTGCGGACGAATGCGCGGCGCGCAACCACGAAGCCTCCGCCCCCTTTGAAATCGTAATCCATTTGCAGCGCAGGTACGCGCCCTGCGGCCGCCGAGGACAGCTTGAGCTCAGCATTGCCTGAAACGACGGACTGCCATTCGGACGGAACGGCGGATTCGTCGGTCCGATCAAGATCGCGGTTCAATTTCCCGCCGTATTGGGGTCTCGCCAGACTCGTTCGAAGGGCAGCCGCCAGGCGTGCGGAGCGACGAGTTGGTGGATTGCGTTGGGACCCCACGACCCAGGGTCGTAGAGACGCACCGGCGGGGACGACTCGAGCAGGCCGGTCGACACCTCCCAAAGCCGCTCGATCCCCTCCGCGGTCGTGAACAGCGTGTGGTCGCCGCGCATGGCATCCAGGATCAAACGCTCGTAGGCCTCGAGGACGTCGGCGATATGAGTGGTATCGTGCATGGCGAACTGCATGCTCAGCTTATCCAACCGCATGCCCGGGCCGGGACGCTTGCCATAGAACGACAGCGACATTTTCGCGGCATCCGCCAAATCGAAAGTCAGATGATCCGGCCCTTGCGCGCTCACGCCGGAGCCGGCGGGGAACATGCTCTTGGGCGGCTCTCGAAACGCGATCGAAATGATTCGTTGCCCCTGGGCGAGCCGCTTGCCCGTGCGCAGGTAGAACGGCACGCCGGCCCAGCGCCAGTTGTCGATGTAGGCCCTCAAGGCGATGAAGGTCTCGGTATCCGAATCGCTGGCCACGCCCTCCTCCGTTCGGTATCCGATGTACTGGCCGCGCACGACGTCGGACGGTTTGATCGGCAGCATGCTGCGAAAGACCTTGTTCTTCTCCTCGCTGATCGGGGTCGGTTCCAAGGAAGTGGGCGCCTCCATTGCCATGAAGCCCAGGATCTGGAACAAGTGGGTGACCACCATGTCCCGATAGGCGCCGGTCTGCTCGTAGAAGCCGGAGCGCTTGCCCAGGCTCAATGTCTCCGGCACGTCGATCTGCACGTGGTCGATGAAGTTGCGGTTCCAAATCGGTTCGAACAGTCCGTTGGCAAAACGGAAGGCGAGAATGTTCTGCGCCGCCTCCTTTCCGAGAAAGTGGTCGATGCGGAAGATGCGGTCTTCGTCGAAAACCTCATGCAGCCGCGCATTCAGCGCAACCGCGCTCGCGAGATCGGTGCCGAAGGGCTTTTCCATGATGATCCGGGAGCGCTCGACCAAGCCGGCTTCTCCCAACAACCGCACCGCAGACAGCGCCGCATTCGGCGGCACGCTGAGGTAGTGGAGCCGGCGGCTCTCGCCCCCGAGGGCCCGTTCCGCCTCGACTACCGCGGCCTTGAGAGCGTCGGGGCCGGCGGCCATCGGCACATACTGCAAGGTGTCGGCAAATTGAGCCCAGGCAGCTTCGTCCACCTTGCGGGTGGAGAACTCGGTCAGCGCGTCGCGCGCGATCTTGCGGAAATCGCCCACGTTGAGATCCTCGAGCGAGACGCCGATGATCCGGCAGCCGGGGATGAACCCCGAACTCGCCAGATGAAACATGCCGGGTAACAATTTGCGCCGTGCAAGATCACCGGTCGCACCCACCAGAACGACGACTTGCGGGAACTGCGGACCCACGCCGGGAGGTATTTTCGTCACCATTTGCATCCTTCAGGAGTTCAGCCAGCGCGTAGCAATACACGGCGCCGCGGCGAAGTTCAACCCAGCTCGACTTCCGGCTTCGTCGCCGAGCGCGTGCCCGCCTGCGGCGCATTGCTCCGGCCGCGGTAGGTGTAGACCAGGGAAAACTTCACGGCCCCGCTGAGATTCTTGCCGGCCGAGTGCAGGGTATTGCAGTGAAAGAACACCGCGTCGCCCGGTGCCAGCCGCGGCGATTCGGCGCCGCGGATGATCTCGGCGTTGTCCGCCCGATCGGTGCGGAAGAATTTCGCATCGTCGAACCGGTCCGCGTCGAACAGCGTGCGGTGTGAGCCCGGCACGAACCACAGCGCCCCGTTGTCGATCCGTTCTTCACCGAGCGCAAACCACACCGAGACGAGATCCTCGCGCCCGAACGACCAGTAGCGAATATCGCGGTGCCAATTGGTCAGACTGCCGTACAGCGGATGCTTCGTCATCAAGCAATTGTGATGCACCCGCGACATCAACACGCTTTCACCGAAGTAGGCCTGCATCCAGGCGCGCAACTCCGGCGCCGTGCCGCATCCGGCGAACACGGGGTCGCGAGCGTAGGCGTCGAGCAGGCGGCGCACGGTCTCGCCGCCGGCGGCCGTGCGTGACGGCGGTGCGCCCGGATATTGGAGATCGGCTTCGAATTCGAGCGGGTCCGCGCGGCCGGCAAGCTGTGTCCGCGCCGCTGCGTTGAGCTTGGCGAGTTCGTCGAGCGGCACGAATCGCGGCACGACGACATAACCCTGGTCGCGCAGCCGTTCTATCTCTTCCTGCCGCGAAGGCTGCGATGCCATCGCTACTCGTGCGCGAGCCGGCGGACTCCCATGTCGCGCAGCGCATCGGCGACGGCGGACACGGCCTGCCTCAAGGTGCCGGCGCCGATCGCGCCGATGCAGCCGATGCGGAAGGTGTCGACGGCGGTGAGTTTGCCCGGGTACAGGATGAATCCGCGGTCGCGCACCCGGCGATAGAACTCGGCGAAGTCATACTTGGGGTCGGGTGGGGAGTGAAACGTAACGATGATCGGCGCCTGCAGCGCGTCCGGCAGGAACGTCTTGACGCCGAGCGCCCGCATGCCGGATACCAGCGCCGCGCAATTCTCGGTGTAACGCGCCAGCCGAGCCGGCTGTCCGCCCTGCTGTCGGTATTGGTCGAGCGCGGCCCGCAGCGCGGCGACGACGTGCGTCGGCGGCGTGAATCGCCACTGGCCGGTCTTCTGCATGTACTGCCACTGGTCGAGCAAGTCCATGGCGAGCGAACCGCTGTTGCCGCCGGAGCCCTGCAGCGCCGCCCGCCGGGCGATGACCATGCCCATGCCGGGCACGCCCTCGAGACATTTGCCGGACGCCGCGATCAGCGCGTCGAAGCGGATGGTCCGGGCGTCGATGGGGATGGCCGCGTAGGAACTCATCGCATCGATGATCAGCGCGCGGCCATGGTTGGCGGCGATGGCCGCGATTTCCGCCAACGGATTCAGGATCCCCGTACCGGTTTCGCAGTGTACCTGCGCGATGTGAGTGATATTCGGGTCGGCCGCCAACGCGGCGTCGATCCGCGCCGGGTCGGCCGGCTCCTGCTCGCCGTGCGCCAGAATCACGGTCTCGCGTTCCAGATAGCCCAAGATGCGCACGATGCGCTTGCAGTAGCTGCCATTGTCCGGCACGAGCACCTTGCCGCCCCTGGGAACGAGCGTGCCGAGCGCGGCTTCCACGGCGAACGTCCCGCTGCCCTGCAGCGGCACACAGACGTGGTCGTCTTGCGCACCGACGATGGCCACGAGATCGCGGCATACCGACGCGGTCAACTCGTTGAACGCGCCGTCCCACGATCCCCAGTCCGAGAGCATCGCGGATTTCGTGGCCGCCGAGGTCGTCAGCGGGCCGGGCGTCAGCAGTATCGGGTCGGTCATGGGATCCCCAGGTCCTTGAGACGGCTGCGTTGCAGCGCCCCCGCTCGTTCGAGAACGGGGTAAGCAGCCGAACAGAGGTGCGAGTGCACACGTTTCAGATCGCGCAAAATGTCCAAATCCAGCGAATACGACTCAATGGTTTCCGGCGTCCCCTCCCGCAAGCGCACCAGGTACCGCTCCGCGGCAGCGAATTCTTTCTCGCGCAGCTGCGTTTTTGCCGCGATCAGTTGACGAGCAATGTTCATATCGCCCGACATGAAGATTCCGACCGCGAGTTTCAGGCTATCGACCACTTGCTGGTGAAACTCTACTAGATCAGCCTCACCCTCCTTCGAGAACGTGATGCCGCGGCGGATCTTCTTGGTCGCAAGGTCCATCAGATTCTTGTCGATGATATCGCCCACGTGCTCGAGATTGATCGAGAATGAGATGATCTCCATTGCACGATAGCCGTCACGGTCGTCCAGGCTGTCGCGAGTCATTCGCGTAACGTACAGCTTTACCGCGTTATTGAGGCTGTCGACGGCGTCGTCCATGCGGCTGATCTCGGCGACTAGTTTGCGGTCATTGGTCAGCAGCGCCGTCATCGCCTGCCGCAGCATCGTTTCGATCAAGTCGCCGGCCCTCAGGACCTCGCGGGCGGCGCAGACCAGCGCCACGGCGGGAGCGCCGGCCGCGGAGGAGTCGAGATAGATCGGGGTGCCTTGGTCCGCTGCCTTCGGCTGGTCCGGCAGCCAGCGTTTGAGTCCCGCGGCGACGAGATCGAGGGGGCCGATGAAAATGATTGCGAGCAGTATGTTGAATGCGGTGTGAAAGTCCGCCGCGAGGCGCGCGGGGTTCGGCTCGTAGCGCTGGAGCGTGTCCGCGATCGGATTCAGAAACGGGAGCACCAGCGCGCAACCGACGATGCGCGTCAGGAGATTGCCGAGCGGAAGCCGCCGGCTGGCCGGATTTCCGGGTTGACCGGTTTCGATCAGGGGGTTGAGGGCGCTGCCGACGTTCGCGCCGAGTACCATGGCGAGCACTGCCGTCGGGGAGACCAGGTGGGCGGCCCCGAGCGACATCACGACGAGCACGACGGCGACGCTGGAGTGCGCGGCCCAGGTCATGGCCGCCACGATTAGCAGGCACACAATCGGCTGGCCTGTGATCGCGCCCAGCAGTGCGCGCGAGACGGGCAGGCCGTCCGTCGTGACTAAAGTACCGAGAAAAATATGGAGGGCCAGCAGCATCAATCCGATCCCAATCACGACGCGGCCCAGATCGCGCGTACGGGTTCTGCCGCCGCGCTTGAATGCGATGACTCCCGAGAGCAACAGCACGGGGGTCACGACGGCGATATTGAACGACAAGATCTGTACCACCAGCGTAGTGCCCACGTTGGCGCCGAGCATGACGGCGAGAGCGGGAACGAGATCCATGGTACCCGCAGTGACAAATGAGGCTGTCATCAATCCCGTCGCGGTACTGCTCTGCAGGAGGGCCGTGACGAATGCGCCTGCCAAAAATGCGCGAGGCCTGCTCTGCAAGGCAATTCCAAGCAGGCGTCGCAGATCGGCGCCGAATGCGCGCACCACGCCGCTGTAGACCATGTGCAGCCCCCAGAGGAGCAGCGCGATTCCGCCCATCAGATCCAGAATGACTGTGCTGCCCATGTTGGTCCGTGCCCTACGCTGCGATTCGCATCATCAATTCACCACGGCAGCGAATAGGTCTTCGTGTTGCAGAAACTCTTCATGGATTCGAGTACGCCTTCTTTGTATCCCAGCCCGGAGTCCTTGATGCCGCCGAACGGCGTCATCTCCAGGCGGTAGCCCGGAACCTCGCGCACGTTCACGCTGCCCACGTGCAGCTCCTGCACGAAGCGGGTGACGAGGTCCAGGCGGTTGGTGCAGAGCGAGGTTCCATTCGCGATGCTGATCGCCTCCTCCACGGTCTTGAAGCGGATGACGGGCGAGACGGGGCCGAAGGTCTCGTGCCGGACGACCGTCATTTGAGGGCTGACTCCGTCGAGCACGGTCGGTGAGTACAGCGCGCCGCGCCGCACGTTGCCGATCAGCAGCCGGGCGCCGTGGGCCACTGCTTCGTTCACCGCCGCCTCGAATCGGCGCGCCGACGGCTCGTCGATCACGGTGCCCATGTCCATGGTGGGATCGAAGGGATCGCCGTACTTGACCGCACGCGTTCTCTCCACCAGCAGCTCAACGAAGCGGTCGGCCACGCTCGCCTGCACCAAGATGCGCTTGACGGCGGTGCAGCGCTGGCCGGAGTTCTTGTACGACCCGCTCGCCGCAAGGGTGGCCGCCTCCTCGAGGTCGGCATCCTCGAGTACGATGATCGGATCGTTGCCGCCCAGTTCGAGCACCTGGCGCTTGTAGACGGCCTTGGCGGCGATGAACTTGCCGATCGACACGCCGCCGGTGAAAGTCACGAGGTCCACGTCCTCGCTGGTCAATAGTTCATCGGCGATCTCGGCCGGGTCGCCCGTCAGAACCGAGAGCATTGGCGGCGGCAATCCCGCCTCATACAGGATGTCCGCGAGCGCGAATGCGGTCAGCGGGGTCTTTTCGCTGGGCTTGAGCACCACACGGTTGTTGGTGGCCACCGCGGGAGCCACTTTGTGGATCACCTGGTTGAGCGGATGGTTGAACGGAGTGATCGCGGTAATGGCGCCGAGCAGCGGCTCCCTCAGGGTGTAGACCTTGCGGCTCTTCCCATGCGCGGTGAGATCGCACGAGAATACTTCAGCGTCGTCGACCAACGCCTGATTGGCGGCGAACAGCAAAACATCCGAGGCGCGGCCAACCTCGTACTGCGTGTCCTTGAGACACAGGCCCGACTCCAGCGTGATCAGATGCGCGAGATCATCGCGCTTTGCCGCGATGATGGCGCCGGCTTTCATGAGAATCCGGTAGCGGTCGTGGCGCGAGAGTGTGGAATGGAAACCGCGCGCAATCCGCAGCGCGCGTTTGACATCTTCGACGGTGGCCTTGGGAACGGTGCCGACGAGCGCGCCGCTGTAGGGGTGGCGAATTTCGATGACCCGGTCGCGGAACACTTTCTCGCCGGCGATTCTCAGCGACTCGCGAATCGGCTCGCGCGGTGCGGACGGGATGGCGCTGACGGACATCGGGTGCTCCTACGAGGTTCGAACGGCGAGGTTCAGCCCAAGGTCGAAGGCGTCGAAGTTGCGCCAGCGGCGCGTGCCGGGCTGTTGGCCGATGCCGCGATTGACGAGCAGCGGAACTTTCTGCTCCGACAGGCCGCCGTGAGAGCGCAACGGCACGTCGAGCCCCGACAGGTCGTGCCGATCGCGGCTGGTGCCGATCACCGTGTCCAGCCGAGACACGACCACGAGGTCGCCGATTCGGTCCGACGGGAGCTCGAACGTCAGCGCCGCTTCGGCACGCGTCAGAACCACTTCGATTCCTGGTAGCGCCGCGATCCGCTCGGCCGCGGCGCGCCGGGCCGCCGGTTCGGGTAGGTACACGAGTGCAAAGGAGCCGAGGGCGCCGTGGTGCACGACATAGGGGTCCGTGATCGGCAGTATCACTCGGGCCGCGGCCGCCCCCAGCCAAGCATCGAGGGTGTCCTGCAGGTAAATCACATTGGGTTGACCGTCGTCGCCATGTTTGGCGTTCATGCCGTGATCGGCGGTAACGACGATCGTGGCGCCGAGTGCATCGAGCCGCGCGAGATTGCGGTCGATCATCGCATAGAAATCATTCGCCGCCGGCGTGCCGGGCGCAGCCTTGTGCTGGATGTAGTCGGTGGTGGACAGGTACATGAGATCCGGCCGCTCGCTTTCCATCAACTTCACGCCCGCCACGAAGACGAATTCCGATAGCTCCGCGCTGTACACGGACGGAACCGGCATGCCGACGCGGGCCGGCACGTTCTCGATGCCGTTCTCGACCAAGGTCACTTGGTCGGCCTTTTCGGAAGAGAAGCAAATACCCGTCATCCGGTGACCCAGGAGCTTGCGCAGCTTGTCCTTCGCCGTGATCACGGCGACCTTCGCACCGGCTGCGGAGAACGCCGCGAGAATCGTTCCGGCCCGCAAGTGGCGCGGGTCATTCATCATCACTTCCTCGCCCCGCTCCGGGTCGAAGAAGTAGTTGCCGCATATCCCGTGCACGGAAGGGGGCACTCCGGTCACGATCGACAAATTGTTGGGATTGGTGAAGCTCGGCATGACGCAGTCGGCGATGACCGAGGTACCGGCGCCGGCGAGCAGCCGGCCGAGGAAGGGGGCCGCTCCGGCCGCCACGGCGGCAGTGATGTACTCGTACTGACAGCCATCGACGCAGACCACGACCAGCGGTCGGTCCATCCAGTGGTACGTACGGCCGTTGACGGTAATGTCGGTTTGCAATTTATTTACTCCGCGGCGCGCCTGCGACGGCGGCCGCCTTGTGCATTCGGGCGCGACTTTCTGCGGCGTGCCGGCACAGCAAGCGCCCCGCGCGGGCCGCATCGCGCGCCGCGATGGCCTCGACAACCGCCTTGTGCTCGGTGTTGGATACCGAAAATCCGCCGCCGTCCTGGAGTCCGCGGAGCCGGAACAGCAGCAGCCCCTTGGTCAGCAGCCGATAGGCTTCGGTCAGGCGGGCGTTCCCCGCAAAGTCCACGAGCATGTCGTGAAACTTCAAATTCAGCGCGTGATAGCACTTGACGTCCTGCACGGCGGTCGCATCATCCATCGCCCCTACGGCCGCCTGCATGTCGCGCAGCTGCTCGGGCGTCGCGCGCTCGGCGACGCGTTGGCCGATCAATTGGTCGAGCGCCTCGCGTACGTCGTAGATCTCGTCAGCCTCACCTACCGATACTTCACGGACAAAGACTCCGCGATTCTTCTCCGAGCGCACCAGGCGGGACTCCTCGAGGGCCCGCAGCGCCTCGCGAATCGGCCCGCGGCTCATCCCGAATCTCAGCGCCAGGTCGCTTTCGTTGATGCGCTGGCCGATGGCGAGTTCTCCTCGCAGAATCAGCTGTTCGATCTCGGCTTGCACGAGCCCCGGGAGAGAGTTCGCCTGGACTAGTTGGAGCACGGAGGGAACGGCGGCTTGTATCATGGGGTGAAGATACTATAATTGCAGATTGTTGACAATTTTCAGTCAACAGCCACCCGTGAATCGTCGCCGAGCGCCTCGCGCAGCGGCCCGATGAAGCGCTCGTAGCGACGCCACCGATCGACCGAGCCCTTGCTGATGGGCTGGCGTACCTGCCAGTTACTCGCGGTCAGGACCGGCCGATGGGTGCGGTGAAACTCGAGGCAGCGCGGATCCCACGGGAGCCCGATGTGCGCGAGCATGCGGCGGCTCCAGCCTTCGGGATCGTCGACGAGATCCTCGTACCGCACCTCGAGCAGCGTCTGCGGCGGCAGCACGGCGCGCCAGTGCGCCATCAGCCGCCGATACTCGTGGTAGTAATGCGCGAGGTCGCCGAAGTCCGTTGCGTAGGGGTGCGCGGCGGAGAACCCCTGGAAGTAGATCGACAGGCAGGTATCGAGCGGATTCCGTTCGAGGTGAATGAACCGGGCACCCGGCAGCGCCGCGTGAATGAGGCCGATGTGCCTGAAGTTGACGGGCAGCTTGTCGACGACTCGAGTCGCGTCGGGGGCCTGTGTCGCGAGCCCCTCCACATAGGCACGGCCGAGGTCGGCTATCGTCGCAGCGCGCTTCTCTGCGGTGGCCGCGCGCTCGGCGTCCGCCGCAAAGATCCAGTAGAGAAGCTCGCCCGCTCCGTGCACCTGCGGATGCGAAGCGAGGATCTGTTCGGTCAGGCTCGTGCCCGACCGCGGCATGCCGACAACGAATACCGGGCGTTCGGAACCGAGCCCGCCGGACCGCAGGGCCGCGAAGACATTTCGATCGAAGGCGGCGAGAGTCCGCGTGACCCGCTGCGTCATCTCAGCACGGTCGTAGCCTGGCCGGATGCCACGGGCCAGCTCGTTTCCCCTCCGATGATGCTGGAAAGCCGCATCAGGGTCGTCCACGTCATCGTAATACTTGCCCAGGGAGTGGTGCAGGTTGATGGTGTGTGCCACCGACAGACCGCGTGCCAGCACGCGCTCCGCGGCGTCGCGCCATGGCGCGTCGGCCGGACTCATCTTGCGCAACGAAGCGAGGCTGACCAGCGCCTCCGGCAGCTCCGGGTCCATGGCGAGCGCTTTGCGCAGCAAGTCCTCTGCCTCGTCGAACCGGCCATGGTCGATGGCGAGGCTGCCAAGCAGCGCGAGGGTGTCGGCAGCGTCGGGACGGAGTGCGAGCGCCCGCCGCGTGCTTGCTTCCGCATCCGCGAGCCGCCCGAGGGCCCGCTCGGCCATCGCGTGCGCGGTGTGAAGCGCGGCATGGTCCGGGGCTACTTCAAGCCCGGCAACGTAGGCGGCATCGGCCTCAAACCGGCAACCGCGGCCCGAGCTCGATCGCCCGCCGGCAGTGCTCGATCGCGGCCCGGAAGTCGCCGAGGCAATGCAGCACGTGACCCAGGTTGGCGTGCAGGCGCGCATCGCGCGGCGTCCGTTCGAGCAAGTCGCGATAGCAGCTTGCCGACGCCTCATAGCGCCCGAGCCCCGCCAGCAGGGCCGCATACTCGTCGAGGGTTTCGGCGCGCGGGTCGCGCGCCAACAGCTGTTCGTAATAGGGAATTGCCTCCAGTCCGCGACGCGCAGCGGTCAACGCGCGCGCCAGCTGCGTGACGGCGCGGGTAAATTCGGGGCGCAGCTCAATCGCCCTCTGCAGGCTGTGGATCGCCGCCTCCCTGTCGCCGGCCTCCAGAAGCGCGCTGCCGAGGTTGCGATGAGCCTCGGCGAGTCCCGGCTCGAGCGCAATCACGCGCCGGTACCCCGCGATCGCCGCGGCGAGCGCGCCGCGAGCGCGTTCGGCGTTGGCGAGATTGCCAAGGGCCGCGGCAAAGCGCGGCCGCAGCGCGAGCGCCTGCTGACAGCTCGCGATCGCGGCGTCCGTCCGTCCCAGCCGGAGCAGCACTTCGCCTAGGTCGTTGTGCGCGTCGGCGAACTTAGGGTTCAGAGCAGTCGCGCGCCCGAAGCTCTCGGCTGCCCGCTCGAGCAGGCCACGCTCCTCGAGCGCCTGGCCAATCAGATAGTGCACCTGAGCATCGGCCGGAGTTTTACCGCAGCAGTGCTTGTACTTGCGGCCGCTGCCGCAGGTGCAAGGCTCGTTGCGTCCGGGGGGCATCTTGGGTAGAGCCTGGCGCGAGCGGCCTAGCGGCGGTAGCGCACGAGTGCGTCGCCGAGCGCTTCGCGCAGCGGGCCAAGCCAGGCCTCGAAGTTGCGCCACTGGTCGAGGCCCTCGCGGAAGATGGGCTGGCGCACCTGCTCCGAACTCGCCGTACGAATGCTGCGTTCGGTGCGATGGAATTCGACGCAGGCCGGCTCGAAGGGCACCTCGCAGAAGTCGAGAATGAGCCGGACACTGCGTTCGAGGTCGTCGACCACGTCCTCGTGATGGACTCGCAGCACTTTGCCCGGCAGCGCCTCGTCCCAATGCTCCATCAGCTCGAGGTAAGTGCGGTAGTAGCGGCCGATATCTTCGACGCTGTAGGCGAACTCCTGCCCACGCGCGAACAGCTGTTTGAGGTTTCCGAAGCAGCAGGCCATGGGCTCACGGCGCGCGTCGATGATCCTCGCATTCGGAAACATGAGGTGAATGAGACCTAGGTGCCGGAAATTGTTCGGCATCTTGTCGATGAACCGCGGCTTGCCGGTCCGATAGACCCGGGTGTCGTCCAGATATTTGTCGGCCAAGCGCAAGAATTCCGCGGCCGGCAGTTGCGCGAGCACCGCGGGATACCGCGGCGATTCCAAATCCCGTTCGCGGCCCTGCAATTCGAGCACGCAGCGCGGGATGTCGGCAAGTTCCTGCGTACCCTCCACCCCGGAGTGTGAGGCCAGGATCTGCTCAATCAGCGTCGAACCCGAACGCGGCAGCCCGACCACGAAGATCGGCGCGGTGCTTGCGGCGCCAAAGCCCATGCGCTGCTCGAAGAATTTCCGGGTGCACACCGACTTCTGCTTCGTCGTGTTGAGCTCGATCACTTCCGGACGGTAGCGGCTCTCGGCGCGCTTCAACGCATTGCCGCGCTCGTAGTAGCCCCACGACTCAGCGTATTCACCACGGTCCTCGTGGGCCTTGCCGAGCGCGAAACAGAGGTGATAGCGGTCGAC
>WNFL01041575.1_pt1 | contig 16711 bp, 22 predicted proteins | sample 5400361 | NCBI WGS metagenome assembly WNFL01 (sample SAMN13153351, study PRJNA577476) | soil metagenome | isolation source: 40 cm soil on Douglas fir-dominated hillslope | place: USA:California | collected 2013-09-17 | reverse complement strand
CTGCAGGAGGGACGACCCGAATTTGAGCAAGCACCGAAATATCCTTCCGACCCTCATAAACAAACTCGCCGGAATCTTCCCCCCCTTTCGAACCATCGTAGTAAATCGTCTCCGTAACGATCCAAACCTGAGTCCGGAGTCGATGGAGGGCGGTCTCTTCCTTGACTTTATTCGTAACCTCCCTCGCGAGCCAAAACATGCTCTGGTCTTCGTCATCGACGCACTTGATGAATGTGGCGATGATAGGAGCCGTACAGCCCTCCTGAAAGTTCTGACGGGCGCGGCCGCACATGCTCCGTGGCTCAAAATGATCATCACCAGCAGACCCGAAGACGATATACAACGATTTTTCAATGCTCTCTCCCAGTTGTCGTATTCAGCACACGATTTGGCGACAGATAGAGAAGCCAGCGTTGATTTGCGAACCTTCGCCCAACGCGAGTTTGAGTTGGTGGCTGCAAAATGGTGTCTCTCCACGCCTTGGCCAGAAGAATCCCTCTTCGATGCAGTCATCTCTCGGGCGGACGGTCTTTTCATATACATCAAGACTATTGTTCTTGCCCTTAAGCACTGTGAGGACCCCACTGAGTCTCTGAAGGCGACCTTGCAAGGCTCGGTCGGTACTGGCCTGAAACCTCTATACGAGCTTTACTCCAGCATCCTTGAAGCACGAATCCTGCCCGGAAATGCCGATTTTCGCCGGATGATTGGAGTGGTTCTTACAACTGCGCCATATCGCCCAGTGTGCGAAGAGACGATTGCAGAGCTGGCGGGAGTGAGACCAAATATGGTCAAAATGTGGGTGAACGATCTCAGTACTTTGCTATATCGAGACGAAGCCGCCAATGGAGGGATTCGTGTCCGACATTTGTCAATTTCGGATTTCTTTATCAGTGGTAACCGCGCCTATCAAGTCAATCCCCGAGACACGAACGTACAGCTGGGCATTGCTTGCATGGAGACGATGGTTAAACAGCTCCGTTTCAATATCTGTAGACTCGAAGATTCCCGGCTCCCTAATGCGGACGTTAAGGATCTCTCATCCCGAATCAAAGAGAACATTTCCGACGCTTTGCAATATAGTTGTCTCTATTGGTCAAATCATCTTTGCTTCACTCCGGACACTGGCGATCTGGGTATGTGGGAAAGCTTGGGGAAATTCTTCGGAGGGTTGTACGGATTATTTTGGATTGAAGTATTGAGCCTCATGAGAATGGTCACGATCGGTGCTCCAAGCCTTCGACGAGTAATTTCCTGGGCCAAGGTGAGTATACCCTCGGTTGCCGGTAGTCAGCATTTAAGGATGAACCTGACTCGCTGTAGGATGGTGACCCTACTATTCTCAGCAGAATTCAGGACATTTGTCGTTTCATCATCAACTTCCATACTCCTCTGTCGATCAGCACTCCACACACATATATCTCAACGGGGCCCTTTCTACCCTTGGAGTCGCCTTTATCAATCATCTTCAGTATATGGTTTACTAAAACCATCAAGATGCAAAGAGGGAAATTGCTGTCATGGCCAACTCCGCCATTGCAATGGGTTGGACACACCGAAGCCATCACATCGATCTGCTGTTCCCCAAATGGGTACCACATTGTTACTGGATCCGTTGACAAGACAATTCGTATCTGGGATGTCGAGACTGGTGCTGCAATCAGCAACCCTCTAAGGGGGCACACCGACATAGTGGAATCCGTTGCCTACTCCCCCGATGGGCGCCACATCATCTCCGGATCCTTCGACAGAAGCATTCGAATTTGGGACGCTGAGACCGGTGCCGCAGTTGGCAAGCCTCTAGAGGGGCACACCGGTACTGTGAGGTCCGTTGCTTACTCTCCCAATGGGTGGTACATCACATCCGGATCAGAAGACACAACCATTCGAATCTGGGATGCTGAAACAGGTGCTGCAATTGGCAAGCCCTTGGAGGGACACATGGGTGGCGTGTGGTCTGTTGCTTACGCTCCCAACGGGCAGCATATCACCTCTGGATCTTATGACAACTCGATTCGAATATGGGATGCCGAGACTGGTGCTGCAGTTGGCATCCCTGTCGTTGGGCACACCGGCGTTGTGCGGTCTGTTGTGTACACCCCGGACGGACGTCATATCATCTCCGGATCCGAAGACACGACCATTCGAGTCTGGGATGCCAAGACTGGTGCTCTGTTGCCTGCTCTCCCAATGGGCAGCACATTATTTCCGGATCTGGTGACAGGACCATTCGAATTTGGAATGCTGAGACTGGTGCTGCAATTGGCAGGTCTCTAGGGGGACATACCTGGGAGGTGTATTCCGTTGCTTACACTCCCGATGGGCAACACATCATCTCTGGAGCTGGTGACAGGGCCATTCGGGTCTGGGATGCCAGGACTGGTGCTGCAATTGGCAACCTTGTAGATGGACACGCTAAACCTGTGCAATCTGTGGCTTACTCTCCCGATGGGCGCTATATAGCTTCTGGATCAAATGACTACACCATTCGAATTTGGAATGCTGACACAGGTGCTGTGGTTGGAGGGCCTTTAATGGGACACACTGACATTGTGTGGTCTGTTGCCTTCTCTCCAAATGGGCGGCACGTCGTCTCTGGAGCTAGGGACACCACCATTCGAATATGGAGCACCGATACCGGTGCTGCTATAAGCAGTCCTCTAGAGGGGCATACCCAGAATGTGGGGTGTGTCGCTTACTCTCCTAATGGGCGGCGTATCATCTCTGGATCCGATGACGCGACTATCCGAATCTGGGATGCTGAGACGGGTACTGCAATTGGCGGGCCTATAACGGGCCATAATAACAATGTGCGATCCGTTGCATACACTCCCGATGGGCGCCACATCATCTCCGGATCCCGCGACAGGACTATTCGAATCTGGGATGCTGAGACCGGCGCTGCAGTCAACAGTCCTATAGAGGGGCACACTAGTGGTGTATTTTCAGTTGCCTACTCTCCTCATGGACAGCGCATCATCTCTGGATCTGGGGACAGGACTATTCGGATCTGGGCTGCCGATACTGGTGCCGCAATTGGAAAGCCTCTGGAGGGGCACACTGGTGTTGTATGGTCTGTTGCTTACTCTCCTAACGGGCAGCACATCATCTCTGCATCTGCTGATAAAACCATTCGAATTTGGGATGCTCATACTGGTGGTGCAGTTGGATATCCTTTAAAGGCGCATACTGCCAGCGTGAGGTCCATTGCTTGCTCCCCTGATGGGCGCCGCGTCGTCTCTGGATCTCATGACACCACCATCCATGTGTGGGACATATTTCCACACCCCCCAAACCAATTCTCCTCAGCTTGTAACCCAAGCGATGCTAATTTTTGCGCACAACCCGATGCAAGTGGTTGGGTCAGAGACCCAAAGAATGGACTACTCTATTGGGTACCTCCAGACTGTTGTACAGGCCTGTATTCACCTGCTCTTCTGACGATTCCCCCTACATCTCATACCCGATCAGTTTCACTTGGTTTTGAAGACTTTGTGTTTGGCACCTCTTGGACCCAAATTTTCAACAGGACTAACTCCTAGACTTTCTTTTCAGAGTATATACTTGCAGTTTGGCATATTGGGGTTTTTTTTGTAAGGGCGGGCATATAGGTAATTCCCTTATGTAGTGTTCTCGTTTCCATGTAGACCGAGCGCTGCCCCTCGAACGCATCGATCTTTTACTCTTACCACAACTCCTCCATGTATAGTACCTATTTAGTACACTCGTCTCTTTCAATATATCAAAGGGATTCGATTGTATTTGGCATTTCGGACTGAGAATGGTCAGAAAGAAGATCACGACCTTGCATTTTTTGGAGTTATTGCACTCCCGTTTCCATACATTTCTCAATTTGCCACAAATAGGCAACCAACAGGATGTCTTGTATGCAACAGTTCATACATGTTTGAACAGTGAGCACATTTGGTTCCTGCATTTCGTGTGAGGGGTCATACCTCTCTGTGAATGAACCCACTAGCCCCTATATATATAGGTGCGTTCATGACAGCCATTACAATATTGGGGGGGATTTAGTTGTGTTTCTTTAGTTGAAGTGCTTCGAGCCTTGCTGGGAACCCGGTGCCAGAACCTAGTCGGCTTATCCATGCAGCAGCCATTGAACGCTCTGGAACGGGCATGCATGCTTGTAGCACTTAAAATTGAACATATGTAACGCCCCTGTTGTGCTTCAGCTGGTGTACCAGTGTTCACAGTACGAGCACTGGGAGCAGGGTGCCAGGGTGCATGTGGTCCACGAATTTGGCTACAATACGAATTCATATTACCTAGCTACTCTGTTCTGAATATAATGTTCCAAGTCAAAAAATGTTCGATCCCCATACAATCACTGCACTTTGTGCGCCAAATGGATAAAAAAATGACTAGGAAACTCTCTCTATCAGAGTTTTTCCTCTGTCTAAGTAAGCGCACAATTTACAATGAACGTGAACAGATTTATATTTCTGGACGACCCGGGGAGACCAAGAACACGGTGCCCAGGTTAACCTACCTCGACGGATCTGCCTGGATGATCTCCTGTTACGGTTAAGCGCTTATTGTTAAACAGTTCGAGTCAGGCCGTCCTTGCCGATATCTTCCGAGACTCCAGCCGTCTCCCGCTCGAGTGGGAAAGATCCCGACCGATGCACCTTCCGCTTATGTTACCCCAGCCGCTTCGCTATACGACCCGACTACCCCATGACGACGTATCAAACCGCGTTGGTCTAGCTGCCCTGATGATGGTGATAGTAGCGGGGCGCATTGAGGTCCGTATCTCATCAAGAATGTGAATGTCACGGTACTCACACCTCTAATGGAGAGATCACTGCCGATATGAGGACCACAAGGCTCCTGAAAAACCTGAATATCAATGAGATGTCAAAGGAACATGTTAATGAGTACTTCCAGCACCTGACGTTAAACCGAAAGAAAAGCCCGGAGAGTGTGAAGAGAGAAAAACGCCGTCAGCGAGGAACTGCTCTTGCACACGATGTAAGTGGAGCACATATCTCAGATTAACTTCACTCACGGGCACCAAAACAAGCTGCCCGTACCTTGGCCATGCCTTTGCGATTGCCCTAGCCTTCCTTGCTTCGCGCAAGTCCTGCCCCTCCATTACATTGAGTTGGAAAGCACGTCCAGGAGAGGGGAGGGCGCCATCGGTTTCCTCGGGCCTGTGAAGGCCGTCCTGCGCCTTGACAATGAAGGGGAGGACGGTGTCAAGGGGAGCAGGGAGGGACCAGGTCCCATTCTGTTGGATGAACTCATCGTCCATGTTGAAAATGGGGAGGACTCTATCCGGCTAGTAGCTGATGTTTACAAGCCCTGGAGGTGGGTCGAGATCCATGCTAAAGTCAGCGTCATTGCCTTGAATACCGTACAGTAGGACAGATGGAGAGAGTCACAGAAGAGGGTCAGCCGCTCTAGAAGAGGATGGCCGATGCCTTTTTTAAGTCTTATCGCGTTCTCGTTGTAATTCACGGGCAAAGCGTTTGCCGTGGCTCAAGTCTTGCACGTTCGCTCAGCAGCAAGAAGTTTCGCTTCCCGTCACCTCTTCTTGGTACGTCTATCTTGATATTTTTCACTGGGATGAGAGCAGGGCGCATGATAAAGGTTGGTTCAGCTAATGAAAGTATGTCAGAAATTCTTCTATATGTATGTGATTAAAGATCCAGTACGGTATGAAACAAATTATGGTACGTACTGGGCATGCAGGTCGAGCTTACGTTGATACGAAGACAGACTTGCAATGGAGAAGTGGTACTGGGATGATAGAGAATCGTGCTGTCAATCGAGTATAAGCCACAGAATCATCAGTAGAAAAGAAAATCACCGCTCACAAGATGAGGGCAACGATGTGGAGGAGGTAGAGTTTGGGACTCGGAGAAATTTTGGGGTGAGGCAAGCGACGTGCGGTATCCTGAGATATCCGAGGTAGGCGAGGCCACTTCCTGGGATTCCTACACTGCCCCTGTGTACCTCTGCCTTGAGTGACCTTTCCGTCACCGGTGTAGCTCTGGGCGTACCTTCTCCTCGCACGTCGCCTTGTTCACGTATTTTGCTGTCCTTCACCGGTGTCGCTACGTCCATTTGGCAACCTCCCCAGACCTGCTTGACCCCACCCTGGAATAGTCCAGTGATTGACGGAGACGCTGTGGGCTTTGCTTTGTATAACTTTGGCCGCTCGCTCTGGATTTGTAGGTTGGAATGATCGTGCTCTGTGTAGCGGAGAAGTCGTCTATCGCAAAGTCTATCACACAGATTCTTTCTGGCGGCCAATACAACACGGTCAGCAGCCTCGAACGCGTCTCTCTGAACCGCAGAAGCTCATTCTCAGGGTGGTAATCGATAGATTAATTCACACATACCAACGATAAAAAACTACAGATTTGACTATCCAAAAACGCGTGCAACATTCATCGTCACCTATGTCGCAGGCCATCTTACAGAGCTCGACTTTACACCCGCGTTCAAGTCGTGGCACGCGTGCGACCCATTCCAGCTTTTTGACGCGCCAACCGTGGTTGAATATCCAGGGAGGTCGAAGGATTTCGTTCGAAACCTCCAGACGCAAGCCCGCAGCGCGAACAAGCTCATGATCTGGACTGACTGCGACCGAGAGGGCGAACACATCGGCAGCGAGATAGTCACCGTGTGCAGAAAGTCCAATGGACGCATCTCCATTGAACGGGCCAGGTTCAGCGCTATTATTCCCCAGTGAGCTCCTTCGTTGCTGGTCGGTACCCTAGCTGAGCAGCCGACGCGTCCTTGCTCACTAGACAGATACACCATGCAGCACAGAACCCTGTACCACTTGATATGCTACAAGCCAACGCTGTAGACGCGCGCCAGGCCCTCGATCTGCGCATTGGTGCCGCATTTACACGCATGCAGACCCTCGCACTCCAGGCCCGATTCGCACAGCTCTTCGAGGGAAAGGTCGTATCGTACGGCCCATGCCAGTTCCCCACCCTTGGATTCGTCGTCACCCGATACGAACAAGTCCAGTCTTTCGTGTCCGAGCCATTTTGGTACATATACCTCACGCTCTCCCGGACCGGAGAGGCCGAAGAAGAGAAGATGAATGTCTTCAGCTGGAAACGGGGGAACTTGTTTGACTATGACGTCGCGTACATGCTGTACGAGATGGTCCTAGAGCATCCCGAGGCGAGAATAACCAAAGTAACGAATAATAATGTCAAGAAATGGTACGTCTAACTCTACAGAAGCGTTATGAGCTATGTCCAATAGGTCCCTAGGAAACCTCTGCCACTCACAACTGTCGAACTACAGAAGACGGGCTCACGCATGCTCAAGATGACGCCTAAGCAGATCCTCGATGTGTCATATATTCCTTTCTCACGCTGGTGCTCCCTCTAACCTAATGTTTATTCAGATAGCCGAAAGCCTTTACCAACAGGGAATCCTCTCTTACCCCCGCACAGAGACGGACCAGTTCGACCCTCAATTTGACTTCCAGTCCCTCATTGAGAAACAAACTGCCAACGAGGAATGGGGCGCCTTTGCTACTCGGTATGGAAGCCTCTCCAGCGCGACCTTTTCGAACCACCTATCTTTGTCCGGGTGAGCTGACTGCTCACATAGACTACGCAACGGCGATTTCTCCACACCGCGTAAAGGCAAGAGAAACGATAAAGCGCACCCACCGATCCATCCCACCGCGCACGCTGGCAACCTCACAGGAAACGATAAACGCGTGTATGAGTTTATCACTAGACGGTTCTTGGCGTGTTGTTCGAAGGACGCGGAAGGACACGAGACTAACGTCGAGGTGACGGTTAATGGCGAGGAATTTAGTGCCACTGGTGCGCCTTTCGTTCTCTCCTTCCAAAAACTATATCGCTGTGGCATAAGGAGAAGCTGACACGTACACCTACAGGTCTGGTTATCCTCGCGCGGAACTACCTCGAAGTGTATCCGTACGACAAATGGACGACCAAGCCCCTTCCGTCCTTCACCGTAGGCGAAATGTTCATGCCGACCATCTGCGAGCTCCGGGAGGGCGCTACGACCGCGCCGTCCCTGTTGACCGAGGCAGACCTTGTCGGCCTGATGGACAAGAATGGTATTGGAACGGATGCAACAATCGCGCAGCACATCGAGACGATCATCAAGCGCGAGTATGTCATGCCGCGCATGGAGGGCGGGACGAAGTACCTCGTTCCGAGTACGCTCGGCATCGGACTTATCGAAGGCTATAATTTGATCGGGTTTGAGAAAAGCTTGAGTAAGCCCCAGTTGAGACGGGAGGTAGGATGCGTGTGTGCATTGATTAGGGGGAGACTGAAGTCTTTGCAGACAGAACGCAGTATGGTTCAAGTGTGCGAGGGACAGATGACAAAAAATGATATGCTCGTGGAGAGCATCGATCAGTACAAGGAGGTGTACATCCTCGCAAAGAGGGATTTCCAGAAAGTTATGCAGGTGGGCCACTGGAGTTCCATTTGACCTTGACTCAACTTGATGCATTTCTGACGCAGAGCGTGCAACTCTACGTTGAAGGTGGTGGAGACCGTGATAATAGGGACGCTGGTGGCAGGCGAGGGCGAGGGCGAGGGAATGGCGGAGGGGGGAGAGGTCCTGGTCCTGGTCCAGGGCCAGGGCCAAGTGGGAATAGCGACGACGATGACGACAGTTTTGGAAATAACGGGGGGGCGACCGGACGAGGACGTGGTCGAGGGCAAAGTGCCCGAAGTGTTCCCACAACACGAGGACGAGGAAGAGGACGAGGGCGAGGACGTCCACCAGCCGCGGGAAGAGTTATCGCTCTTTCTCCCGATAATGGTATGCCCATTTTCTCCACTCTTGTTTGTGACTAATAATCTAACAGATTTCGCGCCCCTGCCTCCACCTCCCGCTCGCCGACCCACACCACCACTCCAGCGTCCCCGGCCTCCTACCATATCAGATTCAAACTCTGACCACCCAAACTGCGACTGCAACACCCCAGCGGTCAAACGCACTGTCCAAAAAGAGGGCGTAAATAAAGGTCGAAACTTTTGGAAATGCGGTGGGGGACCGGAGAAGGATTGTGATTTCTTCGCTTGGGCAGATGGAAACCTCCCTCCAAACTCGCGGACGGTTTCAAATTCCGATATCGAAAGAATGATCCCTGCTAAGCGGAAGGTGCGTGGCATTACCGTCCGTCGCATCCCCGTCCGTGAAAGCGAAACGTCCACTAATGTGATCGGGATCTCTTCGACAGCACCCCGACCGACCGACCGACGGCCCATCAAGACGCTGTTTCTGTGACCTTACCGCCGTGCAGAAGACCGTCCTGAAAGAGGGAGCAAACAAGGGCAGACAGTTCTGGTGCTGTCCTAATCACGAGAGTGCGCGTTGCAAGTTCTTCGAGTGGGATGATGAGCCTCCGCGAAACGACACGGGCGGCGGGAGAGAAAGTTCCAATGGGGTATTTGGAGACGGGTCGAGGATCCAAAATGGTGCGATGAATGGTGGTGGGGCGGGGGAGTGCTTCCGATGTGGAGAGGTCGGCCATTGGTCGAATTGTGAGTGTCTGAGTTTGTCGAAAGTGGTGGGGACGGTTATTGACCTCAATGTGCTGTAGCGTGTACGAAGCAAGTGGCTAGTGGATCAGGCTCAGGTGGAGGTGGAGGCACATCTGGAGAATGCTTCAAGTGTGGGAGGGAGGGACACTGGTCAAACGGTTCGTCCTCTTCATCACTTACACCTACACACCAACATGCACTGGTTTCATGATGCTAATGATGGTTATCCTAGCGTGCCCCAACGCCACAGAGGAAGGCCGTGGATCGTCGACAGTCAAACGAGCACGAACAGAAAGCTTCCAAGCCGATCCTTCTTCTCGGTCGGGTGGCCGTGGTGGGGTTCAAGGGGAATGTTACAAATGCCACCAACCTGGGCATTGGGCGAATGCATGCCCCAATGAGGAAGGAGGAGGATATGAACAACAGAGTGGTGGAAGGAATACCAAAACAAGAACAAGAGGGCGGGGGAGCACGAAGCGCGGCCGAGGAAGACGTGGCCGAGGAAGCCTAAGCAAGAAAGGGAGCTTTGATACCGCCACGGGGGATGATTGGGATTGACGTTGGCCCTCGAACCCTGACAAAGGTGTTTTCGGTTGTATTATTTTCTACATTTAAGAAATTGGGGAATGTCGGAGTGACTGAGTGACTGAGTGCCTGGAGTGCCTGGAGCTAGATTGCCTGGATTCTTGGAGGACTAGCTGGAGAGTACTGCCCGCGAAGCGAATTGGCACTTGTCTCTGTCGCCCACATATACATAATACAAGCTGTATATTTATATTTATATTTATATTTATATTTATATTTATATTTATATTTATAATATTTCTATAGGCAACTAGAGTATGGTAAGATCGTAGGTTGACCGTGACCGTAAGTGACCGTAATCGGTTGAATTCGGCAATAACGACTTGTCAGGTATTAAATGGTTGTAGAGCTTTGCTGTCCTCTCCGGGCTCCGGGCTCCGGACTCCCCACCGGGAGTCTAATAGAGAACGAGCAGCCTTATCCTTCACATCTCACATCTCACACTCACACACTCACACGTCTTCGCCCTTGTCTTGACTTGACTTTTCTTTGCTCAGACACCGCGTACGACCGCGACTTTGAATCCTAATAACTACCTCATTACTTGCGTAGTACCTGCGTAGTGCTTGCGCCGATGGATGAAGTTCGCAAGCAGGCGCGTAGACAAGTCAGCTTGAGCATATTCATTGCACTCTTCCGCGCAGACCAGCTGAACCAACTTGCACTTTGTACTTGATGCTAGGCAGACCAATCTTATGATTATCGTCACCTTCCAGACAGAAATTCCGCTTATATTCGTGCGTGTGACCACTGGGTCGTGACTGAAACATTATTCCATCATCTGATTTTCATGCTTATATCCATGTAGCCCATCACGCGTTCACGTCCCCCAATGCTGCCGCTCCCTTCGTGGGTGGCATAGTCGCACCCACCGGTCGATCAACAGGTTACTACCATACAATGCTCACTCCACCTACCGGAACCTTCTCTCCTCCGCTTGGTCCCCCTCCATCCTTCCCTCAGCCATCAGCTTCCCCCCCTCCGTCCCACTTTTCCGTCCCTTTCTCCCACTCCCATGCCCATCAGCCAACCTCTCTCTATAAACCAACCTATCAAACGGCGACGTCGGACTCTTATGGAAGTTACCTGACTTCCAGGGCACCTCCTGGTACCCCCATGCCAGGATTCCCGAGTGCGCAGGGTCAGGCCAACTCTCATGCTACAATTCCAATTGCGAAGATGATTCCTGATCTACAGCTCCTGTGCGTTCCTTTGACACGGTTGAATTCGCTATGTCTCACCCTTTCTTCTGTTAGCTGCGGCCCTCTGTTGAAATATGACACGGTAGTAAATGGTATATGGTATGGAGCATGCATGATCGTCAGTGCGTACCGATCCCATGAGGCCACAGAATTTAAATTGATCGCATGCTTTCAGCCACCGATGCCGGCTCGGTTTATGATCCACATCCCGTCCTAACCATAGAATGGGACTCACACCAGACATCATACAGCAGCACTGATTCTTCCAATAGTCAACGCCCTTCATCGCTCCTCTCGACCTCGGACTTATCGCAACGCTTCTTTACAATGTCTCCGCCTCCAATCTCATCTTCGCCCACTCCAAGTCTCGATGCGTACTCCTTGCACTCCTTGCACTCCTTGCACTCCTTGCACACTCAAAGTCAAAACATAAATGCTGAGAAGCTCTGGGTCTATCCCGGTCCGCCGGGGTCATGCACATTCTGGCGATGGATGATCCAGATTCCACTCGAACCAAAGGAAATGGGAGTCCGATACCGAATAAATGGAGGACAAGAAATCGTGTTCTTTGTTCCTGGGTTGAACCAGAATATGCGATACGCTGCGACTTCTTGCAATGGGTTTAGCCTGACGGTGAACCCAGAGGATTTCAAGGGGCCTGGATTTGCGAGTGGCTACGATCCGGTGTGGTGAGTCAAATATTCTTTTGCGGGTTACTAGGCTCTCAACAGGTTCGGACTATTCTTCAGGGCAGATCTGATGGCGAAACACGCCGAGAAGCCCTTCCACGCTCTAGTAGGGGGAGGAGACCAGCTTTACTGTGATGCGTGAGTCTCAGAAGATATTCGAGATGAATACTGATTTTGCTATTTGCAGTCTCATGCGTGAGCCCGAGCTACAAGAATTTGTTGGGCTGAAAACACCGACGGGCAAACTGTCCTATGCTGTTTCGGAGACTGTCCGAATCGCGATAGAAAGGTTCGTAAGAGTATCAGGTTTCACGCGCGGGGTCCTGATTGAACGGCTCTGTAGGTTCTACTTTAGCCATTACTGCTCAAGGTTTGTCCCTCGATCAATTGCGAGCATGGGTTCACCTAACTTTTGTCCAGCTTTCGCAACGGTTTCTTTGCAAAGGCGAACAGCCAGATGTGAGTGTTACATCCGTGCAAGTCTCCATTACTCATTGTCCGTAGACCGATGGTTAACATGCTGGGTATGTTCAAACTCGGAGTTTACGTTCAGTCATTAGTTGACACCAGGTCAAGATGATCACGATATCATCGACGGATTCGGGAGCTATCCGGAAAGCCTGATGACATCTCCCATCTTCTCATTGTTAGTATCATTGTTTCTGCTGCGCCTACTATTCCTCATTCATGAGGTTGTAGGATCGGATCTCGTGGTTACTTCTACTTCCTATTATTTCAGCAATTTATTGTACGTGCGTCCTGGGGTAATGATGACTAACGTCTCACCGACAACTTGATAGGTGGATAGTGTAGACGGTATCAACCCAAATACCGGAGTGCACAACAACCACTCGATCATCATCGGTGGTCCTGGTGCTTGGATTCCGTTCCCAAGTCACAGTTTCCTAACATATATGGGACCGAACAGTTACATGCTATTACTTGATTGTCGGTGAGCCCAACCGCGGACATTTCGCAGTGTTCCCTTTTTGACATTTCGAATCAGGGCGGAGCGCACGCTCGAGCGTGTTTGCACCGAAGAGACTTACAAGATTATCTTCGAGCGACTCTGGGAACTTCCACAAACTGTACAACATCTTGTTATTCAATTAGGTCAGTGGTCTCTCTATTTCTCCCCGCCCTGGTTACTCAACGCACGGACAGGAATTCCTATTGGTGAGTGTCTTTGGAACCGTGCTAGACTTGCAGTGAATAATACCAAAGTAAAGCATACCCCAGGATGAACTTTATGGAGTCAGTCTTGTTCATTAGCGAAATTGTGGCGTACTGATCGGGCATAGGACGACGTTGGAGTCCCCCCTGAACCCATTTATTGCCCTTGCGCGATCAGTGAGTACATTAATGTTCGCGCCGAGAAATATTAGTGGCTAATCGCGATAGAACTCATTGGGAATGGGGCCCCTGGTCAATAAATTCAACATGGATCCCGAACTCTTGGTGCGTCTCTTATGTATGGGATCCTTGACGCAGTGTTGCTCAAGTTCCGCAGGATGGTTCGTGCACCCTCGATAGCGTAATATGAACTTTACGCTCAAAGGTTACGCAGATTTGAACGACCATTGGACGGCGAGGTCGCACAAGAAAGAGCGAAATAATTTCATACAGCAATTGCAGAACCTGGCGATGCTCAAAAGGCTGCGCATCACCTTCCTATCGGGCGATGTACACTGCGCGGCTGTTGGTTTACTGAAAACCCTTTCGCATGGCGGTCGGAGTGTGGACCCCAAGCTCGACCATCGGTATATGCTCAATGTGGTTAGCAGCGCTATCGTCAATACTCCGTGCGTGTCCGTTGCCCTCGTTACTAGATTCCTTACTAACACATTTCAGACCTCCGGCGGGTGTACAGAAGATGGTCTCTGCACTCAGTGACAAGCCACACAAATCCATGCATTATTGCGAAACGGTTGGTTGTTTTGTACATCCTTTTTGATTGTGATGCGAAGCTAATTCTTCTGAAGGACGAAGTCATGGTATGGCGGCGCCTTTTTACGTCGCTTTTCGTGCTAAATATTCAACCCCAGATTCCGCTCTTCAAGTATGGACCCAATGGAAAGCTTCGGAACAAGAAGAACATCCTCGGTCGGCGCAATTATTGCATTGTATACTACGAGGAGGAGTCGATGTCGCTAGTGTTCGACATCAGAGCCGAGAAGGAGAAAGGGGTTGGTACCACCGTGAGGTATGTTAAATAATCTGGTTTTATCGAGCCAAGATTACGAACGATATTGTCCCAGCTATCCAATATCGGCCCCGCCTCCAATGTGGCATCAATAGTGTTGTCCATTGACAAACTCCTCGTCGCGTGCTTGCTTTTATTTTCGTCATTTTCACTCTATGTAAAGATATCGGCATTTTGTGTATGTATGTGTATTATTTATGTGGATGGTAACAGGCACCGATACCAGTGACACTCCGATTCCTAGCCCAGAGAATGCGGTACTAAGTTCTTCTATATCGCGTAACCTGCTCTGAGCCAGCAAGGTGAAGTCGGTGACAGTCCACCGTGGATATTAATGTTCCCGGGGGTCCGCGGAGACTTACCCCCGTGAACCTGAGGGCTCAATATAATGACAGGGACGGCGCGGTCCTACCGAATGACGGCGCGGGCCTCAAGCCGATGTTCAAAACGCATCCAAGCCCAAGCTTCTTCTGAACTGACTCGTTGGGCTTCCCACCAGCGCCTGATCCCATGTTCTTCTTCTTCCACTTCTCTGTCTTGAAAAGCGGGGTTTTCTCCACATCTCCACACAGCGTATCCGACGATACCGGATTTCTCCTCCGCTCTGGCTGTGGGTTTTATTTTCGTGCTTCCGTTGCTCATATCCGTCGCCCGTTGCTATGGATGTTCGCTTATTAGTCTCCACGTCCTTGCGCCATCTATGACATTTTTTGGGCACATTTTTCTAGTCGTACTTCTAATGGTGCATTGATATGTGGAGGGAACACGAAGTCTGACCAGGACGATATACCCCAAATCGCAGGGTTTCTGACGATAGCGGTTGCCGCCTAAAGCCATGATATTCGCATATCACATGCCTCGCTCCACTCGATCCTTTGTCTGCTTCAAATAGTGAAAATGCTGCGACTTGATTGACAATCTCCGTTGATAACATTCGCAATTTTCTCGAGCCTCCAAGATTCAGCGACGCCGTAAATTTCGCGTTTCGTTCTCTGTCGTTTTTTGCCAAGTTGGATTCCTCGTCAAGTCGGAGGCAATCATCTTTCATTTCCAGAGACACAGGGTAATCCACCACCTCAAGGTACAGATAAAGGTCGGGCCTACGATAAGGGCGCGCTTGCGTTGGGTCAGACTCAAGGCAGCACGCGTCGCGACCAAACAAATCTCCTGCTTGGCCCCACTCACCCCACTCTCAGCCTCTCCGGCTCCTAACACGACTTTAGAATACCGCCAAGTCTCTACGTTTCTCCATCTAACGCTGTATGAAGAGCCCGTGGTGAGTCCACCTCGCGTCATCGTCCAGATATGGCCTCAAAGTACCATTAGTATGTACAACCATTCTATTCAAGAAGCATCTGCCGGCTCTTCTTGGACGATTCCAGAGGACGAAGGGGACCAGGGACGCGAAGAGGAGACAGTCGCAACACCAACAATTCTCATCAGCGAATCCTCCTACGGCATCACAACGGCTTCAGTGAATGAATCGGGTCTCTCTAACCGGCGCGGGATTCATAAAACCATCCGTCTCCCATCTCCCTCGACTGTACATGAAATGCCTTTGAGCACTGCGGCCTTGATGAAGCGGATGCATGAAGCGGACCAAATGATTATGCCCATCACACCCATCGAGAAACTTATACCTTCCAATCCATCGACCCCTCCGCCTGCCCCACTCAACAAGAAGATTCGCGCGCGTTATCCAACAAAGCCAGTTCGGTGCGACAACAAGCTATATACCCTGTCCCCATCCACCAGTGGGGAATACACTCCGCGTTCCCCTCTTGCACCACATTCGATGAACATGGGTCCCCTGGCATCCCCTATCCACCTGGTCGATCCCAACCCTATAGACCCCTTGCATAGTCCTGTGTCTGAGAAATTTGTTGGTTCTTTGCACGCAACCCCAGTTTGTACTGCTACCACTGATTGACTCTTGCTATGCCCGATCTTCGTAACCCCACAGTTTGTGTGTATCACCACGACCCATCACTGTTGTAGATCAGTCCTTATGTTGTTATAAGGCCATAACACTTGCGTTGATGGATTTAAACCAGGCTCTGTTTATAAGTTCCATATTGAGACGACGCGGAGTGGAGTCGTACACACAGCTTGGCAAGCGAAATATACAGAAAGCAGAGGGAGGAGGAGGGATAGGAGTGGGAAGGAGGATGAGGATGGGGGTAGGATACAGCGAGGGGCGGTGTTTGCGGGTGTGGGTGTGCGGATGTGCGGGGAAATGTCGGGAGGTGATAAATATATTGAGAATGAGAGAATCGAGAGTAGAATATACGTGGGAGGGAAGGAGACCCGTGTCCGGTGTGATGCAGATGCAGGCCGGGACTGCCGGAAGAGACTCTGCCTGCCTCGCGTCGTGCTCTTTGCCAGAGACTGAAGAGAGCGTCGTCGGTCTATGATGTGTGCTCGCTGTGTGACACAGCGACGACGCATGGGCGACGTCGTTGCAATTCTCCAACTCTGACCATTACCGATGCCGACGTTTGA
>WNFL01068138.1_pt1 | contig 16712 bp, 12 predicted proteins | sample 5400361 | NCBI WGS metagenome assembly WNFL01 (sample SAMN13153351, study PRJNA577476) | soil metagenome | isolation source: 40 cm soil on Douglas fir-dominated hillslope | place: USA:California | collected 2013-09-17 | reverse complement strand
CTGACCCGCGACGGCGACTACTTCGTCCCGCTCCACGACCGCTACCGCATCGCCGAGCGCATGAAGGCCGACCTGTTCATCAGCATCCACGCCAACTCGTCGCGGCGCTGGACCCGGCGCGACCGGGGCTCGGAGGTGTATTTCCTCTCGCTCACCGGGGCGAGCGATCAGGCCGACAAGGATCTCGCCGACCTCGAGAACGCCGCCGACCTGATCGGCGGCGTGCCGCGCCAGGCCGAGGACGATCTGGTCAACATCCTCTACGACGTCAAGCGCACCTCCGCGCTCGAGCGCAGCCAGCTGCTCGCCGAATCGCTGCTCGACCACATGGCGGCCGACCGCCGGCTCCAGTCGCGCGGCGTCAAGCAGGCCGGCTTCGCGGTGCTCAAGTCGGTCGAGTTCCCCTCGGTGCTGGTCGAGACCGCCTTCATCAACAACCCGGCCGAGGCGCGGCTGCTCGCGAGCCCCGATTTCCAGCGCCAGATGGGGCGTCAGCTCGCGGACGGCGTGAAGGATTTCCTGGGCCGCTCCGGCATCGGCTTCGCCGTCCCCGCGACCGGAACCCGCGGCGCCGACTGACGCCGGCCGCGGCCGCGTCTAGCGCCGCGGCGCCTCCCCGGAGCCGCTCTCGCGCACGATGCGGCCGTCGGACGTGACGTCGAGCGCCCCGCCGTTCGCCGAGCGCTGGACCACCAGCGCCTCCATGGCGTCGCGCACCAGCTGGGCGGTGTCGCGGCGGTTCAACCCCTTCGACAGCACGTCGTAGTTGTCGCCACCGGTGGCCATGAAGTTGTTGCAGGCGACCGTGTAGGTGCGGGCGGGGTCGAGGGGCGTGCGGTCGGCGAGCGTCAGCGCGGTGACGCGCTGCAGCTCGGGGCGCCCGGGGTCGTAGCGGTAGGCGATGCCGCTCACCTGGGTGACGCGGCCGTTCTGAAGCGCCTGCTCGAGCGCCAGCTTGAGCTCGGCGCCGCTCAGCTCGAGCGTGAAGATCGTGTTGTCGAACGGCATGACCTCGTAGATCGCGCCGCGCGTGACCACGCCCGCGGCCAGGTCGGCGCGCAGCCCGCCGCTGTTCTGGAGCGCGACGTCGGCCTGGACCCGGGCCCGCATCGCGTCGGCGACGAAGTCGCCCACCGTGGACTCGGGCCCGTTGCGCTGCAGCGCGCGGGCGTTGCGCCCGATCTCCATGGCCGCGATCGGGGCCACGCCGCGGTTCCAGCGCTCGACCCGCGCGGCCATCGCGGTGTCGGGCGTCACCTCGTCGGCGTAGGTCATGTCGAGCCGCGCGTGGCGCTCGATGACCCGGCCGCGCACCGGATCCACGACCAGGTCGCACACCCCGATGGTCTGGCCGTGCGAGCCGGCGATCAGGATCGGCACCCCGCCCACCTGATCGAGGACCAGGTTGTGGCTGTGCCCGCCCAGCCACACGTCCACGCCCGGGACGCGGGCGAGGCGCGGCAGGTCGCCGCCGCGGGCGCGCCGCGACGAGTCGGTCTCGGCCGGGATGTGGCCGACGCCGATCACGACCAGGGCCTTGCCGTCGCGGCGCAGGCGCGGCACCAGGCGCGCGGCGGTCGCCGAGTCGTCCTCGAAGCGCAGCGCCGCGACGTTGGCGGCCAGGGTCACGCTCGGGGTGTTGCGGTAGCACAGGCCCAGGATGCCGACCCGCACCCCGTGCCGCGTCACCACGGTGTCGGCGCGCGCCCACTTGGGCAGGCGCCCGCTGCGGCGCTCGACCATGTTGGCGCCCAGCGCCGCGAACCGCATCGCGCGCACCCGCCGCGCCAGCGTGTCGGCGTTCCAGTCGAACTCGTGGTTGCCGATCACGGTGGCGGCGTAGCCGAGCGCGTTCATCTGCTCGACCACCGGGCGCCCGAACTGGAGGTTCGAGATCATCGTGCCCTGGAACAGGTCGCCGCCGTCCACCAGCACCGTGCCCTCGGGGTTCTCAGCGCGCAGGCGCGCGAGGTGCGCGGCCAGCACCGCCGAGCCGCCGTAGGCCCGGTTGGTGCGGCGCTCGCGCGCCCCCGGCAGGATGGCGCCATGGAAGTCGGTGGTCTCGAGCACCCGCACGGTCGGGAAGCGCAGGTTGGCGATCACGCCCAGCAGCTGGGCGCGCGACAACGCCGCCAGCCGCCCCGAGCCCTGATCGAGCGAGTCCCGCGACAGGCTGGTGCCGGTGAGGAGGCCGTAGCGGAACGGCCAGTCGGCGACGCCGTGCGCCAGGTCGTAACGCTGGTAGCGGGCGGCGCGCTCGCACCAGTCGAGCGCCGTGAACAGCGAGGCGTCGAGGAACGGCTTGATGAACTCGGCGCTCGCGTTCTCGCCCAGCACGCGGCGCTTGAGCAGGCCGTCGAGCCAGGGCTCGAGCGAATCCGGCACGTCGCCGAACGCGCCCGAGAGCTGCTTCTCGCGCCAGCCGTAGGCCCGTGACAGCCAGTAGGCCAGATCGCCGCGCTGGGCCGGCTGGTCGGGCTCGAGACGCTGGACCTCGGCGCGCGGCGCCACGCCCTCGCGCACCAGCCGGTCGATGAGCGGGCGCTCGGTGGCCGCGACGTAGTCGGGCAGCAGCCTCCAGTTGCGCGCGAACGAGCCGTCCACGGAGCCGGCGGCGCGCAGGTACTCGACGATCCAGTCGCGCGCGCCGCGCGGGCTGGTCCACAGCCGCGGCGCCGCGCGCAGCTCCTCGAAGCCGCCGCCGCCGTTGGCGCGGTAGCTGTTGACCACCACCTTGAGCCGGCGGCCGGGATCGAGCGGCGCGTCGTGGAAGCTCAGGTGGAGGACGCGATCGCCGGGCGGGCGGGTGAGATCGACTTCATAGGTCACGCCCTCGGCGGCGTCGAAGCCGGCCCCGCTGGCGCCGGGCTCGAGCAGCGGCCGGCCGTCCTCGTAGGTGTAGGTCGCGAACCCCGACGCGCCGCGCTCCAGGGTGCGCTTGAGCTGGTCGCCGGTCAGCTCGAGCACCACCAGCGTGTTGTCGAAAGGGTAGAGGCGCAGCGCGTCGCGCGCGGTGAGCGCGCCCGCCGGGATGCGCACCGCCGGGTCGAACAGCGAGGCGAGCGAAACGTCGGCGCCGGTCGCGGCCAGCTGGGCGCGGTGGACGAGCTCCCACAGCGAACCCTCGGCGAAGCGCCCGTGCGGCGCGTCGAGCGGTGCTAAGACGCGGCCGATCGGCTCGTCGAGCATGCCCTGGGCGCTGCGATGGTAGGGGAGCGAGAAGGCCACGAGCGCGCTGTCGGGGGCGGTCGAGTCCGTGACCGCGATCACCCGCGCGCGGCGCGAGACGATGGTCCACGGCGCGGAGGGCGAGGCGCGCGTGAGCTCGAGGTCCACGCGCCCGAGCCCCATGCCCCAGCGCCCGGCCTGGGTCACCAGCATGCCGCCGATCTCGAGCGCGGGAACGACCGCGTGGGTGTGGCCCAGGATCGCGACGTCGGCCCCCGGCACCCCGCTCGCGAGGCGGTCGCCCCAGTTCTCGTCGGGGGCGTCGCCCTGGCGTTCCACGCCGGTGACCGGGTCCTTCTCGAGCCCGGTGTGGGCGAGCAGCACGACCACGTCGCAGTGCTCGGCCTGGCGCAGGCGCGCGACCTCGGCCCGCGCCGCCTCGACCGGCGAGAGGCAGCGCAGCCCGGCGATATTGACCGAGTCCTCGAGGAACGGCAGCGCCGGGGTGCACAGGCCCACCACGCCGATCCGCACTCCGCCCACGACCTTGACCAGCGAGGTGCCGAAGGCGGGGCGGCCGTCGGCGGCCCGCACCAGGTTGGCGGCCAGCCACGGGAAGGCGGCGTCGTGGCGCGCGCGCGCCATGGCCGCGGCGCCGAAGCTGAACTCGTGGTTGCCGACCGCCATCGCGTCGTACCCGATGCGGCTCATCGCCGTCATCATGGGATCGGGGCGCCCGTGATCGTCGCGCTGGTAGGCGGTCGCGATCGGCCCGCCCTGGATCGCGTCGCCGGCGTCGAGCAGCAGCGTCGCGGGGTTCTCGGCGCGCACGCCCCGCACCAGGGTCGCAAGCCGCACCAGCCCGCGCGGCGCCGGACGGTCGGCGGCGTAGTCGTAGTCGGTGAGCGCGCCGTGGAGGTCGGTGGTGTGGAGCAGGGTGACGCGCGCGGTCTCGGCCGCGGCGGCCCGCGCCGGTGCCACGCCGCACGGCGCGAGCAGCACGACGAGGACCAGGGCGTGGAGGCGCATGGAATGCGGCGACGCTAGCATCGGCCCGAAACGAGGGTCAAGCGCCGGCGCGCTTGCCGCGTCCGTCGCCGCCTGCCTATAGTCGCGGCCCCCGGCATCACCGTCCGGGCCGGCCGCGGCACCCGAGGAGGCCTGGATGTCCGAGTCCCTACGCTGTCCCGGCTGCGGGACCGTGAACCCGCCCGGCAGCGCGAGCTGCTCGGCCTGCAACCTCCCGCTCGCCGGTGAGCCGGCCGGCGCCCGCGGCGAAGCGCCCGCCCCGGCCCCGACCGCGGACGAAGCAGCGGTCGTGGTGCGGCGCATGCACCCGATCCGGCCGCGCCGCCCGCAGCCCGCCAACTCGATGTCGCTCGCGCTGTGGCTGCTGTTCGGCACCTTCTGCGCGGCGGTCGTGATCGTGGTCGCGATCCAGGGCTACACCAAGAACAACGCCGTCCCGGTCGAGGGCTCGACCCCCGAGCAGCAGCAGACCGCCAACCAGCTGCGCGCCACGCTCGAGAGCGACTCCGCCAATGTCGAGGCGCGCATCGCCCTCGGCAACCTGCTCTACGACACCGGCAACTGGAGCGAAGCAATCGTCCACTATCGCTCGGCGGTCGCCCACGACTCGACCCGGGTCACCGCGATGGTGGATCTGGGGGTGTGCTACTTCAACCTGAGCGATGGTCCGGACGCCGAGCGCCTGTTCCTGCTCGGCCTGGCGCGCGATCCCAAGCAGCCGGTGGCGCTGTTCAACCTCGGGATCGTGGCCCAGCAGCGCGGCGACCACAAGGCGGCGCTCGACTACTTCCACCGCGCCCTGGTCGCCGGCCCGCCCCCCGAGATGAAGGCCGCCCTCCTGGACGCGATGAAGCACTCCTACGACGCCCTCGGCCTCAAAGCGCAGCCGCTCGACTAGGGACGCGCCGTGGAGCGGCGGCAGGCACCGGAAGCGGGTCTGGCACCGGAGCGGGGTCGGCGGGGGAGCGAAGGGGCGGTCTTTTGGGTGGTGTGGGGGCGACGGGGCCCCGCGAGTAAAGGGCCCCCGCCGACCCCGCTCCGCGCTCCTCCCCCCGGGCTCCCGCGCCCGCTACTTCGCCGGGACGAACTTGAGCGACACCGAGTTCATGCAGTAGCGCAGGTGGGTAGGCGCCGGGCCGTCGTCGAATACGTGGCCCAGGTGGCCGTCGCAGCGCGCGCACTCGACCTCGTCGCGCTCCATGCCCAGCGTCTTGTCGCTCGCGACCTTGACGTGCGTGGCCGCGATCGGCGCCCAGAAGCTCGGCCAGCCCGTGCCGGAGTCGAACTTGGTCTCGGAGCCGAACAGCGTCAGCCCGCAGGCCGCGCACACGTAGGTGCCGCGAGCGTGCTGGTCCCAGTAGGCGCCGGTGAAGGCGATCTCGGTGCCCTTCTGCCGCAACACCCGGTACTGCCCCGGGGTCAGCGCCTTCTTCCACTCGGCGTCGCTCTTCTCGGCCCGGCCGACGACGTCGGCCGGCTTGCCCGCGGCCTTCTCGGGCACCTTCTTGGCGCCGGCGCCACCCGGGGAGGGCAGGCCGGCCAGGGCCAGGATCATGGACAGGGTCATGAGCGTCTTCACGATTCGTCTCCCGTGGATGTGGGGATCGGTCGTCGGTGCTTCCACCTCATGATACGCCCGGTTGGGATGCGTGTGACCCCCGCCACGATGCCGGGGGGCCGAAGCGGTCACCCGCCCGGCAGCAGCCCCATCGCGCCCAGCGCCGCCCGGGTGAGCGGGGCGCGGCCGCTGCGGGCGACACATTCCGTTGACATCCACCGCACCAGGTCCGCGGGCGTGTCGAGGTCCGCGAGCGGCTCGAGCAGGGCGACCGGAAGTCGGGCGGCCCGCGCCCGCTCGAGGGTCTGCTCCAGCACCGTGGCGCCGCCCCAGGCCACGCCGCGGAACAGACCGGGGGCGGAACGCGCGAGCCCGATCAGCGTGTAGCCGCCGTCGCGCGCCGGCCCCAGCACCAGCGCGTGGGTGTCGAGCCGCGCCAGCGCCTCGCGCAGGTGGCCGGGGCCGAGGTCGGGGCAGTCGCCGCCGACGATCACCAGCCGGTCCGCTGCACCCGCAAGGCGCTCGGCGCACGCGTGCTCGAGGCGCGCGCCCAGGTCGCTCCCGCGCTGGTCGCGCACCTCGAATCCGGGCGGGACCTCGAAGCCCGCGCGGTCGGCCGGCGCGTCGGCCCACCACAGCGTCCGGGACTCCGCCTCGCAGGCCAGGGCGGTGGCGAGCGTGTCGCCGAGCAGCGCCCGGTGGAGGTCGCAGGCCAGGCCCGGGGGCAGGGCGGGGGAGAGCCGGGACTTGACCCGGCCGCTCGCCGGCCAGCGCGCGAACACCGCGATGTGGTTCACGGCGCGCACGATAGCGAGTCCGCCCCGCGGTTGACAGCCTCACGACCCCTTTCTAGAGTCGCGCGCATCCAAGCCTTCGAGCGCGCATCGCCTCCTCTCCCCGGGACCTCGCACATGGCCGACTCCAAACACTTCAACCTGATCGTCATCGGCACCGGCCCGGGCGGCTACGTCGCCGCCATCCGTGCCGCGCAGCTCGGGCTCTCGACCGCGGTCGTCGAACGGGACGAGCTGGGCGGCACCTGCCTCAACTGGGGCTGCATCCCCACCAAGGCCTGGATCGTCTCCGCGCACCTGCTCGAGCAGATCAGGCGCGCGAAGGACTTCGGCATCGAGGTGGGCGAGCCCCGGGTCAACTGGGGCTGGATGGTCGAGCGCAAGAACAAGGTCGTGAAGCAGATGACCGGCGGCGTCAAGACGCTGCTCGCGGGCCGCGGAGTCGAGATCGTGCGCGGCACCGCGAAGCTCACCGGGGTGGGCAAGGTCCAGGTCGCGCTGCGCGAGGGCGGGAGCGCGTCGCTCACCGCCGATCACGTCATGATCGCGACCGGCGCCGCGGCCTGGCTGCCGCCCGGCTTCAAGCTCGACGGCGAGCGCGTCATCACCAGCCAGGAGGCGCTCGACCTCAAAGCCCAGCCGCGGCGGCTCGCGGTGCTGGGCGGCGGGGTGGTGGGTTGCGAGTTCGCCTGCTTCTTCGCGGCGCTCGGCACCGAGGTCACGCTGATCGAGATGCTGCCGCGTCTGGTCCCCGCCGAGGACGACGAGATCGCCCAGGCGCTGGAGCGCGAGATGAAGAAGCAGAAGATCGCGCTCCACCTCGGCACCAAGGTGGACGACATGCGCCAGAATGGAGACGGCTCGACCACCCTGGCGCTCGCCGGCGGCACGAGCGTCGTGGCGGACACGGTGCTGGTCGCCACCGGGCGCCGGCCCTATTCGGCCGACCTCGGGCTCGAGGCCCTGGGCGTCGCGCGCGGCGACCGCGGCCAGGTCGTGGTCAACGACCGGCTCCAGACCTCGGTCCGCTCGATCGTCGCGATCGGCGACGTCACCGACATCAAGCAACTCGCCCACTTCGCGTCGGCCCAGGGCAAGGCGGCGGTCGAGCTGATCGCCGGGCACCCGGCCCAGACCAACTGGCGCGCGGTGCCGGCCGCCACCTTCACGAGCCCGGAGATCGCGAGCGTCGGCCTCACCGAGCGCGAGGCGAAGGCCGAGGGCCGCACGCTGCGGATCGGCCGCTTCCCGTTCCGGGCCCACGGCCGCAATATCGCCGACCAGGAGACCACCGGGTTCGTCAAGCTGATCGGCGACGCCGGCACCGGGCAGGTCCTCGGCGCCCACATCATCGGGGCGCGGGCGAGCGAGATCATCCACGAGTGCTCGCTGGCGATCGCCGCCGACCTCAACCTGCGCGATTTGGCCCAGGCCATCCACGCCCACCCGACGATCTCCGAGACCATCGGCGAGGCGGCCGAGGACGCCGAGGGGCTCGCGATCCACCTCATGCGCACCGAGGCCAAGGCGGCGGCCCGCTAGAATCGGGGGCGGGCGCGAGGTCGCGCTGGCGTCCGGCCCCGGCTGGCGCTAGATTATATGGGTGCGCGCGCCGGCCCGATGCCCGGCGCCCGTCCCGCCGAGCGTCCTGAACCCCCAGAGCCACGAGCGGTTGCCTCCCGCATTCCGGAGCTGAGCTGAAATGGAAAACGGTCGTGGAGCCCCGCCCCGGCAATCGATCCGCGCCTCGTTCACGAGCGGCGAGCCGCTGACGATCGTGGTGCGCGCGGCGACCGACATGGGGCTCAAGCGCACCAACAACGAGGACAGCTACGGATGCTGGCTCCCCGACGACGCGGCGGAGCGCGAGCGACGCGGCCTGCTGCTCGCGGTCGCCGACGGCATGGGCGGCGTGAAGGGCGGCGAGGTCGCGAGCCGCATCACGGTCGAGACCCTGATGCAGGCCTACCGCGACGCGCCGGGCGTCGATGTCGCGTCCGATCTCCACGACGCGCTCACGGCCGCCAACCGCGTGGTCCACCGCGAGGGCGAGCAGCATCCCGAGCTCAACGGCATGGGCACCACCTGCACCGCCGCGGTGGTTCGCGGGCGCGAGGTCTACGTCGCGCACGTGGGCGACAGCCGCGCCTACCTCGTGCACCGCGGCCGCATCCGCCAGCTCACCCACGACCACTCGCTGGTCGGGCAGCTGGTGCGTGACCGCCAGCTCACCGCCGAGCAGGCGCGCACCGATCCGCGCCGCAACGTGGTGACGCGCAGCGTCGGGATCGGTGCCGAGGTGGACGTGGACGCCGGGCGCGTGCCCGAGCCGCTGCGCGGCGGCGACGTCCTCATCCTGTGCACCGACGGGCTGCACGGCCTGGTCTCCGACGACGAGATCTCCGCGGCGGTGACGCGCCACGGCCTCGACGAGGCGGCCGACCAGCTGGTGCAGCTCGCCAAGCAGCGCGGCGGCCCCGACAACATCACCGTCATCCTGGCGCGCGCCGAGTCCGACCAGGAGCCCGACGCGCTGCCCAGCACCTCGGCCGAGCGCCTGGCGCGGGCCAAGCCGAATCCCACCATCCTCATGGCGCTGATCGCCGGCTTCGTGCTGCTGCTGCTGGCGCTCGGCGCCCTGGGCTGGCTGGTCGTGCGCGCCACCCGCGGTGCGCGGCCGGTGAGCGCCGCCCAAATCGGCGCCCAGACCGCGAGGTCCGCATGACCGTCAACAAGAAGGATTTCGGGGCCTTCGAGATCCACGAGCGCATCGGCAGCGGCGGCATGGCCTCCGTGTTCCTCGGGGTGCAGAAGTCGCTCGATCGCAAGGTGGTGCTCAAGATCCTCTACCCGCACCTCGCCGAGGACGCCCAGCTGGTCGAGCGCTTCGAGCGCGAGGCGCGCGCCGCGGCGCTGCTCAAGCACGAGAACATCGTCCAGGTCATCGACTGCGGGCGGCACGACGACGTGCCCTACATCGCCATGGAGTTCGTCTTCGTCGAGGGCATGGACCTCGACAAGTGGGTCGCGACCTGGGGCACGCCGCCGCTCGAGGTCGGCCTGCTCATGCTGCGCGAGATCTTCTCCGGGCTCGAGCACGCGCACCGCCACCGCATCGTCCACCGCGACATCAAGCCCGCCAACGTCATGTTCACCCGCGACGGCGCGCTCAAGATCATGGACTTCGGGCTGGCGCGACGCGAGTCTGACTCCAAGGGACTCACCGTGGTGGGCTCGGTGCTCGGGACCCCGGCCTACATGTCGCCCGAGCAGGCGACCGGCGGCGAGGTGGACGAGCGCGGCGACATCTTCTCGGCCGGGGTCATGGCCTACCAGCTCCTGAGCGGCGTGCGGCCCTTCGAGGGGGCCTCGTACTCGGTGATCCTCAACTCCATCCTGACCGCCGAGCCCAAGCTGGTCAGCGAGGTGAATCCGGTCATCCCCGCCGGGGTGGCGGCGATGGTCCAGAAGATGATCCAGAAGGACCCGGGCCAGCGCTTCCAGACCAGCGCCGAGCTGCGCACCGAGCTCGAGAACCAGATCGAGGCGATGGGCCTGCTGCGGCATCGCGAGCTGCTGCGCATGTTCGCGGGGGACCCCAAGACCTTCACCGACGCGCTGCGCGACAAGGGCGTGACCAAGCACTTCGACGAGGGCGTGCGCCTCGAGGGCCAGGGGCCGGCGATGGGCGAGGCCGCCCAGCTCGAGTTCCGGCGTGTGCTCGAAGCTCAAGGCCGCGACGCCCCCGCCGCCCGCGCCGGAGCCGCCTCCGGCCACCGAGCCGGCCGCGACCGCGGTTCCCGAGTGGGCCGCCGCCGCGCCGCCCGTCGCCGCGCCGCCGCCGACCCCGGCACCCGTCGCGGCCGTCCCGGTCGCGCCGACCGTCCCGCCGGCACCCAAGCCCAAGCCGGCCGCGCCGCCGCCGGCCAGGGCGGTGGCCAAGCCCGCGGTGCCCAAGCCCGCTCCGGCGCCCAAGCCGGCGAAGCCCGCGGGGGCGAAGTCGGCGCTGCCGCTGCCGCTCATCCTGATCGGCGTCGCCGGACTGCTCGTCGTCCTGCTGGTCGTCCGGCTCGTCATGCCCAAGAAGGGCGCGGCGCCGCCCGAGTCTCCGGGCACCGCCACGACCGAGGTGATCCCGCCCTCGACGCCGCCCGCGACGGCCGTGGAGCCGCCGCCCGCGACCCCGGCCACCGGAACGACGTCGTCCGGCGGTCCGGCTGCGACCGAGGCGCCGGCCCCGGCGCCCGAGAGGCCGGAAGTCAGGCCGAGCGTTCCCCCGCCCGCGCCGGTCGTGACCAAGCCGGTGGCGACCACGCCCGTGATCGCGGCCCCCAAACCGGCCGCCGGGGCCACGGCGATGATCAAGGTGTCCACCGAGCCGGCGGGCGCCCAGGTGACGATCGACGGCGTCCGCCAGGGGCAGCCCACCAACGCGACCTATCACGTCACGCCGGGCTCCCACACGCTGGTGATCGAGAAATCCGGCTACTTCTCGCAGGACATGCCGGTGGCCGATCTCAAGGGCGGCGAAACCCGCCCGGCCGGGATCTCGCTCAAGGCCGTGCCTCCGACCGCCGCCGGCGCGGGCGGCGAGGGGACGATCGAGATCCGCGTCACGCCGTCGTCGCACATCTTCGTCAACGGCACGATGGTGCGCAGCGACGCCACCCAGGCCACGCTGCGGCTGCCGGTCGGCGCCTACACGGTGCGGGCCGAGAACAAGACCTTCGGATCGCAGGAATGGCACCGCGACCTCAAGGCTGACGCGCCGGTCAAGATCGACTACGACTTCGCGGTGGCCAGCATGGGCCGGCTGCGCGTCACCTCGAGCGGCCACAACGGCGCGCGGGTGACGGTGGACGGCCAGGACACCGGTCTCACCACGCCCTGCACCGTCGACAAGCTGACGGCCGGTCCGCACGCGGTGAGCGTGACGCTCGAGGGCTTCGAGGGCGCGCCGCAGACCGCGTCGGTCAAGGCCGGTGCGGTCACCGAGCTGAACGTCAAGCTCGCCAAGTCGCGGAAGAAGAAGTAGCCCGATGACGCCTGCGGTCGTCGCGCTGTTCGTGTGCAAGGCGAGCCGCGCCCCGCTGGTGCCGATGGAGCGGGTCGAGGCGATCGAGGAGACCGGGCTCGCGGGCGACCGCCACGCCAAGCGCGACAGCCGCCGCCAGGTGCTGCTCATGGAGCAGGAGATCCTCGATCAGCTCGGCCTGGCGCCGGGCCAGGTGCGCGAGCAGGTTACGGTGCGCGGCCTGGGCCTCGAACGGCTCCCGTTCGGCACCCGCATCCGCGTCGGCGGCGCGCTGCTCGAGGTCGCGAACCCCTGCCAGCCGTGCGAGCGCATGGAGGAGCTCCGGGCCGGGCTCAAGGAGACGCTGCTGGGGCGCCGCGGCCGGTTCGTGCGCGTGGCGAGCCGCCCGCCTAGGCCGGCCCGGAAGGCCGATTGCAGCGAGCCCCGCTTCTCATCCTACTGTTCGCGGTGGCCATGGTGCTCGCCACGGCGGTGTCGACGGGACTCGGCTATCGCGGCGCGCAGCGGGCGCTGCGGACCGAGTTCGAGCGCCGGCTCGAGCACATGGCGGCGGCGCAGGAGATCACCGCCGATCACGTCGAGGACATCCGGCGCCTGCACGAGGACGCGAACGGCTACCTCGACGTGCAGGCCCACCTCAACACCCTGCTGCTCGCGACCGGGGTCGAGAACGTCTCGCTCATCGACAGCGCGCGTGTGACCCTGTTCGATCGCCGGGCCCTGGCTGGCGAGCGCGCTGGGCGGCCAGACCCTGGTCTCGGCCCCCTTCGAGCGCGGCGGCCGCACGTTCCAGGCCGGGTTCGCCCCGGTGCGCGACCGCTCCGGGCGGGTCGCGGCCGTGGTCGCGGTCGAAGCCGAGGCCGCCTACATCCCGGTGCTGCGCGAGCTGCGCGGCACGCTCACCGCGGTCGCGGTCGCCACCCTGATCGCGATCGGACTGCTCGCCGCCCTGATCCTGCGCGGCACCTGGGCGGCGGCGCGCCTGGAGCAGCGGCTGTCGCGGGCCGAGAACCTCGCCGCGATGGGCCGGCTCACCGCCACGCTCGCCCACGAGATCAAGAACCCGCTCGCCGTCATCCGCGGCTCGGCCGAGCGGCTGGGCCGGCTCGAGCCCGAGGCCCGGCGCATGGCCGACTTCGTGGTCGAGGAGACCGACCGGCTGTCGCGCACCGTGGCGCGCTACCTCCAGTTCGCGCGCGGGGCGCCGGAGGTGGCCGCCGGGGCCCCGGGCGACGCGATCGCGGCGCTCGACGCCACGCTCGCCCTGCTGGAGGGCGAGCTCGAGGCGCGCGGCGTGCGGCTCGAGCGCGCGGGCGACGCTCCGCGCGAGGCGCCGGTGGCACTCGACGACGAGTCCTTGAAGCAGCTCTACCTCAACCTCATCCTCAACGCGATCGAGGCCATGGACCAGGGCGGGCGGCTCAAGGTCGCGGCCTTCGAGCGGGCCGGGCGCATCGAAGTCCAGCTCGCCGACAGCGGGCCCGGGATTCCGGCCGAGCTGCTGCGGCGCCTGGGGAGCCCGTTCGTCACCACCAAGGCGACCGGGTCGGGGCTCGGGCTGTTCCTGGCGCGGCGGCTCGCGGAGTCCGCGGGCGGACAGCTCAAGCTCGCGAGCAGCCCCGGCGCCGGCACCACCTGCACGGTGCGGCTGCCGAAGCGGAGGACGTGAGATGCGCGTGCTGGTGGTGGACGACGAGATCCGCAACGCCGAGCTCACCGCCCTGGCGCTCCAGGACGCGGGACACGAGGCGGAGTTCGTGAACGGCGGCAAGAAGGCGCTCGAGCGCCTGGCCCAGGGCGCGTTCGACGCGGTCGTCACCGACCTGCGCATGGCGCCGCCCGACGGGCTCGCGCTGCTCGAGCAGACGCGCGCCCGCTGGCCCGGCATCACGGTCGTGCTCATGACCGCGTTCGCGAGCCTCGGCACGGCGCGCCAGGCGCTCAAGCTCGGCGCCTACGACTACGTGGACAAGGAGGGGGAGTTCCGCGAGGAGCTGCGCGCCATCCTCGAGCGCGCGGCGCGCGAGCGCCGCCTCGAGGCCGACAACCAGAGCCTGCGCGGCACCGTGGACTCGCTCACCCGCGGGCTCGCGACCATCGTCGGCGACTCGCCGGGGGTGCGGCACGCGGTCGAGCTGGCGCGCAAGGTCGCGGCCACCGATTCGACCGTGCTGCTGCGCGGCGACAGCGGCACCGGCAAGGACCTGTTCGCGCGCGCCATCCATTACTCGAGCCGCCGCGCCGGCGGTCCCTGGGTCAAGGTGAACTGTGGCGCGCTCCCCGAGCCGCTGCTCGAGAGCGAGCTGTTCGGCCACGAGAAGGGCTCCTTCACCGGTGCGACGCGCCAGAAGCCCGGGCGCTTCGAGGACGCCGGTGAGGGCACGCTGTTCCTCGACGAGATCGGCGAGCTGCCGGTGAGCCTCCAGGTCAAGCTGCTCCAGGCGCTCGAGGAGCGGACCTTCACCCGCGTGGGCGGCAACCAGCCGGTCACGGTGGACGTGCGCATCCTCGCCGCCACCAATCGCAACCTCGAGGAGATGGTGCGCGAGCGGCAGTTCCGCGAGGACCTGTTCTTCCGGCTCAACGTGTTCCCGATCACGCTGCCGCCGCTGCGCGAGCACCCGGCCGACATCCCGGGGCTGGTCGAGTTCTTCCTGCGCCGCCACGGCGCCGCGGCCGACAAGGTGACGCCGGCGGCGCTGCGCGCGCTCGAGCGCCATCCGTTCCCCGGCAACGTGCGCGAGCTCGAGCACGCGCTCGAGCGTGCCATGATCCTGGCCGGCAGCGATCCGATCGGCCCCGAGCACCTGCCGTTCGGGCCCGGCGCGGGCGCCGCCGGCGCCCCGGCCGCGGGGGGCGCGCCGGCGTGGGTGCCCGACATCCCGGCCGAGGGGCTCTCGCTCGAAGTGCTCGAGCGCGAGCTGATCCTCAAGGCGCTCGAGCGCGCGACCGGCAACAAGAGCCAGGCCGCGCGCCTGCTGGGCCTCACGCGCCGCACGCTCTACTCGCGCATGGAGCGCCACGGGCTGCGCACGCCGGGCGAGGGCGAGGAGCCGGGGGAGGGCGAGTGAGCCGGCAGGAGGCGTGCGGTCGTCGCCGCGCGCGGCCCTGACGCCGCGCGCGCACTTGCGGAATGGCGGTTGAGGCGGCACCCTGACTGGCATGCTGCGCGAACTGCTGTTCGAGAACCTCGGCTTGAAGCTGGCGGCGCTCCTGCTCGCGCTGGTCGTCTACCTCAACGTCTACACCGACCGGCCCGCCGACATGATCGTGTCGTTCCCGCTCGAGCTCGAGGGCCTCGCCGACTCGCTTGCGATCGCGGGGCCGGTGCCGGCGGTGGTGCAGGCCGAGCTGCGCGGCACCGGCAAGCAGCTGCTGCGGCTCAGGGTCACCGAGCCGCCGGTCAAGATCTCGCTGGTCGGGGTCCAGCCCGGCCGCTTCACGCGCTCGCTCAAGGTCGAGGACCTGCCCCTCATCCCCGGCGAGGGCGTCGAGGTCGAGCGGCTGGTGGGGCCGTCGGCGCTCCTGGTCCAGATCGACCACCGGCTGGTGCGCCACCTTCCGGTCGCCGCGCGTGTCAACGGGCTCCCCGCGCAGGGCTTCACCTGGAGCGGTGAGGTCCTCCTGGCGCCCGCGGTGCTCGAGATCGCGGGGCCGGCGCGGGCCTTCGTCGGTCTCGACAGCGTGCGGCTGCGGCCGGTCGCGATCGGCGGCCGGCGCGACACGGTGAAGGCCCAGGCGACCCCCGACGGGCTCCCCGAGGGCTGCACCGCCGATCCGGGCGTGGTGCGGGTGCTGGTGCCGCTCACGCACGGCCTCCGCTAGGGCCCGCCCGGCCTCGAGCTTCGCCCGCGATGGCCGAAAAAACGCAACGGCGCCCCGATCGCTGAATCGGAGCGCTCGTTGCACTGCCGAGTTGGATGGAAGGCCGCGCGAGCTTGGCAGGCTGGGTGGTGGGAGCGCAGCCCAAGGCATCCTTCTCGACTTCGTATAGACGGCAAGTCGCGTGCCACGGAGAGGCAGCCGCGACGGCGCTCGCAATCCGCTGCAATTGCGGCCCGACGCGAGCTCGCGACCGGTCGCGTGGCGCGGCCGCGCGGCCCGCGCATCGCGTGGCGCACGCGCGCGCCTGTGGAAATGCACGCCGGCGCCGCGACCGGCAGGACCTCGGGCGCTTGACAGGGTGGAGGGAGCGGCCTAACCTTTCATTCGTGAGCCGTGGAGATCGGGCGCCTGCCCGATTCACGGCCCGCTCCAGTGGAGCCCACCCGATCCCCGGGCGCGCTGGCCTCCCCAGAAATCGCGACGTATCGGCGATCCGCCGCTTTCGATCGAATGCCTCACGCTTGAACCCGAGGAACCCCGACACCGCCTGACCGCGTGTCATCCAGGGACACACCTGCATGGAACAAACCGCTACCCCGACCAGCCCGCCCAGCACCACCCAGACCCTCGAACTGCAGCAGCTCAAGAGCAAGACCATGGCCGAGCTCCTCCAGATCTGCCAGGAGCTCGAGATCCAGGGCACCAGCGGCCTGCGCAAGCAGGAGCTGATCTTCAAGATCCTCGAGGGCCAGACCCAGAAGAACGGGCTGATCTTCGCCGAGGGCGTGCTCGAGATCCTGCCCGAGGGCTACGGCTTCCTGCGCTCGCCGACCTACAACTACCTGCCCGGGCCCGACGACATCTACGTCTCGCCCTCGCAGATCAAGCGCTTCGATCTCCACACCGGCGACACCGTGTCGGGGCAGGTGCGCCCCCCCAAGGAGGGCGAGCGCTACTTCGCGCTGCTGCGCGTCGAGGCGGTCAACTTCGAGAGCCCGGAGGCGGCCAAGGACAAGATCCTCTTCGACAACCTCACGCCGCTCTACCCGCAGGAGAAGCTCAACCTCGAATCCAAGGACCGCTGCATCGAGACCCGCATCATCGACCTGTTGTGCCCGATCGGAAAGGGCCAGCGCGCGCTGATCACCTCGCCGCCCAAGGCCGGCAAGACCATCCTGCTCCAGAAGATCGCCAACGCCATCAGCGAGAACCACCCCGAGGTCATGCTGATCGTGCTGCTGATCGACGAGCGCCCCGAAGAGGTCACCGACATGCAGCGCACGGTGAAGGGCGAGGTGATCTC
>WNFL01045626.1_pt1 | contig 16712 bp, 9 predicted proteins | sample 5400361 | NCBI WGS metagenome assembly WNFL01 (sample SAMN13153351, study PRJNA577476) | soil metagenome | isolation source: 40 cm soil on Douglas fir-dominated hillslope | place: USA:California | collected 2013-09-17 | reverse complement strand
TGGAGGGCGGGCGGCAGCCCGAGCAGGACCGTGGCAGCGCCCACGGCGACTTGGAGGGCCACGAGCGCGACCACGGCCCACGCCTCACGCCGTCTCGACCGGACCGCCCACCAGACGACGTAGCCGGACAGCGTGTACGCCAGGAGCCGGTGGACCCATTGGATCACGGCCAGGCCGCCCGCGGACGGCCAGATCTCGCCGCTACACAACGGGAACCCGGTACACGCCGCGGCGGCGCCGAGATTGGCGGTGAGGGCGCCGAAGAGGACGGTGATGAAAGCGAGGGCGAGCAAGGGCGCGCGTAGGGGCGCAGCATGCTGCGCCCCGACCGGACCCCGGGCCGCGATCAGCAGCGTCGCGAGTAACAGCATCGCGGTTCCGAGGTGCAGGACCACGGTCCAGGGCGGTAGCTCGAGCTTGACCGTGACAGCGCCGAGCAGGACTTGGATCACGAGCAGCCCGAGCGCGGCGTAGCTCACCTTGCCCGGTGCGTCCATCTCCCCTCTCCCGTCGCCACGCAACCACCGTGCGTAGGCCGCGAGGCCCACCACCAGCCCCGACACCAGCGCCGCCACCAGCCGGTGGCTCCATTCGATCACGGTGCCGATGTCGTCGAGCGGCGGGAACAGGTGGCCGTTGCACAGCGGCCAGTGATCGCCGCAGCCGAGCCCCGAGCCGGTGATGCGCACGACGGCGCCGAGGACGATGAGGAGGTAGGTCGCGGCGGCGGCCGTCCACGCCAGCAACGTGTAGCGTCGGGTCATAGGGCGGGAAACCTAAGTCCTGAGCGCCGCAGGCGCGAAGGATCTGCTTTTCAGTATATTCTCGAACCTCATGACTGCACCTCTCCCGCCTACGACCGATCGCTGGGGCGAGCGGCTCACGCGCCGCCTCGGCCTGTGGAGCGCGGTCGCCGTCCTCATCGGCTCGACCATCGGCAGCGGCATCTTCCGCACGCCGGCGAGCGTCGCGCAGCGGGTGGACGACGTGCCGCTCTTCCTGCTGGCGTGGGTGTTGGGCGCGGCCGTGGTGCTGTGCGGCGCGCTCACGTACTCGGAGTTGGCGGCCGCCTTCCCGCGCTCGGGGGGCGTGTACGTCTTCGTGCGCGAGTCGTTCGGGCCATTGCCGGCGTTTCTGTTCACGTGGGCGGAGCTGTGGGTCATCCGGCCGGGGGCGTTCGGCGCGATCGGCATCACCGCCTCGGCGTACACGCTGCGGACGCTCGGGTACGATCCCGCGACCGAGGTCATTGGCAGCATCCGCGCCGAGCAGCTGCTCGGCGCCGGCTACATCGCCCTCGTCGGCGCCGTCAACTACATGGGTATCCACCGCGGCGCCATCCTCCAGAACCTCTCCACGGCGTTCAAAGTCGGCGCGCTCGCCCTGCTCGTGATCGTCGGCTTCGCGTTCGGCACGTCGGGCACGGCCGCGACAGGCGGGATGCTCGCGCAGCGCGCGGCGGTGGGGCTGTCGCCCTTCCTGCTCGCGATGGTGGCGATCCTGTGGGCATACGACGGCTGGGCCGATCTCGCGTTCGTGGGAGGCGAGGTGAAGGACCCGCAGCGCAACCTGCCGCGGGCGCTCCTCATCGGCACCGGGACGATCGTCGTCCTGTACCTGGCGGCGAACCTCGTCTATCTGTACCTGCTGCCGATCCACACGATGCAGCACGCGGAGCTGGTGGCGGCGGACGTGGCGCGCCTCGTGATCGGGCCGGCCGGCGTGGTGATCGTGTCGGCGGCGGCGGTGAGCACGTTCGGCACGCTCAATGGGTCGATGATGACGGCGCCGCGGATATTCTTTGCAGCGGCCGAGGACGGGCTGATCCCCAAGGCCATCGCCCGCGTGGATCCGCGCACGCAAGCGCCGACGGCCGCCGTGCTGCTCATGACGGTGATGGGCATGATCTTCATCCTGATCCGCCGGTTTACCGAGCTCGCCGATCAGTTCATCATCGGGATCTGGCCGTTCTACGCTCTGGCGGTCGCGGGAGTGTTCGTGTTGCGGCGCACGCGTCCTGGCCTGGAGCGGCCGTACCGCACCTGGGGATTTCCCGTCGTCCCGTTGCTGTTCCTGGCGGGCGCGCTGCTGCTGCTCGGGAACTATCTCGTATCGGAAACGCGGGCGTTCGCGTTGGACATCGGGATCATCCTGTCGGGGGTGCCGGTCTTCGCGATCCTCCGCGCCTACAAACGGCGGGCTGCGAATCCCTAAAAACGAGACCGCCCTCCCAGCTCAGAGAGGGCGGTCCGTCAGCGCCTGCGGTGGCTCGACCTACCAGTTCAGCATATAGCGCACGCCCAGCTGCAGGCGCCAAACGTCCGCGGTGTTGACCACCTTCTGGAACGACTTGGTAATCAACCGCGTGCCGAGGGCCGCCAAACGGTACGTCGGGGCACCGAATGCGTCGACGCCCGCGGATGTCAGCGGTGTGGTCGTGACGAAGCCCTGGCCGACCCCCCAGTTGTGGTCGAGCAGGTTGGTGACGTTCAGGATGTCGAGCCGGATCTGGAGCTGGTTGGGCTGCCCCGCGATGTTCTTACCGACGTCCTGGGAGATGCTCGCGTCGGCGCGGTACACCATCGGCAGGAAGACGCCGTTGCGCTCCGTGTACCCGCCGCGGCGCGCCCGCAGATACGGATCCTGGTTGATGAAGGCATCCCACGCTGCAGCCTGCTGGGCCGGCGTGTACACGACACATGTGGCACCGGGGCAGGTACCCGTGCCCGCGTTCAACGTGACGAAGTTCATCTCGCTCTGGTTGCGCGGGACATAGATCAGATCGTTGGAAGCGCCATCGCCGTTCATGTCGTTCGAGAATCGGTAGCTGTTGTTGCCCGCGGGGCGCCCATCGAAGTACACGCTGAGGCTCGTCGCGCCGGCGCCGAAAAAGTCGCGGCTGTAGCTGAACGCCGCGAAGACACGCGGGCCCGGAGAGAACTGCGAGTTCGCCGCCACCGGGTTGTTCGGATCGAGCGCGATCGTGTTCCCGGTCCATGAGCCCGAGGCAATCGAACCCGGGTCTACCGTGTTCTTGCTCACGCCGTACGTGTACCCCGCCTTCGCGAACCAGCCGTTGCGGAAGGCTCGTTCGACCGAGAATGCGACGTTCCAAGAACTGCCTTTGCCCTCGTTCGTGAGCACGATCGCGTTGCTCACGTTCTGATAGATGCGGCTCGCGATTCCAACGGGCACGGTCCAGCGCGGGCGGGCGTCGGGGCCGGTGAACCGGGTCTGCGCCGCCGGAAGGTTGGCATTGATGTACGCAATCCCGTTGACGTTCTTCGAATACATCAGCTCGGCGGTGCCCGTCAGTCCCCAGGGCAGGCCCTGGTCGACCGCGATGTTGCTGCGCCACAGCTGCGGGAACTTGAAGTTGGGGTCGGTGAGCGCGAGGGCGAAGTTCGCGGCCGGCGCACCCGTCACCGTGGCGGGCTTGTAGGCATCGGGGTTCGGATTGAACGGAAACGCCGTGGTGTTGGTCGCCGAGATGAACCCGGTGAGCATGCCGGTGTTGCCGACCTGGTTCGAGATCCACACGTAGGCGGGGCGACCCGTGAAGACCCCGGTGCCTCCCCGAATCTGAGTCTTCTGCTGACCGCCGACGTCGTAGTTGAAGCCGAGCCGCGGCGAGAACAGCAGGTTGATGCCGGGAAGGGCACCGCTGTTGTAGTGCACCGGCGCGCCGCTCGCGTCGCGGAACGTCATCGTGTCGGCCACCGGATTGTCGTACGCGGTGTTCTTGAACTTGGGGGCATCGATCCGCAATCCGCCCGTCAGCGTCAGATTGCGAATCGGCCGCCACTCGTCCTGCACGTAGGCGCCGGAGTACAGCACGTCCAGTGGCTGGCGCAACGTGATCGGCGAAACGGTGCGCGTGGGGTTGGCGATGTAGTCGTTGGCGTCGGTATAGAAGTCCGCCAGCGAGTTGAAGACGTAAATGCTCTGCGCGCCCTGGAAGAACACGTTTGTGGAGTGATACTTCTCGACGCTCACGCCGAACGTCAGCGAGTGCTGCGGGAGATAGACGCTGAAGTTGTCCTGCAGCTGATAGCTGTGGTAGTACAGCTGGTTTTGCGGCGTGAACGGCTCGAACCCGAACGTCGTGTAGCTCCTGCCCCCGTTGAGAATCTCCACTTCAGGGAACCAGGGCGGCTTAATGGTCTTCCGGCTTTCGTTGCTGGTGTTGTATCCAATGATCAGGTTGTTGGACTTATTGCTCCCCACCGACGAATTCCACTCGCCCACGATCGAGCGGATGTTCTCGAGGATGGCGTAGTTTGAGTTCGCGAAGTTCAGGGCATCCAAGCTGCTGCGCCGGTTCCCGAACCCCAGCGAGTTCGAGTTGGAGACCAAGATATCGGAGCTTGAGTTCAGCAGGTTGTACCGCAGGCTCAGCTTGTTGCGGTCGTTCACGTAGTAGTCGGACCGCGTGAGGAACCGCGTGGAGGGAACCTTGAAATCGTAGCCCTGATACGGACCCGTGGCATAGTTGAAGTTCGTCTGGAGGTACGTGCTCAAGGCGTCCAAGTCCGATGCGAGGACACGCGTCACGTTTCCCTTGACTGAATCGGTTCCGGAATTGGCCAGGAAGGTGGTGCCTGGGAGGGTCTGGCCGTCGTTCTCGAAGCTGCTGAAGAAGAACAGACGGTTGCGAATGATCGGCCCGCCGAGGGCGACGCCGATGTCGTGGTACTTGAAGGTGCCGGGATTGAACGTGTTCGGCCCGGCCTGAGTTCCGACGAAGTCGTTATTGCGCGTGTTGAAGAACATCGAGCCGGTGTATGCGTTCGTGCCGCTCTTCGTGACCATATTGATGCCGGCGCCCACGAAGTTGCCCTGACGCACGTCATAGGGAGCGATGTTCACCTGCAGCTGCTCGAGGGCGTCCAGTGAAACCGGCGACACGCTGGTCCGGTCGCCCGGCTGCCCGGCCAAGCCGAACGAATTGTTGAAGTACGAGCCGTCGATCGTCATGTTGTTCATGCGGTTATCCTGCCCCGCGAACGAAAACCCGAACGACATCGGACTGTATTGGGGCGTGAGCCGAAGCAGATCCTCCACCCGGCGGCTGATCGTCGGGAGGTGCGCGATCTGCCCGCTGGCAACGGTCGTGGCGGCGCCGGTCCGCTCGGAGCTGAACACCGAGCTTGCGGTCGTGGTGACGGTGATCGCCTCCAGCTGCACGCTCACCTGTCGCAGCTGGAATCGCACGTCGGCGGTCACGCCCAGCGTCAGATTGATCCCGTCCTGGACTTCCTGACGGTAACCCACCAGGGACGCGCTCACGCGATACGGCCCGCCGACCCGCATGCCGGGGATGGTAAACCGGCCGTCCGCTCGCGTTACCGCCGTGTAGGTCGTTCCCGAAGGGGCGTGGGTCGCAACCACGCGCGCGCCGTCGAGCCGGGCGCCGGCGGAGTCGGTCACCGTTCCCGTAATCGCCGCGGTCGTGACGCCCTGGGCGTCAATCGTGCCCGTGACGACTCCCGACCCGAGCGCCGCGGCAGCAAGGGCGCAAGACATCCGCACGATCCAGCGCATGATTCGCTTTCTCCTTGGGAACAGGGGGCTGAGTGAGCAACTGCCCATCGTGGCTGGAGAAAGTGGTCCGCGGGTGGGACCGAGTCAAGAGCGCTAGGTCTGGGCTTTACGCAGCAGATACACAGCCGCCACACCGACGAGAATATTCGGCGTCCACGCCGCCAGCACCGGCGGCAGTACGCCCCCGGCGCCGACGGCCTTCGAGAGCTGGAACATGAGGAGCACGATGAACGTCGTGGCGAGACTGACCGCCACCCCCCATGTGGCCCCGCTGCGCGGCGACGAAATGGCGAGCGGGGCCCCGAACAGCGCGATCAAGAAACAAATGAAGGGAATCGCGATCTTGAGGGCCCGGTCGACGCGCAACTTCTTCGTGTCCGAGCCACTGCGCGACAGCGCATCGATATAGCGCCCCAGCTCCGCGTAGCGCATCTCCTCCGGGGCCTTGGGCTCGGCGAGCAGGTCGACCGGCCGCTCACTGAACCGTCGCGTGCGCAGCGAGTCGAATTGAAAGGCGAACTCCTCGAGCGGCCCCCCCAGGTACCGCAACGCGCCGTCGTGCATCGTCCAGCGGCTGGTCGTATCGCTGTACACCCCCCGCTGCGCCGCGAGCACGATGGTCGGATAGGCAGCCCCCGTCCCCTCCCGCTCCATGATCAGGTCGCGCATCTCGCGCGTGGACAGCTCGAGCGAGCGGATCGCGTACACCCAGCCGCCGTCCGCCCGGTACACGAAGTTGTACCGCCCCGTGCTGGAGCGAATCTGCCGTTCGCCCAGCAGCTCCATGCGCCGCGTCTGGACCACCGGTGCCAGCTCGCCGAGCAGCAGTCCCGCCAGAAACGCGGCCCCGGCCGCGAGGAACAGCGGTCGCACCAGTCGGTGAAACGAGATCCCGGACGCCTTCGCCGCCGTCAGCTCCGAGTGGCGCCCCAGCGCGCCGACCGTAAACACCGTCGCGAACAGCACCGCCACGGGCAGCACCTGGAACATCTTCTCGGGGAGATCGAAGACGTACGACAGCGCGACCGCGCCCTTACTGATGCCGCGACTCATGTAGCGGTCGAGCTTGTCGGTCAGGTCGATGACGATGACGAGGATCGGGAAGCCGAGCAGCGTGGTCAGGAACACGCGCGACCACTCGCGCAGCACGTAGCGGTTGAGAGTCCTCATGCGCGCCGCCGTTTCGGGAGCCACCCCAGCAGGGCGTGCTTCAAGTCGTCCCAGTCGCCGCCGTGCGCGCTGCTCCCTTCGCGCCGCACCACCCACAAGAGACCGAGGCCCACCGCCGCGAAGATCAGGTTCGGGGTCCACATCGCCAAGAACGGGGACACGATGAGCCGGTCGCCCAGCTCCTCGCCGCCGATCAACCCGACGTAGTAGACCGAGAACACCGCCAGGCTCGTCCCGATCACGAGGCCCACGCCGCCGCGCGGAAACCGAATCGCCACCGGCACGCCGAGCAGGGCGAAGATCACGCACGCCGTCGAGATCGCGAGCTTCTTCTGGATCTCCACTTCGTAGATCGCCGCCCGCTGCCGCGCCGCGCGTACGCGCTGCGCCACCGCGGAGGTCGCCCCCGGGGTCACGAGCGTCGGGGACGGCACCTGAGCCGCGCGAGTCACGGTCGCGGCCTGAGCCTGGGCGGGCAAGAGCCACCCGGTGAGCAGGGCCAGCGCGCGGCAGTAGAGGCCCGGCGGGGCCGCCACCACGGCCAGGGGATCGCCCTCGGTCGCGGCCGGCTGCGCGGCCGGCGTCGTCGCCGCCCTGGGCGGCGCGTACGGGGCCAGGTGGATGAGACGCCGCAGGTCGCCCGCGATCGCGTCACCGGCCTCGCGCCGCGCCCGTTGGGCATCCTGGTCCGCCTGCGCGACCACCTGCGCCATCCCGCAGATGTTCATCTCGCGGTCGCCCCGGTAGGTGTCCTCTTCGGTCTTCACAAAACTGTTGCCGATGCCGGCCACCTTGATGCGATTGGTCCGATAGAAGGTCCGGTTGAACTGCCCGGGCTGCGCCCGCTTTACTTCCTGGATCTCGCCGTCGAGCAGCGTGAGGTACAAATCGGTTCCGCCGGGGGTATATGCCATACGGCCGGAGTCGGCGGTGATAATGCGGCGCCGCTCGGCGTCCTCCAGGTCGTAAATCGTCACATCCTTGAGCTTGTTCGAGGCCGGATCGATGCGCGCCGCGCGCAGGAAGAACTGCCCCGGCACCACCTCGTTGATGATCTGTTCCTTCAGTTGAAAGGTCGGCTTCTTGCGCTGGATGTCGACGAGCAGGGTGCGCAGCCGGTGATTCGACCACGGCAGCAGCTGGTCGTTCCACATAAGCGCGATGACGCCGATGAGCGTCGCGCCGCCCAGCACCGGCGCCAGCAGCCGCCCGATGCTGACCCCGCTCGCCTTCATCGCCGTGACTTCGTTGTCGGCGGCCAGATGACTGAACGCGTACAGCACCGCGACGAGCACGGCCATTGGCAGCGTCATCGCGACGATGAACGGGATCGTCAAGACGAACACTTCGAGGATCACGCCCCAGGGAAGACCCTTGCCGACGAGGTTGCCAAACTGCTTGGCGACCTGGTTGACGAGCATCGCGCAGGTGAGCGCGGCGAGGGCGAATCCGAGCGGCTGGAGGTGTTGCCGGAGGATGTAGCGGCTGAGGATGCGCACGGTCGGTCGCGCCATTATATTCGGAACTCCAAGTCTCTACAAGGGATGCGGCGCCCCGCCCAAGCCGGTTGTCTCGTTTTCACGCTCGTCGTACCCCAGGTCGTAGCGCAGGAGCCCCCGCTCCTCCCCCCTGCGTTCCGGGCGCACTTTGCCGTGCCCGCGCTCGTCGCGCCGCACCACGCCGCCCTGGCGCCCGGCGGCCGGTTGGGATCACGCGTGCCGCCCGCGCTCGTCGCCGCCGCGTGGGCCGACGCGCTGCTCGCGGCGCGCAATGCCGGTCTGTCTCCGGGGACGCTGGCACCCACGTCGCCCACGACCATCGCCGAGACGCCGTCTCCTACCCCCCCCCCCACGCCGACGTCGTTCCAGGCCGCGGGCAAGGGCGGGCTGCTCGGCCCCTACGCCGACCTCGGCATGCAGCTCAACGTGCGCTTCGAGCTCAAGGCCGATCAGTTTCGCAACCTGCGCTGCTCGTCGCAGGACCGGCAGCTCGCACTGTCGGGGTGCTCCGCGGGATTCCCGACGATCAGTCCCGATCCGCAGTACTCGATCCGCACGGCCGGTGTCGTGGGGCGGCGGCTGCACATCAATGTCGACTTCGACAGTCAGCGCGAGTTCGACGCCAACAACAATCTGCAGGTGTGGTACGAGGGTTTGGAGGACGAGGTGCTGCGGCGCGTCGAGGCCGGTAACGTCACCTTCCAGGCGCCCCCGTCGCGCTTCATCAGCGCCGCGATCCCGGCGAACAACTTTGGCGTCCAGGCGATCGCGCAAGTCGGGCCGGTCGAGTTCCGCGGTATCTTCGCGCAACAGAAGGGCAACGTCGTGAAGGACCGCTTCTACACGGTCGGCGAGACCACGAGCCAACCGATCGACCGCGAGGCCCGTGACTTGGACTACGAGCCGGGGCGCTTCTTTTTCGTGATCGACCCCGCCGCTCTGCCGGGGTATCCGGGGATCGACATCCTCGCGCTCGATCAGACGACCCGGGCCGGCCCGCTGACCGTCGGCAACCTGCATGTCTACCGGCGCCGGGCCGTCCTGCCGGGCTCCTCCAGCAACCAGAACGCCGGCGGCGTACGCGCGGTCGCCTGCGGGGCGGGTACGGGAGGGAGTGGGACGCAGATCGACTGTGGCCAGCGTGAAGGACCGTTCGAGTGGGAGATCCTCCAGGAGGGCAAGGACTACTACGTCGACGGGACCGGCGCCTGGTTCGCGCTCGCCAATCGGCTCGATCAGAGCGACTACCTGGCGGTCTCGTACATCACAGCGAGCCGCACCGATTCCATCGGTACCTTCCCCGCCGTCGCCAATCGCGACACGGCGGTCGTGGACACGCTGCGCCTCGTGTACGACCCCAAGCCCGGCGTCACCGCCACCTCTCCGTCCTTCCGATTCGAAATCCGCAACGCCTACCGCGTGGGCGGGACGGAGATCAATCGCGAGTCCGTGACGCTCGCCTTGAGCGTGAACCGCCGCGAGCGCTCGCCCTCGGGGGACACATACCTCAACCTGCTGGGGTTGGCCCTCGAGACCGACCCCAACAAGTTCGACCAGTACAACCGGCTGTTCCCGCGCGTGGGACTACTTCGCGATCCTGCCGCACCTGACGCCGTTCGCCGACTCGACGCGACTCTCGGGCCCCGAGCGCAACGATTCACTGTATCGCACGCCGCGCGCCTACCTCGCCACGCAGGGCCCGCCGTCGGTGTTCGCGCTGCGCCTGCATGTGGATGCGGCCGCATCCGACCGCTCGATCCTCGCGCTCAACAGTTTCCAGATCCGCGAGGGCAGTGAGCGGATCTATCTGCGCGACGCATTGCTCACGCCTGGTACGGATTACACGATCGACTACGCCACCGGCCAAGTGCAGTTCAAGAACCCGGATTCGCTCTTTCAGGGCGGCGCCGCGCAGGTGCGCGCCCAGTTCGAGGAGCGCGCCGCCTTCAGCGTCGCGCCGACGTCGATCTACGGCCTCGCGGCACGCTACGATCTCGGCACGACGGGCCAGGTGAACTTCACGGGCCTGTTTCAGAAGGAGCAAAGCACGTTCAACCGCCCGCCGCTCGGGTTCGAGCCATCGTCGAGCTTTATCGGCGGGGTCTCGACCGAGCTGCGATTCCAGCCCTCGTGGCTCACGCGGGTCGCCGACGCGCTCCCCGGTGTCCGCACGGAGGCGCCCTCCTTCTTCAACATCTCGGCGGAAGTCGCCGTCTCGAAACCCAGCCCGAACCGCTTCGGCCAGGCGTACCTCGAGGAATTCGAATCGGAGGCGGGGCGCTTCATCTCCCTCGCCGAGAACAACTGGCATTGGGGCAGCGTCCCCAGCGCCGTCCGCGGCGCCGAGTCGTTCGGGATCTCCGGGGCCTTCGACCCACTCAACGCCGCGTTCCTCACGTGGCAGGCTCTGCCGTACAACGTGAGCAGCAAGGGGTACGAGGCGGTGCAGTTCCTGCCGCAGGAGATCGATCCCACGATCCGTGTGGTCGGTCAGACGCAGGCTGCCGAGCCGGTGCTGTGGCTGATGCTCAAGCCGGACACGGTGATGGGGCTCGCCAACCATCGTTCCGGTCTCCCCAATTGGGTGCGGCCGGCCCAGAACGCGCCGCGCTGGCGCTCGATCACCCAGACGCTGTCGCCCACCGGCATCGACCTCTCGCGTGTCGAGTTCCTCGAGTTCTGGGTTTGGGAAGACGGGTCGCGGGTCGCCAAGGCGAACCGGACCGCGATCCTGTTCGACTTCGGGTCGGTGTTCGAGGACGCGCTGGCATTCGTCCCCGACTCCTTCACCGTGGATGCCGGTGGCGACACGACCTACTACGGCGTGCGCCGGGCGGGGGAGGGCCGGCTCGACACCGAGCGTGACCCGCGGACCAAGACCTGGAGCGCGACGCTCAACGACGAAGGCATTCTCTCCGACCGGGTCGTTGACGGCATCAAGAACGCGACCACCGGNNNAACGGCCAGCTCGTCCCCTATGCGTTCGGGGACCTGCGCTCCCGCTGCGGCCGCCACAACGGGTTCGTGGACACCGAGGATCAGGACGGCGACTTCGTGCTCGACTCGGCGGCCGGCGTCAGGACGGCCGAGAGCTTCGTGCGGTACGTGTTCCCGCTGGGCGATGACCGGACCTACGTCCGCGACGGCAAGATGACGCCGGACCCCGCGGGCGGAGCGGCCGGGTGGCGTCTCTACCGCATTCCCTTCCGCACCGACACGCTGCAGATCGGGGCGCCCAACCTGCGCCAGGTGCAGGCGCTGCGGATCACCATCGTCACGCCGGCGACCGTCGCTCCGGGGCAGCCCGATCCGCAGGTGTACTTCGCCCTGGCCCGCGTGCGGCTCATCGGCAGCTCGTGGGTGAAACGCGCCGATACGCCGATCCCCGGACTCGGCGGCGACCGGGGCACCGGAGTGGGCGAAGTCGTCGCGTCCGTCGTCAGCACCGAGAACCGGGATCTGGGCTACACGCCGCCGCCCGGCGTGACCGACGCGGCGGGACGCCGCGACGCGAATTTCCAGCTCGGGGCCACGCAGATCAACGAGCGTTCGATGCGTTTGCTGGCCCGCGGTCTGGGGCGGGGCGAGCGCGCCGAGGCCTATCTGCGGTTCACCACCGAGGGCGACAAGAACTTCCTCAAGTACAAGAAGCTGCGCGTGTGGGCGCGCGGCCGCGGCCCCGGCTGGGAAGACGGCGATCTCGAGTTCTTCATCAAGGCCGGGAAGGACCAGGACAACTTCTACCTGTACCACACGTCCGCCCGCACCGCCTCGTGGGAGCCCGAGGTCGTCGTGGATTTCGAGCCCTGGCTGATACTGCGGGCGCACATCGAGCAGGCCTGGCTGCGCGGCGACTCGGCGCACGTGTACCCCGGGTGCCCCGATTCGACGTTGGTTCCGCACGACAGCGCCTACGTCATGTGCGACGGCCCCTACGTCGTGCACGTCCGCGATCCCGGCACCGCGCCGCCGAACCTGGCGCGCGTGCAGGAGATCGCCGCCGGGATCTGGCGTGTGAACGACCGCGTCTTCGTCGACCAGGCGGAAGTGTGGGTGGACGACATCCGCGTGAGCGATGTCGTGCAGGAGACCGGCGTTGCCGGAGCGGTGGATGTCACGCTCGCCGCCGCCGACGTCGCGGATCTCGCGCTGAGCGTGTCGCGCCGCGACGGCCAATTCCGTCAACTGGGCGAAGACCCGACGTACAACACCGACAACGCCGCGAGCCTCGCCGCCACCGTGCGGCTGGACAAGTTTCTCCCTGGGCGCTGGGGGCTCTCCGTGCCCGTAACGTTGCGCCGGACGACGAGCAACACGGAGCCCTTTTACCTGCGCAGCACCGATCTGCGTGCCGACGCCATCGCGGGCCTGCGCACCCCGCGGTCGTCCGCGGCGACCTACAGCTTCGCCGCGCGTCGCGTCCGGCGCGCCGACGGCAGGCTGGGCCGGTTACTGCTCGACCCGCTCGCCTTCTCGGGAACGTATGCGTCCGGAGATGCGCGCTCCGACCTGTCGCAAGCCACGACGTCGAGCTTCACGTTGAACCTCGACTACAATCTGCTGCCGGGCGCCGCGGTGATGCACATCGCTGGGCGGCCCGTCCGCCTCAACCCCTCGGCCATCCGCTTGCGATCGGGCTTCGTGAGGTCGGACGCCGAGCGCTTCACCTACGATGTCCCGGTGTTTCGCGCCACCGACACATTCCCCCCGGCGCTGTCCCGCAGCCGCCTGTGGCGCAACGCGGGTTCGATGGACCTGCTCCCGGTCAACGGCGTCCAGATGCGCTTCGACGTGGCGTCGACCCGCGATCTGCGCGACTACGGCGACTCGACGACTATCGGCCGCCTGATGCAGCAGGGGCGGCGCTCGCTCCTCGGGCAGGACATCGGCATCGAGACGCAGCGCACCTTCGGTACCAACGTCAACGTGACGCCGTCCTTGGGCACCTGGATTCGGCCGCGGGCCTCGCTCAGCTCCGTGTTTTCGTTCACCCGCGACCCCAACGCCCGCCAACCGGTGCGGGAGCTCGGCGACACCGCCGGTGCGTTCCGCGTGCCCGCGGCTTTCACCAACCTGCGCCGGCTCGAGGCCGGGACGCAGCTCGACCCCCGCCGGCTCGCGCAGGCGGTGTTCGGCGACTCGGCGGCCGTGGCCCGCTGGCTCGGCCACCTGGGGGGCCTGGACGTGTCCTACAGCCGGCAGCGGATGTCCAGCTTCAGCCGCGCCGGCGACTTTCCCGCCTTCAGTTACCAGCTCGGCCTCGGCAGCATCGACGCGTTTCGGCGCACCGCCGGCCTCGATGCCGCATCGGCCCTGGAGAACAGCACCCTGACCGCCGGCGGGTCGGCGACGCTCGTCCTTGGCCTCCGTCTCAACGCGACGTATCGCAGCACCAGCGGCGTGACGTGGGCGCTGCGCGCGAATCAGCAGGTCCCCATTTGCACTCGCACCCGCGACTGGCCGAACGGTACGCTCAGCTGGTCGGTCACCCCGTCCCGTCGCAACATCGGCCGCGTGCTCTCGAGCCTCACCGCTCAAGCCACCTATCGCAGCAGCGAGTCGGTGAACGAGCAGGCCACGTGCGGCCTCGCGGGGTCGGTCTCGATCAACAGCAGCACCGAGCGCGCCGTGACTCCGTCGCTCACGCTCAACTGGGCGGGAGGTGTGCTGACCGGGTACGACGCGTCGCGGACCCGAAGCGACCAGGTGTCCGCCGGCAACCTGTTCAAGAACGACCGTAATCAGCAGAACGCCACGGTGGACTTCACCTTCCGGTCCCCCGCGGCGTTCGGCCGGCGGCGGTCGAACATCCGCACCAGTTTCCGCTATTCGCTCACCAGCAACACCCTGTGCCTTCGCAGCGCGGGCCAGCTCGACTGCGTACCGTTCGTGGACAGCCGGCAGGTTCAGGGCCAGCTTACGATGGACACCGACCTGCCACCCAACATGAGCGCGGGGCTCCAGATGGCGTATCTCCTCAATGAAGAGCGGCAAACGAACCGCAAGATCCGGCAAATCGTGATCACGGCGTTCGTGCAGCTCGCGACCAGCGTGGGGCAGCTGCGATGAACCGGTGCGTGGTACGTGGTGCGTGGTGCATCGCACTGGTTGTCCTGGCCTGTCGGGCGAAAGCCGGTGGGGCTGCGGCGAAGGAGTTCAACGGGCAGACGGCGTTCGGCTATGTGCAGCAGCAGATGTCGTACGGCCCCCGCATCCCCGGGACGCCGGCGCATCGCGCGGCGGGCGACTGGATCCTCTCCGACCTGCGCACCCGGGCCGACACCGTGATCGTGCAGGAGATCCCGCACGCCGCGCTGCAGCTGCGCAACTTCTTCGCCCGCTTCCGGCCTGCCGCGACTGATCGGGTCTTGCTCCTCGCGCACTGGGACACCCGCCCCCACGCCGACCAGAGCCAGAACCTGGGGCAACAGCGCCTCCCCGTCCCGGGCGCGAACGATGGGGCGTCCGGCGTGGCCGTGCTGCTCGGCGTCGCCGACGCCCTGAAGCAGCGCGCACCGGCACTGGGCGTGGATCTGCTGTTCGTGGATGGGGAGGACTACGGCAACTTCGCCGACTCGACCGATGTGCTCATCGGATCACGCTGGTTCGCCGCCCACCAGCCGCCCGGCTACCAGCCCCTCTTCGCGGTGCTGTTCGACATGGTGGGAGACAAGGACCTCCAGATCTATCAGGAGGGCAATTCCCTCGCCGTCGCGCCGGAGGTCGTGCAGCGCGTGTGGCAGGCCGCGGCGGACCTCGGGTACGCGCGGGTGTTCGTGCCATCCGCGCGGCACACGCTCACCGATGATCACGTCTCGTTGCAACGCGCCGGCATTCACGCGATCGACGTCGTGGATTTCGATTATCCGTTCTGGCACACGACGGAGGACACGATCGATAAAGTGAGCGCGGCGTCGTTACAGATCGTAGGGGACGTGGCCGTCGCGCTCGTTCGCTAACGGGCGCGCGAATTCGGTACAGGAGAACGCGGCCGGCGTGGTTAGGGTCGGTGGATGAATGACAAGCGCGCCGCCCTGTTACTAGCCTCGCTCGCATTGGCGGGGGCTGGAGTGCGGTTCCTGCTCTCACCCTCTCCCAAATCGTCTCCGGGCGACGTTCAGCTCCAGTCTCCCACCCGTTCTCCCGGAGCGGATCTGCGCGAGACCGCGCGGCGCGCGGCGAGTCTCGCACGTCCCCTCGCGCCCGGCGAGCGCATCGATCTGGACCGCGCCGACGTGACGGAGATCACGCGTCTGCCGCGCGTCGGACCGGCGCTCGCGCAACGGATCGTCGCCTGGCGCACCCAACACGGCGCGTTCGGGAGCCTCGAGCGGCTCGATAGCGTGCCCGGAGTTGGTCCGAAATTGCTGGACGCAATCCGGCCTTTTGTCACACAGCCTTGACCGGCCTGTCCCCGGGAAATACTTTAGATGCTTCAATTTCAATGAGTTGCGTACGGCGACAGCAGCGGCGACCCCTGATAAACTCGGCGACATCCTGGTCCGCGAAGGGCTCATCACCCAGGAGCAGTTGCGCAAGGCGCTCCAGGAGCAAAAAAGCTCGGGGATGCGCCTGGGCTACACCCTGGTCAAGCTCGGCTTCATCGAGGAGACCGAGGTCACCAAGATGCTGGCCCGGCAGTACCGAATGCCGGCCGTCGACCTGTCTCGCTTCGAGGTCGATCCCAAGATCCTGAAGCTCATCCCCCCCGACATCGCCACGAAGCACGTCGTGCTCCCCCTCAAGCGGGAGGGGCGGACCCTGACCGTGGCCATCGCCGACCCCAACAACGTCGCGGCGATCGAGGACATCAAGTTCATCACGCGCTGCGATGTCTTCCCCGTCATTGCGGGCGAGTACACGCTTCGCAACGCCATCGACCGGTACTACCAGCAGTCCGACGCCCAGCTGCAGAGCCTCCTGAAGAGCGTCGAGGCTGAAGAGGATCTCGAGGTAGTCGAGGACCAAGCGGACGAGGACGTCAAGGCGACGGACCTGGCCGACGACGCGCCGGTCGTCAAGCTGATCAACGGGCTTCTCACCGACGCCGTGAAGCGGGGTGCCTCCGACATCCACATCGAGCCGTTCGAGCACGAGATGCGAGTGCGCTACCGGGTGGACGGCGCGCTGCACGAGGTGATGAAGCCGCCCGTGAAGATGCGGGCCGCGCTCACGTCGCGCGTCAAGATCATGGCGCAGCTGAACATCGCCGAGCGGCGCGTGCCCCAGGACGGCCGCATCAAGCTCAAGATGGGGACGCGTGTGATCGACTTCCGCGTTTCCACGTTGCCCGTCCTGTTCGGCGAAAAGATCGTGCTCCGGATCCTCGATAAGGGGAACCTGACCCTCGATCTCGCGACGTTCGGCTTCGAGCCCAAGGCGCAGGCCGACCTCCTCAAGGCGATCCTGAACCCCTACGGCATGGTGCTGGTGACCGGCCCGACGGGCTCCGGCAAGACGACGACCCTCTACTCGGCGCTGTCGAAGATCAACACCATC
>WNFL01144578.1_pt2 | contig 16713 bp, 16 predicted proteins | sample 5400361 | NCBI WGS metagenome assembly WNFL01 (sample SAMN13153351, study PRJNA577476) | soil metagenome | isolation source: 40 cm soil on Douglas fir-dominated hillslope | place: USA:California | collected 2013-09-17 | reverse complement strand
CATTCCCCCTTGGATGATGGGGTGTTCGATGCCGAAAAGGTCAGTAATCCTCGTGCGCATTTCGTGCTCCACCGCTTCGTGTCGCGGCTAATCTCACGAACCGTTGTAGACCCGCCGGCGCTGGATTTCTAACCGTTTCGCGCCATGACCTGCATCACTTCGGCCGATACCCTATCGCCCCGCGAAGCGAGGCGTCCGCTTTTCTGCAAAAGCAGTCGCGGCCTCACGATGATCTTCCGTTTCACGACAATGGGTGTGGCGAAGCGCCTCCACCTCCATGACTTCGGCCAGGGACGCCGTCTCGGCCAAATTCATCGTTTGCTTGATGTAGGACAAAGCGATTCGCGGACCGCTGTCGAGTGCGCGCGCCAGATCGCGAACGGCGTCTTCCAAATCACCATCAGCCTCGACACCCTCCTCGCTTGCCTTCATCGACGAGATGTCGCCGCCGGCGCAAAAGGCGCGGCCCGACCCGCGCAGGACCAGAACCGCAACGCTCGGATCCTCGGCAGCGGCGGCAATCGAACGTCGCAACGCCCGAGCGAGCGACGGATCGAGCGCGTTCAGCGCCGCGGGCCGGTTCATGGTGAGGAACAGGATACCGCCGTCGCGGCTCTCGAGCAGGACAGCTTCGGTCGTGCCCTAACGCCCCGAGAACATTGGCGGCCGCCGTGCGAAGAAAGCTGAAACTCCTTCGCGGACGTCGGCACTCGTATTTGAGATCATCGTAGCCAGCGCAGCCTCCTCGAGAGACCGATCCAGGGACCCTTCCAACCCGCGGCGCATAAGGGATTTTGCGAGCCTCACCGCCAGCGGGGCTTTTTGGACAAGGTGACGCGCGATTTTCATGGTTCGGTCTTCCAGGACGGCGTCGGGCACGACCTCGGTTACCAGCCCGAGCTTTTGCGCCTCCTCGGCGGAATAGATTTCGTTGAGCAATGTCATGCGCAGGGCTCGATCGAAACCCATGGCGCGCGGAAAGAGCCACGCGCCGCCGTCATCGGGCAACAGCGCGAACCGGCCGGAAGCATCGCCCAGTCGGGCGCTCTCGGCTGCGATCCTGAAGTCGCAGCAAAGCGCGAGCGCAAGGCCTCCTGCAACTGCCGCACCGTTGATCATCGCGATAACCGGCTTGTCGAGAGCGAACAGGGTGCGGATCACCGTGTGAATCCCGTCGCGCAACTCCGCGGCATGCCCTAGTTGGCGATCATGGAGTCCGGGAACGCTGGGATCGGTTTCCACCATGTCGCCTCCGGCGCAGAAACCGCGCCCCTGTCCGGTGACGATCAGGCAGCGCAGATCGTCGCGATCGGCGTAACGCCGGAGGCCCGCCAGCAATTCGGCGCAGAGTTGCCTCGTGTATGCGTTGAGCGTGGCCGGCCGGTTCAAGCTGAGTCGCATGATGGCCGCTTCAGGCTCGTCAGCCAGCACCGTTGAATCAGATGAGGACGTCAAAGGACGCTGCTGCCTCGTTGTGGTCCATCGCCGGCGAGTTTACCGATGAGAGCATACTAAGGACGGCCGGTGCCATCGTCCAAGGCGCTTCCACAGATGCCACGCATCGGCGCAGCCGATGCCTGACGCACTATATTGGGGGAATCGCGGAATCGCGGAGGCAAGGGAGAGTTCGAGGCATGCACCTGCGCGGATTGGATATGAACCTGCTTGTTGCCCTGGATGCTCTTATCAAAGACAAGAACATTAGCCGATCAGGCGAACGCCTGCATCTCAGTCAATCAGGCATGAGTACGGCGCTCGGTCGATTGCGTGAATATTTTGCGGACCCGCTTCTCGTCCGAATCGGCCGGCAGATGGTGCTGACGCCTCTGGCTGAATCGCTCGCGGACCCGGTGCACGACGTCGTGCTGCAGGTGCAGGCGATCATCGACCATACGCCCGCTTTCGATCCCGCCCGTAGTGAGCGAAACATCACCATCATGGTTTCCGACTATGTCGCGACGACCTTCCTGCCACAACTGCTGCAGCGAGTGCACGCGGAGGCTCCCCGGATCGTAGTCGATCTGGTTTCGCAGGAGGACTATGTTCACGGTCCCCTCGCAAGAGGCGAGATCGATTTCCTGATAATCCCCGAACAGTTTGCGTCGCCCGATCATCCGTCCCAGCGTCTCTTCAGCGATACCTACGTCTGTATCGCGTGGAGCGAGAACAGCACGATCGGCGATCATCTCGATCTGGATACCTACATGGCAGCCGGCCATGTCGTGACCCGCTTCGGCGAGACGCGCAAGCCGACCATCGAGAGCTGGCTCGTCGATCGCTTCCAGCAGCAGCGGCTCGTCGAGGTGTCCGTGATGAACTTCTCCACGGTACCCTTCTATGTCATCGGAACCCAGCGGATCGCCACGGTCCACGCTCGCCTGGCCAAACTCTACAGCCAGTCAATGCCCCTTCGTATCTACCCCGCTCCCTTCGAGGCGCCGCGGGTGGTCGAGGTGGTGCAGTGGCATCGCTACAGCGACAAACATCCGGCGACAGTCTGGCTTCGTTCGTTGATGCGGGAACACGGCGCGCAGTTCACTCGCTCGTCTTTACCGGGGTAACACCCAAGTGCAGCCCGGCATCCACGGTGAGAAGCTCTCCCGTCATGTGCCGTGAGCTGCGTGAGCCCAGGAACACCGCAGACGCCGCAATGTCTTCAGCCGTTGATACAGTCTTCAACGCGGTGCTCGTCATGACACTCCGTCTGAGTACTTCGTACTCGGCATCACTCATGGCCCGCCGGAACCATCGCGTATCGATGTAACCCGGGCAGATTGCGTTGACTCTGACTTTCGGCGCCAGTACGCGGGCTAGAGAGAGAGTCAGGGTGTTGAGAGCTCCCTTGGACGCAGCATAGGCTATCGAGGAGCCCAGTCCGGTTGCCCCGGCAAGAGAGCTCGTATTGACTACCGCGCCTGGCGATGGGGCAGCTTCGAGCAGTGAACGGGCCGCGCGAACCATCTGAAAGGCGCCGACGACGTTCACGTGATAGACGTGGAGAAAATCCTCTCCCGATAGGGCATCGAGGGCCCCCTGATTGACTGCGAACTTCGTAGTACCCGCGTTGTTGTACAGCGCATCGATTCGGCCGAATCGCGACGCCGCCCGAACGAGCGCCTGACACTCGGCGTCATTGGATACGTCGGCCTTGACGACAACCGGAGTCGCGCCCTCGCCGCGAACGGCCTCGGCCGTCTCCTGCGCGTCCGCCTCGCTGCGCGAGTAATTGACGATCACCGCTTTGGCGCCGCGGCGAGCGCTCTCCACGGCAATAGCACGCCCAAGACCGGACGAGCCCCCCGTCACCAGCACAACGTGATCAGAGCAGTCTGAGTTCATTCCGGCCTCCGGACAGCGGCACGACGCGGCGGCATGCCTGTACCCCCTTGGACCCCACCATGCGCAGTGCCAGGTGCCCCGCGTGATCGAATGAACCATTGTGTATCCCGCGGTTACGATCGGACACTCGTTTTGGCCGATGCGTCTCATCGGTGGTAGCGATTTGCTGTCGTGTTCCAACACCGGGCTCGGGCAATCCCACGGGTGAGATTCTCGGCGAAATAACGAGCAAGCATCACCTCTGCGAACGATAGGTGATATCGCTAGGAACGCCTTTCGAGCGAACCCGGCGTTCGTATAGTCGCAAAACAATTTCGCCGAATCTTAAAACGGCGGGTTTTGCCTGGAGGGGGATTCCAAGATGAATAAGGCGACATGCGCTGGGTTATTTTGTTCGGCCATTTGTCTGTCTCCGGGTGTTGAGGCACAGTCGGTCGCCGCTTCGGATAGTGGCGGGTTGCAGGAAATCATCGTCACCGCGACGCGTAGTGAATCAAAAGCACAGGAAACGCCCATTGCGGTGACCGCACTGACTGGAAACACAATGCGGGAGGCCGGGATATCCGACGTGGATCGGCTGGCCTTGAGCGTGCCTGGCCTCAGCTTCGGCGACGAATTGGGCGAGGCGCATATTGCCATTCGCGGAATTGGCTCGGACGCGGTTAACCCGGGGGCTGATCCGCGCGTCGCCTACTATCAGGACGGCATCTATGTGGGACGGCCAACCGCCCAGCTGGGTGGTTTTTTCGATCTCGACCGGGTGGAGGTGTTGAAGGGCCCGCAGGGAACACTCTATGGTCGCAACGCGACTGCGGGTGCCATCAGTATCATCAGCCACGGCCCTACGTCCGACACGACGGGGTATGCCGAGCTGAGCTACGGCAACTACAACGAGACTAAATTCGAGGGCGCCATCGGCGGCGGAATCGCCGAGAACCTATCGGGTCGACTGGCCGTGCAAAGCCAATTTCGCGATGGCTACGGCCAAAACATCATCACCGGCAACGATATCGACAATCAACTGTCGAACAGCGTACGTGCGAGCCTCAAATGGGATCCACTGGCGTCGCTCAGCTTTTTGACGATCGGCGAGGCTCACAAGGAGAATGATCGCAACGGCGGCCTGCATTTCCTCGGCATCGACAATCCGGCGATCCCCATTTCCGGCCTGGCGCTGGGGGGTGTCGCGCCGGCGGATAGCCGCGATATCGCCGCCGATCGGGATCCGTACACGCATGTCACCACCTACGCTCTGACGGAGATCATCACCGGAACGTTTGATTGGGCGACACTGAAATCCTACACATCGTGGCGCAAGAGCGATGCAACGTTCGGCACGAATGTAACCGGCACGAGCTTGAATCTGACTTATGGAACTTCAATCGAGAACGCCCACCAGGTAAGCGAGGAGCTGCAGCTGTCAGGCACGACCGGGCCGCTGCATTGGCTGGCGGGCACGCTGTTCTGGTACGAGCACATGAACGACTCGATCGCGTTTCCGCTCAATCTTCTGCTGTTTGGCGGCCCTGACCTGCTCCAACAGGGCTATCTGGCAGCTGGCACGCAGAGCGACCGCTCGGCGGCTCCATACCTGCGACTCACCTACGACATCACGGACCAAGCATCCGTCATATTGGGGGCGAGATATACCTACGAGAAAAAAGACCTCGATCAGACATCTCAGTTCGACTTGACGCGACCGCACTCTGCGAGCAACCCCGTCCTACCGCTGCCCGGCTTCCCCAATACGGACTCGCGGAGCTATACACAAGTCTCGCCTTCAGCGACCCTCGACTACAAGCTGACTCCGGATGTATTTGTGTACGCGAGCTTCACCGAGGGGTTCAAGAGCGGCGGCTTCAATGTCGGCATCCCTCAGGCTCCCTACCAGCCCGAGAAAATCAAGGAGTATGAGCTGGGCCTCAAATCGACGGAGCTGCAAGGCCGCATGCAACTGAACACCGATTTCTTCTACTACGATTACAATAACCTGCAAGTAACCGTCATTCGTCTAACCAACGCAGTCATCGAAAATGCGGCGACCGCCGCGCTGTACGGTGCCGACATTGACCTCGTTGCGTTGCCGGTGAGTAATTTGCGCCTGGACGCGAGCCTGTCGCTGCTCCACTCGGAGTACATACGCTACAGCAGCGCCAATCCCGCTTTCCCAACGCTGCCCGCACAAAATTTGTCCGGTAATCAGCTCACGCAAGCCCCCCGCTACGAGGGACGCCTGGGCAGCGAATATTCCTGGAACGTTCCAGGCGGCGCCTTGAAGCTCCGGGGCGATTTTTCGTACACCTCGCGCACTTATTTCACGCCCTTCGACGAGCGCTCCTTGTCCCAGGGCGGTCACTCTCTGACGAACGGCAGCTTGGATTACACCGCGAGCAGTCGGTCGTGGCATGCCGGATTGTTTGTCAACAATCTGACCAACAACAAAGTAATCGCCCAGGACTACGTGGCTTCGCTGCTATTTGGCGGTCCAATCGTTGGCGTGCTGACTCCGCCTCGCACTTATGGCGTACGGGGTGGCGTTTCTTTCTGATGCAGCCCACGTCCGCGACATTACACACCGCCGCATGAACTATGGAGCTCGACGGCTATCTCGCGATCGATGACGACTTCGTCATCGAGCGTCAGCGAACAGGGTCTCAATTTCGCCGGCTGGGCAAAGAAGCTGACCGGTGCCGCCACGATCAGCGTCGGTTCCGTCGGCTTGTCGGGCGAATTCCTGGGAGCCTTTTCTGGAGAAACGCTCGACCAGCGTCGGTCTGGATCGGCTGGTCGAACGAATGGCGCGTGACGAATTTGATCTGATCGCCGTTGGTCGCGCTTTGCTGAGCGACCCCTGGTGGGTCGCCAAGGTTCGGGCCAACGATCAGGCTAATCTCAAGGGATTCAGTCCGACGGCCATGGCGGAGCTCGCTTGATGCTGACTTCGGGTTGCGGGACCGCTTCTCGGGCCCGCTGCAGCCTTTGCTACTGTGACTCCTTCAGGCAGCGGCCGGGATCGCGAAGTTCGCCTTCGCCCAGGCGGCGAACTTCGTCGGCTGTCGGCCGGCAATTTTATTGGCGAGCGCAATTGCGTCAGCTGAATCCGGGCCGAGGTACATGTAAGCCTCGAAGTAGGCAAACATCTCTGCGGCTTCTTCAGCGTGAGGGAACCAGCCGGCGAAAATGTCCCGCGAGACCTGATTGAACGAGAGGTTGCTTCCCTGTCGATTCAGCGTGGCGATGATCTCGTTGAAGCTCAGGAGATCCCCGGCCAGCGGCAGATGCTCACCGCGTCCCGCGGCGTTCGGCTGCGCGAACGCGCCAGCCACGATGCGACCGAGCTCCGTGATGTCGCCCATGTGGATGACGCGCTTGTTCGGATCGAGCGGCAGCGCCCAGCCCAGCTTCCCATCGGCTTGTTTCTGCGGCGCCATCGGGCCGACCAGGTTCTGATAGAAGAACGGCGCGATCACAAACGTGTGGTGCGCGAATCCGGCTTCCCGCACGACGCTGTCGATCTTTGCCTTCAACGTGAAATGCGGGACATTGAACTTGCCGCCGCTGATCGTCTCCACATTCGGGAGCGTCGACCAGATGAAGTGCTGCACGCCGGCCGCTTTTGCCGCATTGACGGCAGCGACCGCCTGTTTGGGTTCGTCCGCGAACGCCTCCCAGAAGTTGGTCACGAGAAACACACCGTGCGCTCCGGCAAACGCATCTTTCAGCGTTTCCGGACGGTTCAGATCCGCGAGAACGACTTCATCAGCCAGCTTCGGGTGCTTGGCCGGATTGCGCGTCAAGGCGCGCACCTTGAACTGACCACTCGCCTGCAGCGCGCGCACGACCGCGCCCCCTTGTTGACCGGTCGCGCCGACGACGGCGATGATTTTTTGAGTGTTCGACATGGCTATTCTCCTGCGCCGGACGTGTCGGCACTGCCATCACTAGGGTGTTGGCGATGAGAGCCGGTTTCTCGCCGCCTTCGATCTCGACCATCTCGGTCGTGGTCGGGACGCGTCCCCCTGCCTTCGGCTCGACTGAGAGCAACTAGACGTGGATGCGAACTCTTGCACCGCCTGGGACGGGCGAAAGGAAAGCCCACTCGATCGATACCGTATCTGGACTTTGTCGGGGCCGGAGGCCGGAGGACGATAGTTAAAGGAATTTGCACGCCACGGATCTTAAACTCTCCGGCGGCCCGTCAAAGCTGCTTCCCGAGATGTGAGCCATCTGTGCCGCAGATCGCACGACGACCTCGGGCTGCCATCGCTGAGGCCGATATGGTGCATCTCGAGAGGCGCTTTTGTGAATTACCGTGAATGCTTTAACTTCGGTGGTCGTACGGCGCCTCTGGATTTACTTGGGGAGTGATCGCGTTGAAATTTCCATCTTCTCGCGGCACCTGGGCGCCCAGAGACTTCGGTCACGATCGCCTTGAACTCGGATCTTTTGTGTGAGCGCGACCGAAAGCAACTTCCTTGGCGTGCAGCCTGTCGAGAAACGCCATCGGTTCGACGAAGCGGCGCTCGAGCGCTGGATGCAGGCGAACGTCGGCGGATTCACCGGGCCGCTCACGGTGCTGCAATTCAGGGGCGGTCAATCAAATCCCACCTATCGATTGGACACACCGGGCAGAAAATACGTTTTGCGTCGTAAGCCGTTCGGCGTGTTGCTACCGACCGCTCATGCAGTCGATCGCGAATATCGACTGATCACCGCATTGGAGACCGTGCGGTTTCCCGTTCCGCATGCCTACGCGATATGCCGGGATCCGACCATTATCGGTGCGATGTTCTATCTGATGGAAGCGGTGGAGGGAACAATCCATTGGGACGCAGCTCTTCCGAACCTGACCTCGGATACTCGTCGCAAAATCTACGAAGCAATGATCTCGACCCTATCGAATCTTCACCTCATCGACTACGCGGCCATAGGTCTTGGCGATTATGGCCGTCCCGGAAACTATTTTGCCCGGCAAATCGAGCGTTGGACGAAACAATATCGCGCATCCGAGAGCCGACGAATCGATGAAGCGGAACGTTTAATGGAGTGGTTACCGAAGAGCATTCCCGAACAGACGCGGACTTCGATCGTCCACGGGGACTACCGGATCGACAACCTGGTGGTTGCAGGAAGCGGCGATCGGATAGCCGCCGTGTTGGACTGGGAGCTGTCGACGTTGGGTGATCCGCTGGCAGATTTGAGCTACCTGTTGATGCATTGGGAACTACCGGCGAGTGAGCGCGGAGCGCTCGGCGGATTGGCATTAAAGGCCCTCGGAATTCCGACGCGCGATGACGCGTTGTTGCTCTACTGTACAAGCACGGGGCGTTCCGGCGTACCGAACTTGGACTGGTATTTTGCCTACAACGTGTTTCGCTTGGCGTGTATTTTTCAGGGAATTGCCGGGCGGGTACGAGACGGAACCGCCGCGAATGCCAATACTGCCGACGCGGAATCCCGTACCCCGCGTTTGGCGAAGATCGCTTGGGATTTTGCGCTGCGTGCCGGCGCCTGAGAAAATAGACACTTTGGCCGCACGACCCGCCGATCATTACACGAAAGGACGGAATCCACATGTCCCTATTTGATCTGACCGACAAAGTAGCCATCGTTACGGGCTCTTCGAGGGGCATCGGCCGTGCGATCGCGTTGCGGATGGCCGCGAGCAGTCATCGCATCGCGCAAGCAGGGCTCAGCCTCGGTGACGCTGCGCGAATAGTTGATCACGACGGCCTTCGCGCCTCCCTTCGCTACCTCGACCGCGATGGCGCGCCACAAACCAGTTGAGCCGCCGGTGACCACGATGACGTAGCCGTCGAAATCCCTACTCATTGGATCTCCCCAATCATCGATGTTTCCAATTATCCTTTGCGCTTCCGGGGCATGACTTAAATTACCCCAGCACTAGTCTGGCGGTTTGTGGATGATCGTCAAAGGCGTTCATTGGAATACATTGTATCTGCGAGCGCGATGACCAACTTTCCATGGGGGCCAATGCATCGCTCCGAAAGATACGCAGCATCTTCAGACACGGTTTTGATAATTGTGATCGATGCTCTATCCTCGCTGTCCCGCGGTCCCCACGCCGGAGCATTTAGGGAGCTAACACTTTGGATTTTTCACTTTCGGAGAAGCAGGAACACTGGCTGAGGCGCGTTCGCGAATTCATGGACTCGCGCATCTACCCAGCCGTGACTGCCGTACGCGATGAGTTTGCCGCCATGGGGGCCAATCGCTGGCAGCCCTCGCGGAAGATCGAAGAGCTCAAGGCGCAGGCCAAAAGGGAAGGTCTGTGGAACTTGTTTTTGCCGCCCTCGAGCGAGCATGACTCGGCGGAATACCTGGGAGCGGGCCTTACCAATCTCGAGTATGCCTTGTGCGCTCAGGAGATGGGACGAGTGCCCTGGGCGTCGGAAGTGTTCAATTGCTCGGCGCCTGACACCGGAAATATGGAAGTGATACACCGGTATGGGAGCGCTGCGCAGAAGGCCAAGTGGCTGAAGCCGCTGCTGGCCGGGGAGATTCGCTCGGCTTTCCTGATGACGGAACCTCTTGTCGCCTCCTCGGACGCGACCAATATCGAGACCTCGATACGCAGGGATGGCGATGGCTACGTCGTCAACGGCCGCAAATGGTGGTCGTCGGGGGTAGGCGACCCTCGATGCAAGATTGCAATCGTGATGGGCAAGACCGATCCGAGTGCGGCTCCCCATAGCCAGCAGTCGCAGATTCTCGTTCCTCTCGACGCCCCGGGCGTGCGAATACTGCGCATGCTGCCCGTGTTCGGTTATGACGATGCGCCGCATGGCCATGGGGAAGTGCTGCTCGACAACGTCCGTGTGCCTGCGGAAAACCTCCTGCTGGGAGAGGGTCGTGGCTTCGAGATCGCGCAGGGTCGGCTCGGTCCAGGTCGAATTCACCACTGCATGCGCACGTTGGGTGCGGCCGAATTGGCACTGGAACTCATGGTCAAGCGGCTGATGTCGCGTGTCGCCTTTGGCAAGACCATCGCCGAGCACTCGGTGTGGGAACAGCGAGTGGCAGAGGCGCGGCGTGACCTCGAAATGACGCGGTTGTTGTGTTTGAAGGCTGCCGACCGCATGGATAAATTCGGGAACAAGAGCGCGCGTTTGGAGATTGCGATGATCAAAGTGGCAGGTCCGCGAGTGGCACTTCGGATCATCGACGATGCCATACAGGCGCACGGCGGCGGCGGCGTATCGGAGGATTTCCCGCTTGCCGCGAGCTATGCCCATATCCGAACGCTGCGCATTGCTGACGGCCCCGACGAAGTGCATAACCGCAGCATCGCTCGCATGGAGTTCGCTCGCTACGGTAGTACCTCGTCCGCCCGATGAGTATCCTCCGTTTGGCTTCGAGGTAATACCTTGGTGAACGGTCTGGTGGATCTCACCGTCGAGTCAGGCATAGCGGAGATTCGTTTCAATCGACCCGGCCGGCTCAACGCACTCGACATAGATCTTGCCGAGCATTTCGCCGCGGCGGTGGACTCGGTGCTCAACGACCAATCGGTGCGCGTGGTCGTGATTTCGGGAGCACGTTGGACTTCGCAAAGCCAAGGAGATCGCGTTGTTGGCCGATACGCTCGCTGCGGAAGAAGTGCTCAAGTGGGGGCTGGTGAATAAAGTGGTTCCCGCGGCAGAGCTTCGGGAGGCAACATTTACCATGGCAAGGCGGCTCGCGGATGGGCCCGGACTCGCGCTCGCGTCGACCAAGGCACTGCTTCGCCGGTCCTGCGTAGGCTCCCTGAGAACGCAGCTCGAGGCGGAGCTCGAATGCTTCGTCCACTTGAGCGGCGGCGCCGATTTCGACGAAGGACTCAATTCCTTTTTTTCCAAACGTCGCCCCGTGTTTACCTGACGCTCATAATCAAGGAACGCAAGCCTATGCTCCAAGCCTACATCGTGGCCGCGCTACGCACGGCAGGAGCGCGCCGCAAAGGGCGACTCGCCAACGTACATCCTGCCGACCTTGCCGCATCAGTGCTCAATGCCTTGGTTAAGTGGTCCGATATCGATCCGGCCATGATCGAGGATGTCATCATGGGTTGCGTAGGGCAGGCGGGGGAACAGTCTCAAAACATTGCACGGAACGCGATTCTCGCCTCGATGCTCCCCGAGAGCGTGCCCGGTGTATCGGTGGACCGGCAATGCGGGTCCTCCCAGCAAGCGCTGCACTTCGCCGTTCAGGCGGTGATGAGCGGGACCCAGGATGTCGTGATCGCAGCGGGCGTCGAGCACATGACCCGCGTGCCGATGATGACCCCCTCAATACTCGCCGAGCAAGCGGGCTTGGGAAGTTACTACAAGGCGCAGGGTATCAAGACGCGCTACCCCGACATTCAGTTCAGTCAATTCACGGGCGCCGAAATGATGGCCCGGAAGTACGGCTTAACGAGAGATGCGATGGATCGGTTCGCGCTCGAGAGCCACCGCAAGGCTGCGGCGGCGACGAAGGCCGGGGCATTTAACGACGAGATCGTACCTATCCCAGTAGCGCTTCTGCAGGGCGGCGATCCGCTTCGATGCAACTCTCGAGCGGATTGCGAGTGTAGAACCGATCCAGCCAGGCGGGGCGCTGACCGCGGCTACCGCGAGCCAGCTCTGCGACGGCGCATCGGGGGTTTTGGTGATGAATGAAAACGCGCTGAAGGTGTCGGGGGTCGAGCCGATCGCGCGCGTGCACCACATCAGCGTGATCGGCCATGATCCTGTCATTATGCTCGAAGGCCCCATTCCTGCCACGGCACGTGCCTTGAATCGCTGTGGCATGAAGATCGACGACATTGATCTGTTCGAGGTGAATGAGGCGTTTGCTTCCATTCCCATGGCCTGGCTGCAGGCAACCGAGGCAGATCCGGTGCGCGTCAATCCAAACGGGGGCAGCATTGCGCTCGGCCATCCGCTCGGGGGCACCGGGACTAAGCTGATGGCGACGCTGGTCCACGCGCTCAAAGCGCGCGGCAAGCGCTTCGGCTTGCAGACGATGTGCGAAGGGGGCGGCCTCTCTAACGTCACTATTATCGAGCGTCTTTGACATTAGATCCGCATTGCGAATTGTTGAATTTATTCAATGGCATAGGTATCGCGACAAACACCCAGCCTACCGTGTGGCTGCGAGATCAGATGGTGGAAGTCGGATGCAGTTTAGGCGAGCCGGAGCCCGACCGCAGCTAGTGCGGAACCCATCTGAGGCAGCGATGCGGGCTATCTGAAGAAACGCCTTTGGCAATCCATGACGCTCCGCTATCTTCTATTCGTGCGTTTCGCGGGGAACCCTTTGGTTGTCGTGCTTTATTTGCGCCGGGTACCAAAGAGGCGGCGGACGCCGGAGTTGAGGGGACAACAGAGGTGGTTTTTTATTATGAACGCCAGAACCGATTCGATTATTACAAAGGAACAAATGCTTACCTGCCCCGGCGTGATGCCGGCGCCGCGCAATCAGTGGTACATCGCAGCGCTATCGAGCGAAGTCAGTCGCAAAGTGATGACTCGGCGGATCCTCGATGATCACGTCGTATTTTTCCGCACCGAAGATGGAACGGCGGTGGCACTTTCAGATCGCTGTCCGCATCGAGGCGTGCCTTTGTCAATGGGTACGGTTCAGGGGAACGGCATTCGCTGTGCGTATCACGGATTCGAATTCGGCAAGGCAGGCATATGCACGCATATACCCTCGCAAACCACGATCGTGGACCAGCTTGCAGTTCGTTCGTACCCGTTATTTGAAGTGGGCTCCTATATATGGATTTGGATGGGTCTTCCCGCCGAACGCGACGATTCCCTTCTACCTGATATGTATGCACTCGGCCTGACGCGGCCGGGTTACAAAGTGACGCCCTTGTTCGTGATGGAAATCGGCTGCAATTTTCAGATGCTGCATGAGAATCTCCTGGATACCTCGCATATCACATTTCTCCACCCCGGCATGATAGACGGCGGGAATATGGCGACAGCGAGCTTCAATACGAGCTACAAAAACGGTCGCGTAACAATCTCTCGGGATATAACGGAAACCCCGACGGCGATGATGGCGCGTACGTTCCATTTGAAGCATGCGGACAATAGGCCTGTAAAGCGAACATTGGTAACCGATGCCATACCGCCGCACCTCAGTGTTATCACGAATATCTTCACCTATCCGGACGAACCCGACGCCCCGGAGCACATCCTCATCAATCCGCAAGGCGTGACACCGAGTGGCAAGAATCGTTGCTTCAATTTCATGGTCGTCTCCTCCTCCTACCAAGATGAGCAGCCTCCAGACGCTATCCCGCATATTCAGAAACTTGTCGAGCAAGACAAAGTGGTACTGGAGGCTGTTCAGAGGCGGTTCGATGAGGAGGGTTGGGATTTGCCGGAAATCAGCGTCCGCGCCGATGCAGCCGCGCTCAACTTTCGCAAGAAAATGGCAGCCTTGGTCGAAGAAGAACGCCGCCGCCTTGCTCCGAAGGCCCTGCAGAGCGCTTAGCGCTGACCGAGTACACTGAACATGTTCGAACCGTTTCCCGGAAATTACGTATGGAATCTGGCCACAAACCTGGCGCTTTACGTCGGCGGCAACCATGGCGAAATCGACGCTGCTTGCCGCCCTCTTCGCGAAGCGGGGGTTCGTGGCGAGGACGCCGGCACCGCTGAGTTCTTTGAGAGCTGGATCAAGTTGGCCGATCGCGTTGCCGCGAATGCGGAAGCGGACCTGAAGAAGGGACGAGCCTTCAGTGCGGCGACGAAGTTGCGACGCTCGTCAATCTACTACCAAACGGGCGAGCGCATGCAAGCGCGCGATTATCCACCTCGGAGGGAAGCGTATGTTAGGGCGCTCAGTACGTTCCAGCAATCGATCGCACTGGGTCGTATGCCGATCGAACGCGCTGAAATCCCGTACGAAAAGTCGAGCTTCCCGGCGCTGTTCTGGAAAGCGGAATCGCGCGACGGTCGGCGGGCGCCGGCGGTGGTGTGCTGCAACGGATTGGACAGCACCAAGGAACTGGTCATCTGGACGGGCATTGGCCGCTCCCTTACCGCGCGTGGCATATCGGTGCTGTGTGTCGACCAGCCCGGGTCCGGCGAAGCGCTGCGCTTGAAGAACCTTCCGGGCGTCTACGATAGTGAGCGCTGGGCCTCGCGCGCGGTGGACTATCTGGAAACCCGGAGCGATGTAGACAAATCACGGATCGGCATGTTTGGGCTCTCGCTGGGCGGATACTTTGCACCGCGAGCGGCGGCGTTTGAAAAGCGTTTTGCGCTTTGTGCCGTTCTGGGTGCGAACCACAACTGGGGCGAATTGCAGAAGCGCCGTCGTCACCGCGAGGGCGAGAACCCGGTTCCGCATTACTGGGACCACGTGATGTGGGTATTCGGCAAGCCCGATATCGACGCCTTCATGGCTTGGGCGCCCTCGATGTGCCTCGACGGCGTAGTCGACAAGATCACCGTCCCGTTTCTCGTCACGCATGGGTCGGGTGATCGTCAGATTCCCATCGAGTACGCGCACCAAAGCTATGAACAGGCGATCAACAGCCCCAAGCGCGAATTGCACATCTTCACGCCCGACGATTACGCAATCGAACATTGCGAAGCGGACAACGGCACCGTGGGATGTGATTACATCGGCGACTGGATTGCCGAGACATTTGGTTTACCGGTCGCATGAACATGAAAAGCAATACAGGCTCAGGTCACGAGCCCCGCTCGCCAGGAATGGCCGGGGCGGCTCACCGGTAGCGAACGAAGAGGATACATATTTTGGCCATACTGGGAATCGAAAGTCTGATCTACGGTGTCGATGACATGGAGACTTGCACGCGTTTCTGGAACGACTTCGGTCTTACTCCGATTACGCGCTCCGCTCGCGAGAGCGTTTTCGAGGTTGCCACCGGATCTCGTTTGGTGGTGCGCGCGCGCGCCGACTGCGGCGTTGCCGATTGGTTCGACGGCAACGGCGTGAAGCTGGTGATTTGGGGAGTAGATACGCGCGAGAATTTGGAGAAATTGGTTGCCAACGTGAAGCGCGACCGCGAGGTTCGCCGGGATCCGGACGGCACTGCCTACGCGGTGGCGAATGACGGCATTCCGTTTGGTCTGCGGGTCTGGAACAAGCGTCCCGTCGTGTCCGCTCCCGACGAGGTGAATGCGCCGGGAAACATCAAGCGGCTCAATCAGCACCGTAAATGGCGCCTGCGCGCGCTTCCCAAGACGCTGAGCCACGTCGTCTTCTATTCCAAGGACTATGTGGCGTCTTATGAGTTCTACCGCGACCGCCTGGGCTTTCGCTTGAGCGATCATTCGGAGGGACTGGGCGCGTTCGCCCGTGCGGACGGAACGCATGAGCATCATAGTATCTTCTGGCTGAGCGCCGACGTGCCGTTCGCGTCGGGCAAGGCCTCGTTCATGCACGCCGCTTTCGGCCTCGAGGATATCGATGAGGTCATGTTGGGCGCCAACATCATGGCGCAACGGGGTTGGCTGGGAGAGGAGGGACACAAGCTGGGCGGCCTCTCGCGCCATCGCATCTCATCGGCGATTTACTACTATGTGCACAATCCCAATGGGGGGGAAGCCGAGTATACCTGCGATACCGATTATCTCGATGATAACTGGATCCCGCGCGTGTGGAATTGGAAATTCGGCGCCGTACTTTGGGCGCACGACAGACTCGAGATGTTCGGACCCCTCGAGGCAGGGTGGGAGGTACGGCTGGATCCCGAAGGGCGCTCGCTCGATGCGTTCCGTGTGATCGGCAGCGAGGCCAGGAAATCGAATGTGCACACAAAGGACCTGACGGTCGAAAGCCAAAATCTCGTTTGAGGGAAGCAAGCTTGCATGGGATTCGCATCACTCGGGATCCTGCGATCGTGGTCGGTTGCCGGGTTTCCCAACATCACTGAATATCTAAGGATCGGCAATATGTCGAAATCTTTCCGCCGCATCGTCACCGGCCACAATGACAAGGGCGTGGCCATCGTCGCAAGCGATACCAGCCCCCCGGAGCAGCGGCCGATGGGCCCGAATGGCCCCCGTTTCTTCGAAGTTTGGAATACCAGCGGGGCACCGGCCACCATCGATCGCTTCAGCGTGGATCCGCCGGTCGCCGGACTCGTGCTCACCCCACCGGTGCGCGGCACCCGTATCCGGGTCAACGAATTTCCTCCCGAGTCCGCGCAAGACTCCTCGCCCGACACGGCGGAAGCCTTGAAGCAATTCGAGAATATCGGCGGAGCAAATGCCTTCACCGGCGGCCATGGCAGTGATCGTCATGCGCTCATGCATCGCACGTCCACCATCGACTACGGCATCGTGCTCGAAGGGGAGATCACTTTGATCCTCGATGAAGACGAGACAGTGGTGAAAGCCG
>WNFL01270256.1_pt3 | contig 16715 bp, 18 predicted proteins | sample 5400361 | NCBI WGS metagenome assembly WNFL01 (sample SAMN13153351, study PRJNA577476) | soil metagenome | isolation source: 40 cm soil on Douglas fir-dominated hillslope | place: USA:California | collected 2013-09-17 | reverse complement strand
CAAAGAGTTGAGGATGGGTGTATCTTGATGAGCTAAGAAAAGTTTAGTTGGAGAGGGCATGGGCATGGGCACAGGCACGGGAAAAGATGCAACACACAGATCCATTTGATATATCCTTGTATGTCCCATCGGGTTGTCTGTGCGCTGCATTGTGTGCCAACCCGACAAGTAAGCTACGGAGAATGGGTTTTGTTTCCTCCCCACATGAGCTGGACGGATCAATACTGGCCCTTGCACAAAGGTCGTGAAGTTGCTTTCGGATGCGTTGTGCCTCGGTGATCGCACGTTCATTCAAGTAGTGCCGTCGGCACCAATCTTGAGTCATTCGCTTCCCACCACCCACAATACTGAGCTCCTTGTAGGCTTTATGGATATTTAGCAGCGTGAGGTGATCTCCGGTACGATGGAAAAACTTGCGGCGTGCATCCAAGGCGGCTTCACGAGACTCCTTGAGACTTGGATCATAGAGAACCTTCGCAGTTGTAGAAAGAAGGGACACAACAGTGAGCACCTCCGACGTGCATCCGAGAGCCTGTGATTCAAGAAGTGACCGAGCGAGATGAGGGTCTAGAGGAAAGGCCGCCATGCGTGTGCCCGTTGGGGTGATTGAGAGTGTCCTATCGAAGGCACCAATCATAAATAGGGATACATATGAGGCCTGCACTATTCAGGTGGATGAGTACTTCCCACTGTGCAGATATGAAGGCAGAACCCACCTGCACTCATTTCCGGGGGGTCCATGACGTCGGAGATATTGACGGGTTGTCCCAGTGCTTTGAGTTGTAGAACGGCGTAGACCAAGTTGCATCTGAGGACCTCGGGAGGAGCAGACGGCCGCAGGGCGTGATATGACGCTTCTGTATAGAGCCGAAAACACGATCCTGGACCATCGCGTCCTGCTCTCCCCGCTCGTTGCATAGCCGACGATTTACTGACAGGGACAGTGGTCAATGTTTCGATTCCTGGTACACATGTGAGCAGAACGCTAGGAGATGAAGCACCAACTCACCACCTCCGCGTTGCCGATGGACATAGACTTTCTCCTTACAAAGACCGCCATCTATTACGTACTTGACACCCGGGATGGTCACCGCGGCTTCCGCAATGTTGGTAGCAAGGATCACTTTCCTGGTCCGTCGAGGAACCGGTTCAAAAACTTCCATTTGTTTAGCGGGTGGAAGCGCCGCGTATATTGGCCGAATAAGGACCTGTGGTCAATGAGACAGGCTCAAAAATAGCGATGGCCATCTAACGCACATCCATTTCATCCTGCGGTCGGGAGCGCCGATGATGCAAGATAGCCGCCCCTAATGCCTCTATATCTTCTTGGCCTGAAGGTCGTTATAATAGATAGTGATATAGTAAAACAGGTGCTTACCGGCCAGAAATATCAGGACGTCGCCTGGCATTGGGTCAGTGTGTATTTGGTAGAATGTCCGCATTGCCGCGTCAACATAGTCAGGTTGTGGTTCTTTTACGTAGAAGACTTCCACCGGGTGCTGGCGCCCTTGAATGTACACAACGGTTGCTCTAGCATACTTGTAAGCAGTCAGGTTTCGTATGAGTCCGCGCCGGAACGCACCCATCAAAATATTGACTGAATCTATCTGCATCGAGAGAAGCGCTCATGATGACAAGTTTCAAAGGAGGTGGCCGACCGCTGCCAATCGGGCTCCCTGCCTTCTGCAGGCCTTTCGTCCTTGCCAGTTGCAACTGACGTAGAATACAGAGTAACATGTCCGTACGCAGAGTTCGTTCATGTGCCTCGTCAATAACGACTACACTGTAATCTGTAAGGTGTGGATCGCGCAGGAGCTCCCTTAAAAGCATTCCATCGGTAAAAAACTTAATACGGGTTTGGGATGAGGACTGGTCATCGAATCGTACGCAATACCCAACCGTTGTTCCAAGCTCGCAACGCTGCTCTTCGGCGACTCGTTGAGCAATCGATGTCGCAGAGATCCGCCGTGGTTGTGTAACGGCGATTTTTTGGTTGTTGGGAATAAGGGATGATTCCAATAAATATTGGGGTACTTCTGCAAAGATCGAGTAACTTGAGAAACTAATCATGCTTGACTATAGCGGGTGAAAGACGAACGCGTGGTTTTTCCGCTTCCTGGCTCGCCTAGGATCACAATCGTATTGTTGGCTTGAAAGGCGTCCAGTATGGCTTGCTTTCCCGAGAAAATCGGAAGTTCCTTCCTGCTCTTCTCTAACGAGCTTGATGGATCGCGTCCGCCATTGGCTGGATTCCAATTGAGGGATTGGAAAGGTTTAAACGATGCCTCCCTTTCGTCTTTTGCAGACCCATTTTGCGAGTGCATCCCTGGTTCGTAGTTTATACCATTGATCCCGTTCGAGTGGATTGAAACGGGTGCTTGAGCGACTTTTCGTCTTTTCCGTGGTCGTGCATCATCTCCGGTCCCTGTCGACATGGGGACAACACCAATATCCCTCGTTTCTTCCCACGCAAACTGCTTGTGCATGGCTGTGGCCATTTTGGTTGTGCGTAACCAAATTCCCAGCCTCAATGCAAAACATTCAAGTCTAGTGCAGAAACCACGGAGATCTCGTGTATTTAGCACAAGAGTACAAGGCGGCTACATAGTTCGCGATAGATGGTAAGCCAGGGACTCAGAAAAACTTGTTGCATCGAGCAGACTTTTACCAATCAATACCAACTTTCCCTCACGGGCTTCACCTTCGGAAGGGAGTCTCTGGAGTTCATACAACATCCGCACTGCCTGTAGTATAACTTGATCTCCCGCATGTGTCCAGTATATCCCCTTCGCCCGGAGGATTTCCATTGGCGGTTCGGTGGCTTCGTTGTCGCTTGCTATTCCTTCCCAGAGTATTCGCCGCACCCAGGCATCAAAACTTGCCTCCTGTGACTTTTGTAAGGGCGGCAACGGTACGGTGCACGTCGTTATTCCCCGAATATTGTCGTGAGTTGAACATTCGCATCCATCGACATCGCTGTGTGAAATATGGGAGTGATTGGTCCCCCTAGGTGTTTGAAGGGTGAAATCGAGTGAGGGACGACTCCTGAGGGCGTCCAAACCGAGCACTAAGCTGAGTTCAATCTGTCCCATGACGGTTTTGTGAACTGCGACGCTAGAATTGATGCGCTTGATAGTAGATTCGGTCTCTTCCACGAGAATGGGTGATGCCAGGTCGCATTTGTTCAGGAGTATCACATCGGAGCATGCAACCTGCCTGGTAATTGGTGTGGGTTAGTTAATATCTTCACTTTATTTCATCACAGGAAGGATACATACCGAACGGATTCACCAATATCGTCGGCAGCCAAATCGGCTTGAATTTGCTGTTTCCTGGCCTTTAGACGAAATAGATAGAGAGTAGGAGTTCGCATAACGTACTGAGAGGCCATAGACCGCATCCACAATACAAATGACGCCGTCGAGGGAGATCTGATTAGCAAGCCCTGCGACGTATTCCTCGTTTCGCCAAAAGAGCTCGACAATTGGGGCGGGATCTGCTAATCCTGTGGTCTCCAACAGGATGTGGTCAAATGCCCCTTTCTTTTCCATGAGTTTTTCAATCGAGGCGACGCCGCGATCCTTGATGGAACAACATAAGCATCCATTTGCGAGTTCAAGCACCTCTTCTGCAAGCTCGCCTTCGGGTCCATCAGTAGACGAAACATTAGCGCCTACAGGTGAAGATAAATCACACATATCAAATGCTTCCGCAGGAGTGGCTGAGCCGAGAGGAACTAACGTTCAAGGTCTGCAGTGTCCCCAAATTCATTCATAATGACGGCAATTCGAAGCCCGTGGCGCTCATTCAGAATTCTCCTGCACCATGTTGCTGTCGAATGAGTTGTGCATACGTCTCTCGAAGTGAAGAACGAACTTTAGTAGGGTGGATTTACCAGCACCTAAAAATCCGGTAAGGATGCTCAAGGGAACTCTCTTCCCATCATCTGCGGAGATGGTTGACGGGTTTTGCGCATTTTCACGCTTTGGGACGACGCTGGAAGTAGAAGGTCCTGGGAAGAGAGTGGTCTCCACAAGGACGCTGGGTGAGATTTAGTACATGGGTGGAATAATACCGTATAATGCAGTCGCAAACGGCTCACGGGACTTCATCGTCATCAGCGGACATTTTGAGAGAGGTCAAGTGGCGAAGTGGCGAAGTGGTGAAGTGGCGAACAAACGACGGGCAGGTTTAGCTAACGAAAATGACAGCAAACGACGACGTTTCAAGAACCAGGACTGAAGTTGAAGTTGAACGGAAACCAGTTTGGGAGGACTACGCAAAGGTTCAGTAAGAGCGTGCGCACGCGTAGAGCTACCATTTTTACCTATACTCGTTACGTAGGCTGTATGGCGCGACCTCGGCAACTTTCCTCAGCGCCCATGCGTGAGGTCGACGTTCCTTATCGGTATTGCCAGCGGTGCTGCGATTGGAGCCACTCGGTTTGTTACCTCCAAACGTCCGTGTCCAATTTTCTGCCCAACAAGTAATCCTCGAATCCACATTTTAATATATAAATATTTATAGATATCATGCGTTCTTGCAACTGGGCAGTTGGAGGCTTCCTTGCGTTTTCTCTCGTTTCCTGGTGATGCCATTTCTTGTATCCAGTCTCGTCTCATCGACTCACCTAGCGTAGGCATCGTTGTCAAATCGCAAGAGACAATGAACGAAAAAAGGTTCAGCTCATCATCGCAGAGAACGCTCGTGTGGTGGAGCATCGACGAACTGCCCACGGAGATTCACAACGAGAGGCGTGGACAAAAGACTAGGATACACATTGAACCAGGTTCAAAACACGGCTCTCTACTATACATTACAAAACTCCAGCGCCTCATGGCTCTCCTCCAGGTTCTTCCTCCACTTCAGCGATCATAGGCTCGGCTTCCCAAAGACGCAGGAACTATCTACATGTCAGTTATAACGTAGTTGATTAGTAGAATTCTTACCGTCTCTTGCTGAGAGGTCACGTCCTCCAACGTCAGGATCCGACGGGCTGCAAAAGGCAGTGCGTCCCATCTTAGCGCAGGATGGCTTTTTTTGACTGCCGGCTTATCACCAATGGCGCTCTTCTTGTTCGGGACCCATTTCGAACATTTTCTGTTATGACGTCTGAGCATGTTGTTTGAGATATGCAAGAGGCCAAGGGACCTACTCCTCGGATAAACCGTAGAGCGCTTTGAGATGTGATTTGAGCAAGAGGGTCATTGCAAGGATGGTTGAAGCATGTGCCATTGCGAATGGCTCAAAAGTTGAGGGTAAGCCTGTAAAGTGTGTAGACAGGCGCTCATAGAAAGGTCTACTTGTACCTACTAGTACCTAAGCGCCCCGGTGGCTGAGACTAAGGCATTTTATCAGACGCCGGACTGTCGAGCAAATGAAGCGGACTAACCCGCACGTCGGTCAGCTGGGCCATCAAGTTCGACGGCGACAGGATTTCGAGCAGTTGCATACCCGCCACGGATAGGACATTGGTTATTTGTCGTATGACAATCAGGACTTCTTCTTGGGTTTTGTAATCGAAAGCGGAGAGGTTTTCTGCCATAAATCGTACAAAGTTGACATCATCCTAGAGCCAAAGTGAGCGAAGCCACAAGAATATGCGTAATCGACTACTTCAGTTGCCGCTAGCTTGGTCGAGTCGATGTCAAAGCACTTAGTGATGGCACGCAAGAAATCTGTCCTTGTAGACCGTTTTTCCTTTACAAGTGAATACCACTTGTGTAGCACCGCAATGCACTCTGGTTCATATCGAACGCCTGTGGTCTGTTAGAAGGGTTTAAGAAACTTCGGGAGACTAACCTCGGGTTTCGTCCTTGGTGATGCGTTCTTGATACTTGAAGGCAGCTTGAGCGCAATCGAGATATCGTGCATGGATGAGTGACGTGTGCTTAGAATGTAGGACTGTGTGCAACCCATTCGCACGGCTGCTCAGTTGTGCGTTATCTGATGTTTCCAGGGCGATGATAGTTGGCAGGCACTCATCAGGGAGTGAGTGGAAACCATTGATTGAGAGAGAGAGCGTCCGCATACCTGCAAAGGGTGCGCAAGGCCTTGTCTGATGGTGAATCCCAGAATATCCACTGCAGCGTTTTGGACAGTAGCGTTACCGCCGAGTGACGCCTCCAGGATCTGGGGTAGATAGCGTTGTACAACTGCTGAACTCACTCTGCGGAACGTATAAATCGTATAAGCTTCCGGGGATAAAGGACACGCACCCTGACTCGGCGAATCCTTGGGTGTTACCGATAAATTCGTCCATGTTGACCGTTACTGTTGGCGACTTGACAATAGAAGCTGCTGAAGAGAACTTAAATCCCATATGCTTCAATGGCATGATATTGGTCGCCCGAACCTTTCTCCAACTCTGTTTGCTTGGCTGACGTTGTACTCAGGAAGTCTTGGATGATTTTCAGCAGTCTGCCTTGCATATCTGCATCGCTTGAGGCAAAGATGCCGTCCATCAAACCTGACGTGGCCTCCTCCGTCATGAGGGTGGGATACGCGCGGAACAGGAAACCTTTGCGCGACTTAGAAACACCTCTTCTGGGATGGTAGTAACGTACCTAGACACTGCAAAACTCGGTGTCGAATCGAATTGTCATGAACCGCATCGAAAAGTTGTAAGAACGTGCGGTAGATGTGGAGGGAAACGGATTCCTGAATTGAGGTCGATATAAAGTCTCAATTCTGTGTCGAAAGCACATACCTTAGTGATCTGATCCACCTCGCAGACTAGATCTACATAACATGTTTAGGAACGTTCTTCTGGCGAGCAAGCGTTCTACCTTGGCGATCCAAGCGGACTTGATCGAAATCGCAGTGTTCTCCAAGTAACCCCACCATACATATCAGGAGTTGCATCTGTCGCAAGACCATCGCGTTATCGGGTTGTTGTAAATGTTTGCTAAGGGTGTCCTTGAGTCGACCTGGTACGGAACATGAGAGTCGAGTTCATAAACCACGCACGACACACGGGTTCTGACCAAGGCAAGACTTCAACAGACCCACGAGTCGACCATGCTCATGAGTCTGGTTGTTCACGACGGCACATAAACAAGCGATCGCCTCTTGCATCGTCTTCTCGAGATAAAAATACATCAGCCGATTTCGTATACCTCTGAACAGTACTCTGACCTGGAGACCGCCAATAGACGATGGCTTAACGACCATGACTTGAAGAGTGGCTTGCAAGTCCTGCCCGAACTTGACTGCTGTCTTTGACATGCATGGAATGCTGAGCCGAAAGATTTTCAAGAGATGATCGGAAATGAGTTGCTCGTCCGTCTAACAAATATATCAGATAACGCCTTTCAAGCCAAGTAGAGGTGCTTGCATTGGTGGCGTGCTTCAAGTAAGGAAGCAAGGTGGCGGCCTTATTACTTGACATGATGGACGGTTTCGCTGCGACAAAGAGGTGCACAGTTTTGATACAGTTGAGGAGAGACTGAAGAAATGATGAGAAACGGACGAGATGGCTCTCGCACGACTCACAAAGCCTGGCAATTCTTGACCATCAACTAAAGTGTCGATCAGTGCATCACATATGCGGGCATATTGTTCAACGAGGGCCGTTGCTTCCTTCTCCATTTTATCCGCAACGATCTGAAATGCATATAAGCATATAGTAATCCCGTTGAGTCCGTGAATTACTCTATGGAGAAATTCTTGAACGTTTGTTTGGCGCTCTCGATTTCCTACGACAGAGAGGATGACTGGAAGAGATGCAACTACTTTTATTCTATCATCCGCATGTTTGAGCATGTCATCGGGAGGAAACCATAGCTCCTCTAGTGTTTTCATTGCCAGGTCCTTAGAGCGGATGTCAGTAGAACGATAGACCGAGGTGTGTACACACCTTCACACCGTCATCCTCGTCTAGCATTCGGTGAACTAGTCGTAATGAGATATCAGCTCGACGTTCGATACTTGCGCTATTCCCGTAAAAGATTTTTAGAAGTTTGATGATCCTCTTGCGAACACCCAGTCCTGTGTCCTGCAGAGATTGAGTATCGAGCAAGCCTCTCGGTATCAAATGTACCAGTATTCGATCCACGATTTTCTCATAGTAATCCCCCGCCAGCTCTGGTCGCTGGACGACGTATTTGCCGATAAGTTCAACGGCCGCATCTCGAACAGCGGATGAATTGTCCAAAAGATGGTCTTCTATTGCCTTGCGGACATTTACCTAAATGCTCTTGTTAATTTGATTGCTACACGGTGTTTCGTCCAATACCTTCTTCAAAACTGTCGGATCGCTGGCAAGAACTTGACCTAAGGACCTCAGTGCCTTAGTTCGCATAAACACAGCTGCTGCATCCAAAGAGCCCAACACGACACTAAGAATCGCGTCAAAGCCACGGTTGAAGGCAGTCAGACCTCCGAGGCGCAAAGCGATGTTGTCGATGCGAGCGGTGTCACTCTCGGACCTAAATATCTTCAGCCACAGTGCCTGGAGTGTGACCCTGACAGTACACTCACACGACCTTGAAAACGTCGGTGGTTGGTTGCTTCCAGATTTCCCGCATAGCTGACACCAACCGATCCCGAATAATTAGCATTTTGTCTGTTACTTCGCCTCTCCCTTGCATTCCAATCATGGCTGAATTGCATGTCGAAATAGCTTGGTAGAGATCGTGACCCCATGTAGCACCAAATAGATCTTGCGCGCTCTACCAAAGGTTAGTGGACGCAAACGAATTCATGTGCGCAAACACGTACCGAGTATGCCTGATCCTCAGCGGCCTTGTGAGAAAGATTTGTAGATACCTCTTGCTGAGCGCAAATAATAGTTTCGACGTGCTCAAGTTTGCAATTCGCAGAAGCCTGAATGTGGTGTCATTATTTAACCCAGCACAAGAATTGAGAGAAACAACCTCTTCCAGAGACATCGGCATCATTGGGAGACTGTCGTCCCCTACTTCATACAAGCTTGCTGTACGCATCTTGGCGGCAATGGTCCCCAGGTGGTCGAGTGCCATAGAGCGAGTAGCATTGTTATCAATGTTTGAGTTTGTTTTCACATCATCCAGAGACGACACCTGTTAAATCGGCCCAGTCAGTACGTGACTTCGGTTGGTCCAGCAGTTCGGCTCACAAAAAGGCGGGTGGCGATACCCAGCAGAAGAGCCGCGCCTGGCCACTCTGGGAGATATAGGACCGTTAAGACGTCAGAGATAAGAGTGTCGAGTATTATTCGATATTCCGCTTCGTTACTCGACTTCGTAGCTTTGCCCTTTCCAGCTCTAGAGGTAAAGTGTCAACATTGCTCAAGAGCGAGATAAGACAGATGAGGTACCTTTGGGTCAAGAAAACCACAACCATTCCTGCGGCCTTCTGGGCGGCATCCAACCCACGTGCGTATAGCTTGAGTTCCTATTGAACGAACTTGATAAGAACCGGAATTATCTCGGGAGACATGTCGTACTTCGTCCACTGCAGATTCTAATGGCGCTCGGCGTGAGTCATCCTCGAGTATGGGGTTATCAGCACGTTGAATCTGAATCTGACGGTTGATTATCCTGAAAGCTTCTTCACGCAACCGATGCGGCGAGGTTTGAATCAGCTGCAACAGTAGCGCAGATACTGTGTGGATGCATTGGCCGTTGCGTAGGCTGAAGACGAAGAAATTATATTGGCATCTCCGAGATATTGATCACGTACCGGAACTGGCTTCCCTTTTGCTTGAAATCAGGGAGCTTAATCAAAGAGCTAAGTATCTCCTCTATGATCCACTGTCGTTGGTCGCCATTGTTCGCGAATATCTGTATCGAGTCCAGTTTCAGGACACAGTTTGTCATCTAGTCCATGACTCACACTCCGAATAAGGGATAAAGCGCTCAATCTCAAACCTTTGAGCGAAGTCGCTCCTCCTAAAGCGGAGAGAACTAATTCCTTGTTCTTCGTGCTTCCCCTCCCCTCCGTAACGGGTTCGACGACAAAGAATGGCCCAATGGCGATATACACAGACTGGATCGTAATGGTGTCCGACATCGCGAGATCTGAGCGGCCTACCAGTCGATCTACGCGGGGTAGCACCGAGACGAGGGCATGGAAGATTTCCGCGATGATCCCTCGCAGGGATTGCGCGAAAGGGTCCGTTTCCGTGGCTACGCGAAAGAGAGCCCGGGTTATTTGGCTACCTAAACAACATGGGCATCATTGTTGGCTTCAAGGAAAGGGTAAATGACCCTATCGAGCTGGTTCTTGATAGCACCGAGACATGACGAGATGAGTTCTTCAGAGTACAACTAAAGAGGAAACTAAGTAAACGCAAAAGCCTCGCATAGGGATAACATACCTGCTTGGAAAGGTCGTCCACCCCGAGGAGAGCGATACACCCATCCGCGGCAAGGACAGATTCCAAAGCTATATGAAGAACAAACTCCAGTTTATCCCAATCGACGGACGTAGCACTTTCAGACTCCTCTTCATCAATGACCATCGGAGTTTTACTCCTCGAGCGTTCTCTCTCTTGGTTCTGGTTCTGGTTCTGGTTCTGTTCCTTGCCCTTCGACTTCTTGCTCTTCTTCGCAGGCGTCCCTTTCGCCTTTCCTCCACCTGCACCTGTCGCATCGCCTCTAGGGACCATTGGTCCGACAAATACACTCAGATCCTCACCCGCCTTGACGCTTCTCTGCAAAAGCTTCAGCAGCCTCCCGAGCAGGTGTGCATCGATGGTCGCCAGCTGGCTCGCCTTTTTCGACCGGCGCCGTTTTGTAATCTGCTCCAGCGTCTTGACGAGCTTACGCATGACGTGAGGGTGAAGAAGTGGATGGCCCCAGTCGTGGTTGAGTGGAGAAAAGAAGCGGAAGGGCGAGTTTGAGTGTTGGGTGTGAGTTTGATCTTGTGGATCCGAGGGACCCTCGATGGGCACCGTGTCCTCCGCTTCGAAGATTTCCTCCATGAAACTGATGAACTTCTCAAGCGGATCTGAACGAGTATGAGCAATTTAACATAAAATGAAATGAAGCCGGCTCACTCCGATCGTCCCGTTCTCCTGTACGGCGAATTGTAGAAGGCGGAAGGCTCTCTGTTTGCTGGGGTGACCCCCTCCATTCCTTATCACCATCTACATCGAGCGAGCTACCTGGAGACCAAGCGTTCTTGATGAGTGGAGTCACCGACGGCGCGCGGTCGCTGCTCATGTCAGTGACAATCGTCCTCACTGTTGGAGTCCTCCATTCTGCAGGCACGGGAGGCACGGCCACGTAAGGTTGAAGCCTCTTGGGCGTCGGTGCAGATTTCATTGAAGGTATGGTTGTTAACTTCGCCTGCCCATGCTCAGGGCTGTTCGAATGGACACGTTTGACAGTTGGAGACTGCAGGTGATCACCTGCCTTTCGTTTTTGTGGAGACACGTTGTTTGGTATCAGTAACGATCGCGGGTCCGTGGAGCTAGGAATTTGGTGGGCCTCTGCAGGGCGGTTGGGCTGAACATCTGAACGGCGAGGCGGAAGCACAGAGGTAGCGACATTATCAGGAGATTCCAGAGGCTTCTGGTGGGTCGTTTGCATAGTCTTCGCAAGGAAATCGTTGAAAAACGTTTTAGAGTCTGTGGGTTCTTCTTTCTTCACAGGTCGCGGGAAAGACACAGAAGAGACTGATTGGTCGGCAGATGGGAGTAGTGCCTGTGCGAAAGGACGAGCGGTGGACGGGCCGTAGTACGGCGGCATGGGCGGCTGGGGTGGCTGAGGTGGTTGGTATGGGTTCGAGGGAGGTGGGGCAAAATATTGTCCATATTGACTGGGGCGGAATGAGTCAGTACGGTGCACAGTCTCAGTCAGGTTACGCACAAGACTGGTCCACGGGGGTGCGGAGAAGGACGATATCTATCGTGGGCGGAATCAGAAATGTGAGGCGACTGCGCCTAGCTGAAACTTGTGGATGGAAATATTCCTTACTCGTGGTTAGGTTGCATGTACGGGGACAAGACGCGCGCTGCCTGCTGCTGACTTGCGTCCCAGAAGGCTCTATCGGGAGGATTTGAGGGAATGACGGGAGCTGAGAGCTGAGCAAAAGTATGAGAATAGGGAATATGCTGCACTCGATTGTGTGCTTGAGTTTGATGCAGACTAGGGATAGCGGTCGGATTGCAATATACAGGTATTTGTTCGACACGGGTGAGGGTGCTCAGATGGCGACTGACTGGAGTAGACAGAGTAATGCTCAGTGCGTGTTATAAATCGCGTGGATTGTGCGAATTAATGAGAAATGATGAGGGGGAGAGTGGCAAACGACGTACGATGGGTCACTGGCGTCGTGCTCGCCATCGGGTACGTTGCTAGCAGTACCCGAGAATCCTCTCCGACCTGCATACGTTGTGGGGTATGGTTTGGATCGTTATTCGCCATTATTTATGAAATGTCGAAGGACTCCAACGTTGGAAAACAATGCATCGGTCTTGACCCGATCCATGACCCAGCCCTGCCTCTGTGAGGTCCGGTTACAGTAGCGACCACGACGACCACTGTGTCATATAAGCTTCTTCAATCAGACGTCACGGCAGCGACGACGCGAAGTGAGGAATGGGTACGCTCGACTCGGATGTGACGGTTCACCGTGAGTTGTAACGTTGGCAAGTGCGTACGGTACTAGTAGATATGCTAAATATCGTTATTCTGGTCATCCAGTGAGCCAAGTCCTCGGAGAACCCTATCAACTCGTATACGCCATTCCGTTGCTTGTATTGTCACTCCCCATCACTTTTGCCGCCGCATTTCTCACTCTCGACCGCACCCGGACATTTACACCAACATCTACGACTATATCAACTCGTTCCCGCGGACTATGGCAATTCCAAGGCGGGGTCGGTGGAATGCTCGGCGGCTGGGCTCTCGGAGGTGAGAGCAAGGCAGTGACTATGACCCTCCACGCTCATATCTGACGAGTCTTTCTATATTTTTGTTCGATAGTACACTTGTCGACACTCCTTTCGCTCTTCATCATGAACAGCGCCCCAGTTGCGATTCTCGGTCCAGTCCAGTTTCTCGTCGTATGGGTCCTCTCGTCCATCTTTCTCTCCGTTCTTGCAAGTAGATTCAAGAAAGCCGCTGTCCTCTTTCTCGCTGTCGGTGGAGGGTAAGCAATATTCCGTACTTCAGTCATTCCATTCACTCACCTACTTTAGTTCTACGTTCGCCATTTTTGTTTCTGTCATCACCCATCCTACCATGCTTGCCCGCATCATCCTCCTCGGTGTTCTTTCGTCGATCCTTGCAATCCTCGCGCTCGTACCCGTCCCGGTAGTAAGACACGGCGCAGTGCGTACGGGGGGCGCCTCACTAGGAGCATTTGGAGTCATCCTAGGGTGCTCCATCCTTGCGAAAGCAACAAGTTGGGAAAATGTCTGGGAGCGTCTCTGGGTCTCAAGCAGCACAGACTGGGGTACACCTCAAGAGAAAGGTCTAAGTGCGGCCTACGCAGTCCTCATATGCGCAGGGGTGGGGGCGGACTGGGCTTTGAAGCGGAAATTTGGTGAGAACCCGGATGAGGTACGTTACAAAATCTCGGAGGTCCGCCTGAGTGCGCTCGTTCATTCCTGTTCTGATGCCATTCTGCCGCAGAAATGGGACTCATACCTTGCGTCGTACGCAGCTAATCTCCCTGACGCACACGACCGGCCAGGAACATTCAAGCCAGCTGTTGGGTTCTGGAAGCGACTGGCCAACCCTCCTCCCAAAGATCCCATCGCCTTCCCACCAGATGCAGCGCTGGGCAAGCGCTCCTCCGTATCTGACCCACTTTTCATGCCTGCCAAGCTCAAATCTCGGACAAGCGTCCGACCAAAGTCGCAGAATACGCTCAAACCGCTCGCCGCCAAGGGTGCGCATTACTCAAGTGACTCGTCCTCTGGCTCATCCGATTCGGAAACGGATATTCCGCGACCTTGGGCGAAACGCTCGTCTTCCCGAGCGTCCTTGAGCAGTGCTACGCTCGCGGGTTCGCACAACGACAGTAAGAGCAGCAAGGGAAAGGGAAAGGGAGTGGATGCAGAATATTCTGATGGGGAGAGCGTAGCACAAGGAAATCAGGGTCTGACAAATCGTGATGCTCCAGGGTGGGCGCCTGGATTCATGAAACGACACTCTGGTAGCACGGCCAAGGACCTAGAAGCAGGAGGTGTAGAACTCGACTTAAAGACAGTTCGGAAAGACTCGAATCCTGACGATCCCCTCGCTAGCCCTTCATCCTCCAAGCCGCCCTCAGGAGCTGTCCCCATCACACCCTCACTGATCAAAGCTTTGGATCGAGTATCCAGGGCGCAATCAGAAGCGTACTCGGGTACACACTCCACTCCAACCTCTGGTGGAGGGTATGAATGGGGTGCTTTTTGGAAGGCTGTGGGGGCCAAGACTAAAGAACCCAATGCGCCTCCGTTCCCGGCCTCAAACCCAGCTACATAATCTTCTTGCCTCCAGGTACAATTGGACCTTGACTCATTTATCCCTTGTTATATGGATTTCAGAATTGCTTGCCCTTTGACTAGTAGCCCTGATTTGCATTGCATACGAATGTTACGACCGAATGTACGACCGGAATGTACGACCGAATGTACGACTTGCTCGCGTGTTTGCGTTTTGTTGTACAATGCACAATATTCTGCCATATGGTAGGTTCCACTGGACATCTGCGACCATTTAAGTTCCAGCTTCCCCCCCACGGCCCGCCCGGCCCGCCCGGCGCCGGCTAGACCCCACATCTTGGAAACCTGCAACGATGGCTGAAACCGATATTTGCAAGTTTAGCGGGTCTCTACCCGCTCTGGGCAGTGGAAATACTCCAGCGCATGAACATGGGCACACGCATGAACACCTCGAACACGCGGGTAAGAAGGAGATATCGCTCCCGGCCTCACCTGATGCATCATGTCAGGGAAATACGGCGAGCGAGATCTCCCAGATCACAGTCACCGTAACTTCCACGAACGAGGCTTCACAGTCGGTATAGGAGGGTATGCTTCATGTCGCCAAAATTTCACATTCTCTCTCTAACTTGTCTGCACCAGGCCAGTCGGATCAGGCAAGACAGCCCTCACCCTCGCTCTCTGCCGCCGTCTCCGGGCAAGCTACAACATCGCAGTTACGACCAACGATATTTTCACACGTGAGGATCAAGAGTTTCTCCTCCGCAATGAGGCCCTCCCCGCCGATCGCGTCCGCGCTATCGAAACTGGAGGCTGCCCCCATGCCGCGATACGCGAGGATATCTCAGCTAACCTGGGTAGCTTGGAGGAACTCACTGCGCAATTTGGATGTCAGGTATGCCAAAATTTGTCGAGTTCATTGGAAGGGCAATAACTCGATCGGTAATAGCTACTATTCGTCGAGAGCGGCGGAGATAACCTCGCTGCTAACTACTCAAGGGAACTTGCGGACTATATCGTTTACGTTATCGACGTTGGCAAGTACCTTATCAGCCCCCTTGTTCTGGTTGATTAACCCCGGGCTCTTAAGCTGGAGGAGACAAGATTCCTCGCAAAGGAGGACCAGGGATTTCACAATCTGACCTTCTGGTGATCAACAAGGTGGGCTGCCTTCATTCAGCGCACAAGACGATCTCACCCGGACCACAGATCGATATCGCCGAGTATGTTGGAGCCTCTCTCCAAGTCATGGACCGGGACGCGAAGAAGATGCGAGACGCAGGGCCTACCATCTTCACCAGTGTCAAGCAAGATACCGGTATTGAGGAAGTTGTCGATATGATTTTGGCGGCGTGGAAAGCAGCTGGGAGCCCAGGGAAACCAGGTCCTGTAACAGCGTAAATCGAAGAATCAAAGAATCGAACACAATGCCCAACATGGGGAGTTAACCATGATGCACCCTGGATGTTAAGAGCTTGCACTACACTTTGTCTTCCATGATGATCGAACTACTTATATGATTATGATTTTCTTGGCAAATCTATCGGGCTGATATGCATTTCGCAGGTTTCACATGCCCTCATCATACAACTTCCGACAAAGAGCGACATAGAACCGCTGGATATCAAACTTGGGAGGCTTAGGTTTGTTATGCCCGTCCTTCGGGGTCAAAGGCAGGGCCTTCTCCATAACCATACTCAGCGGGGACTGCACTGCGTTGACACCAGGAACGTTATCGACTACCCAGTCAAGGACAGCGGACATAGCCCCCGGATTCTTGATGAGGTCCTCCTTCTCCTCCTTCGAAAACCCTGACTTCTTCTCGAGTATTCCTGTTGCCACCTTTTCTGTCCGCATATCCTGGGCTGTCTTCTCGTTCTCTCGACCTTTCCTCCAGTCCCTCAAGAAAGATTGCCAATCACTCCAACTCCACTTGCTCCTACTCTCCACTTCGGATTTCCATTCCACATGTCCATTGAAACCGCCCGCTCCTCGCACATCCCAGTGGTCGCACTCCTCCAGGACGCCAAGAAAGTCGCCCCACTTCGCGCTTTGCACTGTCACCAAACCGTCGTTACCCCGATCCATCCGAGCCGACTGGGCCGAGTCCAGGGGCTGTTGTCGCTGCTTCTCTTGGAAAGAATCGACAATGAGCTTGGGCAACCAGAGGGGATGGAAGAAGGACATCGTATTGGTACGAGCGGCTACCGACCAGTACTTGACAGAGGGCATGTCAGGTACCTTGGGATTGAATTCCTCCTCCATGTACGTTGATGTGAGGTTAGAATAGGCGGGAGAGTCGATCAAGGAGATAATAGATGATGGTATGGGTACGGTTGGTTCCACTATT
>WNFL01013769.1_pt2 | contig 16719 bp, 18 predicted proteins | sample 5400361 | NCBI WGS metagenome assembly WNFL01 (sample SAMN13153351, study PRJNA577476) | soil metagenome | isolation source: 40 cm soil on Douglas fir-dominated hillslope | place: USA:California | collected 2013-09-17 | reverse complement strand
GCATCGCTGGCTTGGCATGAGCGTGGCCGAGATGGTCAGTGACATCCAGCTGCTGCGCACCGAAATCACGCGCGCCGTCGTGAACAACGCCTACCTTGCGAGCAACCCGCGCAAGACGGTGCTGACCGATGGCGACTGGAATCCGCAGGTCAACGTCGAGGATTTGCTCGACTACCGCCCCGGCGGCGTGGTGCGGGCCAAGTCCCTGAACGCGATCGCCGCGGACGTGACGCCGTTCGTCGGCAACCAGATGCAGCCGCTGCTCGAATACGTGGACAGCATGCGTGAGCAGCGCACGGGGGTCACCAAGCAGCGCATGGGGATCGATCCGAACGCACTGCAGCGCGACCGCACGCTCGGCGAGACGCAGATCATCGACAACGCCAGTCAGGCGCGCATCCGGCTGGTCGGCCGGCTGTTCGCCGAAACCATCGTCAAGCCGATTTTCCAGGGCGTGTTCAAGCTGCTCACCGAAGGCGAGATGCAGCCGATCGCGTTCCGCCTGCGCGGGCAGTTCGTGCAGTACGACCCCAACGAATGGCGCGATGGCTACGACATGACCATCAACGTGGGCACCGGCACTGGTGACAAGCAGCAGCAGACCTTGCTGCTCGCGGGCATCACGCAAGACCAGATGGCACTTGCCCAGACGCCGCTCGGGACGATGCTGGTCACACCCAAGCAGATTCACCACGTGCGCGCCAAGCGCTTGGAGCTGGCCGGGATCAAGGACACGGGCAACTACTACATCGACCCCGGTCCGCAGGCAAAGATGCCGACGCCGCCACCACCGCAGCCGCCACCGCAAGTGATGGTCAAGCAGATGGAGTTGCAGGCGCAGGCTGCGCGGTTCCCCGAGGAAACCAAACGCGATCTATTCAAGCTGCAGCTGGAACACCAGCGCGAGCAGCAGCGCCTGACATCGCAGGATGAAGTGCAACGGCGCAACGACGAGCGCGATGCGCTGGCGGCGCAGGCGCAGGCTCTGCGCGATCACGAGTTCCGCCTGGCCCAGCTGGCCGAGGCCGCGCGCAAGACCGATGCGGACAATGTGACGAAGGTGCAGGTTGCGATGATCGCGCACCCGGGCGACACGGGCGTGGAGGTCGATCCGCAAAAGCCGGACCGCCTGGAGCCGATTGCCGCCGGCGTTGGTGCGCTGATAGAGCATGCACAGGCACCGGCAATCGTGCTGCGCGATCCGGTTACCGGCAAGGTGTCGGGCATCCAGAAAGGCGCGCAGACGCATGCTGTCGTACGTGACGAATTCGGCAAGATCGCCGGCAGTACACCGATTCAATGAGGAGCTGAAATGGCACTTGGCCTGTTCTATTCCGACACGATCCGAAACGGCATGCTCGACGCGATCGAGACGGATGTAGGCACTGCGCCGATCCTGCGGATTTACAACGGCACGGCGCCTGCGGATGAAACCACCGCGCTGTCGGGCAACACGCTCCGACTGGCTCGCCGCCGCCGCCAGCGGCAGCAAGGCCAAGGCGGGCACGTGGACGCTTACCGGGCAGGCCGGGGCTGGCGCGGGCACTGCCGGCACATTTTTTCGCATCTACCGCAGCAACGGCACAACGTCGGCCATCCAGGGCACGTTCGGGGTCGGCACGTTCGACATGCAGCCGGACAACAATTCGATCGCTGTCGGCCAGACCGTTACTGTCAGCACCTTCACGCTTACGCGCGGCAACTGAGGGGTAAGGACATGGCAGACGGCCTTTTCTACCTCGATACGCGCGAGCCCTTCATCGGGGCGGACATCGCATCGGTCACGCTCTCGACGACGCTCAAGGCGCTCTACCCGGCGAGCAATTTCCCGGTGCTTGGCGGCCAGTATTTCAGTCGCATCGGCAAGAAGGTGCGTATTCGCCTGTTTGGCCGCATGACCACGGCCGCGACGCCTGGGAATCTCACCATGAGCGTGCTGTACGGTACCGGAGCCGATGCCAACGGCGTCACGCTGGCATCGAGCGCGGCGGTGGCGCTCACGGCGTCGCAGACGAACTTGTCGTGGATGTGCGATGTGTTCGTGCACTGCCGATCGATCGGCAGCGCGGGCACGCTGTTTTGCACCGGCATGTTCGATGCGAACGTTGCGGTGCTGGCTTCGACCCTGCAGCCGGTGCTGATCCCGGCATCCGCGCCTGCCGTATCTGCCGCATGCGACCTGACCGCTGCGCTGATCCTGAGCGTGCAGGCATCGCGCTCGGGCTCGACGGCCGAGACGATGCAGGTGCATGACTTCGAAGTGACCGCCTTGAATTAGCCATGGCGATCTTCCTGCAACGCGCCGAGCAGGCGTACCTCGCGCGGCCACAGCCGTACAGCGTCACCGGCACGATTCCAGATGGCACGCCGGTCGCCAGCATCAAAGTGACGCTCACCCGCGTGGCGTGGCCCGCCGGGCCAGTCGGATCGTGCGAACTGGTGTACCCGGACGGCAATACGTCCGGGTTCGCGTTCTCCGGTGGCGTGACGATCAACCCGCGCACCGGGCTCGTCGATCCGCTCAGCTCGTGCCAGTTCTACGCGCCCGAGGGGCAGACGTTCCCGGTGGGCGACTACACACTGAATTTCACGGTCCTGCAGACCGTTACAACGGCGCTCAAGATCGAGCGTTTCTGACGTGGCGATCGCGCTTGCCCAGGTCGTAAAGGCGTCGGGCAACAACGTCACGTCGGTCACGACCGGCACGATCACGACGGGCGCCAGCGGCAGCAAATTCCTGCTGCTGGCCGGCGGCAACGACAGCGGCGCGAGCTACAGCGCATCCGACAGCAAGTCCAACAGCTACTCGGCGATCGGTTCGCAGCAGCTCAATGGGATCCTGCGCCAAGCGGCATTCGTGTCCGAGGGCACCGGCGACGCCAGCCACAGCGGCACCATCACTGGCGGCGGCGGCGAGTACCTGACGGTCTTTTTCGCCGAGGTCACTGGCGCTGCCGCATCGGCCTACGACAGCGGCTCGCTGGTCCAGAACACCGGCGCATGGTCGGCCACCACTGGCACGTTCGCCCAAGCGAACAACTTGGCGATTTCGTTCCTGTCGGCGTACACGGACGCCAACAGCGCGTTCACGGAATCGACCGGCAACTGGACGATTGCGATCCAGGAGCAGGACGGGGTAACCAACTGGCCCGGCGCGCTGGGCAGGCGAACGACCAGCGCGACCACCGCGGTATCGACGACGTGGGCGAATGCGGCCGGCGCCAGCTTCCTGTGCCTGACAGCATTCGGGCTGAAGGAAAGTGCAGCTGTATCTACTACCGGCCGGCCGCTGCAGTTACCGCGCAGCATGGGGCCGATCGGCGAGCGCACGGGCAAGCGCGGGCTCATCATGCGCGCGCTGTTCCCGCCGCGCGGCATGGGATCGCCGCAGCCTGCGGCAGTTGACGTTACGGCAACGCTTGCCGTCACGGATGCCACCGACACCCTTGCATCAACGACTACCGAGCAGGACACGGCATCGCTCACGGCGACGGATGCGACCGATACCCTGAGCAGCAGCGTAGCGGTGTTGGTGGTAGCCAACCTGACGGCCACCGACGCCACAGACACTGTTTCGAGCGTGGCCGCGGCGCTGGTCACCGTGAACCTGAGCGCGACGGATGACACCGACACGCTGAGCAGTACGGCCAGCATCGCCGCGGCCGGCGTGGTGGCGAGCCTGGACGCGACCGATGCGACCGACAGCCTGACGGCAACAGCGGCGGTCGCGGTCGGGGCGGCACTGGCGGCAACGGACGCGACGGATGCGCTGGCCGCAACAGCCGCGCTCACGGTCGCGGCCAGCCTGTCAGTTGCCGACGCAGCCGATACGCTGGCCGCCAGCAGTGTTTCCGCCATCACCGCGGCCCTGACAGCCACTGACGCTCAGGACACGCTCAGCGCGGCTACTGCGGTGCTTGTCGTGGCATCTGCCGCGGCCACGGATGCCGCCGATACGCTGGCTGCATCCGCCACCACTGCCGGGCCGGTCACGGTCACGCTGGCGGTCACGGATGCGCCGGACACGCTGTCTGCAACGCTGACGACGCAAGAAGCAGCGCCGGCCGGGCATGGCAGCGAGATCGGCGGCAACGAGCGGCGCCGCATCCGCGAAGTCAGCGTCAAGCCGATCCTGCAGCGCGTGCTGGAAGCCAGGTCCGAGCGGCGCGTGAAGCCTGCGAAAGAACGCCAACAAAAGCGCGCGAAGGCGATCGAGCAGCAGGCAGCCGAACTGGTGCTGCAACAGCCCGATGCGAGCGAGCAGCGCTTGCGAGAGCTGATGGCGCAGTGGATGGCGCAGCGGCCAGTGCTGCCGTTCGCGGCGTCGCCGATGGACCTGTTCCTGTCTCAGATAGCGTTTCGCCTGCAGCAGATGCAAGCGCTGGAAACCGCCGCGGCGCTGCTGCAGGCGGCCGAGGATGAAGACGACGAGGACGCGCTGATCGCGCTGTTGATGGCATGACGCAAGAACTCCCGAAGACCTGTGCCATCTGCGCGCACTCGCGCAACGCGGCCGGTACGCTGTATCAGGGTGAGGATCGCGCTTACTGCGCGTGCCAGAACGTGGCGGCTGTTGTGCAGGCGGGCGCCGTGCCCGTGCCGTGCGAGGGCCAGCGCTTCGCGTTGTCCGATCAAGCCAATGGTGTATGCGGCATCGACGGCGTGTTCTGGGAGGCAAGGCAATGAATCAACCAACCTTGCAGCAAAGCGCCGATGCCGGCGCCAACGCTGCGCAAGTGCTGGAGAACCCGGCTTTCGGCGCTGCCTGGGAATCCATGCGCGCCGAGATCGTCGAGGCCTGGTCGAACGCCGACATGCGAGACACCGAAGGCCAGCAATTGCTGCTGCAGCAAATGAAGCTTTTGGGCCGCCTGCGCGGCAAATTGGCCGCGATGGTCGAGGGCGGCAAATTCGCATTGGCCAAAATCAGCACGGAGGACCTTGCGCGCGAGTCAGCAGCGCGCCGACTGGTGCGCAGGGTCTTCTAGGGAACGTACACCCGTTCTCATCGGGCACCGCAGTGATGCGACCCTGACCTCGCCCCGGTGTCACAGGGGGAAAGGCCACGACTGAAAGAGCCATTGAATGGACGGACAAGCCCCCGAGGCCCCGCTATCCGTTGATGACGTAGCTGCGTTCCTGGTCGCCAATCCACAGGCGGATCAGGCACCCGGCACAGAGCAAGACGGCGACAAATCCGCTCAGGCGGACAACCTGGACGCCGATTTCAAAGCCGAGGATGCCGACAAACCCGACGAACCCGACGACGACGGGAAGGAACCGGCATCCGAGAAAGCCGAAAGCCAGACAAGCGGCCGAAAGTTCAAAGTCCCGGTCAAAGGCGAAGACGGGGCCGATTCCATGCTGGAGGTGGACGAGAAGGAATTGATTGCCGGGTATCAGCGCCATGCGGACTACACCCGCAAGACGCAGGACCTGGGCAACCGGGAACGCGAGGCGACCGAGCTGGTGGAGCGCAAGCACACCGAATACCGGACGCACTACATGCAACAGTCCGAGCTGGCACTGCGGACCGTACAGATGCTCGCGGGCCTGAAATCGGACGCGGAACTGGCCGATCTGGCTCAGACAAATCCTTCAGCGTGGGTTGCCGAGAGGCAACGATCGGACCTCATCAAAGGGGCCATGTCGCAAATCGCGCAAGGCATGCAGCACGAGCAGCAGCAGGCCGAGGCGAAAAAGCAGGAGAACGCCGACAAGGTGTTCCACACGACATGGGGGGTGCTGGGCAAGGAAGGCATCGACAAGCCGAAGCTGCAGACCATCTTCGATGGCGTGCACAAGGCCTACGGCGTCGAGCGTGAGCGATTCGCCAATGTGACAGACCCCAAGCTGGTCCTGATCATGCGCGACGCGATGCGGTACCGCGATCTGCAGGAGAAAACCGCGGCCGCGCGGCAAAAGGTGCAAGCAGCGCCGAAATTGCCGCCGCCCCGGCAGGCCGTGCCAAGGCGCGAGCAGGTCAATGCAACGCTGGAACGGCGCTTCAAAAGCGGCAAGGCCGGCACGCGTGATCTTGCTTCGTGGATCGCAGCAAATCACGCTTGAAAAGGAATTGAGCCATGGCTCAGCCGACCAACCTATACGACCGTTACGACGCCGGCACCAATGTCCGGGAAGACCTGATCGACAAGATCACGATGACCAACCCGGAGATGACGCCGGTTGTCTCATCGTTCGGACGCGCCACCGCGACGAACACCTACCACGAATGGCAGCGCGACAACCTGCGCACGCCCAACAAGGACAACGCGGCGATCGACGGCGACGACGCGACCGCAAGCGCCAAGACGCCGCCGGTGCGCGTGGCGAACTACTGTCAGATTTTCCAGGACACCATCGCCGTGTCCGGCCGCGCCGAAATCGTGAAAAAGGCCGGCATGGATTCGGCCATGGCCTATTACAAGGCTAAGGCATACAAGGAACTGCAGCGCGACATGGAAGCCATGGTCGTGTCGGCCAATCCGGCCGTCGCAGGCTCCGGCGCCGCGGCATCCAAAGCCGGCGGCCTGGGCGTGCTGATCTACACCAATGCCAACCATGGCGCGGGTGGCTCGACGGTGGCGCACACCTCCGGCGCACCCACCACGGGGCCGACCGCCGGCACCGGCCGGGCGCTGACCGAGGCGTTGCTCAAAGCCTCCGTACAGGCCACGTACATCGCCAGCGGCTCGATCCCCCCGGCGATCTACTTGAGCCCGAATCACAAGGCGGTATTCAGCGGCTTTGCCGGCATCGCCGTGAACCGCTTCCAGATTCCTGACAAGAAGGACCGGCAGGCCAAGATCGTCGGCGGGGCGGATGTGTACGGGTCGGACTTCGGGGATTTGGAGGTCGTGCCCCATTACGTCATGGCGGGCTCGACGATGGCCTTCGGCCTTAATCCGGAGTACGGAGACATCGTGTATCTGCGCGGGTTCCGGTCTGCGCCGCTCGGAAAAACAGGCGACAACGTGAAAGAGCAGGTACTAGTGGATGCCACAGTGCGGCTCACCAGTGAGATGAGTTGCTTCAAGCTGGCCGACCTCTCTGGCGGCTGATCGATAGCACCGCACCACAGGAACAAGCGGGGCCTTCGGGCCTCGCTGTCCAAAGGGGAGCAGCACACCATGCACCGCGGCACCAACCTCGCCGAAGGCCTGACCATCACCGAGCGCGGCAATTGCGGCATCACCACGCGCATCACGTTCGCGGGCGATACGGTGGTCCTGGATATGGAGCAGGACATGGAACCGATCCTGCGCTACGTCGCCGAAATGCGCGAACGCAATGCGGCGCGGCCGTTCGCCGCGGACAAGGAACTCGGGCACATCCCCGAGTTGTTCTACCGCAAGATCAACCTGATCAAGGACAGCGCCGAGCGCCGCAAGGCCGTGCGCCTGTTCTTCAAGCAGAACCCGGCGTTCTGCGCCTACCAGCCGCTGCTGAGTTGACATGGCAACCGCAGTCCTGGACACCTACGCCGGCCTGCAGGGGGCGGTGCTGACCTGGGCAAACCGCGGCGATGCGGTTGTAGGCGATCAGGTCGTCAACTTCGTTCGCCTGGGCGAAGAGCGCATCTACCGCACGCTGCGTCTGAGTGGCATGGTGACGGTTGGCACGCTCACGATCCCGGCGGCGGCAAACTATGTCGCACTGCCTGCCGGCTGGCTCGAGTTCAAGCGCATCAGCAGCGCTGCCGAGCATCGCATCGAGTACATGCCGCCCGACGCGCTGTACGACCTGCCCGCACCCGGCGATGCCTCGCGCTACAGCATCGAGGGCGACCGGCTCATCTACGGCCAGACGCCTGCTGCAAACCTCACGCTGGACGTGCGCTACTACGCGCGGCCAGACTACCTGGCGATCACGCCGACGAACTGGCTACTGACGCAGGCGCCCAGCCTGTTTCTGTACGCGGCGCTGGTCGAGCTTGCCGTATTCACCCGCAACGCAGCCATGCTGGACCAGTTCGGCGGCATGTTCGACAAGGTGAAGGGCGAAATGCAGAGCGTCGATGGCGCTGCAACGGTCAGCGGGGGGCGGCTGAGGCTGCGACGGGCATGAGCCAGCGCATGACGCCCGTGCTCGGGTTCGCGCCCGATGCGGACCCGAATACGCCCGGCATCTTCACGGATGTCATGAACTGCATTCCGGACGAACGCGGCATGCGCGGCGCGCCCACACCCGTGCCGGTCGGCGTGGATACGCTGGCGGCCGAGTGCCGCGGCGCGATCGTCATCACCAAGCTGGACGGCAGCCGGCGCATCTTCGCCGGTACGCAGACCAAGTTGTACGAGCTGAGCACCACCAGCTGGATCGATCGCAGCGCGGGCGGCGGCAGCTACACCGGCAGCGTCGAATCACGCTGGGCGCTGGCGCAGTTCGGCGATACGACGCTTGCATCGAACCTGGTCGATGCGATGCAGGCATCCGGCAGCGGCGCATTCGCGGCGATCAGCGGCGCACCGAAGGCACGGATCGTCGTGTCGGCCAGCAACAATTTCGTGATGGCCTTCCACACCGACGAGGGCACGTACGGGGCGAGCCCGGATCGCTGGTGGTGCTGCGCGCAAAACGACCAGACCAGCTGGACGCCGAGCGTTGCCACCGGCGCGACCACGGGGCGCATCGTCGGCGTCGAGGGCGCCATCGCCGCGGCACTGCCGCTGGGCGATTACGTGATCGCATACAAGCAGCGCGCGACATTTCTCGGTCAGTTCGTCGGCGCCACCAATGGCTCATGGCAATGGACGTTGGTGCCGGGCAGCGAATGCGGCGCCGCGGGTCAGGAGGCCGTCTGTGCCATCGGTGGCGGCGCGCATTTCATCGTCGGCAACGACGATTTCTGGATATTCGACGGCACGCGCCCCGTTGGGATCGGCGAGAACCGGGTGCGCGAGTGGTTCCGCGTCAACTGCTCGGCGACCTACCGCTACCGCACCAAGGCCATCTACGATCGCCAGCGCAATGTGGTCTGGGTTTCGTTTCCCTCGACCTCATCGAGCATGTGCGACCGCACGCTGGTCTATCACGTCGGCTCCAAGCGCTGGGGGCGCGCGGACACCACGATCGAGGCGCTGCTCACCTACAGCTCGCCCGGCGTCACGATCGACGGGCTGGATGGCTATTCATCGAGCTTCGACGACCTGCCGGAGATTCCATTCGATTCCGCGTTCTGGCAGGCCGGCGGGCAAGCCTACGCTGCGTTCGATGCCTCGCACGAATTGGTCAGCTTCACCGGCTCTACGCTCGATTCGAGCCTGACCAGCTGCGACGTGGGCGATGACGACATGGTTTCCATGCTCGGGCGCTCGCGCCTGCGCTTCATCCGTTCGCCGGACGCCGCGACCGCCGTCGGGCTGTCCAAGATGAACGGGGGCGATCCGCTGGTGAACGGCCCAAGCGCTGCAATGTGGGATGGTGGGTTCGACCTGCAGCAGAGCGCGCGCTTCCACCGCGTGCACTGGGATTTCCTGGGCGATCACGCCGAGACGGCGTATGCGATCGCGCTGCAGCCGGAGGGCGTGCGGTGAAGCTCGAACGCGACCCGCGGCTGGTGGACGGCAAGGGCCTGTTTGCGTCCGTGGTGGAGTACGGCCGGCGCATCGCGCAGGTGGTGAACCCATTCGACGACTCGATCGCAGCTCTGAACGCCGCAATCGGCACGCCGCGCGCCGGGGCTGCTTCGATCACTGCGACGCTGGACGGGCCGGCATTTTCTGCGTACCTCGCCAGCGCGCAGACCGGCGTCACGGCAGGGGCCTATGTGCAGGCCGTGTTCGGCTCCGAGGAGTTCGATACGGGCAGTTGCTACAGCACCAGCAACGGTCGATTCCAGCCGACCGTGGCCGGGTATTACCAGATCAACGCATCGATTACGGCAATCTGCAGCGGCGGCGCGTTCACCAACGTGCAACTTGCGCTGTACAAGAACGGGAGCGCATTCAAGCGCCTGGATGTGTCGCTGGCGTCCAACAGCACTACATGGCAAGCCAGCGGCTGCGCGCTCATCGCACTCAACGGCAGCAGTGACTACGTGGATGCGCGCTGCTTCACCGGCGGCGGTACCGGCGTCTCGTTCGATGGCGATGCTGGCGCCACCAAGTCCCACTTTTCCGGACACCTCGCGCGCCGCGCGTGAATGGAGCATTGAATGGCTGACCTGTCGAACCTCGGCCTGGGCACCAGTAACCCATTCCTGGGGACCGGCAATCCGTACCTGCAGCAGACCATCGATGCGGCCAGCGGCGACCTAGTGCGCAACTGGAACCTGGCGCAAGCGCCCGCCTTCAACGCGGCGCAGGTGCGCTCGGGCTCCTACGGCAATTCGGCGATCGACCAGCTCACGCGCGAGGGACAGGGCCAGCTGCAGCGCAATCTGGGCGACGTGGCCGCCAAGATGCGTTCGCAGGACTACGCCAACCAGCAGCAGGAATACAACTGGCAAAAGCAGTTCGACGAGACGAACAACCAGTGGAACCTCGGGTTCGACCGCAACGTGTTCAACGATGCGTATAGCCAAAACATGAACAACCTGCAGACCGGCATCGGCTTGCTGGGCACGCTGTTCGCCAATCAGTCCAACGCGATTGCCAATGGGTTCCCAACGACGACAGGACAAACAGGTACATCGAGCAGCCCGCTTACCTCGGCGCTTGGCGGTGCGCAGCTCGGCAATGCGGCGATGAACTGGTGGAACCAGAACAACAGCGCGCAGTTGAACAACACCGGAAACAACACCTGGGTGAGCAGCCCGAGCTATGGCGGGTATGACTACGGCACTTCATCCGGCGGCGACTACGGGCAGTACTTCTGATGACCGAGATGGCCGCCCTCCTCAAGGACACCGCCCTGGCGCGCCTGGGCGTCGGCGTTGCGCATCACTTCGGCGGCGGTGTGTACGTCAAGGAGACACTGATTCCGGCCGGCGCCGCGCTTGGGCAGCACGCGCATGAACACGATCACCTGAGCTATCTGGTCATGGGCACGGTCAACCTGTGGGCCGACGGCGTGCGCCAGCAGTACGCGGCGCCGGCATGCATCGCCATCGAGGCGGGCAAGGTGCATGGCGTGTGCGCTGTCACCGATGCCGTGTGGCTGTGCATCTGGAGCAGCGATTGCACCGATCCGGATCAAGTAGACGCGGCGGTGACACGATGACGCCGATCAAGCTGCTGTGGCAAGGCGTTGACGTGCAGCCGATGCGCGCCGCGCTGGCCGAGCATCCCGATCTGTGGGACCGCAACCCGCAGCGCACGGCGCCCAAGGACTCTGCGCATCACGGCCTGTCGGACATCTGGGCGCGGTTCGCCGATCCGGCAACGATGCGCGAGGACGGCTCGCACGATTCGGTCTGGTATCCAGCCGCCGACGTGCTGCCGGTGCGCGAACTGGTGTTTCCGCTCATGTCGGCGGTGCGCGGCGAGCGGCTGGGCGGCGTGCTGATCACGCGCATCCCGCCGGGCGCCATGTGCAGGCCGCATGCCGACGAAGGCTGGCACGCACGCCAGTACGGCAAATTCGCCGTGCAGATCGAGGCGGCGCCGCAGCAGGCGTTCTGCTTCGAGGACGCGGCGCTGGTGACCAAGCCGGGTGACGTGTTCTGGTTCGACAACTCGCGCACCCATTGGGTGACGAACGACAGCCAGGTAGATCGCGTCACCCTCATCGCGTGCATTCGCACGGAAGAAAGGAACTGAAATGCCATGGGGCGCAGCGGTAGGTGCTGTAGTTGGTGCAGTAGCAAACAACGCGCTGAGCGATGGCAGCAGCAGCCTGCCCGCAGGCGCCACATCGTCCACCAAGCAGCCGTGGGCGCCGGCCACGCCGTGGCTGCTGCAGAACATGGCCGCTGGCCAGCGCCTGCAGGACCAGTACGCGGCTTCGCCGTTCAGCCCGGCGCAGCAGGCCGCGTACGCCAACCAGTACGGACAAAGCGACTACATGCGCCGGCTGATCCCGTCGCTGCTCGGGCAGATGGGGCAGCAGCAGGTCGGATTCGACCGCAGCAACCCGACGGCCCGGCCGCAGGGATTCAACTGGGCTGGATTGCTCGGCGCCAGCCCCGGCAGCGCGTCCGGTGGCCTCACTGGCGCCGCGCCGAACCTCGGGCAAACGCAGCTTGCGGGATTGCCGACCACCAGTGTTGCGCCGCCTGCAGCCGCGCCGGCGAATCAAGGCGTCGGAACCTTCGTGCAGCAGGAAACGCCGAATTTCGGCACCTTGGGCAACGTCAACGCAACGCCATCCTGGGCAAGTGCGCGCGGCTCGCCGGCCGATCCGACCGGGTTGGGCTCCGGCTATGTGCCCACTGACTCAGGCCAGATGAGCGGCAGCTACGGGCAATTCCGATACGGCATGGATGCACCGGCGCCGGGCACGAAGGCCTACCGCGACATGCAGGAGTACTTCGCCTATGGCGGCAGCGACCCGTTCAACTTGTACGGCAGGGCGCCGCAGGCAGGCGGCGGCGGGCTGCTGCGCAATGACGGGGGCACGTGATGGCCGGCTCCTTGCTCGATTTCCTCGGCAGCGACGACGCACAGCTTGGCCTTGGTCTGCTGGCCGCGGGCGGGCCGTCCACCGACCCGAACATGAACTTCGGCGCGCGTCTGGCCGGCGCCATGCAGGGGATCAAGGCCAATCAGGCGGCGGCGCTGAAGAACAAGCTGCTGCAGAGCCAGCTCGCCGAGAACGAGAGTCAGACCGAGATGCGCAAGGCGCAGATTGCCGAGCTGCAGCGCAAAGCGGACTTTCTCAAGGCGCTCTATCCGAATGGGGCGCTGACGGGTCTAGGCGGCGCTGCAGCGCCCGCACCTGACATGGGTGGCGCCATGGGCGCGGCGGCGCCTTCGAGCGTTCCTGCGGCCTCTGGCGGGCTTGGCGCCCTGCTTGCCGATCCCGAACGGCTGGGAGCGCTCAAGCTCGGTGCCGGGATCGACCTGGTGGACGTTGCCAAGCTCGCGCAGCCGAACTGGCAGAACATCGGCGGCAACTTGGTGAACACGAACGTGCCTGGGTTTGCCGGCGGCATTCAAGATCAGATCATCACGTCACCCACCGGCGCGGTGCTGCACGTGCGCGGCGGTGCACAACCAAGTGTTGCGCCTGTTCCTGGATCGCTGCCGACCTTTCAGGCCTATGAGGAAGCGAAGGCGCGCACCGGCGCTGCCTACGATCCCGGCCGCCCGTCGATCGACCCCGCAACCGGGCGCATGGTCGGGCAGTCCAAGCTCTCTGAAATCGGCGGCGCACCCGCGCCAGTCACGCTGCCCGGCCGTCCGCTCGGCGCACCGGCCACTGGCCCAGGCTATGCCGGCGGCAGCGCACTGGCAGCGGCCGGCGGGCAGCGTGAAATCATGACCAGCGAACTGGGCAGGGCGCAGCAGGAGTTGGCCGCGGCTGCTCAACGCGGCGATGCGGCAGCAGCCAAACGCGCTCAGGACGACATTGCCGGCATTCAGCGCGAGATTGCGCGGCTGCCAGGCGGCGGCGCACAGCCGGCCCTGCTGCCGCCGGCATCGGCGCCTGCGGTGGAGTTTTCGCCCAAGGAAAAGGCCGAGCAGGAGGCTGAAAAAACACGCCAGGTCGAGCAAGCCAAGGCCGACGTATCGCCGACGGCGCAGAAGGTGCAGAAGTACACCGCGGCGTCCGATGCGATCAAGCTGATCGACAAGACGCTGGAGCATCCGGGCTTGCCGAAAGCTACCGGCCTAGGCGCGTTGAACCCGGTGAACAAGCTTCCCGGCACCGAGGGCTTTGACTTCAACGTGCTGCGCGACCAGCTCAAGGGCACCGCATTCCTGTCGGCATACGGCGAACTGAAAGGCGGCGGCGCGATCACCGAAACCGAGGGCCGCAAGGCGGAAGACGCGATCGTTCGCATGAACACGGCGCAGAGCACCGCGGCGTTCAAGGAAGCGCTTGGCGACTACAAAGCCATCCTCGAGCGCGGCATGAAGCGCGCCGAAGGCACGCTGCCGGCTGGATCGGTGGACGACCTGAAGAAGCCGGCCACGCGGCTCAAAACGGCGCCAAGCGAAGCCGATATCAAGAACACGGCGATGAAGTACAACATTTCGCCGGCCGAGGTGCGCAAGCGCCTGGGGATCGATTGATGCCACGCGACCTGTTCCAGGAAGCGGGCATCGATACAGCGACGCCGGCAGGCGGCCGCGATTTGTTCGCCGAGGCGGGCATTGAGCGATCTTCACCGGCCAGCGTCGCGCCCGCTGCTCTGACAGCCACGCAACGCCTAGCGCGTGGCGCGATCGACCCGATCGAAGGCGGCGCACAACTCCTCACCCACGCACTGCCGTCAGGCCTCGTCAATGCCGGCAACCGCCTGAACAACTGGCTGGCTGACAAGACCGGCTTGGTCGCGCGGTTGCCAGAAGGCGGCCTTGACGAACAAATCCGTCAGCAGGAAGCGGCCTATCAGGCGCGGCGCGGACCGGATGCCGGCATCGATTGGCTGCGCATCGGCGGCAATGTGCTCAGCCCGGCCAATCTCGCGCTCGCAGCGCGTGCGCCTGCTGCCATCGGCGCGCTGGGGCGTACTGGCACGGCTGCATTCACTGGCGCCGGCTCTGCCGGGCTGAATCCGGTCATCGGCGGCGATGATTTCTGGGCCGAGAAGGCGAAACAGGCCACCATTGGCGCCTGGTTCGGCGCCGGCACGTCGGCGCTTGGAGGGGCTATCGGGCGCGTTATCAGCCCGGAGGCATCACGCAATCCGGGCGTTGCATTGCTTCGCGCCGAAGGCGTCGAGCCGACGATCGGGCAGACGCTGGGCGGCATGGCAAACCGCGTTGAGGAAAAGGCGGCGAGCGTGCCGATCATGGGCGATGCCATCAGCGCTGCACGCGAACGGGCGCGCCAGCAGTTCAACCAGGCGGCGATCAATCGCACTACCGCTCCGATAGGCGTCCAAGTCAAGGCGACCGGCCAGGAAGGCGTGCGCGAGGCTGGCGATGCCATCGGCAAGGCATACGACTCCGCACGCAGCGCCATGGGCCAATTCCGGCTTGATCCACAGGCCGGGCAGGAACTGCAGCGCATCAATGCCATGGTGCAGATGCTGCCCCAGCAGCAGCAGGCCACGTTCCGCAAGACCGTCGAGGCCATCGAAACCGATGTGTCTCCGAACGGCACCATTGCGGCCGACGTGTTCAAGCGCATCGACAGCCGTTTGGGCAAGGACGCGGCGCAGTTCTCCGGTTCGACGGACCCGTATCACCAGCAGCTCGGCGCAGCGCTGGCCGAAGTGCAAAAGACCATTTCCGAGGCCGGGCGCCGAGCGAACCCGAAGGCTGATGACTTGTTCAAGGCCGCGGATGCCGCCTACGCAAATCTGGTCAGGGTGGAAGGTGCTTCAAAGATGGCAGTGAACAGCGGCGGGGTCTTCACGCCGGGCCAACTGCAAAGCGCGGTGCGCCAGGCTGACCGCAGCGTGCGCGATCGCGCCACGGCGCGCGGTGAGGCACTGATGCAGGACTTGAGCGGGGCTGGGCAGGGTGTTCTTGGCAACCGGGTGCCGAACAGCGGTACGGCCGATCGGCTATGGCTTGGCGCTGGCGGGCTTGGGGCCGGGCTCATTCATCCGGCCATTCCGGCCGGGCTGCTGGCCGGCGCGGCGGCGTACACATCACCTGTTCAGAGCCTGCTTCGCGGCGCTGTATCCGCGCGCCCACAGGCGGCCGAGGCGGTACGCGAGTCGCTGCTCAAGGCAACGCCCCGTCTTCTCCCGTTCGGTACGCAAGTGGGCCTGGGCCTTTTGGGTGGCCCATACCCATAGCGGCGCTGCCGCGCCAACGATTGCCGCGCGCATGAATTCGTCTTGCGTCATGGCCTGATTCTAGGGAGAGCACCTTGAGCATCGATACGACGTTGGCAGGGTTGTCCACCAACCCGGCCCTGAACGGCCCGGCCGGCACCGACCTGCCGTCATCGGTCGATGATGCCCTGCGGTATCACGGCGCGTTCATCGCGCAGCTTCGCGACGGCGCCGGCTTCAGCGTGGGCGTAAACCGCGTGGGCAATTGCCGCCTAGTCAAGTCGGGATCGAATCTCATACTACAGCGCTACAACGGCGATGGCCTGATGGTCAATGCGGCGGTGTGCAGCATCCCATCTGCCGGCGTATCACTCGCCCCAACGGGTCTGTCGGCCGGCACCACGTACAACATCTACGCGGTGGCCGTTGCCGGCGTTGTCACATCGTTGGAGGCATCGACCACTGCACGCGCGACGGACGCTACCAGCGGGATGCAGGTCAAGTCCGGCGATGCGACCCGTACGCTGGTGGGGAAGGTGCGCATCATCACCGGGCCGGCATTCGCCGACACTGATGCGCAGCGTTTTGTCATCAGCTGGTTCAACCGCCGGCCGGTTCGCATCTACAACACATTCGGATCGAACCAGAGCAGCACCACCAGCGCAGTGCAGGGGGTCATTCCAATCATGGAATTCCTGGCATGGGGGGACAACGCTGTGCCTGCCAGCTTCATCTCCAAGGTCGCCAACAACCTCCTCAACGGCATCGTGTACACCGCCTTGGGCCTGAACTCGACATCCGCTTACTCTCACACGGCGTCGCAGTACCAGGCGTATGTAAACGACGCCAACGGATCGGCAGCCGGCGGATCGACCTTCATCCCTGGCGAGGGCTACAACTACATATCCACTAATGGCTCAGTCAATGCCGGCCAGGGCACC
>WNFL01378594.1_pt1 | contig 16727 bp, 13 predicted proteins | sample 5400361 | NCBI WGS metagenome assembly WNFL01 (sample SAMN13153351, study PRJNA577476) | soil metagenome | isolation source: 40 cm soil on Douglas fir-dominated hillslope | place: USA:California | collected 2013-09-17 | reverse complement strand
TCCGGCTGATTCGGAGTCAGGAGAATCGCCTGCTGATAATTACTGAGGGCGCGCTCAAGGTTTCCTCCTTCCTGGTACAAACGGGCCAGAAATTCATAGCTTTCCGGGCGCAAGGAATTCGTTTTGATCATTTCTTCCAAGGCGCGAATCGCTTCGTCTCGCTGACCCGTCTTCAGGAAGCTTTGGGCAAGCTTATAGCGAATTTCGGTGTTACCCTGGCTGAGTTCGAGCGCCTTCAAATAGGCGGCGATAGCGTTCGGGACTTCGTTAATCTCAACGTACCCGTCACCCACTTTCGAGAGAACGTCGACATCGTCCTTGGCCAATGAAATTGCTTTCTTCAGGTACGGTTCGACTGCAGCAGAGCGGTTAGTTTGGAAAACCCCTTTCTCATTGGAATAAAGGCGAATGCTAAGATCGGCCAAAGTGAGCCACGTGGTTGGATCTTGACTCTCCAATTTCTGCGCACGCTGCAGAATTGCTTCCGCATTCTTCTTGCGATTGAGAGCGAAATTGATCTCAAACAGGGTCTGATACGGAGCTAAACGGTCTGGCGCCAAACGCAAAGCCTGCTCAGCATATGGGAGAGCAAGATCCGGTTTTCCGAGTTGTTGCAGATAAATATCAGCGAGGTTGAGAAACGCCTGGATCTCATCGGGACGAACTTTGACGAGATCTTTCAAAAGATCGAGCGCGGAGGGAATGTTCTCGCGTTTGACGTATTCGTTGGCAACCCGGATCGCAATCTGCGGATTACCCCCCGGATCGAGTTGCAATGATTTGGTGTAAGCCTCCAGAGCAGAATCGTAGTCGCCCTCTTCTTCAAGGATTAAACCTTGCATGAAAGCGGCTTCAGCATCCGCTTTCTTCTCGGAAGGCTTGGCCAGCGACTGATCCGGAGCTGACGGCCGGGCATCGAAGAACAGGCTTTGCTCGAGATCGCGATTCTTCGGCGCAGGCTTATTCGGCTGGGCAATAGCACCCAAAGCCACGCCGGCACTTAGCGCAAGACCGCTAAAACAGAGACAGAATGCGCGCACTAAGCATGAAGATCGGAGCCGATTATTCATCGGTATACCCGCTGACTCCGATCTTGCCATGGAGTCAACCTAAAGATTAGGACTTATACCGCAAACGCTTCTTGTGGCGATTCTCCTTCATACGTTTGCGTCGTTTGTGCTTGGCAATTTTAGCCTTTCTTCTTTTCTTTAGGGAACCCATAACGAGGTGCGATCACGCTGGTATTATTGGTTGCCGGACCAGCAGCCGGACTTAAAGATCCAAGTAACTCTAATAAACCACTTTATTCAACGGGTACTCGATAATGCCTTCGGCACCGAGTAGCTTAAGTTCCGGAATGATTTCGCGCACGACGGTTTCGTCGATGATCGTTTCGATTGCGACCCAACCATTCTGAGCTAAGGGCGAAATGGTGGGATTTCTAAGCGCCGGCAGCCGCGCGAGGAGATCATTCAGCTTAGCTTCTTCCAAATTCATCTTAAGCCCGACCTTGTCTCGAGCGTTGAGGGCTCCTTGTAACAACAAAAAAATTCGTTGGAGTTTGGTTTGCTTCCAAGCATCCTGCATCACAGCGTGATTCGCGATTACCTGAGGGTAGGATTCGATTAATACTTCAAGGATTCGCAGATTATTAGCCTGGAGTGACGCGCCCGTTTCCGTAATTTCCACAATTGCGTCCACTAACTCGGGCACTTTGACCTCAGTGGCTCCCCAGCTAAATTCAACTGCGGCTTCAATCCCGTGCGCCTGCAAAAACCGTCGAGTGATGCCGACCGCCTCGGTGGCAATCCGCTTACCGGCCAAATCCTCAATCCGCTGAATGGGCGAATTTTCCGGTACAACGAGGACCCAGCGGGTCGGATTCGAGCTGGTTTTGCTATAGCTAAGGTCGCCGAGCACAACGACGTTAGAACCGCTTTCCTCGATCCAGTCTTTGCCGGTGATCCCACAATCGAGGAAACCGCGCTCGACATACCGGCTGATTTCCTGAGCTCGCAATAACCGAACCTCCAGTTCGGGGTCGTCGATCACCGGTTTATAGGACCGTTTATTAAGTGTAATCCGATATCCGGCCTTCGCAAATAGTTCCAGCGTAGCCTCTTGGAGGCTTCCGGATGGCAACCCGATGCGAAGTTTGTTTTGGCTCATCAATTAAAAAGGGGCGTTTACGTACAGGCAACTTCCGTCACAAGCCAGAAAATTCTTTTGGAAATCGGACGTTTTTTAGATGCGCGGCGTCCGAGACCGTGGTTATCAGAGAAAGATTCGTATGGCACTGAATACTAAACTTCTTACGCGGGCCGCGACGGAAGCGCGCGGATTGGCAATGGACTCAGTCCAAGCGGCTAGTTCCGGTCACCTTGGCTTGCCTTTGGGCGACGCGGAGATAGGGGCGGTTCTCTTTGGACACGCGCTGCATTATTACCCCGATGATCCTCGTTGGCTCGGTCGAGACCGGTTCGTTCTATCGGCCGGGCATGGCAGCATGTTTTTGTATTCTTGGCTGCACCTCGCTGGCTTTGATATCTCTATCGAAGACATCCGCAACTTTCGACAACTGCACAGTAAGACTCCTGGGCATCCAGAGTTTGGCGAAACACCGGGAGTAGAATGTACTACCGGCCCACTGGGGCAAGGAGTTGGAAACGCAGTAGGCATGGCGATTTCAGCGAAGATGGCGGCTGCTCGTTTTAACACCGCAAAGCAGGCGATCATTAATCATAAGGTGGTATGCATTGCCGGGGATGGCTGTCTTCAGGAGGGCGTAGCGGCCGAGGCATCGGCGTTCGCCGGTCATTACAAACTCGACAACTTGATCCTGATCTACGACTCGAACTTGGTCACTCTCGATGCGATGGCAAAACTCTCGCAGAGCGAGGATACGGCACAGCGATTTTCCGCCTACGGTTTTGACGTACAGCAGGTCGACGGTCACAACATGGAGGAATTTCTCGCCGTCTTTGAGAAGGCGAAAGGAGCGACCAGCGGCCGCCCGCAATTCATAGTTGCGCACACCATCGTCGGGAAAGGTATCCCCGAAGTTGCTGGCACCAGCAAGGCGCACGGTGAGGCCGGCGTTAAGTTTGTAGACGCCGCTCGAAAAGCATTAGGCTTGCCCGACGAGAAATTCTACGTCTCTACTGAAGTCAGAGACTATTTTGCAGAACACAAGCAGACGTTAAAGAAAGCATACGACGCCTGGCAAAAGATGTTTCGTGATTGGCAAGAAGAGAATCCAAAACTGGCGGCTCTGCTTGAACAGGGCATCAAGAATGAGATCCCGCACGATCTATTGCAGCGTGTCCCGGAGTTTCCCGCTGACGCGAAGATCGCGACCAGGAAGGCCGGAAGCGAGGTGTTGCAACCACTTGCCCAAGCCTTACCCCTGTTAATTGGCGGGAGTGCCGACCTGTACGGCTCTACTCTTAATTATATCGAATCTGATAAGGATTTTAATCCGGAGAATTGGTCGGGAAGGAATATCCGGTTCGGAATCCGGGAACACGGAATGTGCGCGATCCTAAACGGCATCGCTTACGACGGAATTTTCCGTCCTTCCGGGGCGACGTTCCTCGTGTTTGCGGATTATTGCCGTCCGTCCATCCGGTTGGCCGCGCTGGCCAAGCTTCCGGTAATTTACATCTTTACCCATGATTCGGTCGGCGTCGGTGAAGATGGTCCCACTCATGAGCCGGTCGAAACGGTCAGTGGTTTGCGGGTTATTCCGAATTTGGACGTTTACCGCCCGGCCGATCCAGAGGAATGTGCGGCCGCATTTGTCGCTGCTCTCGAGCGGACCGATGGACCGACATTGCTGGCTTTGACGCGTCAGGCCCTGCCCAATTTGACAGAGATCCCGGCCAATCAACGCCGGCAAGGAGCAGTTCGCGGCGCTTACATTTTGCATAAAGAGACCTCTCCTTTGCAGCTCATTCTCATCGCGACCGGTTCTGAGGTTCAGCACGCTTTAGCCGCTGCGAAAGAGTTAGGCAATGGGGTGAGAGTCGTCTCTGCACCTTGTCTGGATAGGTTTGACCGCCAGGATACGCCTTATCGAAACGAAGTTTTGCCGCCTTCTTGCCGGAAAAGAGTATCGATCGAAGCCGGTGCTACTCCACTTTGGTACAAGTACGTTGGTTTGGACGGAAAGACCGTGGGAATTGATCGGTTTGGATTGAGCGCTCCGGGTGGGAAGGTCATGAAGGAGCTCAGAATTACCGCTGAGCACCTGATCGAGGTAGCGAAAACGCTCCTCTAGCGTATTCGGTGCGGTTCCGGCCGCTACCGGATCCGACATAGTCCGGTATTGCGAGGTAGTCTCCTGTTGGGAGTGGGACGACGTCGGATCCCGATAAGCCAACTGGCGTGACCGGAACACGGACACCAGCGGAGCTTTTGGCTTGGGCTGAGCCTGGCCGGAAATAGTATTTGCGTATTCTCGGTAGACAATTAGAGATTATGCTCTGATGTCCGTCTCCGAGCTTCTTTCAAGTACCGAGATCAAGGCCCTGGCGCACAAGTTTGAATCTGCTTCCCCGGCCGAGATTTTGGCCTGGACGGCCGACACGTTTCCGGGGCGCGCTGCGATAGGGACAAGTTTCCAAGGAGCGGGCTTGGTGACAATTCATCAAGCGGTTACCGCTCAACTAGATCTGCCGGTCTTTACTATCGATACAGGATTACTTTTTCCTGAGACGCTCGAATTGAAGAGTCGTCTTGAAAAGTTCTTCGGTATTGATATTGAGACGCTTGAACCAGAACTCACCGTGAAGGGTCAAGCTCGCGAACTCGGTGCGAATCTTTGGGAACGAAATCCAGATCTCTGTTGCACAATCCGAAAGGTGATGCCATTGCAAAGAAAGCTTTCAGAGCTGGATGGGTGGATTTCGGGGTTGCGTCGAGACCAATCTGACACCCGTGCGTCTACTCAAGTACTGGAACTATACGAATTCGATAAGTTGCGCGGAAAGCAGATCGTAAAAGTGAATCCTCTCGCCACATGGAGTTCCGCTCAAGTGTGGGACTATATCCGTGAACATCGCATTCCTTACAATCCGCTAAGAGGCCGCGGCTTTCGGAGTATTGGCTGCTGGCCATGTACCCGTTCGGTAGGTAGCGGCGAATCGGATCGCGCCGGCCGCTGGATTGGATTTGAGAAGAATGAGTGCGGAATTCATACGTTTCTAGGCGAGAACATTTGATGGACGAGCGGTTTGCACATCTGGACGCTCTCGAGAGCCAGAGCGTATACATCTTGCGCGAGGCTTATCGAAAATTCCGGCGCCTGGCGATGCTTTGGAGTGTTGGAAAAGACTCTTCCGTACTTTTGTGGCTGATGCGCAAGGCGTTCTTTGGTCATTTGCCAATCCCCTGCGTCCATGTCGATACCAGTTTCAAGATTCCCGAGATGATAGCTTTCCGAGACCGGTTGGTTCGGGAATGGGGGATCGATCTCGTGATCGGCCAAAACCGGGAAGCGCTTAAGACTGGGCGGACATTTCCCCAGGGTGCATTGACCCGTGTCGAGTGCTGCGGATTGCTCAAGCGAGATGCGCTCCAGGCGGTGATTGAGGAACGTGGCTATCAAGCGGTGATCGTGGGAATTCGAAGGGACGAGGAGGGAACGCGGGCGAAAGAACGTTACTTCTCGCCTCGAGATAAAAACTTTGAATGGAATTTTCGGGATCAACCACCCGAGCTTTGGGACCAATTCAAGACGGATTTTGACCCGGGAACCCATATTCGAATTCATCCGTTGCTGCATTGGACGGAGACGAACGTATGGGAGTATATAGAGCGGGAAAACATCCCGGTGGTGGACTTATACTTTGCCCGGAATGGCTTTCGCTATCGGAGTCTGGGATGCGCGCCGTGCACGAAACCTGTACAATCGGCCGCAAGTTCGGTTCCAGCCATTATCGCGGAACTCCGCGAGACTAAGCTTTCGGAAAGGAGTACGCGTGCTCAGGATCAGGAATCAGAAGACGCTTTTGAACGGTTGCGAGCCAGTGGCTACATGTAAGAACAGTCGCAACGGTCGCTTGCTCTGCGAGCATTACCTTCCGGCGGTTGGTGAGCAGTACAGATGAAGGTCAGAGAGGAAACGGCATCGGCGACAGATCTGTCCGAACAAGCTTTGTCCGACGATTCGGATCGCGAATTCGTCGAACCAGCGTTTGGAGAAAAGGCTTTTCGTGTGGTTATCGTGGGTCATGTTGATCACGGTAAATCTACGCTGGTCGGCCGCCTTCTGTATGAAACGGGGTCCCTTCCGGAAGGTAAATATGAGGAGATCCAAACGATTTGTCGCCGGAGGAATATGCCTTTTGAATGGGCGTTCCTCATGGACGCGCTGCAAGCGGAACGGGATCAGAATATAACGATCGATGTCTCGCAGATTTGGTTTCATAGCGCTCTCCGCAACTATGTGATTATTGATGCGCCCGGGCATAAAGAATTCCTCAAGAACATGGTCACAGGTGCCGCGACCGCGGACGCAGCGCTCCTCTTGATTGCGGCCAACGAAGGAGTTCAGGAGCAAAGCCGACGTCACGCCTACCTGTTGAGCTTGTTGGGGGTAGGTAAGGTGCTGGTCGTGGTCAATAAGATGGATCTCGTGAGCTATTCGTCAGACGTTTTCGCTCAGATCGAGGCTGAGTACCGTGCATTTCTGAAGCAGCTTCGAATAGAGCCGATCCGCTTTGTCCCCATTTCGGCGCGAGATGGCTTAAATCTCATCGCCGCTCAAACGAAGCATTTGGGTTGGTATGATGGACCGACGCTGATCGACGCGTTGGACCAATTGGAAGCGCCGAAGTCAGCGAGTGACGGGCCATTGCGATTTGCCGTACAAGACATTTATCGGTTCGACGAACGAAGAATCATCGCGGGCCGAGTCGAATCGGGTAGTCTACGCGTCGGAGAACAAATCCTGTTCGCGCCAGCCAACAAGGAATCGACGGTTGCCTCCATCGAATCGTGGCAGGCTCCTCCTAGTGCGGTTGCGCGCTCTGGTCAGTCGATTGGAATTACTCTCAAAGAACAGATCTTCGTAGAACGCGGCCAAATCGCGGCCACCGGTGACGCGATGCCGATCGAAACCAATCGTTTTCGCGCTCGTCTGTTTTGGATGGGTGATCGGCCGCTCACGCTTGGACGGCGCTACAAGGTGAAGCTCATGACTCAGGAAGTTGAATGCCAGGTGGCTTCCATCGATCGGGTGATTGACGCTTCGTCGCTCGAGACCACTTCCAGTATCCGCCGATCCGTCGGCAGAAATGAAGTTGCCGAGATTACAGTCCAAACGAGAGGTCCTATTGTCCTGGACAATTACGATCGTCTAGCGGTGAGCGGGCGATTCGTTCTGGTTGACGAAAATGATGTCGCCGGTGGCGGCATCGTTTTTGGTGGACAGTATCTCGATCGGGCACCCTATCGTAGTTCCAATATTTCGTGGGCGGAAGGCCAGGTGAGTTTGGGGGAGCGGATCGAACGCAACGGTCACCGCGGCCTGGTTGTTTGGTTTACCGGGTTGTCTGGTGCTGGAAAATCGACTTTGGCGTACGCGCTGGAACGAGAATTGTTTGATCGGCAAATGCACGTTTGCGTCATGGACGGGGACAATCTTCGCCACGGCCTGAACGCCAATTTGTCTTTCAGTCCTGAAGACCGAGTCGAAAACATCCGGCGGGCGGCGGAGGTCGCAAAACTGATGGCAATGACCGGTCTGGTCGTGGTCACTTCCTTCATTTCTCCTTATCGAGCTGATCGGCTGAAGGCGCGCCAAATCGTTTCCAGTGGCGGAGTCGAGTTTGTCGAGGTACACGTTTCTGCTCCGATCGAAGTTTGCGAGAGTCGCGATCCGAAGGCGCTGTACCAAAAGGCGCGCGCCGGGCTGATTCAAGGTTTTACCGGTATCCCGAGTTGATCCTCAAAACCGGACAAGAGAGCATAGCGACTTCTTTAAATCAGTTATTGGCCTTTGTGATTCCCCTACTCCGGTTGGATGAAGCCGAATACGAAATTTGAATCGAACGTAGTTTCGTGGCTAGTGGCCCTACCGTGGGACGAATCCCGATAACCGGAATTTTTTTGATCTTGTTTTCTTTAGCTTCTGGAGCAACACAGGCCGAAGAATCTGAACTCTTGCGCCCAGGGTCGATGAGTCTGGCCCTGACCTTCACGACACAGGCGGATCAAGGTCTTTACAGTTTGGCTTGGTCTCCGAATAGCCAAACTCTTGCTTGTGGAGGGTTGAACAAGATTTGGCTGTTTTCCGCGCCCGGCTTTGGAGCGCTTGGACGGCTAGCCGCCGAGCAAGGAGAAGTCTGGGGCTTAGCATGGGCGCCGACCGGCAATCTCTTAATTTCCGGAGGAATCGATGGTTCCCTGATCTGGTGGGAAAACAGAACATTGCTGAAAACGCGCAATGAGGGAGGCGCCATTTATGATGTTGCTTTCTCGCCAGACGGTCGGGAATTGGCGGTGGCAGATGATTCGGCTACTACCAAGATTTGGAAGATCGAAGGTTATCCGAGATCGACTATCCAGCTGGATGGAGCTGGCTTAGGCGTGAGCTGGGCGCCGCATGGCCGCGACCTGGTCATCGGGACCGGTCAAGGGGGGAGCAGCCTCTTGGTGCTCGACGCCAACAGCGCGGAGGTGCGGTGGCGGAGCCAAAATGTTCCATCGGGCTATCGAGCTCCATACGGGTTCGGAAAAGATGAAGTCAACGGAGTGGCCTACTCTCCCACTGGAAATTGGATAGCTGCAGCGTTCCAAGACGGTCGGATCTTGATATTCGGCGCGCGGACCGGTCGCAAGCACCTTGGCCTGCAGCTGCATCGACCGGGAAGTGGCGGCGCTCGACGAGTGACTTGGTCTGCGGACGGGAAATGGATCGCTAGCTGTGGGGAAGATGGCCGAGTCAACCTAGTTTCGTTTTCCCATCCAAACCGGCGAGTGGAACTGCTGAGTACCTCGAAAGCGGTGTGGGAGGTTGCCTTCTCGCCCGATAACCGGTGGTTGGCCGCCGTTGGCGACGAAGGACGAGTTTGGGTCTGGGACGTATCTAGTCAGAGTGATCGCAGTAGTCCGAGCAACCGGAATAGGCACAGCAATCACAGTAGACACGGAAGACGCTAGATGAAGCGAATGACAATATTATGTGAAGTGCGGATTTATGTGCGGTGTGCCGCGGGAAGCACTTGCCTGTGAGCCGTTTTATCAAGTCAGTTTAATCCACTCGCTGCACATAATTACAGTTCGACGGCAGGACAAGATGTCGTTGTTGCGCTGCCATTACGGTCGTTGCAATGGCTGGACCTGCGCGAGCTCATCGCGGATGCATCTCGACTACTAAGCCAATAGCGATTGGGCCACCATCCAACATGGGGTGGAAAATGTGTCCGCTGAAATAGACCTTTGGACGAAGAGAACGAACGAGGAGGAACATCGCTGAAAGCGCCATGATAAATTCGAATGGCGGCAACACACTGATCCGGGCGGGTAGCTTCGCTGGTCCTTTCTTACCAGCTACGCGTTTTGCGTTACCCTAAGCGGGCCGCAACTTCGTAGCGCGTCAAACTTTTACACGATTCTTTTCGATCTCGATTCCGTTGAACGTTCGGCCTTACAGATAGCCGACGCGTCGCAAAAAACCCGCTAACCTCGCCAGCATACACCGTTGAGGTCGATCTCTTCCGCCCAGCCAGGAGGTCAATGTCATTCGGTTGACACCTAGTTTTGTTGCCGTCTGACGATCACTCTCAGGTGACTCTTCCGTGTACCGCTCCAACGCTCTCAAAACTTCTTCGGTGCTCATACGCGCGGAAGGCAACGCCACCCGTGACGAAGGGTCAGAGTGGTCAGGCCCATGATGATCGAAGCCTGTCGATTCCATAATTGAACGCGAGCCTTGCAGGCTAACACGGTCAGCGAATGAAGAATAGTCGGGAAATACCCTGTTTCAGGTATCAGGGCATCACTCAAAAATAGAGAAGCCTCCGGAAATTCGACGGCAGCGAACATCAGTTGTGCTGCGCCTCGTAGCTATCGGTGAAATACTTCTCCTGCTTCAGTTCGTCACCTTCAGCCTTGTCGGAATCGATATCTTCAGTGTCAATGTCCTTGCTGCCCTCCTCATTCTTATCGTCGGGCTTGATGCTTTCACCCTCTGGTTTCATGCCCTGTAGTTCGGGACCGCTTCGAAAGTCTTTTCTCCCGAATATTACGGCTCTTCCAAAGAGGAGGAAGCATCGTCCAGGTGTTCGAGGCGAGTGGCAGCTTCGGTCAGGCGTCTGAGAGCATCGGCGTCTAAAGGGGGAGGGGGATAGAGGACTTCAAAATCTTCTGGCGTTTCACGATCCGCCTCTTCCCAGCGGCGCATTTCTCCGGATTCGGTAAGGAGACAGCATAATGATCCTCTGTTAGCCTCCTGCTGGTCATGAAACTCCGGTTCTTGCTCTTGAATTCGTATTCCGGGGTCATAACTGACTTTCGTTTGCCTCGGTAACAATCATCTGGTCGACGGCAAAGAAAACTCGCGGCGGTAAGCGGTCGGAGCCATCCGCAAATGGCGGTGAAATAACCGCGAAAAATAAAATTGGTCGTTAAACCCGATTTTCATTGCTATCTCCTGCATGGAAAGGTCCGTCGTCTTTAGCAACTCACAAGCACGGCTCATCTTAAGGCGAGTAAAGAATTGGATCGGGGAGAGGTTCGTCTGCCGCCTGAACACGAGACTAAAGTGAGCGGCGGACCAACCCGCTGAGTGAGCGCAATCACTGAGAGCCAATGGTCGTTCCACATTTTCTCGCATGTACCTAATTGCCTGCAACACCCTGTCTTCGGCCAGTCGGCGACGAAGGAGAGACGATTTTTGATGAACGCGGCACAGGCCAAGCAGGCGTGCTAATGAAGTAGAAAGGCCAAACAGATCTTTGTCGGTATAGCCGCTAAGAGCATAGCGATAGGTTTCTTCGAATGCATCGGTCACAACAGCAAGGTCACTGATCCAGAACCGCGGTTCACTGACCGTGATCCCCATAGCTTGCAAATAGGTGGCAGCCGCTGTTCCCAGAAAATGGACCCAGAATATCGTCCATGGTCGCTCCTGGTCGGCTTGGTACCGATGACATGCATCCGGTGGCAGGATAATTGCATACCCCTCTTCGAGCTGCCAGATCTTCGATCCCAGCTTACAACTACCAGCTCCCGCCAAACAGACAATCAGGATATATTGTCCCGACCCGTGGAGTCTCTCGACGAAATGATATTTTGCCTGATTAAACCTTCCGATATGAGTCGGGAAAAGTAGATTGCATACCGGCGACCTCAGACCATGAGCAACGATCCTTGGCGGAACCACCACCAAACGCTGACCTGGAAAACCTTCTCTGATTTTAATCCGCTGCATGCGAACTCAGACAATAAGAAAATCCATGCTTTTCCAAGGATCTTCTATGGGAATGATAGTCGCATTGCATTAAGCAGCTTATTGTGGATTCGCTTAGTGCATCGAACTCAACGGGGTTCTTCCCTTGGCTTCAGTCGGTAATCAAGCGGGTTGTGCCGCACCTGAAGAGGAGAGGTACCCTGTGAACACAGCACGAGAGCTTGTCCAGGCAGAGGAGTTGACGATTGACTATCCGACCTACTCGGTCGGTGAACCGGAAAGACATCCCCTCTTTTTTGAAAAGCGGGTTTACCAGGGTTCAAATGGCAAGGTCTATCCGTTGCCGTTTATTGATAAGGTATTTGATGTTCGCGAAGTTCGGAGCTACCGGGCGATCCGGTTGGAAAATGATTTCGTTCGCGTGCTGCTCCTTCCCGAGTTCGGAGGCCGCATTCATGCGATCCAGGATAAGACCAACAATGACTATGACATCTTCTATCACCAGAAAGTGATTAAACCGGCGTTGGTCGGTCTGGCCGGTCCATGGATTTCCGGCGGCGTAGAGTTTAACTGGCCTCAACATCATCGCCCGGGAACGTTTATGCCGACCGATTGGGCGATCGAACGAGGGAATGATGGTTCGGTCACAGCTTGGATGTCCGAACATGACCCGCTGAACCGGTTGAAAGGAATGCATGGAGTGCGGCTCAAGCCCGATGCGTCGTTGGTTGAACTTCGTGTCCGATTGTTTAACCGAACACCGTATCTCCAGACATTCTTGTGGTGGGCAAATGCGGCCGTGAAGGTCCACGACGAATACCAAAGTTTCTTTCCGCCCGACGTTTACTATGTCGCGGACCATGCGAAACGGGCGATAAGCTCATTTCCGATCGCGTCAAATACCTATTACGGAGTCGACTACCAGAGTAGGCCAGGGACTAACAATCTTACCTTCTACAAAAATATTCCGGTTCCGACCAGTTACATGGTGGTGGAATCGAGCTATGGATTCTTTGGCGGATTTGACTATCGAGCGAACGGTGGATTTGTTCACGTCGCCGATCGGTTATTTGCACCGGGGAAAAAGCAGTGGACTTGGGGCAGCGCAGCCTTCGGTCGTGCCTGGGACCGCGAACTCAGCGATGACGGCGCGCCCTATCTCGAATTGATGGGTGGTGCCTACACCGATAATCAGCCCGATTTTAGCTACTTGCAGCCGTATGAAACCAAGACGTTCTCGCAGTTCTGGTGGCCGATTCAAGGCATTGGGACGGTGCAGAATGCCAATGAGAATGCGGCAATCCGATTTGTCGAAAGCGAAAAAGGAAAATTTGAAGTCGGTCTGGTCGCGCCGCGAAGAATCGAAGACGCGCATCTGCTCATTCGAGGTTCCAACGGTCTACGCATAGAAAAGGCTGTGGCGCTGGGTCCCGGACACTGCTGGAAGGTCAAGATCGACATTCCGGCCGGAGTTGTGGTCGAAGATCTTACACTTTTCGACAGCGCCGGATATGAACTGCTGGTTTACGAGCTCGAGAGTCGGCCAAACCGTATCCTCTTGCCCGACGCGGCTAAGGAACCGCCAGAGCCGGCGAAAATCGAGTCGAGCGACGAGCTGTTTCTGGTGGGCGAGCATCTGGAGCAATACCGTCATCCCACCCGCGATCCCGAGCCATATTGGAATGAAGCGGTTCGGCGTGATTCGGGCGATTACCGGGCCCGCATCGGACTCGCGCGCCGTTGTATTGCACGATTTGAATACCAGCAGGCGATCGAACATCTCACGACGGCGATTCAACGACTCACCGCATATCATCCGAATGCTGTGACCGGAGAAGCCCATTATTACTTGGGACTTGCTTTGCGGCTTTCGCATAACGACGAGTTGGCGGAACAGGCTTTCGGCAAGGCCGCATGGGATAGGTCTTGGTTTTGCGTCGCGAAACATGAGCTCGCGTTGCTGGGTTGCCGGAGTCAAAATTTTGGGGCAGCGCTAAGACATCTCGACGATTCGCGAATTCTCCGGGCCATCGTCGCCGGGATCGACAAGGATTTTGAGAGCAGCACGAGGATTCTCACAGAAGTGTTACGGTTGGACCCCCTTGATCACTGGGCTTCCTACGAATTGGCCAGACAGACGACAGGCAAGAGTTTTACAGCGCTTTTGGCGCGATGCCGCAACGACGCTCAGACGATTCTCGATCTTGCTTTCAACTACGTCGAAGGAGGTTTTTTCCGTGAGGCCATCGAACTCGTGGAACTCCACGAGGCTTCGCCCGTAGCCGCGACGGCTACGCCAAATCCCTCCGCCAGGACCATCATGACGAAGTTCCTCCTGGCTTGGCTGTATGCCCGGACCAACGCCAATGCTCGGTCAGGCGATTACCTCTTGGAAGCGCAGCAAGCCGACCCGTCCTATTTCTTTCCGTCGCGTGGATTCGAGGCGCAGATACTCGATTGGGCGATTCTTCAGTCCGGTTCTCGTCGCAATGCTGCGTACGGATTGGGTAACCTTTACTATGATCGGCGCCGACATGCCGATGCAATCCGAGTCTGGGAACTTGGGGTGCATGATGATCCCCAATTTGCACCCCTTCATCGGAACCTAGGATTTGCTTATTGGAATAAAGGCCGAGAGCCGGCGAAAGCTCGTCGCGCTTACGAGCGGGCGGTGGAGTTAGCTCCGAACGACGCCAGATTAGCTTACGAGTGCGATCAATTGCGCAAACGTATGAACGATTCTCCTGAAGCGCGGTTGGCCTCGTTAGAAAGCAAGCTGGATATTATCCTGAGTCGCGACGATTTTTGTGTCGAATATTTGGCGTTGCTGAACCTAACTGGGCGGCATGAGGACGCTTTGGCGTTGATGGTCAAACGCCGTTTTCATCCGTGGGAAGGGGATGAAGGCAAGGTACTAGCACAATATCGAATCGCCCATGTCTCGCTTGCCCGGAAGCATCTCGACCAAGGGAATGCGGCTGCAGCTTTGGAGCACCTCGATACAGTTGACCAGCCTCCTCCAAACCTGGGAGAAGAGTTCCACTATTTAGAATCAAGAGCTGATCTCAACTACTGGAGGGGGCGCGCTCTGTCGGTGCTTGGCCGTCTGCAGGAGGCTGAGGAGGCCTATCTGGATAGTGCGAACGAAGTCCAAGACTTCAAAGAAATGACCGTGATCTCCTATTCGCAACTCACCTACTACCGCGGGCTCTCACTCTTAGCACTCGGACGGGATAAAGAAGCTCACCAGGTATTTTCAGCATTGCGCCAGTATGCGGCGGAGTTAAAACAACTTCCAGCTAAGATCGACTACTTTGCCACCTCTCTAGCAAATATGCTGGTCTTTGAGGAAGACCTTACGCAAAGGAACCGGATTGAAGGATTATTCCTGGAAGGATTATCCCTTCTCCCATCGCATGATTACCAGAGGGCCCGATCCTGTTTTCAGCAGGTCGTGAATCTCGATCACTCGCATTTGCAGGCAAAAGAGCAGCTCCGAGCTTTGGGTGATGCGATCAGTTAGCTTTCTCTTCCCCGTACTAAACCCCCCAACAAATATTATGAAAATGTCGAAAGTCATTCGCGCTCTGCATTATTGTGTCCTCCTCGGTGTGTTGTTCCTGTTTCACCAGTCGGTCGCGCAGGCCGATTCCGCCAAGATAGGATTCGTCGTAAAGCAGCCAGAAGAACCCTGGTTCCAGGATGAATGGCGTTTTGCCGAACAAGCTGCCAAGGAGAAGAACTTCGCGATCGTAAAGATCGGCGCCGAAAACGGAGAGAAGGTGATGAGCGCGATCGATAACCTGGCCTCCCAGCAGGCGCAAGGGTTTATCATCTGCGTTCCGGACGTAAAGCTTGGGTCAGCTGTAGTGGCCAAGGCGGCGGCTGATCACCTGAAATTGATGACAGTTGACGATCAACTCGTAGACGGGAAAGGAAAACCGCTCTCCTCGGTACCGCACATGGGGATATCGGCCTATGAAATCGGCAAGCAGGTTGGACAAGCGATCGTAGACGAAATAAAAAAGCGCGGGTGGAACATGCAGGAGATTGGTGCAATTAGAGTCACCTATGAGCAATTACCAACCGCCCATGACCGCGTAACTGGAGCGACTGACGTGCTAACTGCAGCAGGTTTCCCGCGCGAGAATATCATCGATGCTCCGCAGGCCAAAACGGATACTGAGAACGCGTTTAATGCCGCAGACATCGCGATCACTAAGAATCCGCGATTTCAGAAGTGGGTTTCGTTCGGACTCAACGACGAGGCGGTGCTCGGAACGGTGCGAGCCGCTGAGGGACGAGGGTTTGGCGCAGACAAAATGATCGGGGTAGGAATCGGTGGTGCTCAATCTGCGCTGAACGAGTTCAACAAACCGACTGTGACCGGTTTCTTTGGTACGGTTCTTATTAGCCCCAAAAGACATGGCTACGAAACTTCGATCGACATGTACAACTGGATCACGCAAAATCAGGAGCCACCGAAACTTACGCTCACCAGCGGTAAACTGATGAATCGAGAGAACCAGAAGGATGTCCGAACCGAGTTCGGCCTCTGAGAAAAGGGGCCGGCTGGACGACGATTCATGAGCAACTCTCTGCGTCTAATTGAAATGACCAAGCGTTTTCCTGGTGTGCGCGCTCTTGATCGAGTGACGTTCTCGGCAGAGCCCGGGACAGTGCATGCTTTGGTCGGGGAGAACGGCGCAGGGAAGTCAACTCTGCTCAAGATATTGGGAGGCATTTATCGACCAGAAGAGGGAAGCCTGATTCTCGCTGGAATCGAGAGGCATTTTCAATCCGCCGCCGATTCAATTGCCGCTGGAATTGCGATCATTCATCAAGAGTTGCACTATGTCCCGAACCTCACGATTGCAGAGAATCTGCTGCTAGGCCATTTGCCGCACCACTATGGTTTTTTCCGCCGCGGAGACGCGATTCGTGTTGCCGGCGATCGTCTTCGCCGAATGGGAGTGGATTTGGATCCGCGAGCCAAACTCAAGACGTTATCCTTGGCTGAGCGGCAAATGGTGGAAATCTGTAAGGCGTTGCTGCGCGAGGCACAGGTTATTGCGTTGGATGAGCCTACCAGCAGTCTCTCTCATCACGAAACAGAAATTTTGTTTCGGTTGGTAAGAGATCTTCAGAAGCAAGGCAAGATCCTCATCTATGTGTCTCATCGTCTCGACGAGATTTTCGAATTGTGCGGCACTTGTACGGTTCTTCGCGATGGCAAGACAGTAGCGACTCACAATTCGCTGGTCAGGGTCGGCCGAGCCCAGATAGTTCAGGAAATGGTCGGCCGTGAGAT
>WNFL01053579.1_pt3 | contig 16727 bp, 14 predicted proteins | sample 5400361 | NCBI WGS metagenome assembly WNFL01 (sample SAMN13153351, study PRJNA577476) | soil metagenome | isolation source: 40 cm soil on Douglas fir-dominated hillslope | place: USA:California | collected 2013-09-17 | reverse complement strand
AGCGCTGTGAATGGGGTGTAGGGACCGTCTGCCGGACCCGTCCCCACCGGGCCGCTCACATTGACATCACCGCCGAAATGAGTAGCGTTGACATCGCCAACTGCCAAGCTGCCGTTGACATAGGTGCTGCCACCGAAATAGGCTGAGTTGGTTTGAGCGTAATTATGGGCAATACGGTCGGTGAGATTATTACAATCCGAGCCTCCGCCTACCCAGACCGCCTGATTAGTTATTCCGGTGATTTGTTTGTTCGTCCACACGACACGTGCCGTTCCATCGGCCTGGGCCGTTAACGATTCCTGGTGAACCAGTCCACCAATGAATGTCTGATATGGAATCCTCGTCCGCACCTCTATGCCGTTTGCGCCCAATGGAGGAAACTGGCTGGGATCGTTTACAATCTCGACCGGGACTCCGCCGACCAGCATCTGGTTGCCGCTGCTATCCAACCACCACGCCTGAACGTTGTCATTGATCCCATTGGAGGGATCGTTATCGGTGTCGGCAATACCATTGGCTTGCGCAAACTGCACAATCTTCGTGAATACTACAGCATCCGTAATGTCCTTGCCCACCACGTTACCGCTTAAATCAAAGCGGTTGCCTGCATTACGGAACGGGTGAATCGCGCCGAGTGACGCGATGTCAGAAGCGTTCTGGGAGGTGCGACGCTGCGTATAAAAGCGCCCACCGTCTAGCGCCAGGACGGCCAGGACCAGCATGGCGCTCATGGTGAGCGCGACGATAACTATCGCCTGTCCGGATTGAGCTGAGGTTCGCGTCAGTCTTAGAAATCTTTTCATCATGTTGTTGGCTACCAAGTAAAATCACAATTTAACGGACAGGTGGGTAATTGCTAAAAAGCGGATTGGGATCGTGGCTTGTTCAATATCTTGCGCAAGCCATTTTTGTCCATATTCATGTCAACTTTGCGCGGCTCATCGCCGACTACTTCGACCAATCCGGCACTGATGAGCGTGGACACAACGCGCCGAATCTCGGTCTCAGTCATGTGACAGGCCGTAGCGATGTGCCCGATGGAGTCCCTTGCATTGACGAGCGAGAGCACGTGCCACTCGTCCTGGGACAATTCGAGCGACGTGGCTTTGGCGCTCGGCACTCCGGGGAAGCGCAGGACAAGATCGAGGTTGGGCACGACGCGAGAAAGTTCGCTAAGTTCTTTCATACGGCGCGAGCCTTCAGCCACAACATTTTCAATATCTACCCAAACTGTAATTGAATCACCGGGGGGCAGTTCGCCTTCTTCAAACGAAAAGGTTTCTTCGCTGCGGGCCATCACCGAGAACACAACGTCGAGCATGTGCTGGCGCATACTCTGCACAATATCTCGCTGCGTCACGTAGTTGGCGTTGATCAGCAGCAGGGCCAGCGCCTTATCACCGAACGTCTCGGATTTCGGAAGGTATGAACTGAAGGTTTTCTGATTAAGTTTGCCAGCCTTGTATAGAACTGGCAGCAGGCGGCTTTCCGAGCCAGTGCTCGTCGCGTGGATGAGCGCCCCACGCTCGAAGGAAATTTTGGCGGACTCCTTCAGGATGGCCTTGCCATCGGAGGTCCGGGGATTACCCGCCGTTGAGGTCTTCTGATACAGGTGGTAGGTTCCTGTTTTTTGAGCAAGGTTGATGAGATGAAAAAAACGCGTAGCCGGGAGATCTTTAGTAGTGCCTCTAAGTTGATTTGTCATGATATGTGCCCTTGATGTTGACCAAATCCTCGGAAATTGGTTTTGGCGTGTGATGTGTTAAAGTAGCGAATTTTCGGGTGATTTATGCTTCTAATAGAAGAAAGGTTACTCACTTATTTCTTATGGTCAAGTCACAAAACTGCGACTTTTTGTCCAATGTCAATCAAAATTCATTTTGGATGTGTGACGCGTTAATTTTGCAGGAAATTCAGTCAATTATCACGTTGGTTTGGCTAAGACATTGCCCAATTATTCGTCCGAAGCAGGTAACAAAATTGCGACTTTTTTGCTCCAAGTCAATCGAATCTTTGTACTAGACGCTAATAGTGTTAAAGATAACTGCATTTCCATATTACGAAATACACCTAACAAGCGCCTAACCCAACCTATTGGGTTTGCCTTACAACTGCCTAACAGGTTCCAGAAAAAAGATTCAGGTAACCTATCCGGTTCGACCGGTTTGCGTTAGAAACTGCTTGAGCTTGTTAATTATTATGGTATTTAATGTTTGGGGAGTCTCTGGGAATGACACCAGCAGGAATTCGGAAGTCTGGATGATCTTCCACTTCCTAAGCGTTTCTATCTGGCTGGCCTTAAAAGCATCTTTTGCCGCTTTGGCTGACGTGTCATAGGTGAGGAGCAACATACTACCTTTGTCATCACCATCTTCCATATCAAACCGGATTTCCTCTTTGGCGCTCCACGTGGTGTTGGGTGCAGCAATCACCTGGAAATTGGAAACCGAAAGACCAGCCTTCCGGAAATAAGTAAACGCGTCACTGGCCTTGACGTCGGGGATCACCTGGACGATAGGGGTCGCGGTCACTGCCGGACGGTTAATTGCCGTGAGGGTCAGGGCCTGATTCATTCTCTTCTGGGCGGTGCGAACCTGGACCGTTCTCCGGCTTTTGACAACCCACGGACTCGACTGCGAGGGCACAGGCCCCAACGCGGCTAGCCTATCGTCAGCACGCGGCAACTCCAGAGTTTGACGCTTAAGTATCTCTTGCCCAAGGGACAAGCTAGGACTATTCTGGAACCCGGCCAGGCCAACACCCTCTGCTGATTCTGCTTCCGTAGGCACCGATGGCGTTTCACGCTTGGCAATGCTGGGGAATACGAGAGGTGGTGGCGTTGGAGCCTTCGGCGGCTCAACGATCACAGCGGGACGCACTTCGCTCGTTAGCTTCGAGGTCGTGGAGGCATTGACGCTCTGCACGGCGATGCGAAGTTGACCAAGCTCGATAACATCACCCTTTTGGACCTTATACAGCTTTTTGGGATCCAGCAGGACGCCATTCACGGTGGTGCCATTCAAGCTGCCCAGGTCACGGATATATAGCTGTCCTTCTCCGATCTGGAATGCAGCATGGCGTCGCGATACACCCATCTCCTGCACTCGCAGCGAACTTAAATCTAACTCCGAAAAAAGGCCCGTTTCAAAATCAGCATAGCCAATGGTCAGTTGGTTCCTGATCTCTATTCGCACATATTGCTTTACGCCCGTTCCAATAGCCAGCAGCATCACCCATGTCTTTTGCCTTTTAGCGGGCACCGAGGACGCATCCTGTTCGACACCTGACGATTCTTCAGATATGCCCTCATCCGTCAATTGCTCAGAAGACGTATCCATTGGCACCATTGACGGCGATTGAGCATCCTGTCCAAAGTCTGCGACAGAATCGCCATTATCCGAGGCGCTGCGAAGGAAATCGATCATACGCTTGAGCGCATTTGGGCTGGCGTTCGGTATTTTAGCTTTGGCTACGGCTGGCAATTCCTGTGTCGATCTGGAGGCAGTCGAGGAACGTACAGCTTGCAACGCAATGCGCAGTCCGCCAATTTGGAGCACGTCGTCCTGCTGGATTTTGTACAACATCTTGGGATCGAGCAAAAAGCCATTGAGGACCGTACCATTCCGGCTGTCCAGATCGCGGATATGTAGTCCGGCCTGCGTGGCAAGGAATGCGAGATGACGGTGCGAAACGCCTAGATTCTGTGCTCCGAATGGGCTTAAATCGAGGTCAGGAGAGACGCCCGATTCCGGGTCAGCAAAGCCAACGGTCAATTGGCCCTTAACTTCAATTGCCAGATATTGTGACGTCGGCGCACCAATCGCCAGCAGAATAATCCAGGAGCTTGACTGCCATTTGGAGGCCAGTGACCGTTGCGGCTGCGTTTCGTCTGATGGCGCAGCAACTTCCACCGCCTCCGAGCTTTCGATACGGGGGATTTCCTGGGTCTGACGCTTAGACGCGTCGTCAAGCGGCAATTCAGCCTGTGCTTCTTCTGATGGCGCAGCAATAACTTCTGCGGCTGGTTCGGCAGGTGCCGATTGAGCGTCGCTCACAACATCGGAGGGTTTTTCCTCTGCCAATGCTACTGGTGGGGTCGCTTCTGTCACTGCTGCTGCCTGCATCTCGTCTTCGACTGCTGATGCCGCAGCTTCTGCTTCTACCGTTGTCGAAGGAGGCTCTACCAGAACCCCTACTGGCGGTTCGCTCACCATTGCCACTGAGGGCCTATCATCGGCCTGCATAACCATTGGGGTATCGTCTTGCGCCGAGTGGCCCCTGAAATAATCGATGACGCGCTTGACAACGTTTGGTGTGATTTTTGTCGCAGGAGGGTTCGCTGGTGGCTGCGCAACAGGTGGAGCAGCAACACCGGTTGACTGGCGGATGCTTTGCAACACGATAGACAGTCCACCAAGTTCGACCATATCGCCTTCGCGGACTCGATATAGCTTGTTCGGATCAAGCGCGAAGCGGTTGAGCGTTGTCCCGTACAGGCTGCCCAGGTCGCGCAGATGCACGCCTCCCTGAGCGGCGTGGAGCACGATGTGATGGCTGGAAACTCCCATCTGGCGTGCACCGTAGGGACTCAAATCCACATCGGGAGCCACACCCGAGTCAGGGTCGATACAGCCAATCGTTAGCTGAGTTTTAAGCTCCAGCCGCACATATTGTGGAGTTTCAGTGCCAACAGCGAGCAGAATGAGCCATGGCGTCGGCTCTTTGCCCAGTGATAAGCCATGCGGATCAGTGGTTGGTTGGTTCGTTGTGTTTGACATAATCCCTGATCTTTTACTGCTTAACTTACCGACTTATCTGGCAATCAATCGCAAATACCTGCCCTCGGTATGAAGGTTGGATATGGATAGAATTCTGGAAAAGAACCGATTATTGTTATGACGAATTCCAGGAGGTTAGATTGCACAGACCTTCATACTACGTAGCAGAGACTATTGCAGTGTAGGTAACTTAATAGAAGCATTATAATGCGTTTCAATTTAAGTCGCAATAAAGCCAACGGGCCTATGTAGGATTTTTGCTATTAATTTCGTAGCGATAGCTGACCGATATTGTCCTGTAGTGTCAATGACGCTTCACTACTGGAGGCGGCCTGTCACTGCCTCAACGATAACAATAACGCCGACAATGATGCGGTACACACCAAATGGCTGGAAGTCGTGGTTGAGAATGTATCGCAATAACCAGCGCATCGTCGCCACGACTTCGCACCGGGAGAAGGGCAGCCTGTTTGGTTGGAGTTTCCGCCCGCGCAGTGCCGGGTACTACCAGAATAAACACCGAACCATTCCCTATACCTTCTGAGAGCTGCCATCGAAAATCGACGCGGTAATCCTCAAACAGCGACCACTTGTTGTTTCGAGCGCTCGTAGCTTATCATGACCTCTGTGCGGAGGCTTTCCCAAATTTCGTGATAAAGGTTTACGAACTGAGGCTCAAACCGAATCTCGGTAACATTGCGAGGTCTCGGCAAATCAACCGGATAAATTCCTTTGACGGTTGCTGGCGCTGCTGTTAAGACGACGACGCGATCCGCGAGTGCAATCGCCTCCTCCAGGTCGTGCGTCACGAAAACAACCGAGGCCTGTGTGCTGCCCCATATGTATAGCAACTCGTCTTCCATTAAGGCTCTGGTCTGAACGTCAAGCGCGCTGAACGGCTCATCCATCAACAGAATTTTTGGCTCGGTGATGAGTGTCTGCGCCAGGGCCAGCCGTTTGCGCATTCCACCGGAGAGTTGATAAGGGTAGTACTGCTCAAACCCTTTCAGGCCTACGCGATTGATCCAGTTACGCGCTTCGTCGTAGGCTAGCGCTTTCGGTGCGCCACGGAAAATCAGCCCGATTGCCACATTTTCTAGAACGCTCTTCCACGGGAAAACGGCATCCGTTTGAAAGACGTAGCCTACATCCTTGCGTAACTGCTGAACAGGCTCATCCATCACCAGAACTTCGCCCTGCGTGGGACGGTCCAGGCCGGAGATCAGGGATAGCGTTGTCGATTTACCTGCACCCGATGGCCCGACGATGGCGCAAAACTCCCTCGGCTGTATAGTCAGGCTCACGTCGCGTAGCGCTGTATAGAGTCGACCGTCTGGCGTCGGGAACTGCTTATAAACATCTTTTAGCTGAATGGCGGCTTGTGCCATTGTGTCACCCTCATACTGCTAATTTTGATTTGAATTCTCAAAATGTTGTGAGCAAGACTTTACGTTTTCTTCCTATCCGGCCTTCCGAAGAAGACCGGATAGTTAGCGCATGAGCGAAGGTGTATAGCTCCAGTTATGATCCGCTCGTGGCGGCCATTGTGGCTTCCATCGTTGGCAGCGGGCCTAGTGCGGCGTTGGCCTTGTCAACAAACTCGGTGGTATAGGTCTTAGACAGGTCAATTGTCTTGCCCTGAACATTCTTGTTGAAGGCAGACAGCACTTGCAACACGGTAGGCGGGCCATCCTGGGGCATAACACCGTCAGGTGTGAAGATGCCGAGATTGCCTTTTAGTGCGTCAATGTACAAAGCTTTATCTGCGCCGTAGAAATCTGCGGGAACTTGCGCGGCGATTTCCTCAGCCGTATGGGTGTGCATCCAGCGCAGCGCTTTCACGAGGGCGTTTGCTAACTTCTGGACAATATCCTTGTGAGCATTTACCCAGTCAGTCTGCATATAGAGACATGCGGCTGGATAGGTGCCCCCCAGGATAGCGCGAGTGCCTTCCGCCGTGCGCATGTCGAGCAGGATCTGTGCGTCGCCGGTTTTCAGCATCCGTGCAACCGTTGGATCGGTGGTCATGCCAGCGTCGATCTTGCCCGTGTTCATGGCCGCAATAAAGGTATCACCCGCACCAACGGCAATCGTCGTGATGTCCGTAACCTGCAATCCAGACTTGACTGCCAGATAGTTGGTCAGGAAGTAGGTCGACGAGCCAATGCTGGTCACGCCGAGATTCTTGCCCTTGAAATCCGCAGGCGACTTGATGACGCCGACATTCTTTTTACTGACCAGTTCAGCCTCACCGGGGACCCAATCGAATTGAACTACCGATTCGGCGGCTTTGCCCTTGCCTTGCAGATCAAGGTTGTGATCATAGAACCCGACAGTGCCATCGACCTGACCAGCAAGCATGGCGGTTTCTGCACTGACACCGGATGGCTCGTCGAGAACGTCTATCTGTAATCCTTCCTGATCGAAGTATCCAAGCGCCTTGGCGATAGTGGGAACGATATAAATGATCTTGTTCAGCCCGCCGACCATGATCGACGTATGCAGAGTTTGCGCTTGTGTGCGAAATGCTGACTGACCGACCATAACGACTGTTAACGCAGCGATAGGTACTAACCGAATTATCCGCTTCATTTCAATCTCTCCTGCAATTCCTAAATGTCTTGATATTCTGAATTTTGGCAATGCACGGCTCTGAACCTCTATAGTCCCTCCTTTAACATATGAAATTGTCGAACTTGTCGGTCTAAAGACCGATGTCACTAACTGGAGTAGGCCGCCACTTGAGCAGCACATGTTCCAGCCGTGTAACCAACCCCTCTACAATGAGCGTAACGACTGCCAGGATCAAGATGGCTGCAAACAGCCCATTCGGGTTGAAGGTGCCCATCGCAGTCGCGATGAGTAAACCCAACCCATGGATTGCGCCAAGAAATTCGCTGACCACGGCCCCAACCAGCGCCAGCCCAAAACTGATATGCAAACTAGCGATAATCCACGTCAGCGCGGATGGAAGTATCACATGCCGTGAGATCTGCCAGGGGGTCGCCCCCAAAATCCGGGCATTGGCAAGCAAATTGCGATCTACCTCGCGGACGCCCTGAAAGACGTTGTAAAATACGGCGAAAAACACCATGACAAGCGACAGCATTACCTTGGACTCGATGCCTAAACCCATTGCTACGATAAACAGCGGGCCAAGCACCACGCGGGGAATCGAGTTGCCGATATTGATGAATGGCCCGAAGATGTCCGCCAGGAAGTGAATCCGTGCCAGCGCGATGCCAATGAGGATACCAAGCGCCGCACCAGTGAAAAACCCTAGCAGCGTTTCTTCCAGCGTCACCGCAATCTGCTGCCAGAGTGGCCCCTGTGATGTGCCTTCCGTGATCCATGTCCAGAGTTGGGCGATTATTCCGGTGGGCTGACCCCAGAAGAATGAGTCGATGACTTTGACCCGAACCAGAAACTCCCAGCCACCCAGGAAAATTACGACGACCAGCACACGCAAGACATTGATTATTAGCGTGCGTTGTTGTCGCGCGGATTTCTGATCGGTGATTGCCGTACCGGCAGCTTTAGGAATATCTAACTTTTCTAATTTCAGGTTGTCGGATACGCTCATAATTTTTCAATACCTCGCTACGTAAGTCTTCCCAAATTTCTTTATAGAGTTCAGCAAAACGGCGATGAAAGCGAATTTCAGCCACATTACGGGGTCTGGGAAGGTCCACGGCATAAATATCTTTTATGCTGGCCGGACCAGCAGTCATGACCACCACGCGATCCGCCAGCGCGATTGCTTCTACGATATCATGCGTTACAAACACAACGGACGCTTCAGTCGAAGCCCACAAATCGAGCAGTTCATTTTCCATCAGAGCGCGGATCTGCACGTCTAAATCACTGAAAGGTTCGTCCATCAAAAGAACGTTAGGCTGAATAATCAAACTTTGGGCAAGAGCGGCTCTTTTTCGCATTCCACCCGAAAGCTGGTGAGGATAGAAATCTTCAAATCCCTCCAGTCCAACGCGGTGTATCCAATCGCGTGCTTGATCGAGGGCTTCAGCCTTCGTGATTCCTCTGAAGAGCGGCCCCGCCAACACGTTGTTCAGGACCGTTTTCCACGGGAACAAGGCATCCTTTTGAAAAATGTAGCCAACTTGTCGACTTACTTCGTGGACCGGTTTTCCCATGACCGACACTTTGCCCTGGCTTGGTTTTTCCAGGCCAGCAATCAGACCAAGCATCGTTGATTTACCACAGCCTGTCGGTCCGACGACGGCAACGAATTCACCAGGTTTCACAGTCAGGTCGATGCTGTGTAGTGCCATATGGATTTGACCAGATCGCGTCTCAAAACCTTTGTGGACATTATGGAACTCAACTGACGGTGGTTGATGCTCCGGCAGTGGCGTTCCATTTAGCAAGACGTCAACATGCTCAGCAGCAGCAGTCGTTGCCACATCTGCTAACGTATGAACCCACAGCTTCGCAAGTTCGCCAAACCCCTGCTGCCTATACGCATCACGGCAGAGGTCGCGGAACGCCTGCGCCATTAGCGGTCCATACTTGCGTCGATAACCGACCGGATAAAGATTGAGCAATACCCGATAGATTCGTTCCGACCTTTGCAGACTGGGCACATGATTTGCGCTGGACACTATGCAAGCCCTCCGAGCAAACGCTTAGCCTGGGCCAGATCAACTAAACTCGCCAATCGCTCTGCTTCAGCACAGGCTACACGATGTCCGAAATCCGTCAGGCGGTAGTAACGCCGTCGCTCGTCATCTAATTCAGGGTCAGGCCGTTCATCGGATTCTTCGACAAGCTCCGCGGCGATCATACGTTTGATCGTGCCATATAACGTTCCTGGACCCATCCGTACCTCACCCTTGGTACTTTCCGATACTTCCTGCATGATGCCATAGCCGTGACGTTCGCGATCCGCGAGGGCAAGGAGAATATGAAAAACTGCGGGGGTCAGCGGAAGCATCTGTTTTGGATCAATATTCGTCATTTAGGCGTTAAACTCTGATATTTCCAAATATATTTGTTATGGATATAACTGTGACGGATATACTTTAGTGAGTGGTGAGGTCTTTGTCAAGAGGAATGTTCTGGTCGCTTCAAACTCGCCAGGCTACCATCGAGGTACATATGCCCTATTGCTGGGGTTATTCAAAATATCTTGAGCGAAACCTTCCAAACGAAGCTGACCAGAAACGCGGTCCGCGCGACTCTGGCTGTATCTTTCGGACTTCCTGGTAAGGCGTTGCCGTTGTAAGCTCAATCCATGTTAAATATTAGCATGGGTAAGTGTCTGTGTAGGTAATCCATGAGGGAATCGTAGGCTGGTTATCCAACTGTAACGGGCAGCGCCTCTAGGCCACGCACTGTCAGTGTAGGTCGCCAGCGTAGTGCTTCTGGAGCAGTATTGAGCCGCAAATTGGGCAGCCGCTGAACGAGCAGATTAATAGCGATCTGTCCTTCTAAGCGGGCCAGCGGCGCTCCAACGCAATAATGCACCCCCTGACCAAACGCCACGTGTTTGATGTTTTCCCGCGTAATATCCAGCTTATCGGGATTCTCAAATTGTTGTTCGTCACGATTTGCCGATGCAAGTACTGCCAGCACCATTTCCCCTTTCGGAATTGTCACGTCATGTAGCGTGATATCTTCCCGCGCATAGCGCTCAGTTGCCTGCTCAACCGGGCTGACATAGCGCAGAAGTTCCTCAATTGCGTTCTTGATTAGCTCTGGTTTCTGGTGCAACAGTGCCATCTGATCGGGATTTTCCAGTAGTGCCAACGTCCCGTTTCCGATGAGATTGATGGTTGTTTCATATCCAGCGACGAGCAGAATCAACAGCATCGCCAACAGTTCATCCTCGCTCAGCTTATCACCCGCCTCTTCTGCCTGCACCAGCGCTGTGATCAGATCGTCGTGTGGATCAATACGACGATCTTTTATGGTTCGGCGCAGGAAGCGTTGTATCGCCCAAAGATTAGGAATACCTAACAGTGGGTTTGGTGCTGAAGTCAGCGCTAAGATCGATTTCATCCACCGATGAAATTTTTCCGCATCTGCTTGTCCTACCCCCATAATCTCAGAAATGATTGTCAAGGGAATGCGCAGTGCATAGTCGTTAATCACTTCCATTTGACCTCGACGCACTGCTTCGTCCAGCAGTTCATTGGCGAGCACCTCTATACGACCGTGCATACGCTCTACAAGTTGGGGTGTGAACGCCTTATGAACCAACCCACGCAAGCGGGAATGCTGATCCCAGTCGCTATCTAGCATATTTTGGCTGTAGGCTCTGAACATCGGTGGAACCCACAGCATTTTCTTCATTTGCTCTGGTGACTTCGCATTGGCTGGCTTTTTCACAAAGCGTTGCTCATCCTTTAGAATCATCATCACGTCATCGTAACGTGTGATCAGCCAAGCAGGCTGCTTGTCGGGCAGGATCGTCCGGTAAACAGGCGCTTCCGCACGTAACTGCGCATAGAATGGATAAGGATTCGCTTTAAATTCACGGCTCGCGATGTTTACTGTTGGCAGCCTATTCATTGTTACCTCCCGGTATCAACCCCTTTAAAATGATTTCCGTAATCGCATCTGGCAGTTCGTTCCACCTCGATTGAAGATCGGCGTCGCCAAGTAAACGCTGAAGGATAAGACCGAGAACGGCCCCCGAAATGATCCGCGTTGCCAAAACGGGATCCATTGATTTGATACGCTCTTCAGCCGTCAACTGTCCAAAGAATGTTTCGGCAAGGGTATAAGTAGGCTTAATGATCTGTTGGTAGTAAAGTTCGCGCAGTTCAGCATCAACCAGTAGTTCAGAGATCAACACCTGAAATAAATCAAATCCTTGAGCTTCCACCTTTTCAAAACGGTGGTGAATGTAACTACGCATTTGTTCCTGTAGATCACCTTTATTGACCTGTTCAAAATTCATGGCACGATCTTCAGTTTCGTTTAAACGATCTAAAAGACCCAGGATGAGAGCGGTCTTGTTCTTGAAGTAGTTATAGATCGTACCGTCTGCGATCCCGGCAGTCTTTGCGACATCTTTGATCGTGGCGCGATGAAAGCCCTTTGCAGCAAAAACCTTCGTGGCGGCATCGAGAATCTGACTGCGTCTTGCAGCGATCAACTGTTCTTGAATGGCATCGATTTGTGTCATGAATGATTGTTCACTCAAATGAATGAATGTTCATTCACCATGATATTCAAAAAAAGTAGCTTGTCAAGAGGGCAATCGTATCAGGATGGCTAACGTCACCTTTTCATTCCGAAAAAGGCCGTCAAAGACAGAATCGCTGTGAAAATTTGGTGGACTGTGTTACGTTTGCAGCAAAATAGGGGAACTTTAACCACTCACCAAAACTACTCAACGAAAACGTCGTTTCCACTGCTATCGACTGCGCTATGTTTAGCCCTACAAAGGATTCGGACGATTAGTGGCTACCGAGATAATTCTCATTCGTCATGGACATACGGTCCCTGTGAACGGAGACTACGCACACGCGCCGTTGACTGAACTGGGCCGCGAACAAGCTGCGAAAACCGGTCAATACCTGGCTGCTCAGCAGAGGCTTGATGCCTTCTTCAGCAGCACGGTGCGTCGTGCCAGAGAGACTGCGGCGATCATTGGCGAAAAGATTGGCGAGACACCAGCGGTAAAAACCGGGATTCAAGAAATTGAGGGCCTTGAGGTGCCACTGCTGGCAGCATGTGAGGTGTTGTCTATTTTTGACCCCGTAGAAGATTATCTTGATGATCACGCGGGCAAACCGATCCGGTGGCCGCTTGAGGGCCGTGTTGCGAACGCTCTGCTGGAGATCGTCACGGGTTATCCTGGACAGCAAGTAGCTGTCGTTACTCACAGCGGGGTCATTTCGTCGGTACTGGCATGGCTCTTCCCGGAGCAGCGGTTAAAATGGTGGCTAACGACTGTCAATAACTGTTCATTCACGCGATTCCGGGTAGAAAATGCCCGTTTCGAGTTAACTGATTTGAATGATACACAGCATCTGCAACCCCAAGAAATGACTGCGCAACCGCCGAGCGCAACCGTTCAGGCCACGAAGCAGGTTATGAAAACGATTGAGCCACCCCGGAAGGCGGTACGATTCGGTGGTTCAAATCAATCTAAATCGTGACGCACAGTAGCATATCAAGGAGTTCGAGGGCGGAAACATCAATCCGATTACACCGTCACGGATAACACTTAGCCAACGCGAACTGGAAATCTTGAAACTGGTGGGGGCGGGGGCACGGAACAAGGAAGTTGCCGCGCAGCTAGCCATCAGTCAAAGTACGGTCAAGGCCCACCTGGACAGCATTTTCAATAAATTGGGCGTTGATTCGCGCACCGCAGCCGTGTAGATAGCTGTCCAGGATGGTCTCTTTGTCCACTAAATGAGAATTCTCCAGACGTGAATTTTGCCTATACTTTTCTCAACCTGTTTAAGGAAGGTATTCGATAACCACCGGGGCAGCATATCTGCTGCCCCTGCTTCAGGACGCCTAGTCTACGCACGCATTAGCACGCGCGACCCGACCAAACCAATGTCCGCTGTCCTTGATGATACGTTCCTGAGTCTGGAAATCGGTGTAAGCTAACCCAAAGCGATCCCGCGTGCCCATGGCCCACTCGAAATTATCGAGCAGGCTCCAGCAGAAGTAGCCTTTCATAGGAACGCCCGCCTCTATCAGGTCAGATAGGATGGCAATGTGCTGCTTGATGTAATCCAGCCGCGCGAGGTCATGCACCTGGCCTTCCCACAGTACATCATCGTAAGTAGCGCCGTTTTCGGTGACATATAGCGCCGGGAAAGTGTAATCCTTGTGCAGCCACAGCAATAGTTCATGCAATGCCTTGGGGTAAACTTCCCAGCCGCGCGCCATCATATTGACTGGATTCCGCCGATTAATGATTTTGCCGTCGCTGCTCTCGCGGTCATGAATGATATTCCGTGAATAGTAGTTGACGCCGAGGAAATCCAGGGGAGCGGTCATGGCTTCCATATCCCCGGCCTGAATGACCGGAACTTTATCGCCGTAACTCTTCCAGGCATCCTCTGGATAGCCGCGCCCCGCGATGGGGTCAACGAACCACAGGTTGAATTTTGCATGGGCGAGGCGCGTCGCCAGCCGATCTGCTTCGCTGTCCGTGGCGGGATAATCCGGGTGAAAATTAAGGACGATTCCCACCTTCGCGTCAGGGCAGCGGTCCCTAATCACGGGCACGGCTTTGCCGTGTGAAACCAGGACGTTGTGGGCCACTTGCAGCGCAATCTTCATATCGCGTAGACCCGGTGCGTGCTCGCCTAGCGCGTTACTCAGAATCGAAATGCACCAGGGTTCGTTATGCGTCATCCAGTCTTTGACGCGATCACCCAGTTTGCTCACCACAACATCTACATAGTTGACGTACGCGTCGATGGTGCTCCGGTTGGCCCAGCCACCGCGATCCTGGAGGGCCTGTGGCAGGTCCCAGTGATATAGGGTGACAAAGGGTGTCACGTTTGCTTCGAGCAGGGCATCGACCACGCGATCATAGTAAGCGAGGCCTGCGGCATTAACGGTGCCTGTGCCCGCTGGCAAAATGCGTGACCACGCGATTGAAAAACGATAGGCGTTCAGATTCATCTTTTGAAGCAGCGCCACGTCTTCACGGTACCGATGATAGGAGTCCGACGCCGGATCGCCCGTTTCACCAGTCAGGATAGCCCCCGGTGTGGCGGCAAATCGATCCCAGATCGATTCGCCCCGTCCGTCTTCGCGTGTCGCCCCTTCAATCTGGAAAGACGCCGTTGCGGCCCCCCAGAAAAAACCTTGAGGAAATTTTTGGGTCATCTGTATTTGCCTTGTCTTTTAAGGATAATAACGATACACATTGCCCGTGTTGGGAATGTGTTGCATAACCTGATCGCTGATCTCGGTCAGCCTTGCAAAAACTGAGTCGGGGATTTCGCCGTCCAGCGCCGCTGCGATTTGCGCTAGCTGCTCAGGGTTTCGGGCGCTGACGACTGCCGTATGAATATCGGGCTGGTGCAATACCCAGCGGATCGCCAGGTGCAGCAGCGAACGATTAGCCTCTACCGCCACCTGTTTGAACTGCTCGACTGCCTCATAAACATGAGGCCAGACCTCTGTATCAAAATGAACGGTACGCCCCCGCGAATCACCAGGTTCGAAGACTGGCTGTCGGGGGAATTTACCGGCGAGGATGCCCTGCGCAATTGAACTGTAAGTGGTGATTGCGATATGGTTGGCGCGGCAGTAAGGGATAACATCGGCTTCGTCAAACCGCCACAGCAGGTTGTAGCAAATTTGGTGCGCGTCGATTCGCCCGACCTGCGCCACCTGCGCCATCTGCTCGACATTAAAATTGCTCACGCCGATGGCGACAATTTTCCCCTGCTGCCGTGCCTTTTCCAGCCCTTCCATCAACGGTCGAAGATCACGACCTTTGCGGGGCCAATGAATATAAAACAGGTCGATAACGTCAGTTTGCAGCCGGGCCAGACTCTGGTCGACGTGCTCAAGCATTACGTCGGCTGACATCTCGTCGACACTTGCTTTTGAAGCGACAAATACCTCATCGCGTCGCCTGGCGATGAATTGCCCGACGAGTCGTTCGGATGTGCCGTCGCCGTAACCGCCAGCCGTGTCAAAATGGTTCAACCCACGTTGTAGCGCCGCCTCCATGATCGCCAGAGTATTCGCTGCCCATTCGCTGCTCCATTGATTCGGGCTGAACACGATGCCGCCCAAAGCCAGTGGGCCAAGCAATTTCTTGTTCGGCGGAATGGTGACCGCCGATACAACACCCTTATTCGTCATGGTTTTCGTTCTCTCATTCACCGGGATACGTTAACTGCCATTGCGCACGGATCGTGTCCAGCGTTGCCATGATCGCCAATGTCTCGGTCAGTGGCATAACTGCGCTCTCGTGTTTGCCCGCGCGGATACACTGGCCTACTTCTGCTGCCTCGTAGTTATAGCCATTACCGCGAGTCGGCGGGTGGACGGTCTGCTTATCAAATAGAATCCCATCGTAAATAAGGCTGGACTCTGATCCCGGTGCTGGCGGTTTCGCCAGCGTGACCACACGGGGACGGAGCCACGGCTCATGAATCTTGATATAGCCCTTGGTGCCGAAAACATCGGCTTCGACTGGCACAGCCAACTGTACGCCAGAGGAGAGCAGCGCTGTTTGGCCCCTGTCGTAGCCGAACAGGTACGCCGAGCGGTCATCAGTGCCGGTTCTCCCCAGCGAGGCAGTGCTGCTGACTGTCCGAGGTGTACCCAGGATCATAGAGGCGAACGAGATCGGATAGATTCCGGCATCCAGCAGCGCGCCGCCGCCAAGTTCGGGCGCGAACAAACGACTCGTTGGGTCGAAATCGGTCATAAAGGAAAAGTGCGCCCGCACCAACTCGACATCACCGATCTCCCCGTCGGCGATCCATTTGCGGACCTGGACCATTGCGGGGAGAAAGCGGGTCCACATCGCTTCCATCAGGAACAGGCCCTTCTGACGCGCCAGATCAATCATCTCGCGAGTCTGGCGTGCGTTCATGGCAAAGGGCTTTTCCACGAGCACATGTTTGCCCGCGTTCAGGCACATTAGGGTATTTTCGTAGTGAAAGGGATGAGGCGTGCCGACATAGATCACATCTATGTCCGGGTCATTGGCAAGCGCTTCGTAGCTGCCATGACGGTGTGGTACGTTCCACGTCTCGCCGAAGGCCTCGGCGTTGGCCTGCCCGCGCGACCCGACGGCAGTTAGCGTGGCATCGTCGAGCGCCGTTAACCCTTCGGCAAATAGATTTGCGATGTATCCTGTACTCAGAATTCCCCAGCGAATTTTCTGCATTGCCCCTTCTCTCGTTTACCATGAAAAAAATGGACACACCGCAATATTGTATATTGGTGCGGCACCAGTTCCCGATTTATTAAGAAACCCCC
>WNFL01212309.1_pt1 | contig 16728 bp, 14 predicted proteins | sample 5400361 | NCBI WGS metagenome assembly WNFL01 (sample SAMN13153351, study PRJNA577476) | soil metagenome | isolation source: 40 cm soil on Douglas fir-dominated hillslope | place: USA:California | collected 2013-09-17 | reverse complement strand
GCGCCTGTGTCGCGTCAGTAGAGCCGCCAACCAGCAGCGTGTCGCCCGACACCGATACCACGGCACTCATCGCTGGCGCCAGAGCAAACGCCGCCAGGGCCGCGTCGCCAGGCGTGCCACTCGGCATGGGCGCGAGCGTGGTCCAGGTCGCTGGCTTCACCTGACTGTCTCCCGTCTGCGGCACATGGAGCGCGCCGAGATACGGCGTATCCTTGGCCATCACATACACCTGGAGGAGGCCTACCCCGGCTTGCGTGGCCGCTGGCTTCGTAGACGGCGTAGACGGCGTGGATGCCGGAGTTGCCGCATCCGCCACCGCGACGGCGCCGAGCACCACCTGGACGGCCGCCGGAGTGGCGACCGGCAGCAGCTTCCATCCCGTGGCGATATTCGTCGTGCGCAGCCACCACACACTACCCGACGTGTCGGACAGCAGCACGTCCACCGGCGCATCGGCCCAGGTGCCCAACCACGCGCGCGCGTTAGCGGTCTCGGACACAGTGAGCAGTTTGCTCGTCAGGGACCCGCCGCTCGGCTGCGCATGGATGTCGAGCCACTCACTCCAGCCGGCCGGCGCCTGCACCGCGCCATCCGCCGTGACGAGCGAATCTTGCCACAACCGCTCATAGAGCCTGCCGTCGCTCCCAGTCGCGAGCACCAGTGGCGCGCCGCTCCCTGGCGCGCCAGCGAGCGTGAAGCCACCGGCGAGCGTCGTGTTGTGCGGATGATCGAGTGGTTGCCAGCCACCGGGACGCTGTTCCGGTCCGGCTCGCCACCAGAGATTGCCATCCGAGCCGAGCACCGCGACCGCCAGCCCACCGGCGAATGCCGTCGCCGAGACATTCGGCTGGACGGATACGCCCTCTGGCGCGCCAAGGTCGGACCATTGCACGCCAAGCGTGCGAGGACTGGTGCGCGCCTGATAGAGATGCCCATCCAGCCCGGCGACGTAGGCGTCGCGCACCCCGCTCGGCAAGACGACCGACGCCACCTTCTGCCCGGCAGCGAGCTGCACTCCAGTGGGGGCGCCAAGGCTGCGCGCGCGTGCCTGCGCCGTTACCGACGCGGACTTCGTGGCGTCGTCGGTGGTGGCGAAGCGGTCGTTGGTAGACCAGGTGAGATCGGCCAGCGCGCCGTCGGTGGTGACGACGGTGGTCGCCGCCAACGACGGCAGCGCGCCAGAGCTATCCCGCGGCGTCTGCGGAGCGGCAGGCGCGCTGGCCTTCACGGCCTTCTGGGGGGTGGTAGCGGGGAACTTGCCGGTATTGCGCGTCGAGTGCAGCCAGCCATACGTCGCCCGCGACGTGCCCATCGTCGGCCGCCAGCGATAGGTCGGCAGCCGTGTCTCGTGCGCGATGGAGCCGCTAAGAATCCACGCGTTGCCGACATGCTGCAGCGCGAGGCGGTCGCTCGGATGATCCTGATCGCCCCATTTAACATTCTGCTCGGCGGTAATGACCTCGCCGTTCTTCACGGCCGCGACCACGCCGATGTGCCCGCCGTGTGCACCGTCCGCGCCTGCCGGCCATGGTTGCCCACGCGCGTCGACCTGGCCCCATACCAGGATATCGCCGGGGACCGGCGCATGATCGGAGCCATTGGGGTACGTCACGAAGTCGTCGGGATGATTGCCAGGCAGCCAGAGGTCCGGCGCATTGCCCCAGCCGGATCGTCCCCAGCCGCTCGGCGAGTCACCGAACGCCCAGGCGGAGAATCGTATCACCAGCTCCACGCATTGGAACGACAGCCCATAGCCGTCGCTCGTCGCGCCACCCGGCGCGCAGCCCGTCTTATTCCAGTTCGCGGGAACGCGGTCACAACTGACGTTGGCGCCATTGGGTGCGCCGCCGTTGATGCCGTTGGCGCAGACGTCCACCCCGAACCAGCCACCAGTCTTGCCGTGGCCCGGAAGGATCGTGCGCCCCCATTGATCGCCGTTGGTACTACTGGGGTCGTGTTGCGCCAGGGCGCTACACGAGGCGTCCGGCGCCAGGCCGTAGGCTGGCGCGGCGCGTGCGGTGGTCGTAGGAACGACGGTCACCACCGCGATCAGCAGCAACAGCATGCTGAGAACGGCACTCGCTAGCGCGCTGACCGGCGGGTAGATAGCGTCTTGCGCCCACTCGCCGCTCTTGGTCGTACGCCCCCACCACCTCGCCTTGCGCCACTCCATTGCGTTCCCCTCGCATTGTAACTATGCGCGCGACCACCTGGATTGAGCAAGCCGACGGCATCATGCCGCGGCGCCGAGCTACTCCCATTGTACTGGATTGCGCAATATCTTTCGACCGTGATGCCGCCTCAGCATGCCCCGCATTCCCTGCTTGCCTGGCATGCCCACGACACGACCCCTCCACATGTCGACGCCGCCCGCGTCTGCCAACCTATGAGTCAGACGATGCTCGCCCCCGACGTGTCACACCACGTCACGCGTCAGCTCCAGGTGACCGGCGAGCACGACACGCGCGATAACTGTCGCCGCATCCTCGCCGGCCGCCGCCACCGCACGCGCCGCAGCACGCGTACGCTTGTCGGCGTGCGCCATCGCGACGCTCATGCCGGCGGCTCGCAACATCGAGATGTCGTTCACTCCATCGCCAATCGCAAATGTCTCGTGCACGGCGATGCCAAGCTTGCTCGCCAGATTCAGAAGTGCCGTGCCTTTGCTGGCTGCCGGTGAGAAGACGGTCAATTCGGCGGCGCCATAGCCCCCCGTTCGCAGGAGCTGCACCCCGCACGGCAACGCCTCCAGTGCGCCCGCCGCCCGCCGCAGCCGGCGCCACGGGCCAAAGGCAGCGACCCGTAAAGGCGACGCGTCAAGCGAGCACAGGTCACCCAACGCATGCACGCTGGCCTGATTCGCGAACCGCGCCAGATAGCTCGACACGTGCGAATTGCGTGCATCGGGTGGTCCTACGCGCAGGTACTCGCCCGCGTTATCGGCGTATTGGACGATCGGCCGCAGTCGATGCGCAGCCAGGATCGCCGCCGCGGCAGTGGCCACCTCCGGCGCCAGTGCTTGCTCGGCCAGAATCTCCCCACCGGGATACGCGCGCGTCTGGGCGCCGTCATAGACGATCAACGGACCGGATAGCCCTAATGCTTGCGCCACCGGCGCCGTCCCCGTGAACCGGCGCGACGTGGCCAGCGCGAGCACGACGCCCGCCGCCCGCAGCTCCTCTACGACGCCGTACGTCCGCGGCCCGATGTCTCCGCCTGGACCGAGCAGCGTGCCATCGATATCGGCCGCTACGAGACGAAATACCACTACCCCACCGTCACCCTCTATCGGCAAAGAGCCGTCGCACCACCAGATAAGCGGGCAGCGCCGCTACCAGCGCCAGCGTGACGAGCAACAGCGCCGCATCGGCGCGCCCACGCCACGTGTCGACCGCGTGCACGGGCGGCTGTCCACTTACCTGATGCGCAATCTCCATCCCGGAGACGAATAGCTCGGCGATTCCGCTGCATATGAACCAGGACGCGATCAGCAGGAGCACGAACGTACGTGGCTCGCCAGCGCGTCGTCGCGCGAGCAGCCACCAGACGACCGCGCCCCCGCCAGCGATCTGGCCAACGCCAAAGAGCAAGGAGATGACCAGGCTCAGATTCGTTGCCACGTCCCCTCACTCGCTCCAGTCCGGCCGCGCGCCTTGACCTATCTTCCTGCGTCTCTGTGGCAGAAGTCAAGCGCACACCTGTAACACCGCGGCTCCCACGTGATACCATGAGGAGTGCGGATTCCCGCTCTCGTGGGGGAGCACTGTTGACCACAGCTTTCGGCGACGCCGCCGAGGAGGACTACGCGATGGATCTGCGTGGAGCACAGGTCACCTGGTTGGGTCACGGCACCTTCAAGCTACGCTCGCCCGACGGCAAAATGTTGTTGCTCGACGCCTGGGTACAGGATAATCCGGCCTGCCCGGAGAACCAGAAGCACGTCGGCAAGCTAGACGCATTGCTGATCACCCATGGCCACTCGGATCATACCGCCAACGCCGTCGCGGTGGCTCAGGAGTCTCAGCCCGAACATGTCTTCGGCAACTTCGAGCTGTCCAACTGGCTGGAGCGCAGTGGCGTACAGCATACTGTCGCAATGAACAAGGGCGGCACCGTTGATCTTGGGTGGGTGAAGGTCACGATGGTGCATGCCGACCACACTTGCAGCGTCCTTGAAGGCGACAGGTTGCTCTATGCGGGCGAGGCGACCGGCTACGTGCTGCGCTTCCCGAATGGCTTGAGCCTCTATGCGGCGGGCGACACGAACGTCTTCGGCGACATGCGGCTGATTTGCCAGTTGTATCAGCCACAGGTCGCGATCCTCCCCATCGGCGACTTCTACACGATGGGGCCGCACGAGGCGGCCTGCGCCACACAGCTGCTCAGCGTGCCCGCCGTGATCCCAGGCCATTACGGCACCTTTCCTAGCCTGACCGGCACTCCCGCGGTGCTACGCGAGGAGCTCGGGGCGCTGGGACTGGGTATCGTCGAGGTGGCAGACATCAAGCCAGGGCAAATGATCGGCTAGTGGGCGAGCGCTCCGCGAGAAAGGTGCACGGGATGTCGGTGCCAGTCAAAGACACGCTCCAGCGGCCGCTGCGCGATCTGCGGATCTCGGTGACGGATCGCTGCAATTTCCGCTGCACCTACTGCATGCCGAAGGAAGTTTTCGGCCGCGACTTCGAGTTTCTGCCCGCCCGGCTGCTGCTCAGCTTCGAAGAGATTGCGCGGCTGGCCCGCATTTTTGTCGACGCGGGCGTGGAGAAGATTCGCATCACCGGCGGTGAGCCACTGGTGCGGCGCGACCTCGAGCGTCTGGTCGCCATGCTGGCCGCGCTGGATGGCGTGCGCGATCTGACGCTCACCACCAACGGCTCTCTACTCGCGAAAAAGGCACAGGCGCTGAAAGATGCCGGCTTGCGGCGCGTTACCGTCAGTCTGGACTCGCTGGATGATGCCGTCTTCAAAGCCATGAATGATGTTGAGTTCCCGGTCGCGCGCGTTTTGGAGGGCATCGAGGCGGCGCGCGCGGTCGGGCTGGCGCCCATCAAGATCAATATGGTGGTGCAGCGCGGAGTCAACGACACGAGCATCGAGGACATGGCGCGCCACTTCCATGGCAGCGGCGCCACTCTCCGCTTCATCGAGTACATGGATGTCGGCACCACCAATGGCTGGCGGCTGGATGATGTCGTGCCGGCAGCCGAGATTGTGGCGCGCGTCAGCGCCGTGCTGCCGCTGGAGCCAGTCGAGCCTTCCTACCGCGGCGAAGTGGCGCAGCGCTATCGCTACCTCGATGGTGGCGGTGAGATCGGCGTCATCTCGTCGGTGAGCCAGCCGTTCTGTGGTGATTGCACGCGTGCCCGTCTCTCTTCGGAGGGCAAGCTGTACACCTGCCTCTTTGGCACGAGTGGCCACGACCTGCGTACACAGCTGCGCGACGGCACGCCCGACGACGAGATCGCCGCCGCCGTGCGCGGCGTTTGGACGCGACGGCGCGACCGCTACTCGGAGCTGCGCACGCTGGACACGACGCGACTGCGCAAGGTGGAGATGTCGCACATCGGGGGGTAGCGGCGGGATGCGGGATGCCGCCAGCAGCGGTCGGGGAAGGCACGCAGGCGTATGACAGCTCCATCCTCGCTGCGCGCCCAGATCTCGAGTGCGCTGCCGTGGCCCGTCGTGTACCTGCCCCTTGGCTTCGCCGTGACGGCCTGGGGCGGCTCGTTCGTTGCAGCGCGCATCGTGCTCCACGCCGCGTTCGCCGGGCAGGCAGTGCTGACGCCGACTGTGCTGGCGACCGTGCGCTTCGGCCTTGCCTCTGTCGTCTCGGCGACCTGCTGCGCATGGGCATGCTCGGTCAGCTCATGTACTCGGTCTACTTCTGGCTGCAATACACTGGCCTGCAACAAACCAGCGCCAGCGTCGCCTCGATTCTTGTGGTCGGCTTGGTCCCCCTGGCCACCGCCGCGCTCGCGCAAGTCCTCGGCAGAGAGCGCCTGAGGCGCACTTCCGTAGCCAGCTTGCTGCTTGGCTGCAGTGGCGTGCTGCTGATCGCGCTGCCGCAAGGGCTGCACCTGGATACGAGCGCGGGCTTCGTCTTTGGCTGCGCCTGCCTGGTAAGCAATGCCGTGGCCTTTGCTGTGTATTCGAACCTCAGCAAGCGATGGATGCATACGATCTCGCCGTTGGTGATGACCAGCGGCACGATGGTGAGCGGGGCGCTGGGTTTACTCGTGCTGTCGCTGATCGGTTCCCCGGCGCAGTCCTGGGCACAGGTCGCACGCCTTGCCGGCGTACAGTGGCTCGCCGTGCTCTATTTGGCGCTCGTCTGTTCCGTCGCGGCTTTCTATGCGTACAACGGTGTGTTGACCCGGATCCCCGCCTCGCGCGCCGCGACCTTCGTGTACTTCGAGCCAATCATCGCGGTCGGTCTTGGCGTCACGTTGTTGCACGAACGTCTTACCATACAGTCCTTGCTCGGTGGAGCGATCATCGCCGCCTCAGTGGTGCTCCTCCATCTTCAGCGCCGCCGCTGATCAGTGTGGTTTTGCCAAAGCCAGCGGAGGCTGAGATCAAGGTCAGCTTGCGATGCAGCCCCTCGTGTAGCCGCTCGAACAGGCGGGGGCGGCTGACAACGTTGAGCCGGAGTGGGGGTATATACAGTTTCGTGGCGAGAATGGGTGTGGTCATCTGCCGTGGATTCCACGGTCTTGATCGACTCCGCAAGTCTCCGAACGCGCATAGATACGTTGACCGTGACGTCATCGCTCACAGGCGCGGCCAGTATACCACCAGGGAGCCGTCATATCACCGCGATCGCCGCTGGGATCCAACTCCGTCAGCCCGGGCGTCGCACTTGTCCCCCTCGGTCGCGTGACTGTGCAGAATGGACCACTCAGTCCATGGTTACATGCGCAGGCGGCATGGTCACACCTTTTTCGCCGGTGTGAGGCCCACACCCTCCACCACCTCCGCAGGCGATGCCGCCCAGCGGGCGCCCGAGGCCTGGAGCGCCGTATACAACTCCTGGCCGCGCCCGGAGAAGTCGCGTGCGCCGATCGCTTCGCGTACCAACGGCGCTAGCGCGCTTTCACTCGTCGCCGCGTCGGCGCCGTCCGCTCCCGGCTCTTGCGCGAGCCGCAACGCCGGCTCCAGCAAGATCACTTTGCGCCCCGCTCGGCACGCGTCCAGTGCGGCCTGCAGCAGGTCTCGATTGCCAGGGCCGAGCGGCATTGGGCACACGACGATCGCGTCCGCTGCCTCCATGCGCTCGCGCGCCGCCAGCAGCCCCTGGGCAGAGACCGGCGCAAACGGCGGCTCGACGATGCAGAGCCGCGCGAGCCGGCCCGCCAGGGCACAGTCGCTGTCGCCGGCGTTGAGCGGGCCCGCGGTGAAGGCGATGCCGGCATCGGCCAGCGCGCGCATCAGCAGCTCGCCCGACCCGCCGCCGGCCAGCACATGTACCGCCGACTCCGCGAACGCTGCTGGCGCAGGCTGGTCGTCACGCCGGACGCGGCCCGGCGGCAGCACGCTCAGATGCTCCTCCCCGCGCAAGATACCGACCTGCACTGGTGTCTCATACACCTGCGTGAGCAGTGCGGCGTCCAATACCTGCGCGGGTGGCCCGTCCGCCAGCATCTCCGTGCGGAAGAGGATCAGCCGGGGAAAGTAGCGGGCGGCGAGGTTCAGGTCGTGCAGGGCCGCGATCACCGTGATGCCGCGCTCGCGGTTGAGTCGGCGCATCAGCTCCAGCACCTCGATCTGATGCTTGATGTCCAGGTGCGCGGTTGGCTCGTCGAGCAGAAAGAGAGCAGCGTCCTGCGCCACCGCCAGTGCGATCAGCACGCGCTGCCGCTCGCCCCCGCTCAGCTCGTTGAAGACACGGTCCGCCAAATCCGCCGTCTCTGTCGCCGCCAGTGCCTCTTGGATCGCCACGCGATCGCTCGCGCGGCTGATGCCCCACGCGCCCATATGCGGCATGCGGCCGAGCTCGACGATCTGCCGCACCGTGTACGAGAATTGCACGGTGAACTCCTGCGGCACGACCGCCACACGCCGCGCCACCTCATTGCGCGGCAGCGCACGCAGGTCCGCGTTGCCGAGGTAGATCTCGCCGCGCGCAGGGCGCAGGATCCCCGACGCCAGCCGCAGGACCGTGGACTTGCCTGCGCCATTCGGCCCAAGTAGGCCGACCATCTCGCCACGCGCGACGCGCAGCGAGACATCGCGCACCACGAGGTCGCGGCGATAGGCGAAGCTGACGTGCTGGAGGCACAATGCTCCGTCCGTCGCATCTGCGGGCGCCTGTGCGGCATGGGTGGTCGTTACCATCGGTACTGCCTCCCAGCACGCCGCAGTAGCACGAGGAAGAACGGTCCGCCGACGAGTGCCGTGAGCACCCCGAGCGGCAGCTCCGTCGGGGCGGTGAGGGTGCGTGCGCCGAGGTCGGCGAGCACGACGAAGATCGCGCCGGTGAGCGCGCTGGCGGGGATGAGCAAGCGGTGCCGCGGCCCCAACGTGATGCGGCACAGATGAGGGGCGATCAGGCCGACGAAGCCGACGAGCCCTGAGATCGAAACGGCGGCGGCGACGAATAGCGCGGCCAGCGCCACGACGGCGAGCTTGGCGCGCTCGACCCGCAGCCCGATGTGCGCCGCCATCTCTTCGCCGAGCGCGAACGCGTCCAGTGCGGGCGCCAGCGCGACGGCCCCCAGCGCGCCGAGCAGCACGAGCACGCACACGAATGCCACCTGCGTCCACGACTGGACGTTGACGCCGCCGACGATCCAGAGATACAGCGCGGTAATGCGCAGCCCCAGGCGGTCGTTCAGCGTGATGAGGAGTGTCTGCGCGGCGGTGAGCATCGCGCTCACCGCGACGCCGGCCAGCAGCAGCGTCACCACTGGCGTCTGCCCCCGATGCGTCGCCAGCCAATACACCAGCGCCACCGCTAGCAGCGAGCCGGCGAAGGCCAGTGCGGCTACCACGCCGAAACCCAGCCAGGTGATCGTCACCTCGGCAGGCAGTATGAAGCCGATCGTCGCGCCCAGCGCCGCGCCCGAGGATGTTCCCAACAAGAGCGGATCAGCCAGGGGGTTGCGCAACAGTCCCTGGAACAGCGTTCCTGCCATGCCAAGCGCCGCGCCCACCACCACCGCCCCCGCGACGCGTGGCAGCCGCAGCTGAAGCAAGATCACCTCGTCGCTGGCAGCCCACGCCCGCGGGAAGTGGGAAAGGTGCGTGGCATTGAGCAGCACGAGCGCGGTGTGAAGCGGCGAGATGGCGACAGCGCCCGCGGCAGTGGCGAAGACCACCGAGACGAGCAGCCCCGCCGCAAGCAGCGGCAGCGCGGCGGAGCGCAGGCGCGCGATGGAGCGCCTGCTGGCGGGTGCTGCCACGTTGCCGCCAACGCCGCGCTCGCGCAGCCCGCTCTGGCGGGCCGTGACCTCTGGTTCACGTTGGTGCGCAAGCTCAGCCACCGTCGCCTGCCTTTCTCGCGCGGGCCGGCACGCCTGGCGCCGCCTCTCGCTGCCCGCCTTCGTCCATCGCCAGGAGTGCCGAGGCACTCAAGCCCACCGGCGCCGCGCATCCCGACTAGGCGAGATCAGGGTGGAGCAAGTGAGCCAGCTTCTCCAGGCCGTCCACCAGCCGCGGTCCCGGCCGCTGCGAATAGCTTGGCTCAAGCTCGTAGACACGCTTATTCTGCACCGCCGAGATCACGCCCCAGCCGGTGCGCACGTACACCAGTTCCGGGTTCCCGCCATACTGCGGGTCCTCGGTCAGCACGATTGCCTGCGGATTGGCGGCGATGATGCTCTCGGCGCTCACCTGCGGAAAGCCGCTGTTGGTGCTGTTGGCGCCGAAGATGTTCGTCCCGCCAGCCAGCGTGATCAGGTCATTGTCGAACGTGCCCCCGCCGGCTGCATACGGCTTGGTCGGCACCGTATCGTCCGACTCCATGTAGACCGTCACCGGGGCCGCGTGCGAGACCTTCGCCTTCACGGCGTCCACACGTTTCTGCAGCGCGTCTACGAGCGTGTTGGCGTTGCTTTCCAGGTGCGTGAGCTGGCCGACCAGGCGAATCTCAGTCAACGTGCCCGCGAGTCCCTGGATCGGCAGATCCACGACGGGAATGTGGACGGCCATCAGCTTCTGGTCGTCCTGCGCCGTCTCTCCGCCATAGCTCAAAACCAGATCGGGCTTCAGCGCCACGATCTGCTCGATGTTCACGTGCAAGCTCTTGCCGTCCGAAACCTTGGGCTTGGCCGCCATCGCGGCCGGGTAATCCGTGTAAAAGTCTACCGCGTCGACGTGTGCAGTGGCGCCGACCGCGGCAAGCATCTCGCTGTCGGCGGGCGTCAGCGAGACGATGTGCTGGGGCGTGGCCGAGGGAATGACGATTGGCGTCCCATTGGCATCTTTGGTGAAGAGTGGCTTCGCCGGACCTCGTGCCGGCGACGAGGAGCCACAGCCGGCGAGCATAGCCAGCACGGCGGACGCGAGTACCACGAGCGCGAGCAAACGAGCGTGAGAGCGCATAGAGTCACACACCTCCCTGACAGGCGGGCCAGGCACCGCGCCTCGGCCGGTCCCCCCGACGGATCAGTGCTGAAAGCAGCGACAACCGCCACCTTTCCCACGGCCAGACAAACAGTGCCCTCTTTTTCACAGCTGTGAGAAAGAGGGCACAACACCGGCGTGCTGCTCTTCTCCCCTGGCGCGAAGGACGTGAGCAAGAGTCGCGAGGCCGGTCTCCTGGCTCGTGAGGCCCGTGGCATCCGGTCGGTAGGCCGTGGCCTACTCTCTCGGCGTCATCGGGTGCGCCGCTCCGATCTTCCCATCACCACACGGCGATAGTGATCCCGCGTCGAAGCGCGGAACGAGCGGGCAAACCTCACTTACAGTGGCGCGTCCGCATCGGCATTTCACCGATTTCCCTGGCTGCGCACCGTTGTGCGCAGCCACCTCGCGACCTGGAAGATTCAGTTGTCGTGCATACTATAGCGCTCAGCATGGCGAGCGGTCAATGCGTTTGCTTGCGAGACCGCGGGTCAGTGAAAGGAGAGCGGCACGTGCACGTTGGCCAGCGCGGCAAGCGCGACCACAATCACCGGCGCAACGACTAGCGCGGGGAGCATGCTGGCGACGCGCATCTCGCGCACTTTGAGAATCCTCAGACCCAGCGCGACGAGAATCAGCCCTCCCGTCGCCGTCAGCTCAGTGACGGCTTGCGGATGCGCCGCCAGCAGCGGCGCGAGGGCCTGGGCGCTGAGGCTAATCGCGCCCTGGTACAGCAATATCGTGCCGATGGAAAGCAATACACCCCAGCCGAGCGCGCCGGCAAACGCGAGCGCGGCGAAGCCATCGAGCACCGATTTGATCGCCAGCTTGTTGATATCGCCGGTCAAGCCATTTTCGAGCGGCCCGAGAATGGAGAGCGGGCCAACGCAAAACACCAGACTGGACGTGACGAATGCTTCGCTGAGGCGCGAGCCGTCACGCGCGAGCAGATGCTGCAGGCGATCCCCCAGCCGCGTCAGTCCGCCGTCGAGATCCGCCGCCTCGCCGATCAGCGTGCCCAAGAGCAGCGCGCCGAGGAGTATGAGCGGATTCTTTGTCGCCAGGGCATCGAGCAGGCCGATCAAGATTGTGAAGAGGCCGAGCACGCTGAAGAGGCTGTCATGCATGCGTGTCGGCAAACGATTACCCAGTAGCGCCCCGATCGTGCCGCCGACAAAGACTGTGAGCGCATTGAGCAGTGTGCCGTCGAGGGCGCGTAGCACCTGCATCCATCACTCCGTTCGCCGGGCACGACGCTCCATGAGGTGAAGCGCGCGAATATCTTGGGGAGCCCGCATCAGCTTGCGGGGCGCACACCGCGATCCAGGACTCAGGGAGTCCGCGTCTGCGGGGCGATAGTGCCTCCCCCGGATGGCATGCGCGGCTCCCAGTTTCCAGATTGACGTATCGCCAGTATAATGGGAAGACCTGGATCGCGTAAAGCCGCGAGTGGAGAGGTGCGTGAGGGAACGTCAGGTACCCCTTAGCTGAAGCTAGGGGCTTGTGAGACTGTTACGAGCACGCCTGGACCTGACCAGACTCAGCCAGGGGACTTCGGTCCTACCGGGCTACGATAGGCGGGAGCGTTGAAGTTCACACCGGCGGGTGGCACCTCAGCCCGCCGCTCTGTAACTCGCGGGTTAACCAGACGGACGGGGTTCGAGTCAGTGCCCAAGAGGCAGTACCGCCGCCTATCTTTGTCGAGGGGAACCTTACCCGGGCAACCGGTGGCAGTTCGTTGGCTCTGCATCTTCAAAAGCCAACTCCCGCAAGGGAAGCGCAAGAAAGGAGACGGCCATTGCTCCCCCTGCCTTCAGGCAGGGGTCTCCTGGCCGGCGAATTGATGATGGCCGCAGTGCATCCATTGTTCGTCTTGGCCCACGCGAAGGTCAATTTCTCGCTGGATGTGCTCGGCAAGCGCGCTGACGGCTACCACGAGCTTGCCTCGATCATGCAGACGGTCGCGCTGCACGACACGCTGCGCCTGACGCCCACGCGCGACGGCGCCATCACGTGTGTCACGGATCAGCAGGCGCTGAACACGCCGCTGAATCTTGCCATGCGCGCGGCATACCTGCTCCAAAGCACCGAGGAAGATGACGCGCTCGGCGTAGACATCGAGCTGCGCAAGAACGTGCCGGTGCAGGCGGGGCTTGGCGGCGGCAGTAGCGACGCGGCGGCTGTCCTTACGGCTTTGAACCGCCTGTGGCGTTTACACTACCCCATCGCGCGGCTGGAGCAGCTTGGCGCCGAACTCGGCTCGGACGTGCCGTTCTTCGTGCGCGGCGGCACCGCGCTGGTCGAGGGTAGAGGCGAGCGCGTCTCACCCTTGCCAGACGCCGAGGCGCTCTGGCTGCTCCTGGTCAAGCCTGCCGTCGATGTCCCTACCGGGGAGGTATTTCGCCGCCTTGCGCCGGATCAGTACACGTTGGGCACACACTCGCACGCGCTGGCGACCGCAATCCGGCGCGAGCGGTCTCTACCGTTCGAGCACTTCCACAACGCGCTGGAGCCGGCTGCGGCTGCGGCGTACCCTGCGGTCGAAGCCGCACGCGAGGCCATGCGCGCCGCGGGTGCGCCGGCCGCATATCTGAGTGGCAGCGGGCCGACGCTCTTCAGTCCTTTTCGCAGCTTGCTCGAGGCGCGAGATGTCTTCCTGCGCGTCCGTGCGGCGGACCTGGCTGCCTGGCTTACCCACACCGTCACGCGCGCGACGGCAACCGATAGTAACTTCACTACCTAACGACGTGCCGCCTGGCGCGTTTCATTATGGAGAGCGGAGCGGGCATTGCCAACCGACGAGTCGGAGTCCACGCTGGTCGCGCGCGCCATTGGAGGCGACGCCGACGCGTTTGGCATTCTGTATGCCCTGTACTTCGACAGGGTCTATCTGTATGCCCGCCTGAAAATGGGCAACCCAACCGATGCGGAGGACCTGACCGCCACAGTGTTCCTCAAGGCCTGGAAGAGCATCGATCGGTTCAGCCCGAAGGCCGGCTCCTCCTTCGCGGGATGGCTCTTTCGTCTGGCACACAATGCACTTGTCGATGGCTTTCGCCGTGCCAAAGAGGTGATCTCGCTCGATAGCGATGGGGCAGCTCATGTCCGAAATCGAGCCAGCGCGAGCCCTGAAGACCAACTGGTCTGGCGCTTGACGCTGGATGAGCTGCATCAAGCGCTGGGCGAGCTGACCCAGGAGCAGCGCGACGTCGTGCTCCTGCGCTTCGTGGAAGGGCTCTCGGCACGCGAGGTTGGCATTATTATGGGCAAGCAGGAAGGCGCTGTTCGCGGCATGCAGTTCCGCGCTATCGAAGCGCTGCGTCGTGCGCTGGCCGCACTGAGAGAGGAGTCGCTCCATCAAGACTAAAGACGAGCTCCTCGACGAATGTTTGACGGCACTTGAAGCCGGAACGGCGACGCTGGACGAGTGCATACAGCGCTACTTTGCCGCCGACGTGGACGCCGCCGAAACCCTGCGTACCATTGTCGCGCTGCGCAGCACGCTAGCGGTGCAGGCCCACGAGGCGGATGGAGCGCGCGAGCGTGTGCGCGCAAAGATCTCCGCGCAAACCAGCGCAGCGCCCACAACCGCCGTCTCGAATGGAGCGCGTGGGATGTCTGCCTGGCGCCGCGGAGCCGGCCGCAAGATCGGCAGATGGCGGTCAATCGCCTTGGCGGCGGCGGTGCTCCTTGTCTGCGGGCTGGGAATCTGGCAGACCCTCAACGCCGCCGGCGCGGCGCAGCCCGACAGTCCACTCTATGCTGTCAAGCGGGGCACCGAGTGGATCGCATTGACGTCCGCCTGGTCCGACCAGCGCCGAGGTGAGGTGCTGGCGTCAATCGCCGCCCAGCGGCTCGCGGAGGCGCGCGCGGCAGCGGCACGCCACGACGACGCGCTGGTGCGGTCGCTGATAGGCGAGCTAAACTCCACTATGCGCGACCTTATCTCACTGACGGCGCGCATGAAAGCCAGGCACGAAGACACGACGGTCGTCGCACGGGCGCTCGCGCGCGACCTTGGCGCCGAGTATGCGGCGATGCAGCTCGCACGGAAGTCGGGTCAGACTGCGCTCGCGCAAGCGCTCGATACGTCGACGGTGGCGCAGCAGAAAGCGATCAAGCAATATAATCTATCACTGCCTCCGGTGGACGGCGTCCCCGCCGGCTCGTCATCGGGCGCTCCACCTGCCTCACCACCGGGCAAAGCGCAGCAAGCGTCACCCCCAAACCCAAACTCTGGTCCGCCATCGCCTCCCGCGAGTCCACCTGCGTCGCATGGCACAGCCGGCCAGGGCGGGAGTGGGCACGGTACGGGCGGCGGGCGCGGCAGTGGAAACGGTAACCCTCCGCACGTGAGCGGTGGGCGCGCCAAGGCCGGCACTGGCCAAATCGGCAACCCGCCGCGGGCGGCTTCACTGCCGCCGTCGCGTACCGCCCACCAGGGAGCTTGAACGTGAGATCTCCACGAGCCGCCGCTCGGCATCAAGCGAACGCGCTACGACATAAGGAGCCAGCATAGGTGCGCATTGTTGTCGCTCATTCCCAGCTGCACGCGTTTGGCGGTGGTGAGCGTTGCACGTTGGAGCTGCTGCGCCGTCTCTCGTCGCGCCACGACGTAGAGCTGTGGGCGGGTGGGTACACCCCCGACGCGACGTATGACGGGCTGCGGCGGTTCCCCCGGCGAGATGTGCGGCCAGCCGAGTGGCTGAGCGCGGTGCCTGAAGCGGACGCCGTGATTGCGCACACGTTTGGCGCATATTTGTTGGCGCCGCGCCATCCGCGGGTGGTCAGCTACGTACATACGCTGCGCTCGCGCTATCTCTCCGGCGGCACACGGCCGGACCTGCTGGCGCGACGGGCGCTCGATCGGGTTGCGCTCCGCCGGTCGGCGGTCCTCGCCACCAACAGCGAGTACACTGCGGCGCGCGTGTCGCGGCGCTATCAGCGGCCGTGCCATGTCGTGCCGCCAGGCGCGGACGATGCGCTGTTTGCGCTGCCACCACGCGTCGGGTGCTACGCATTGTATGTTGGCCGGCTCGCTCCTGAAAAGGGCGTGGAGCGGCTCATCCGGTGGACATCCCGGCTGCCGCTCGATCTACGGATCGCCGGCGATGGCGATCCGCGCTACGTCGCCTATCTGCGCGCGCTTGCTGGGCCACGGGTACGCTTCCTGGGCCCGCTCAGAGGTGCCCACCTGCTCGATGCCTACGCGGACTGCCGTTTCCTGATGTTCCTGCCTCACGACGAGGAATTTGGCATGGCCGCGCTCGAGGCGATGGCCGCCGCCAAGCCGGTCATCGCGACTGCCGAAGGCGCTCTGCCGGCGTTGATTCGCCAGGGCGAAAGCGGAATCCTCGTGCGAACGCAGGCCGAGTGCGAAGCGGCGGTGACCCGCTTGCTCGGCGACGAAGCGTTCTGCCTGCGTCTGGGCCAGCAGGGCCGCGAGGCTGCGCACAACTATCACTGGGATCGCTACGTCGAGCAGATCGAGCGGCTCTGCGTTGCTCTCGACGCCTAAGCTGCGAGCGGGCACAGAAGCGGCGAGTGCTATACTCAAGTCAACTGCCCCATGCCTAAAGGCAGGGGGCTTGCAGCTAGCCCGGAACGACAAAGCTGCCGCGTCTGGCCTGTTGACGGAGGCCCGGCAGAGCCGAAGCCCTGCCGCGTGCGTACCATCGGGTGCATACCGCGATGATTTTACCCGGGAGCGGATTGCCTACCGGAACGCCACGAACCATCGGTTGGGAAGGTGCGATGTGCAAACCGTTTGCTCCGCCGAAGCGGAGTGCCTTGAGCACACAGGCAGTCTACCATAAAACGGGAGGGTGACGCGGTCGCGCGGGGGCCGTGGTGGAGAGAGCAGCGGTGAATCGAACTACGCGAGAGCAAGGCGGGCGGCGGGCGGAGCATCCGCAGGGTGGAGCAGATCTGTACGACACGCGGCCAACATTCGAGGCACGGCTGGCCGGCGAGGCGAAGCGCGCCGTCAAGCGGCGTGCCCAGGCGCTGCTACGTCTCGCCATTGGCGCCGTCGGCTGGCTCACGCGTGACAGGCGCTATGCTGTCACGCCGCAAGCAGGCGACCCGGCGATACGGCGCATTCTGGTGGTGCGTGTCGACCTCCTGGGCGACGTCGTGCTCTCGCTCCCCGCCGTGCGCGCGCTG
>WNFL01093529.1_pt1 | contig 16731 bp, 27 predicted proteins | sample 5400361 | NCBI WGS metagenome assembly WNFL01 (sample SAMN13153351, study PRJNA577476) | soil metagenome | isolation source: 40 cm soil on Douglas fir-dominated hillslope | place: USA:California | collected 2013-09-17 | reverse complement strand
CCCACCTATCAACGGGCGGCCCCGCGACTCAAAATCTCAATGGACGGTATAGTCGCGGACGGCACAATTTGCGCCTATCAACGGACAGGATAATCTCTTGCCTATCAATGGACGGACATTTACTTCGTCGCACTAGCGACCTCCGGGACCACCAACGCCACGATCGGATCCATTGTGCTTTGCTCGCGTCAGGCTCACTACGCGAACAGGACTTCAAGGAATCTCTCTCTATTCGATCCACTACGTATTTGTGGCTTTCCGATTTACCGCTACACAGCATCGGGCATATCATGTTTACTACTTGAGTCGCCCAGACCCTCTGACAGAATAGCCACATTCCTGATATCGACCCCGTACCCATCCAGCACCTCCATCTGATGTTTTTCTGCAAAATCTTTCCATCGCACCAGGGTAGATCGCAATCGGGAGGTGGAGGTGATACTAGGCATACGCGTTTCAGCCAAAGATCGCCAAGACAGCTCCGTATACTGGAGGCTGAATGTGTATTCTCGATTTTCTGGCCCCTGCTCATCCCACCTTGATGTTAAGGACGTAAGAAGGGAAGCGTGGGCCATCTGATCGAAGCCACTGGTCCATTTGCGGAAGGGATAGACAAATATATGATGCAACCTTGGTCTTGCCACCAGGGGCATGATGACCTTTGCGGAAGTGATAACAGTATGCGCCCGAGGGCAGAGAAGCCACAATTGCTCAGGAACAGCAGAGTGTGCCTGTAGTGATGTCATGTCATCCCTGTGAGCGTCGAAAACAGTTGAGGAGAAAGCGCGTACCGATGCATCTAGCACTTCTATTTGAGCCCCAACTCCTCGATCAAGGAGTTCTGTGCAGTACTCCCAGGTTCGGGGAATGTAGAATTGCTTGAGAGAGGGGAGGTGCCATCTGGAGAACCACTCGCGTCCCGCCTGTTCATGCCCCGGATCGCAGCGGATATCCAGGAGCTGCAACACTTGCAGGTCTTCGAAGACAGGGGCATGGTACGTTTGTCCATCGGAACCAACAACGTACTCGATAGCACATATGAGACGTCGTAGGCGAATGGCGAGGCCGGAGATGAGGGATATGCTTTCCGAATCAATAAAAACAGTTTCTTTATTAAGCCAGGGCTTTAAATCGAGATATAACAAGCAAGGTTTGGGTCCCAAGATGGAAGGGAGCCAACGGCGAAGACACGATTCCTCGATGTCGTGGGTACTGAGCTGCAACCACTCTAGCCGGGGCATGCTCTGGACAAGCAAAGAGAAGTCATGTATATTATTTGACCAGGTGGTCGTCACGCTGAGTTGGCGAGTTTCGCTAAAGATGTTGGGATATAGTTGATGCTCCATGAGGAGCTTGTGAAAAGAAAAATAGTGAGGGCCCAGTACTATCTCTTGGTAGCGTAATTACTTTGCGAACATTCTCTATGAACGGCAGACCTGGCCGATTGACTGAACCATCGCTCCACGATATGCAGAGGCAGAGACACGGCACGTCCTCGAGCGAAAGGTGTCAACCCATGGATAGTCTTGGAGAAGAATATCCGAGGAGATCGATACTTCATAGATAGTACGAAGGATTTGGAGCCAGAGTTCGATGGGCAGGGTAGAAAGAGACGACATGAACGAGGTTCAACCTTGGGAAATGCCAAGCACAACTGGGCGACCTCAACTACGCAAATCGGCTTGTATCAAGAAAGAAGTCGAGATACAACCTTTAAAGTCGGACTACATGGGCTATTTGTAGCCAATTTAGTCGGCATATGTCGGCTCTGTGCGGCTACCTCCCACTCGGCGGAGCAGTGGCCTCAGGCTCCCTTTCAAGCTGAAGGTGCAAATGTACTAGCCACGCATAGCCGTCCTTTCATACAGACTACTAATAAATGCTCCATAGCCAGTGCTCAGCACACAAACATATCATTTCTATCCCAGGAGACACATCAAAAGCAATATGGGGAAAGCTGGAGTGGTTTGATGGTTGGTACTTGTAACCCTGCTTGTCCAGAAGTACTTAGGGGGTGGCCCGTCCTGGCCACCTGCCATATAACTGACAATCCCTGTGGGTCCGCAATCCAGTCAGCGCAAAATAGAAGACAAGTAGATAGCGAGGTAGTCACCTGACAGTGTGTCTGTTCGCTAACCAAGCGAGGAATCGCTAAATGAACAGTAAGAACCGTCGCCAGACTGGGTTGGTTGGTAGACTTGCCTCGACACCCAGGCCATAGCCTCCATGTTCACATGTGCCATATTTGCGTTGGTCAATGTACCAGTAGTAAGGCTCATACGGAATACCCTGCCGCTTGAAAGCAGCAATTAGTTCATCGGCATCATGAATCCTCATCGATCCACCTGAGTCTGATGAGCCTGGTCACCAAAATATGTGTGGGTACACGCACCGATGACCTCTCCAACGCCGGGAACTAACAAGTCGCAGCTCTCTGTGTAGACCATCCCATTGGGTCCTTCCCCGGCAGGTCCCTTGATGCGTTGCATGTAGAACGCCTTCAACTCGCTAGGAAACCCGTAAAGGAAGATAGGTCTCCCAATGATGTCCGTCATTCTCCGCTCAGCGGCTTCGGCAATGTCGTGGCCCAGTTCGTGGTCAACGTATTCCTTCTGATCCTCAGGTGTATCCTCAGGAGTACCTTCCTTAAGGTGCTTAATTTTGTGATCACGCAGCCATTTGATCGCGTCTGCGTAGGACATGCGAAGGAAAGGACGTTGCGGCTTGACAAAGTTGGGATTGAGGGTCTTCATGAGCTCATCCGCATCAGGAATAGACACAAGTCGGTCTATAGTGTCACAAATCTGCCGATATATGAGGAGGAATAAATCAGAAGCAGCGAGGTGCTACGTACGATTGACTCAATATGAGTCATGAGCTCGTCAAAAGAGAGGAACGCCAGCTCCGCTTCCAAATGGGTGAATTCACTTAGATGACGACGAGTATGGCTATTCTCCGCACGGAAGCTCTCTTGCACGCAGTACACATCTCCCAATGCCGGAAGGCAAGTCTCTAAGTAGAGCTGACTACTCTGCGTGAGGTATGCCTCTTGGTCATAGTACTTGAAGCCGAAGAGAGTTGCACCTCCTTCAACTTGGGTTTGAACAATGCATGGTGGCGTCACTTCCTTGAGACCGTGGGTGTCGAGGGCGTTACGGAAGGAGGACAGAAGTAGGGTACGAAGCTTAAGGATAGCCGAGTGCACTTCTCCTCTGATGACGAGATGTCGGAGATCGGCAAGCACCCCAGGGTTGCTCTCCTGATTGAAGCGAGTGAGATAAGCCTCATCACCAGTGGGAGCATGTCCGATCACTCTCCAATAGTCTACTACGATTTCGTGTCCGCCAGGTGCTGTCGCTCCTTCAGGAACCTCCTGCAGTGTGCCGAAGACTTCGATGGTGGCTTCATTGGCAAGGACCTTGAAATCATACACCTCAATCTGACATACGGTCAGTATCTACATGCAGGCAGAATGAGAAAACGTACAAGCCTGCCGCTCAGGACCGACTGGACATAACCGGTGCCGTCGCGAAGCACAATGAAGCTGGCGGCCTTTTGAGCCCGCAATCTATGTACCCATGCAGACACTCGAACTCGCTGTGTACGCAGTGCCTTTAAACCGCTGATCTTTGACTGCCAAGATGTCAATCTCGACTCCAAATCGCAGCACGATACTGCGAACCTTAACCGCTCTGGGTAAATCGGGGTTCTCAGTGAGTGTAATAGCCTTTGATTTCTCGAGAAGCTCTGCTTGTTCCTTGGCTTTCGCCTCGGCTTCAAGTGCCTTCTTGCGCTGTTTCTCCAAGCCCTCTGCGCCTTTCCTCGCCTTTTTCAGAGGGGATACGCCAATCGGGGCATATTGCTCGGTATCTGATTTGCGGGTCATGATGACAAGAGGAGGTGAAGGGCCCTGGGCAAAGAGTGCCTGTGCGGCAGACTTGTACGGTTGCTCCAGGGTTCCATCGCCAGACTCGTCTGACCCAATAGTCTCGTCAACGTATACGGTCTTGATGTCTTCGGTTTCTGCGCTGGCCATCGCAGAGTTAGTTATGGACGGGTTCAAGTTGTGACTCGAGAGGTTCCCTCAAACTTCGAATCGTTCAACTCCCTCATTGATCCCTCCCAACTCAAGCGAACCCATTGCAATACTCTGGAGGCTCGATACGATATTTTTACGACCCACTGGGACGCCCACAGCAGGAATCGTGAGCTGTACCATCAGCAGTTGCCGGCGTGGCCCTTGTGGTCCTTCTAGAGCAGCGGCGAATAATCCATGAGCGAGTACGAGAGTGATTTTACCTCTGAGAATCCAGACGATACTAGTCGCGATGGCTCTCACCCTCCACGGACGAACCGACATGGGAGTCCGGTGAAACCCGGCCAGCGAGGTCGCGGCAAGCGCGAGCTAGGAGAAAAGCCTCTGGTAACGGTCAAGTAAGGATGTTTGGCTTATTTTTGGTTTGTGTACCCGGTATTTGACGTTTCCTATAGGTGGGACGAGCCCATGACAAACCAGCTCTGGCAAATGATCAAAGAGGACTTGGAACTTCGGCCAGTCCTTGCAACTGAAACTACCAAGTCTCTTGTAACGCCAACAAAGAGCAGCATGACGTACAGCAAGAAGGATCTCCAACGACGGATCGCAGAAACACTATGGAAAGACACACACGACATCAGCGATCTACAGATCTTGGAGAATTTGACGCGAGCTGTCAAGAACAAGATTCACAAGTGAGCGCCATCCTTCGACAGCAAGCGCTGGTGGCATTTATGTGTTTCCAGGACCTATCTGCTGTATGACCAAGTCATCAAGGGACTAGGTCCCGATTTCATTCATTACACCTCAGAAATCGATGTCCCGCCAGAAGCACAATCGAAATGGGGTAAGTCCTTCCTGACAGCTGCCGCGCCTATGAAATCATAATCGGTGCCTATACAGCAAAAGCAAAGGAACGGTTCCCGACATTCTTTGCATTCCAAACCCTCAAACAGGAGTATGAGGAGTCAGAGAGACGCGCGGGATCCACCCCTAATGGCCTCCTTCAGAGTCCACACTACCACAACTCGCTTTTACTACGACACCTCGCTCAAAACCCACAGTTTCTCTCTCTGGCCCAACGTGGTGACGGCCTAGCTGAGATGCCCCCGGTGCGATTAGTATTTTGAATATTGTTTGCACTTTGGCGCTCATTGCCTCTAGGACTTCGGACTCGGTTTTGAAGTGGTGCCGCCACCTGCCGATCTTACGTCTGATCTTTCCGACGGTGAACCTGTGCACCGGTCCAGCGCTAATCACCCAAATAGAAGCCCATCGCACTCGCCATTTGCTCAACCAGGCCCCCTCATAAATCCTCACAATCGGCGGCATCTGGACGCAAGCGGAAGGACAGGTCCGGCACCGGGGCACGCATCAAAGCAGTCATCGACTGGGTTAGGCGCGCCGTCATGATTTGCCCTCGCCGCTTCACTGACACACTCTGGACCCTACATAGATCTACATTCTCTTTCCCCTCTGTTTCTGTGTCACAGACTACAAGTCCACTCCAGGATTCAAAGCTCCTGTTGCCCGACAATTCCACTTCCAGCCTCCGCCAGTCAACTGACGGCGCTTCTTCTCAAACTCGAGTTGTTCTCTCTACTGAACCCGCAACACAATCATACCCCATTGTGGGTGCCGACTGGAGAGTGCAATCACCTCTTCTGGGTGCAATGATCTCTGCCTCCCCGACAGCCCTCCCCACTTCGCCTTCTGGACTTGGTTTCACCCACAATCTTGAGAGTCTCAACTTGTCACCCGGTTCGATATTATCACCGCACCGGAGTACAGGTATGGGTCGTGCTCGCTCACCTCGTGGCTGGTTAATGATGCGAAAAAAAATTTGCCTTTTATTTGCTCTATGCTTAGATGCGCTTGCTTCCGCCACACAGACTAGTGTTATACAACCCCTGCTCCGGAGAACAGCAAGACGACCGAAGGAACCCCTTAGCGCCTCAAATAGTGCCATTGGCCATAGCAGTGGCAACGCGACCTCTACGCCGGCCACATTCTCGCCACAACAACCTCAGCACGCTTCCATCAACCGCCTTACCGCTGGTCCAGGTGCTCCAAAATCACCATTATCGTCAAGCCAAACCCTAGCAATCCGTCCAGGAACAGGAGGAAGCCATAAAAGGAGTTACAGCGATAGTATGGACGCTTCTTCAACATTTAGCGAGCAAAGAGAGTTCTCTCAATCTCCCTCTCCGCCGCTGCCCGATCGTGACAGCCCGCCACTGACAACCGCCCTGGAAAGCCTCATTGACATGCATAGGGAGAAAGAAGTGCAGAAGCGCAAACGAGAAGAGATGTGGGTTGAACACAAACGGAAGCGGTACGTACAGGTCCGGACGCAGATGAGCAGTCACGCCCCGGACTTGAATTCCAGGTTAATTTCCTGTCATAATCCACAGGTATGAGGACAGACAAAGACAACGGGAGGAGAACGAACGTCAGCGCCAAGAAAATGAGCGCCACAGGCAAGACAACGAGAGGCAGAGACAACATCAAGAGAAGATGATGGAAATGAAACTGGAACTCGCAAAGCTTAGTGCGGCGAAAGAGAAGGCTCGTGCAGAAGGCAAGCAAGCCCAGTCTCAATCCATGTTTTCTCCTGGGAGTGGGACTGGCAACGGGAGCGGAGGCAAGTCCCAGGTCCCCCTCCCTGGCTCCACCATAACCAGTCCTACTGCTGTGCCCCCGTCTCTAAACGGGGCCGATGCATTACCAGTCAAGAGTCCAGCTAATACTTCTAGGAGCCTCGGCTCGACAAGCACGAATGCAGGAGACACGGCAGTGGCTGCAGACCGCAGTGGGGGAGGATTAGAAATGAGCCTCGGCCTCAGTCTGGAAGTGGATCATATGTCACAACAGCAGTACCCTAGTCCGTCGTCGATAACTGGCGGATACCCCGGCCTGCCTTTCACCAATATCGAGCAGTCCAACCCACTCCAAAATCGAACGTCTCTTCTGCAACCGAAATATCCCTCGATACAACAACAGCTCAGTCGCCAGTATGCCTCACACGCACAACATCAGCAGCAGGCATACCTCCCTCAGCGTCCCCCAGTTCAGATCCCTCCATCTCAACCACAGGGTGCCAGCGCGATGGGTACCCCTGCCTCCATCTCGTTGGGGAGCATGGATCTCGCGCTTCCGTACGAAGAATTCTCTCTGGGTGGCTACGACTACACGATGGGTTCCTTGCCGCAACAGCATACCCCTTCACAGCAACAACACCTCTCACTGACCAGTCAACCCTATCAGTCGCCTGCTATGCACCAACATATGCAAAGTCAAGCGCAAATGCACCAGCAACCTCAGGGGCAATTCATGGAAGTGGTTGACATTGATCACAGAGGGCTGGTGCTTGGGCTTGATGGATCACACCCTACATTTGATATGTTCTCCGAACCTCTCCTGACGTTTCTACCACCTTCCGAGCACCAACACCCATCTTCTCAAGAGCAAGCTCCACATCATCAGCCCACTTATTATCATACCAATGGCTGATTATCTAGACAATATGACGGCATCCGCCATTCACTCTCGTCTCAATCCCGCATTCGGCCTCGACTCACTGTTGTACATTAGTATAGTAGCGTCCATGCAGGTCTTCTCGAGACTGTGCGCACTACGCCTGTGGTTGAGTCTTGTGTATCAGAGTTTTCCGGATTATCTAATCTACCCCATTCCTCTATTTAGGATTAGAACTTGAAGTCCTATTTCATAGGCTTTGTTTTGGTTGGTCCTCTCCAAACCTCATCAATTCGCTCGTACGAATTACCCGGAGAACTATGTACACAAGCCGTCAGAAGAACTACCTACCTGTTCTCACTCTCTTAGTATTGACACGCATATATTTCATTCGGATCGCCGCCCTTGGGGATGTGCGTGTTTCCAGAGACATCCGGAACAGCGATTATGACGAAATCCAGATAGCGCATCGCAGCAGCTCTGATCCGTGAACTCGGCCACTTTCGCCGTCGCCTCCCAACTGCACGTCAGTCCGACTCCCGTCGTGGATCCTACACCCCCAAGAGGAAACGTAGAACCCGAGCCGAACGCAGGTAGGTCAGTTTGCGATAATTGTCGGTGGCGGTCTCATGGAACCGGAAGGGCAGAATGTCGATGAACAACCGGTCAATCTATCGCCTTACTGCCCATAGCATTGTGGGGTGTGATTTTCTTTCATTTCGTTCTATCCTCAGGGTTGCGTCGTGATTCAGAGGTTTCTTGCCACGGCCGTGGAGGTACGATTACGGGGAATGGAATCTCGATATAAGCCTGCTCAGCCAAGTGTACTGGTCCTGAAGAGAGCCCCTGAGCACATTCCAAAATCAAGACTTACAGATCACGCGGGGAGGTTGAACCTGACTCTTCTGTTATAGGAGTACATATGATCAAAAACCTTTTTTCTTTTTTTTTCTTGAAAGAAACATATGTACCGGATTTGGATCCACTTCCCCCACCAAGGAAGACATTTCCGCTTTGATCGCCTTCATTCCGGGTCCTTCATCGTCTTAGAACTGATTATCGACGATGACTTGGACATTTTGGACGTCCATACGCACCTTCGAGAGCACCTTCCTGCTATCCTACAGCGCCGGCCTGTCCCTCATCTGGCTGAATGGTGGACATCCCCTCGGAATTGATCCGAACATCGTACTCTCGATTTACATGGAGGTTCACCCTTCGCACGCCTGGGTCATTATTATTCGCCATGGAGAACCTCCAGATTATATTGCTATACACTGTTATTGGAATACGCCCATTGTACACCAATGGTTTGAACGTTGGAAATTACCATCAGTAGAACAACTCTCTCTTTTCGGATTTATGTATGGGATGGCTTTGGCTTAACAGTCCCAGATAGAGGAGGGTAGATCTATGGATTATTTGTAATTTTAGTGATCTCAATCAGGAGTGTGCACCGATATTCCAAATATTCACAGCCTTACCGAAGAGTTCACCGCCTGCTTGAACTCGTTTACATCACGAACTCCTACGAGCAGTTTTCCAGGGCATTTCCAGTTGGGGGGGTCGTACGAGATCCTCCGTACAACTACATTAACCTTTCGCAGCGAGGTGCGAAATTATCTACGAGATTGCTTCGTAGCTGAACCGGGTATGCCAATCTCATAACGTGATGCTGGTGGAAGGTGAAGGTGAAGAGATTAATGCGAACTTCTCGGAGCCTCATGGGACTTGAGGAGATCGGTGCCGCAACTTCCGACACATTCTTCTATACTTTCGTGCGCGATACCAACACCTTTCGATATGGCTTATCTTACCCAACCAACAAGTGTGCTATGAATTGTTTCATCGCCTCTAGACTGGGACCTGGTTTCACAAAGTAAGCGTTTCTCATTTGAGGCAAATTCTCTGTGGTTAGGGATTTTGGACCATCTCCTGGGGGTAGGTGCCGCCGGCCGCCGATATTAAAGGGTGAGCCTGGGAACTGGCGAGCCCAATTAATTCTCCGCCACATCAATGACGACCAACAATCACAATCACAATCACAATCAATGAACACGTTTCATCAATTGTCCCCGGGCTCCGGTGCTCCGGTCTCGAACCACTAACCGCGAATTTCCTTCCTGGCTCGCCTATTTTTAGTCTGCACACCAACACATACCATGAATGCGCTACCATGAGCAAGCAGCTCGGCGGAGGGGTGTTGTGTTTCACCATACCTTGTTGGTCCTTTCATCGGAATTCTACTTTGTCCTCCGGTTGGTCAATTTTATTTTCCAGCATGTCAGCCATGTCAGCCAGCCAGCCATGTCCATTATTTACCGCAACCGCCGTCATCGCCGTCACCACCGACTCAGCGGTAATTCCATTACTTATTTCATTTTGTAATAGAAGCTTATACCCACTAGGAATATCATATTGCACTCCTTCAAACTTCACACTGCAAAGCTTGTTACATGAGATGCATGCGAGTGATCCCATTTTCTCCAGATGATTGCTTATGTACTACTCTCTAAGCTAAGGTATGCCCCATACTGTGCTTTGGTTTTTTTTGGTTTTGGCTTGTACGAACCTGGACCTGGTTGCGCTTGCAGAAAGAACAAAGTTTTATTTATGCATGTGTTTCATGGGTTGCAGCCGGCGGGAAATGCCTATTCAATCGGCTGCGGAAACGAGTTTGCCGACTAAAAATAATTTCTTTTTCACAGGAGGCAATTTTGGAGTTCGAGTTGAAAAACGTAACCATGGAGTCAACAACAATAGAATCATCTGCTCCATCTCGAATCCATCTGCTCCACCTTCTCGGCCTCGACAATTGGGCCTCGACAATCGACAATGGAATCTCGATAAACGACATGATATCACAGGTGCTCCCAACTTCACATGTTCCTGCGTGATGTATCGAAGAATCAACATCTTTTCGTCTTGTTGGAGCCTTTGTTCAGGGTGAGCCACCTTGAAACACGTCAAGAAGGACCGCCTAACTTTCAAATAGTTGAATGAAATATGGCATTGTACCAACAATTTGTGCAAAAGCATGCTCAATACTTCCATAAACAATCTGATCTCCAGGTGTTCGGTGCTCAGCTTATCAGACAGCTGTCACTTAATATCACGGAGGAGAACGGCCTCGCCCTGTACCTTGTACAGGTGTAAAGTAAAGACCCTGAACAAGGGGGGATTTGCGGGTGGTGGTGGCTGATACGGGCCGTCCCTGCAGTGGCGGCGGTGACACACTTATCTGGAACAACTTATCTGTATATGGGCAGGATCTAAACCAAGACGGAACGGGCCCATCGATTGAGTACAGTCTCTAAAGTATACAGTACAGTATCCTTGACGTGGGATGTGTAAGACTCTCGGGGGCATGTCGAAACAGGGGGAAAAGTGAATTGAGTGTGCAAGTGGCGAGAGTGTGAGTCCATGTTCTCGCTATCGTCCTTGGGTCTTGTCTTAGTGTATTTTGTACAAGGAGTTGGATTGTGTTCTATTGGTGGTATGTATGCTTTGAGTTGAATGAAAGCGCTGGGGGATAAGGGAATCAGGGACAACAGGGCGGAGCCGGAGCCTGGTGCTATTTTTGTCCCAAGAGATACGACAAAGATTGGTCGCTTTGGTCTCAAGCGGTCGTCGACAAACCGCCGCCATATAATCGATGATCGATGATCAACGGCGCCACTTCTGTATCTGGAAAATATACCGAAGTTCGCAAGAGGCGCCATATCGACCGTGTTACTCGAAGGTCTTCACGCCTGCTCTCCATGCGGCCTTGCCAGGGTGAGCGAACGGGCCAGGATCACTGGGGTCGACTAAAACGGGGGGCATGCCCGCGCTTCGGTAGGTCTGCGTGCTTAGTCGCCTTTCCCGTCGAGACGAGGTTGAGGCAGACGAGCCAGGTCGAGACCGCGAGTTTGAGGTGATGCCTGCAAGGCCCATGCCAGACCCCATCCCCATGCCAGAGCCCATCCCCATACCTGAACCGATGCCGACATCACCGGTCCCGGGTAGGAAATTTCTCCCCATCCCACCCGGGATGTAGCCTTTGCCGTTTCCACCGGGTATATATGACGCTCTTCGTTCAGCCAATTCAACTGGTGTCGAGGCGACGATTGGTCTGTCCATTGGTTTCGGGGCCAGCAGGGCTGGATTTGATACGAATGGTGCTACATTGTTCTGTGTCTCAGGACGAGCTGGACTAGCGTTCCTATCGATCCGGATGCGTGGGGGTGCAGACCTCGTGGAGGCTGCCGTAGAAGCCGCTGATGATGGCCGGGAAGGGTGGGAGGTTCTCGCGAACGTTGTTGTAATGACAGGGGCCACGCGAGGAGTATTCGAGGACGAGGGTGTATCTGATAGATGCAGGGATGAGGTGGGAAGAGAAGGCGGGAAACCACTGAAGGGAAGGTGTACTGTCGAAGCAGAAGCGGTCGAGGGGGTCTGTACAAGTGCAGGGGCGGATGAGAAAGGCATTGCGTATGGTGTTGAGTGCAAGTATACTGGCAGCGTATCGTAGGCATGGCTGGTGGTCAGCAGAGTGGAATTGTTCGTGATTTTTGTTGGCGTTCTGTTCTCGGAGAGGCGTTCCGCGCTTTTCGACGATGAAAGGCGCTGCTCCTGGCTGCGGCCACGCTTTGGACTGGAGGAGGAGCGCTTGAAAAACTCCCAGAGCTTGCGCATGGGGGAAGCGCGGTGTTGAAAAGGAGAGAGCGGAATGGGGGAAGGATGCGAAGAATTTTTTGCCTCAACTCCAATATAAGGAGCAAGGGTGACTGAGAGTGACTGGTCCTGACCTGACCTGACAAATGAATACCAAGGGGGAAATAAGGCGAATCAGTGGTGTGAATAGTAAATATAAATATGCGCTTACTTGCACGCGACAGACAACAGGCAACAGGTACCCATCGCCCATCATTCGCGCCACGCCACAAATAGACTGCACTAAACGTTTTGGGGTTTTGCGCGCTGAGTGTAAGAGTGCAACAACCAGACCGCAGTCTAGCCTGCAACGCGCGCGTCAATCAGATTCCGATAATGTCTCACCCAGGTGTCCAACAGCGGTCACTCACATGGTCCAGAACAGGCCGGGAAGCTTTCAACGGTGTCAACAGAGCGCCGGAGAAGGTCCCTAGTCCCTCCGCCAATCGGGGTCATCGGCTTCAACCGGAGATCGATATATAAGACAACCCTATATGTAGCGTTTTGCAGCCCTGCAATGCAAATCAATCTCAGGCGACGAAGGCAATAAGGCTCCAAAAGGCGATCATTGAGTGGTGGCTGTGGCCACGTCCAAAGTCCAAGGTGAGCTGAAACTTGAACCTACTCACGCGAGATGGAAGGCCTATTTTTCAACGTGTGCTATGTCACTAGTCACCAATATTCACTATTAATCAGTTTCACCAGGTCTCAGGTGGCTTCCTTGAGGGCGTCGTAAGAGGGTACAAGGCAGGGCTCCTTACACAGGCCCAGTACGCCACCCTCACCCAATGCGACACGCTCGAGGGTATGTAAATGTAAAATTATAACGGAGTTCACCGTGCTGAACGCTCAGGAACACCCCAGATTTCCGTATGCAGCCCCTGCCGATATCGACCACAACAATCCAGGAAAAGGCAACCCAGCTCATGCTTGACCAGTTTCAATACCTCAGGAGCAATGCTGTCTATCCTCTCGACAAGTTCATGGACTACATCACGTTTGTCGCCCTTCCCTGCACTCATGGCCACACCCTGACGCGTGAACTCTGTTCAGTTATGCATATATGATCGATAACGTTATTTTACTCATCACCGGGACGCTTCACGAACGTGACACGCACGAACTTTTGGAACGCTGCCATCCACTCGGTGTATTCGACACAATGCCAGCCCTCTGCGTGGCCACCAACGTGGATGAACTCTATCAAAGTGTACTCGTGGAAACTCCTCTTGGTACGTTTTCTCCAGTCTTGCTACGCGAGCGTATGATTGTTCCTCCTAAACAAAGGTGGCGAGATGCACTCCCACCCCGAATAATTCGCATACTTTTGCACGAACACAGCAATTTTTTCCACGCTTAGCTGCGGAATTTGTCACTCGTGGACGAACACCTCAGCGTAGGCAACCCCTCGAGGAAGAGACCATTCTCCGAGTTTGGGGATAGTCTCTGGCGTTCTTTCCCATTTGCAATAGCCCAAGGCGCTCACGGCGTCCCTGGCGCGTCAAGTTGGAATCTCACCTCGTCCTCCCTACACCGCGTTTATGGCCCGATACTTGGTCTATCAGAGAAAGTCTGTACATTGATTTTTCTACGTTAGCCGCCCGTCACGTTGCCTCCTCCTGAGAACCGCGGTTTAAGCTGCGCGTTTCACTTTGAGGCCCACAGCGGCCTCTTTCCTTCTTCCGCAGCGTATCAGACATTGTTCCGATGTCTTATCAGGGCTGTGCCATATGAAAAAACGTGGACCGCTTCGCAAGAAATCTTTGTGAGCGACCGTCAAGTGTATGTATCTTGTCAGCCGCTGGCAACTGGTTGGGCATTTAGACAATGTACGGCCCTCTGCCCCGATCGATTATTCAACCCGTTAGACGGAGCGCCCGAAGGGACGTTTTTCAAATACTATCAGCGCGGTTCGCGACCCTTTAGGGGATGGCGGTACATCGTACGGTGATCTGTTTGGTAGAGTGCCGAATTTCCGGGTCTACACGTTGTGCCACCTTCCTCTCAATCCGAGATACATTCCTATGGTTATCTGACATTTTCTCTGCAGCGCCATACTTCCGCGAATGCGTCTCAGCCGCCGACCTTGATGACTTGAATATCGAAATCATTCGAAACTCGTTGTACAAGGCATACCTGGAGGATTTTGACCATTTCATCAAGACTGAAATCGACGGGCCGACGTACGAGATTATGCACGACATTCTCTCGTTCGAGGCCGACCGTCGTACTATCAACATTACCATCAACTCGTTCGGGACGGAGCTGAGCAAGGAGCAGCGCGCGCGGTTATTCCCGACTATCGGCCGTCTGTTCCCCGCCGGCAACAACCTCCTCGCCAAGGCGGAGGAGATCGAGCAAGTGAGGCAGGTGTGCGATTACGTTGTCGAGTATCGCAGCTTCTTTGATGCTCCGACGTCGCGCGTCAACGGCCACGCCCCGGAGGATTCGACGTCCATTGCGGCTGAGCTGGAGGACCGATTCTTCAAGACCGAGGTGCACCTCAATAAAATCGCCTTCTTGCAGCAATTCCAGTACTCAGTGTTCTATGCTTTCTTCAAGCTGAAGGAACAGGAGATTCGAAGTATCACGTGGATCGCGGAGTGTATCGCCCAGGATGCGAGGGATCGTATTCAGGACTTTATCCCGATCTTCTGAGGGTGCTTGCGGCCGGTGGCGGGTAGGAGGCGGAAACGCGATTGTGCGAAGTGGCAAGACAGGTGGAATACCTCTCGCTTGGTTCTTCCTGTTGTAGCGGACGCTCTCTGAGATACGCCTGCCTTTCTCCGAGTAAATACGGTTTGGCGTTTGGTTTGGCATGTCATGCAAGCGTCATCGCCATACATAGTCGCTTTGGATTCACTATTCCCTTGCGGGATGTCGTTGACGTTTGATTCGAGTGAGGGATAGTTCATTATTAGCGTTCCCAATTCCCGATAAAGTAAATTGAAATGTGCGATGGTGTCTGATTGTTCAGGGAACGACCACAAGAATAGTAGTAATCGAGGACTTCAGAAGGACTAAGTTAAAATGTACCTTGTGATTAATTGATGCTGAAAACTGTAGGCCTCTTGGGGCGTCATTCCAATCATCTGGACCCTCGATATCTTCCACACACCCACACTATTCTCATCTGGACCCCTAGACATGCCAGTCCCTACTATTGCAATTCAATGACTATCGCCTCCTGGTAGTGATATCATAACAATCACAAGCATTCCAGAATCACAAGGCGCAGACGACAGGACCTCTGGAAGTCATGACTCGACCTGTAATGATTCAATCCATTGCAAAATCTCCGCCGGGGAATTTGACGAGTGGATAGGGGAAGTCATCTATAGATCAATAAACGTGCTATTAGAGGTGAAGGAGCGCTGAATCTCTGTTGAGGGTTTGTGGGATGAGTTACAGTTACGGTGAGTTACGATGAGTTACGAGTGCGCAATTGCGATTAGCTCCCGTAGCCGCGGATATTTTCTGTTTCACACTCATGTTACCGTAGCCGCGGCGGATGTTTATTGTTTTAAAGATTCACGAATCAAACATTTACCTTTGCTTCCGTAGAACTCTTTCACGTGCTATATCCTCTGTATAAAAGGTATAGGTCGTCTGTGGCCCAAGGCCCAGCCGATTTTAGTTCCCCTAGAACCTGCTCAACCCTCGGAAGGCGTACTCCACGCGTGCCCCGGCTTAGTAGGACACTGAACATGACAGTTTGCCAGTATCAAGGTGAGTTACATTGTACTTTGATGGAAATCGTCAGTCTCTATCGGACTGATGTCATACTTTAAATAGCGCGCGCCTCCACTTCAAACCGTCGCCATGCCCGTCTCCTTTCGCCCTTCTCCAGCAATATCGATCACACCGTGTCGGGATGTACCCACGCCCACGCCAGAGCCCAGTGTTGTCCTAAAGGACCTACGAAGCAAGATCAAAGATGCACCAGAAATCAACGAGCTGTTCAAGGCTCCTCTCATCCCCCAGTTTGGGCCATCTGGGTCTCCACTGGCTGGGTTCATAGCCAAGCCAAACGGCCTTGTGCACACCATTCTCGCCGCATACAACCAACACCATGCCCTTGTCCTCCGGCCCGACGATATTTGGTTGTGTATTCTCGCGCAATTCAATCTATTTGTGAATGGTGAGGGCAGGGCAGAACAATTACGATCTGTCTTTGTCGCTCATGAAGGCAAGAAAGAACTTGTAGTTCAGGGGGGTGGTGACCGATACTCAGCTGATTATGGAGATATGGCCAAGCAGATGACCAAAGTCATAGAGGAGAACGTTGTCGACCCGAGTTTGCGGACGTGGATCATCCCCAGCTTTACGACTACTACCGACACCGATGTTGTGGTTGCGAGCGTCGTTATGATGGCCACCCTCCAAACCTACTTTAGCTATCGCTTCTGCCTCATCTGTGGACTCCCACATGTCACCCTTCTCGGGGAGAAGGATGATTGGGAGCAGATTGTGCGACGAATCGAAAAGTTGAAGGAGTATGGGCCAGAGACAACGGCTTGGTA
>WNFL01440970.1_pt1 | contig 16732 bp, 23 predicted proteins | sample 5400361 | NCBI WGS metagenome assembly WNFL01 (sample SAMN13153351, study PRJNA577476) | soil metagenome | isolation source: 40 cm soil on Douglas fir-dominated hillslope | place: USA:California | collected 2013-09-17 | reverse complement strand
ATGTTGTGATTTTTGCAGCTATGAAGCGACTAGAGCGAGGCGATGACGGGATCGCGATTTCCATATGGATATGCCATGCTCGGGAATGTATAACGGACATCAATGACCATGCTCCGAAATCTCGAAATCTATTCTCATGGACTCGAGCTCTGAACCCAAGACAACAAAATGCCTTTAGTATATTGATTTGAGTCTGTCTATCCATATATATTCTGTGGTTGGATGCAGTCGGACTGAGGACTGTGGAGAACGGAAACAACTTGTGTGACAGGAGCCTGACCTGTTTAGCGTGTTGTATTATTTTTGAAGCATTCATAGTTAACCAAGGCTTGATGGTATTCGCAAGCAGTGCTTTTCTTTGCTCGTTACATCCAAAGGGATCATAGGGACATCCCTACCTCTGGTCATGTACAATATCACATGCTACAACAGACTTGAGGTTGTGTATGGAGATCGGGTGGGGATCGGTAGTTGGATGTGTGGCGAATGGGGAATGGCAAACAGATCGAAATAGGGTAACGCGACACTCAGCAAACGATAGCTAACACTTGCAACCATGTCGTCTCGTCTCGCTGTTAGTATAGGGCTTTTGCCCGCTGCGTTCCTGGGAAGCACAAATATTAATGCCTGCGAATGTCAACAAATGATCGAGGACGTATCATTCTCGCAAATGTTAGCAAGACCGAAATGATCCAGCTCCAAATGGCGAAGCACATCCTTGGTGTGTTTCCAGGTCTGGTCATGGTCATAATGACAGGGCGGTAAATGTTACGAGAGGCGCCACCTTCGCCTTCGTTGGTAGGTTCGAGGGAGACGGAGAGCAAGACCATCTTTCCCTTAGGCTTTGTTTAGCCATCGAAGGGCCATGTATGGTAGGAAATCAATTGACAACGCTGACCAATTATATTCGAGGTCGCACGTCGACGAAATTTTGTATATTCAAGAACTAAGCTGTAAAGGGAGACTTAATGATAGAGTCAGGACCTCCGAAACAGCCAACATAACCCAAGACGATTGCCGCTGTTGTTGCTAACAGCGCGGAAGTATGAACCTAGCTACAAGGGGACGTTTGTTAGTGTCTTCATCCCATGGACACCACAAAGCTAAACTTTAGCGACTGTATTGTTCGAGAAAATGATGTCCAAAGGCGGGGTCGTCTGCGCATCATCAGCGATCAAAGTGGCAATGATACTCCTCCCACCAAAGGATCTCCCTGCGAGTGCCTTCAACGCCATGTTTGCACCATCCGAATCCTTGTACTTGACATACACCCTTCCAACACCACCGGCTTCGTCCACTTTGGATGCTTCAGCGGCGCTTAACGCCCCGGGCTCCGACGATCCCCACTTGCTCTTGTCCCTCTTGGCGGGGCGGGGGACCCTGAGATCTTCAATATCTCCATATCGCGCGCATTCCTCGCGCACGTCGTCCAAAATTTCACTATATTCCATCTCATCGTGCAACTCATCGGCTGTAACCATGTTCAGCATGAGGAGGATACGAGCGTCATCTACGGTGCTGGTCACGTCGATGGCTCTAATTGGGGCGGGGATTTCCATGGCTGCTTGTGCTTCGGGAGGAAGGTTAGCGAACATTGGACCTTTGGCACCGACCGATGCTCGCTGAACGAGCAGCTTCTTGTCGCCGAGCTCCATGCCGTTGAGACCTGTGGTGGCTTGATCTGTGACTGAAGCATCGACGTATTCAAAGAAGGCGAAACCCTGGAGATGACAATTGATAAAAAGACGCCACCTCGGAGAACGTACGCACTTTAGAGGGACCGTTGCCGTGCTCACGGACCAAGTTGAACGACTTGAGTTCGCCAAAACTTTTGAGTAGCTCTACGACCTGATCCTCATTGAGGTAAGGCGGCAGACCTCCAACGAAAATCTTGTTCGCCGAGTCTGGGACTGTGCTGGGCAACATTGTGTTATAAGACGTTAATGTCTCTGGCCCAGCGTAGTCATGCGGCCTACGAACGCGCAATGGGCCGTCGAGGAAGACGGTTCCATCAAGTTGCATACCCGCAGTGGCGTCCTCAGCGCTACGGAATTCAACAAATGCATAGTTCTTTTCACGGTTAACCTGTACTGCGAGGACGGGGTTACCGGGACCTTGGGCGAGACCCATCTCTCGCATCTTGGCATTGAAGAAGAGAGCTATGTTATCCTCATCGGCAAGGCTCGTGATGCTGCCGAGATAGAGACGACGGGATTGACGAGCAAGGTTGGTGTTCGGGACCAGGCCAGTTGGGATAGGAGGATGGGCGCCGAAACCAATGATCTGCGGTCCATGGCTACGGTTGGCACCAGGAAGGTTGAAAAGGCCTGACAGAGAGTCAGCAAGGTGTATATTAAGCTTAGGACTCCCCACCAACCTGTTTGCTTGGCTTGCATAGCGGTATATTGCTCATACCCTGGGGCTGTAACATCCCAACCGGACGCTTTGCGCTTCCTTTGGGAGATAGGGACTGCATCCGAGGGCGTAGGCGACCTACGATCAGGCGACCCAGGACGTTCGCGGTCTTCACGCCTTCCACGGGGCGGTTCCCTGTCTTCTCGGAAGTCCCGTCTAGGCGGATGAACGTCCTCGTGACGCCGTGGCCTTTCCCTGTCACGGTCTCCGCCTCTGTCTCTGTCACGAAACTCATCTCGACGAGGACGACGGTCACCATCTCCTCGCCTGTCGTCATTGCGCCTTTCATCGCGCCTGTCACGTTCGTCTCGCTTATGGCGGTCGTCCCTATCCCTGTCACGAGGTATTGGGCGGTCTCTGTCCTTGTCATCGTACCGTGAGCGATGCCGGCGATCTAGAAAACGCGAGAGGAATAAGTAAGCGCTATCAAATATGAGGCCAATCGATGTAAGGTCAGTAGGAGCGAGAGGAATTATGGCAGATTTTCCAAACTGTGGGAGCGAGCGAGCTGGAAGCAAAACCATAGCGCAGAAGAGCCATGAACTCGGCGAGACCAGAAACGACGCGGAAGGGAACTAATATTACCTCTGTCGTCTGTGAAGAAAGCGAGCGTCTGGCGTTAGTTGTAACAAACGAGCCTGGCAATGAAGACGAACCATGCATGGGCGTTTCGGACATTTTTATTGTATAGCGTGGTTTGTATAAAAACTGGATTTGTTGAATTTGTGGTCCCGAACGAAGTTCCCAAAAAAAGTCGAGGTCGACCCCGATTCAAAGAACGCGTTCTTTAAGACCTTGACCAGTTCGGGCCTTTCTCCTATGGCTCTGGCTACGGGAGATCATGTAATACTACTATCCCGTTTACAACCTAACACGACTGAACAAGACGTTCGAAATTCTCCCGTTCAACGTTTCAAGTCCTACCACTTGTCCAAAGCCATTCGAGTCTCATTTCTCTCATACCTAGCCTGCAAGTAATGACCCGGACATACCATGAACCAAATCACTACGCAATGGTCACATTCGAAGCCGCTGAGGCCGCGTCTGCAGCAGTCAGAGCGTAAGCTCGCACGAATATGGAACGTCGACAGACCTCATTCAACGGTGTGGTCCCTTTGGAGAGCTCCGTGCATGCTTGGACGAAGCGATTGCAAACACCGCCATTCTGCTCAAGGCCTTGCTCTCCATGCCGCAGATCTTCTCTCCTCGAGCGAAAAGCGTCACATGCCATTTCCGGGAATCGCTCACCCAGGTCTCCACAGCGATCTCTTCATGGGCATGCTGAGGAATATTGCAAGCCTCCCCAGCTGAGCCATCGGGGCCAGATGATTTCCGAACTTCTGAAGGCGGTGCTCTCATAGACCCTGGGACTCTTTTCGGGGAATACCTCACCTCTGATACTCCAAGCAGCAGGGGGCTGAGCGTGTGGTACTTCTCTATAGCTTAGTCAGCGTCCAGAGCCTTTTCGTTTGTAGATAGCTGTTACGGATGACGCTCCTTAGACTCCTACTCTCTACCTCCTAGTCAGCCAGATCTAAGAGCTACACCCACCAATGTCCGTGAAACCATACGGAGTTCAGTACAAGCCTGGAATCTCAACAAGTCCCAAGATCTCAGTCAACGACTTGGAGGCATATGGGATCCGCTACGTTCGGATCACTTGGGTCGATCTCATCAACAACATACGTTATAGAGTCCTTTCACTAAGCTACTTCAGAAGGCTCCTTGAGTCAGAACGGCCCGGCATATCTGTGCCTAGAGTCGTCTTCGGACTCATCAACTTACAAATCGCTGAAGGTTTCGCACCTATCGGGGAGTACCTCTATGTACCAGACCTCAATACTATGAGAATATGCCCCTACGCAGAGGGACACGCAAGTGTCTTCGGGTGGTTCCAAGAGAAAGTGCCGCCTCCGAGTGGCAGTTTAGAAGTAGAATTGTGTCCAAGGACCCTCCTGAAGAAGGTGTTACAGTACGTACAGTTCCATGTCATACATGGGGTATTGCAGCTATAATGGATATACGCACCGCGGTTACTGACACGGAATTTCGTTAGAGATGCGTCTACAGCCGGATACTCATTCCTTGTCGGTGTAGAGACCGAGTTCATGCTTCTTAAGTCGACAGAGCCAGAAATAGTTCCAGTGGACTACCATGATTGGTCGCGCTCGAACGCTACATTAGCGGGTTCCGTCGCGTCCAAAGTGCTCGAGGAAATCGCTGATTGCCTCCAAACCGCCGGTCTCAAGCTAGAGATGTACCATGCGGAGGCTGGACCGGGTCAATATGAAGTCGTCACTGGACCAATGGAGCCACTGGAGGCTGCCGATGCATTGGTGTTCACAAGAGAAACAATCTACAATGTTGCCAATAAACACGGGTGCAAAGCTACGCTTGCACCGCGAGTCTTTGATAACACCTGTCAGTATGGTTTCTTGGGGCCTCCAATGAAATACTAACCTTCTGATAAGGCGGAAATTCCGCACACCATCATATCTCCATACATTCCAATGAGAAACACCAAAATGCCAGCCCGTCCGAGATAGCCCCAACCCTCCATCACTTTGAACGCTCCTTCCTCCAATCCCTGCTCGACCACCTCCCCGCTTTGGTTTCTCTTACACTTCCGACCGCCGCTTCCTACGCTCGCGTCGTGGATGGCATTTGGTCTGGGGGTACATGGGTCTGCTGGGGAAACGATAATAAGGAGGTACCCATACGGCTCTGTGGTTCTCCTAGTTCCCACCATTTCGAACTCAAATGCATTGATGGGACAAGTAATCCCTATCTCGTGATGGCAGGCATCGTCGGTGCTGGCATGGTTGGAGTGAAGCGAGGACAAGATCTGACGATGCCGGCATGTGATACTTTGGCGTACAAGCTGAGTAGGCAGGAGAGACAGAGTCTTGGCATCACCAATAATCTCCCAAGGACAATCGCCGAGGGGAGAGAATCCTTGGAAGGGTGCTGGGAATTAAAGGGCGCGCTAGGCGAGGAGTTTGTAGAGAAGTATCTTGCTGTCAACAAAGTGAGTCTTTATCCAGCTTGGATATCACTGGTTTTGCCGCTCATCTAGACTTGGCCAGAAACTTGAAGAAGTTTTGAGTGTGGAAGACCCTGAAGAAGAGATGAAGAAAATCGCTGACTTCTATTAGATGTGACCACTCCTGATTCCTATATGTAATACTATGAAGCATATGTACTCGGACGACCACCTCTTGCAGGTGGTAAATAAAGACCCTTTTCGCTCAGTCCAAACCATGTCCACATTCCCGCCTGAGGTAACCAATCAGTGGGAGAACTGGGACTCGAACGAAGGGACAACAAACAGTAATGGCGCGATGAGGACACCAGTCATCATCGACCCTTGGAGGGCCGCAAGCGTGCGCAGTGGACGGAGTATTGTTGTATCACAAGACGACGAAGAAGAACCACTGGAGAACACAGAACTCATAGACGTGTGGAAAGCGGAATTCCAGGCGAGACATCAGACCTATCCTGAACATGGAACCATTGGTGTGTAAACCTTCGGAGAAGTAGCACAAACAGGCTCAATAGGCGCGTTGCTCATAGACTGGCAATATGAAGAAGCAGCAGAGCGCGCAAGGAAGCGGTCGATTCGATCGGAACGCGGTTCACGACGTGTCCTCGCCCCCCTCTTCGAGAGTGTCCGTCTGTGGGTCGTCCTCATTCTCACAGGGGCGGGAGTAGGAATAATAGGAGCCTATCTGGACATACTGGTTGCTTGGCTGAGTGACTTGAAGAGTGGACACTGTCGCTATGGCATATACTACAACCAACAGGCTTGCTGTAGTGGACTTGACGGTGAGGATCTATTCTTAGCATGTAATTCACTCTTTGTTGCTTTGATTGAATATATTTGTCTTCTTGCAGCTGGAGAAATATGTACCGAATGGCATACGTGGACCGAATCGTGGAATGTTCACTGGATTTTCGTCACATTCGTCCAATGGATCATATACACCCTATTAGGAGTACGTGCCTCTGATATCCCCGACCCTATCCTTGACGCGAAAACCGTGCAGGTCGCCTTTGCTGGAGCTGCTGGAGTCCTTGTCAAGGCTTACGCACCTTAGTGAGTGTATCAACTTCTTCGCGTGAATCTCACGACTGATTTTTTCTAGCGCGTTTCATACAGGAAGTATGTACTACCGTCCCGTATTTTCTAAAGCGGCCAACTTACACTACAACCCTAGTTCCCGAAATCAAAGCAATACTTGGAGGATATGTATTTGACGCCTTTCTGAGTCCAATGACGCTCCTCATCAAAGGGCTCGGTCTTGCGCTCTCTGTGGCGTCTGGTTTATCACTTGGGAAAGAGGTACTGCGTGGAAACTTAGATTATCTCAAAGATCGACATTGAGCTTCGGAATAGGGTCCTTTGGTGCATGTCGGCTGCTGTTTAGCCTTCATGTTGATTGGCTTCTCGCGGGATATGCGACGCAATGAAGGTATGACTGTGTAACTCATATGGAGAGCTCGACCAACCCGCCCATCTAGCTCAGAAACGAAGGATCCTGGCATCCGCCGCGGCGGCCGGTGTTTCTGTGGCTTTTGGTTCCCCTCTTGGTGCTGTTATCTTTGGCCTCGAAGGTCGGCGATTCGCCTTATCAATGATGCCTGGATGCTAACGTTTGTTTAGAGCTCGAGCTATTTACTGATGGCTCTGTTATCTGGCGTGCATTTGTCTGTTCAGTGGTCGCTGCCGTCTCACTTCAGTATATTGACCCCTTCGGGACATCGAAGCTCGTTCTATTCCAATTGCTATCCAAGGATGTCTGGAGAGCTTTCGAGTTTGTGAGTGTCACCCTCCAGTGCACCTACAAGTGTACCTAAGATTGGCTTATGCCCACTAGATTCCATGGATAATGCTTGCCGTTGCAGGGGGTGGCCTTGGATCACTGCTGATTCACCTCAATGTTAAAGCCGCCGTATATCGTAAAAACACCATCATTTCCCAGTGGCCGTTAGTGGAAGTCCTCGTCGTAGCAGGTGCGACGGCATTCATCAGCTATCCAGTGAGTTTGAATCTAATCAATCTGATTCTGATTCTGATATCGTATTAGATAGCATTTATGAGAGTCCAATCTTCTGAGCTCGTCCTCAACCTCTTTCAAGAGTGTGATCCATCAAAAGACTTCCATGGACTTTGCAAGTGGGTTCACTTCGTAGACCCACTCAGTACCTATCCTGAATTTCGATTCAGCCCGAATAAAACATTTACCAACATATTTCTCCTCCTCATGACAGCCGCGCTAAAGATAGTCTTGACAGCATGGACGTTTGGTATTCAGGTATGATTCCAAATGACGGAATTTGAACTGCACTCACCAATTTCAAATTCAGGTACCCGCGGGTATTTTCCTTCCTAGTATTGCGATTGGGGCGTCCTTAGGTCGCGCGGTTGGATTATTAGTGTCAGTAGTGGACCCGGTATTGACAATAGTCTGGTTCTCATGAACCATACAGACAAGCGATCCACCGTGCATGGCCTACTCTGTGGTTCTTCTCCGCTTGCCCACCTGACCCGACCTTGAAATGCATCAGTCCTGGGTTTTATTCCATCATTGGGGCTGCCGCTATGCTTGGAGGAGTTACGAGAATGACCGGTGAGTCCAAGTAGTTGACGCTATGACTCTGACCGACTCGACAATCCTAGTGTCTCTCGTTGTTATCCTGTTCGAGATGACAGGTGCCCTATCACATGTACTTCCTATTATGGTATCCGTGATGCTTAGTGAGTTGCCTCAACGCCTTCTCTATTCTCTTTACGCAACCCCTTGTAGGCAAATGGGTGGGAGACGCCATCAGAAAAGAGGGTATTTACGCTGCCTGGATTCAGCTGCGGCAGTATCCATCGCTTCCCAGCGGCGACTTCAGGGATTCCGGGGAAACGGCGGAGAAAGTCATGATACCTGTCTCTAGGATCTTCTCGATCAGAGTACACTCGACCCTCCAAGAACTTGGTTCGTTTCCAATTTCTCTCATTAACTTTAGGCTAATGTACAACGTAGAGGCTCTTGTCGAAGCACATCCGTATCATGGCTTTCCTCTAGTAGACAGTGGGCTCTTAAAAGGATACATTACGCGAGCGCGGCTCCGAGAAGCGATTGGTTCGCAAAACTCTCACTGTCACTACTCTCTTCTCACTCACATTTTACTTAGCACCATTGCTTGACGAGGCGAATAATGAACCCGCGGGCCAATGTACCTTCATCCGACGCCCGGAGGGCTTCCCTGGTGCCGATCTGAGCTCGATAGTGGACGAAGCACCGATGCAGATGCGAAAGGAAATGCCCCTTGAGACCCTGACGAGCGCATTCCAGAAGATGGTGGGCGTTTACCCTTTATATTGACCTGGACAACTCTCACATTTTCTTAGAACTTGCGATATGTGCTGTTTACCAACAAAGGCCGTTTGGTGGGGATGTTGACGAAACGAGATGTTGTGGATGTATTACAGACGACGCCCTATAAGGGAGCCCTGGCATATAATACAACTTCCTAAGTGAAAGTATTTCCTTTCCCGGATAATATAGAGAACCAATCTGCGGCTCACGGGTCCGCAAGTAAGATTGGCGCTTTTGATTGTTGGTTTGGCCCCAGTAGCTCGCCCTGACGCGTCGAAACCCGCCGAGCAAACCCGCCAGGCGGACTCGGATTTGTGCAAGCGCATCTGTGCTTAGAGAATCCAGATATCCATCGGGAATTTGTTCGTCTTCTTCACCTGCTCGTGAGTATCATAGGAGGCCGGGTTGCCTCACCTCCCACGTGCAGAGTTTTGACTACACGCGGCTCTGCTGCCTCTGTTACCATCCTTTTTTCGAGTCAGGTTCTAATCGAATATAAGCATGATGCCTAGCTGGATAGTCAGATAGCACAGCCCGACATCGTAATATTTGTTATAACCACGATAATGATTAGATTTCGCTACGGATAGTCGAAATATGTTGGTCCATTGACCACGACGCTCTGTTCATATTTACGTGCTCCGGTTACTGATTGACCCACCCAATATTGTTTTGCCGAACCGCAACCCAGCGGGGTTCAAGTACTGCCCTGTGAAAGCTAACATGATTCTGATATTAATTATGGGAAATACAATTCAGCATTCCCATTACCCGGCTTTCTGTGGACGTGTTTCCTCTAGTCATATCCATTCATCACCCGCAATTATGTCTGACGTCTGTCTGAGGACGTGAGACGACATGCGGGTTCCTTCGGAAGGAGTTGGTACTGGTCTGCGTAGCCGAGGCATTACTGTGCGTATCGCCACATTTTGGGTAACACTGCCCGCACCAAGTCATCCGATCCTTGCTTGGTCAAATGGCCACGTCTACCTTTTTGGGATACACCACAAGAGCTCATTCTAAAAATACTCGAGGAAAAGGGGAAAATTTGGCCTTAACTCCGGCCTTGTATTCGTAGCAAGGGGCGATGATTCTATACATCAATAATAGAACAACAATAGTCCGTGGCCTAGCGGAGAGGTTGTGCCGCTTCTCCAACAATCGGAAAAGGAAAAGGCGAGCATAGTGAATATAACCCATTCGGTGTAAGATGACCGCTTGAGTACGCACGGGGCATGGAAGACGCGAAACCCCGGATATCCAACTCACATTTTTCATTGGGAGTGTCGCCCGTCGTCTTTTATTTTTGCTCTTCTTCTCTCATTTCCATTTCACCCCATTTCGTTTTCGTTTTCGTCTTGCTTTTCTATTCTTTCGACAATTATTTCGCAATCCCCATGCCCCTCATCAACGTCCTCCCCCTTGTCCTTGGTTTCGTATCGCTAGTTTCTTTCGTCGATGCTGGGAATCCAGGCTTCGTGTCAAAGCGATCTGCACACTACCAACATGCCCGCAATCATCCTCACCATGAGCACTACGACACTTTCGAGCTTGTGGACGACTTCCAAGGCGCCCAATTTTTCGAGTTGGTTCCTCCTTTACTGTAAATTCTCACTTTTCGCTGACATTCCTACGCAGTAACTTCGACTTCTTTAATCAACCAGATCCCACACACGGCCTCGTCAACTATGTCGACGAAGCCACCGCTTTCTCGACTGGCTTGACCAGCATCAACACCGAAGGAGTGGTCCAGATCAGAGTTGACAATACCGCTGTTCTTCAACCGGGAGAAAATAGGAACAGTGTTCGAATTCAGTCCAAAATGCGATATAATGGAGGACTATTTATCTTCGATGTCATCCACATGCCAGGAGGATGCTCCATGTGGCCCGCCGGTGAGACAAGATTTGTTCTCAAACTATGTAACGATGTTCAAATCTCTCTTTGCCAGCATGGTTGACTGCTACCGACTGGCCGGCAGGAGGTGAAATTGATATTGTGGAGGGGGTCCATAACGAAGTCTTCAACTCGATGACACTCCACACTAACCCGGGCTGCACCCTCGATACTTCTCGTGCTAATGTCGACGTCGCTCTTCCGGCTTCCGCAAATACTTTCGTTGGCACTGTCAAGACCACCGACTGTGATGTCCAGGTCAACTTCAACTCGGGCTGTTCCACTCAAGATACAGACGGCCGTAGCTTTGGCATTGGGCTGAATGGTCAACAGGGCGGTGTATACGCAACTCTCTGGGACGACACAGGTATCAAATTTTGTACGTCCGCCCATCGTTTTTTTGTCTGTGTTGGTATGCGGGCACTGACATATGCGTCGTGTAAAGGGTTCTTCCCTCGTGGTTTCATCCCCGAAGATATCACCAACTCGACCCCTGATCCGTCTCTCTGGCCAGCACCAAAAGCCTTCTTCGCGGCAACTACCTGCCCAATTGACCAGTTCTTCAAGGATCACGTGTTTGTCATCAATACTACTCTCTGTGGTGACCTTGGTAACCCGACATACGGCCCTGCGGGATGCCCCGGCACCTGCGCCGAACAAGTTGCGAACCCGGCCAATTTTAACGGTATTTTAACCTGGATCAGTTCCTAGCGCTGTTCTGACGTTCTGTGTCTCTCCAGAGGCTCACTGGGATATCAATTACCTCAAGGTCTTTCAGCCTGCACAAATCCAGATATAGGCGTTGCCCTGTTCGCTATCAAATCATTATCTGCCCCTACCTACCTTCACAAGAATAGCTTGAGGAAAGTTGGGCAACGAGTCACTTGATCAGTTTGTAGCGTGGAAGGCTGGACGTGTTCAAGAGCGTCGACCAAGTAGTGGACTCGACCTGCGTGTAGCTTGTGGAAGTAGTGGCGATGATTGTAGAACGGGGGGGGGGATTGGAATTCGGATTGCCAGCAAATTGTGAACGGCACAAAGCGCTGATCGGTTGCACGCACGTCCAGAAACATGGACACATTGGTTGACTATATTCACATATATCCAACGCAACTGGACAGTCAGATAACTTGTTATTATTTTTTATAACCACTATTAAATTATACTTCGCTACGGATAGTCGAAATATGTCAGTCCATTGACGGTTCCGCCCCAATATTGTTTTGCCATTCACATGAAGGGCTGTCTGCTACTTTTGGGTTCGTGAAGGGAGCCATTGCTGGACCCCATTGAATGCATGTGGATGGTGCCAGAAATTTGGCGCACAGGAGGATATCGTAATGGCGGAGATGGGTCCTATACCTGGCTCTCATGCCTTTGCATTCATTGTGATGGATTTCATAGCTGCATGGGCGCACCGCACTGATTCTTTCTTAGTGACTCAACCTGCGAGTATAACAGGCTTTCATTGCACAAGACTAATACGCATCCATAGTCAATACAAATAAGAGCAATATAGAGTTGCTTGGTGGCCCTGCTGATATGCTTGGCGAGGGACTACCCCATTCCTACCTATGTGTTGTCACCAACCCTGAAGCGCCAGCCCATACCAAGGAGAATTCACTGACAAAGTGGATGTCAGCACTTCTAGCTCATGGAATCAGCCCCGAGTTCACCCTGCCTGACAAGGACCAGTCGGAAATCAATGCCCTTCAGCATGTATGGCCGACAGCAAAGCACCAGCTATGCCTTTGGCATATACTATGAGTAGTTAAGCGTCGACTGGCAAATAATCAAGGAACTGCATCCTCAGCAGACCCACAGAAGGTAGGGGTTCCTTGATTATTTGCAAGTCGACACTTAACTATTCGTAGTATATGCCAAAGGCATAGCGGGTGCTTTGTTGTTGGCCATACAACGGCATTGATTTCGGATTGGGCCTTGTCAGACAGGGTGAACTCGGGGCTGATTCCAGGGGCCAGGAGGCCCCACAGCTGCTTTGGTCACCTCATCATCTTCTCCAGTCAGTTCCTGTATTGAAACACATGCACAAAGATGGATTTTCCATGATTCCCCCATCCGAGTATGATTGGTGAGCATGGTGGTGAATTGCTCAAAAGAAAGGACTGGGGCATCTGTAGGTGGATCCCAGAGTGTATCAGGTTCGTCATTGTCGCGTTTTTGCTTTGAGTTTTGGTGATTTTGTTGATTTCTCGTCGAACGCTGGGGGTATCTGGATGTTGGCGGGGATCGGAGTCATCTATTTTACGTAGACTGAATTGTTCTTGCAACCACGGCAAGAGTAAAGGGTTCCATGGCCAAGGAAGATGGTGTTGCGATTTGGTTGGTAGGGCAGAGTTTGAATGGACAAACAAACATCATCCAACGGTTGGGTGCTCAACCATGAAAATATATCCAAGAGAGTATATCTATACATGAATGCACCCGGGCACTGATCAACCGAACCGCCAGCCTCAGAACCATATGATCCCGACTGGTCAACCGCCCATGTTTGTTAGCCGAACCCCAACCTAACGGGGTTCAAGTACTGCCCTCTGAAAGCTAACATGACCTGACATTGATCGTGGGAAATCCAATCCAGCATTTCCCTTGCCCGGCTTCATGTGAACGTTGCTGCATCTGGTTATCGCCCGCAATTATGTCTGACATCTGCCTGAGGACGTGAGACGACATGCGGGTCCATCGGAAGGAGTTGGTACGAGTCTGGTAGCCGAAGCATTGTGGTGTGCGTATCGCAACGACACTATACAATTTTGGCAACACCGCCAGCGCCTAGTTATCCGATCCTTACGTGGTCAACTGCTTAGTGGAGCGTTATTACGACCACTGCCGCCGTCGTGATGGACACCCTTACTGGGTTAGCGTCGCTCCTATTTATACCATAGAACCTCCTTTCCCCCTTCCCATTCCTCCACAGCACCTTTTCCATTGGAGAGTATCGCCGGTCGACCTTCATTTTTGCTCTTCTTCTCTTATTATATTCGACTTCGATTTCGATTTCGATTTCGTCTTGCGTTTTCCATTCCCTCGACAGTTATTTCGCAAGCACCATGCCCCTCATCAATGCCCTCTCCCTTGCCCTTGGTCTCGTACTGCTAATTTCTTCCGCCGATGCTGGGAATCAAGGCCTCGTGTCAAAACGATCTGCGCACTACCAACATGCTCGAAATTATCCTCACCAGAAGCGCCAAGAAACATTCGAGCTTGTTGATGACTTCCAAGGCGCCCAATTTTTCGAGTTGGTTTCTCCTTTACTGTAATTTCTCACTTTTAGCTGACATTCGCGGCGCAGTAACTTCGACTTCTTTAATCAACCGGATCCCACACACGGCCTCGTCAACTATGTCGACGGATCCACCGCCTTCTCGACTGGCTTGACGAGCATCAGCACCGATGGAGTGGTCCAGATCAGAGTTGACAATACCGCTGTTCTCCAACCGGGAGAAAATAGGAACAGTGTTCGAATTCAGTCCAAAAACCGATACAATGGAGGACTATTTATCTTCGATGTCATCCACATGCCAGGAGGATGCTCCATGTGGCCCGCCGGTGAGACAAGATTTGTTCTTAAACTATTTAACGATGTTCAAACCTCCCTTCGCTAGCATGGTTGACCGCTACCGATTGGCCGACAGGAGGCGAAATTGATATTGTGGAGGGGGTCCATAACGAAGTCTTTAACTCGATGACACTCCATACTAACCCGGGCTGCACCCTCGATACTTCTCGTGCTAATGTCGACATCGCTCTTCCGGTTTCCGCACAAACTTTTGTTGGCACGGTCAAGACCACCGACTGCAATGTTCAGGTCAACTTCAACTCGGGCTGTTCGATCCAAGATACAGACGGCCGTAGCTTTGGAATCGGGCTCAATGGTCAACAGGGCGGTGTATATGCAACTCTCTGGGATGGCGCGGGTATCAAAGTTTGTACGTCCGCCCATCGTCATTGTTGACCATGCTGGTGCACAGACACTGACATACCTACACCTTCGGCATGTGAAGGGTTCTTCCCTCGTGGTTTCATCCCCGAAGATATCACCAACTCGACTCCTGATCCGTCTCGCTGGCCAGCGCCGAAAGCCTTCTTCGCGGCGACTACCTGCCCAACTGACCAGTTCTTCAAGGATCACGTATTTGTTATCAACACTACTCTCTGTGGTGACCTTGGTAATGCGACATACGGCTCTGCGGGATGCCCTGGCACCTGTGCTGAACAAGTTGCGAATCCGGCCAATTTTAACGGTATTTTTTTGACCTGGATTTGTTCCTGGCGCCTGTTCTGACATTCTGTGTCCCTCCAGAGGCTCATTGGGATATCAACTACCTCAAGGTGTTCCAGCCTGCGTAAATACCGACATAGGCAGCCCTGTTCGCTATCAATTCATTACTGGCTTACCTGTCATAACGAGGATAACTTGAGGAAAGGCGAGGAACGAGTCACTCGATCGGTTTGCAGCATGGCACGCTGGACGTGCCCAGGAACGTCGACCAAGTACTGGACTCGACCTGCGTACAGCTTGTGGAAGTAGTGACAATGATTCTAGAACGGGGTTGGGATTGGAGCCGGGATTGCCAGCAAATTGTGAACGGTACAAAGCGCCGATCGGTTGCATGCCTGTTCAGAAGCACGGATACACTGGTTGACTATATCCACATATATCCAATGGCTCCTATAGTCTACATATAATCCAAATCGATGGTCTCTACTATGACGAAGGAAAGGCGTGACGTAAAAGACAGGCGGGAAATGGAGGGAGAAAGGATTAAGTAGTCGGTCACGTTTGGGCCATAATGGCTCTAGTTTTGTTGCCCGCTTCCTCCAACACAAGCTCGAACGCTTTCAGCTGCTCTTCGACAATCTTCCTTGCGCTCACTCGTTTCCCGGTGGCTGTGGCAGGTGTTGGCGAGGCTCTAGGGGTACCGGGGGTAGGTGAATCCTCTCGTGAGGAAGTAGCTGCGGAAAGAGCAGGCTCTGCAGAGTCGTCCCAAATCCCAGCTTCCCACTTTTCGACGCGTATCCTGCTCTTCTCCGCACTTTCTGACTCCTCCCTCCATTCCTCAATTCGGTGCTTTAGAGCCCGAAGTTTGCGACCTGCCTCCATCATTGCGACACCATTGACCTGTGATTGTTCCGAAATGGTGCCAAGGGTATTAACAAGGGATCGTGTGACCGTTCGCATATGCGAGAGGTGTGCTATTGTACTGGATGGTGTCGTGGGGCCGTTTTTAGGTGGCGGTGGCGGAAGGAACTGGTCTGCGGCAGGGGATCGGTCTTCGAAGGGGTCTTCCTCCTCAAAGGTGTCCCTTGGGTCTTCATATCTATCAAGAGAATGCGGATCTCCGTCGTCTTCCCATAATGCCGAGAGGGGTCGTGGCCGTCGAGGAGATATCTCTTCCTCAACTCCGTCCGGAGAAGCCATACTCTCGTCGACGAGACCCTCGATGGGATCAAGATCCTCCAAGTCTCCTAAAATGTCGTTCCCACGTGGTTCTCCGGCAATCCTCCTAAACTCCCGATCACATTCGTACAACTCACGCACTTGCTCTTCCCGAGCACGCGTTGTCTCGTCAATGTGCCGAATAATGTCGGTCGCAAGTCGCTCCAGTGAAGGTTCATGGGGCCCAGCGGACACTGGGACCGCGTCTACGTCCATTCGACGTAGGTGACCGAGGAAAAGATCGGTCGATTTGACTGTTTGGGCGAGAACCACCAGAGGGTCTTGTTCGAAAACAACAGCAGGGGGTGGTTGACGAGGTGGGGGGTTACCTTGAACTTCATTGACAAATGCGGATGCTCGTGGGCTGTCCATTGTCCTTGGTTGCGGCTCTTCTTCGCGGCGGGGTGAGAAGAGATCAGCATTAGGGTCTGTTGGTGGTACTGGTAGTTCGTTTTCTCCTTCCTGCTGGGCTTCTTCCTCGATACCCTCCGCTTCTTCATCAAACTCAAAGCCAAACTCGTCAGCGAGGGAACGTGAAGCCGAGTTTGAATCTGGCATCAACGCTGCAGCGAGCTCATGAGCCAGAGAG